>Ga0207668_10000013_pt1 | contig 167989 bp, 172 predicted proteins | sample KBSS43metaG_FD_184323 | JGI IMG/M metagenome (GOLD analysis project Ga0207668, IMG submission 184323) | Switchgrass rhizosphere microbial communities from Kellogg Biological Station, Michigan, USA - KBS S4-3 metaG (SPAdes) (version 2) | ecosystem: Host-associated > Plants > Roots >...
CCTCGCACCGGGTGCTCAATCTTGATGACGTCCGCGCCCCAGTCGGCGAGCACCGCGCCAGCGACGGGAACGAAGGTGAACTGCGCGACCTCGAGGATGCGCACGCCTTCCATGACCTTGACCATATATTTCCTCCGCTCGACAGGATGAGCCCGCGTCGTGACGTCAGGCCGGGTCCCAAACCAGGCCCAGGCTGTCGAACCCGAGCACCGGGCCGCCGTGCGTCCGCGCCGGCCGGTCCGGATCGAGCCGGAATTCAGGCAGGCGCGCGAGCAGCTCCTCATAGAGGATCTTGAGCTCCAGCCTGGCCAGGTGGGAGCCCACGCAGCGGTGCGGGCCGGCGTTGAAGGCGATGTGAACCTTGTCCTCCCGATCGAGATCGAAGGTGAGCGGGTTCGCGAACTCGCGCGCGTCCAGGTCCGCGCCCGGCAGCATCAGGAGCACACGCTCGTCCTTGCGGAAGCGCACGCCGAACGCCTCATGGTCGCAGGCCAGGATTCGGCCGGGCATGGTGAAGGTGTAGCGCCGCAGAAGCTCCTCCACCGCGTCGGGGATCCGCGAGGGATCGGCCCTCAGACTCGCCTGCAGCTCCGGGTGCTTCGCCATATGGCGCACGCCGAAGCACATGCCGTTCATCACCGTGTCGAGCCCGGCGATGTAGAGGAGCAGGCAGAAGCTCTTCATCTCCTCGAACGTCACCGCGCGACCTTCGATCTGGGTGTCGAGCAGGCGGCTGATGAGGTCGTCGCGGCGCTCGGCCATGCGGTCCTGAATGATCGCCGACATCGCCTCGACCACCTTGCGGATCGCCTCTCCCTTGATGACGGGATCGCCGCTGGCGAGCAGCTCCCGCACCCAGACGCGGTATTCGCCCAGCTTCTCGAGCGGCAGGCCCATCATCGTCATGAAGATGGACACCGGCAGCGGCTCGGCGATGTCCTCGGCGAAATCGCAGCGGCCCTGCGCGCGCACCTTTTCGATCAGGTCCACCGCCAGTTCGCGGATGTCGCCCTGCAGCGCCATCATGGCCTTCGGCGAGAAGGCCCTGGCGAGCGGCTCGCGGTAGATCGCATGCTCCGGCGGGTCGCTGTTAATCGGAATCTGCTTGGGCTCGTAAGGCGCGGCCGGGATGCCCATGTGACGGCTTGAAAACACCTCCGGAGTCCGCACCGCTTCGAACAGCTCCGGATGTCCGGCGAGCACCCAGTGGCCACCGTTGAACGGCGTCCAGAAAACCGGCGGAGCTCCGGCGATCACCCGCGCGACCGCGGCGTGCGGATCGCCGGACACGATTTCCGGCTCCCGGTAGAAGTCGAAGTCGACCACCATGTCTGGCGACACATGATCGGGCCGCGCGGCGCGCGCGGCGGCGGGGCCGCCTTGGTCCTCGACAGCTGAATTCACTTGCTGCGTCATGGAACATTCCTCACGCCTGTCCGCTGCGCTCCCGACTGCGCGAAAGTCACGGCTCTAGACTAGACATACATACTGCTTGTAGGTGACTGGCCCCCCTGCCGACGTCAAGGTTGAACCGGCTGGGCGTCAGGCGGTTTCGAGCTCCCCGTCGGCGCGCGACGGCGTCATCATGTTGACGATGTCGGCGGAGGTGACGCGGCGGGGTAGGCGCTTTGCTCAGACAGAGAGAGCGTGCTCAGTCGAAGATCTTGCCGGGGTTCAATATGTTCAGCGGGTCGAAGGCGCGTTTCAGCGTACGCATGGCCTCGACCGCGCCGGCCCCGAACTCCGCCTCGGCCCATTTCTTCTTCAAGAGGCCCATGCCGTGCTCGCCCGAGCAGGTGCCCTCCATGCGGATGGCCCGCTCGGTGAGCCGGTCCTTGAACCATTCCGCCTGTTCCTGCTCGCGCGCGCTGTTCGGATCGGTGACCACCAGGACGTGGAAGTTGCCATCGCCGACGTGGCCGGAAATCGGACCCAGGAAATCCACCTGCTCTAGGTCCGCCTGGGTCTCGACCAGGCACTCTGCCAGGCGGGAGATCGGCACCGTCACGTCGGTCGCGAAGATCAGGCTTCCTGGACGTTCATGGTGGGACGATGCCCCGTTGTTGTGACGCGCCGCCCAGATCCGCTCCCGCTCCTCCCGGTCCACGGCCTGGCGGAAGTCGACGCCCCCGAAGTCGGCGGCGACGCCGGCCACCAAGTCGGCGTAGGCCGCGTTCGCCTCCGGCAGGCCGTCGAACTCCATGAACAGGTGCGGCAGTTCGGGCAGGCCCAGGTTCATGTAGCGATTGCAGAGCCGGATCTGCACGGCGTCCATGATCTCGATCTTCGCCATCGGCGCGCCGAGCTGGATGGTGGCGATCACCGTGTTCATCGCCGCTTCAAGCGAGGGAAAGGCGCAGGTCGCGGCGAGGATGTTCTCCGGAATGGCCTGCAGGCGCAGGGTGACTTCGGTGATCACGCCCAGCGTGCCGGCCGCCCCGACGAACATGTGCGTCAGGTCGTATCCCGCGGCCGACTTGCGCGCCCGCCCGCCGGTCTTGATCACCTCGCCGTTCGCCAGCACCACGGTCAGGCCCAGCACCTGCTCGCGCATGGTGCCGTATCGGATCGCCGTGGTGCCGGAGGCCCGCAGGCTGGCCATGCCGCCCATGGACGCCCAGGGGCAGGCGTCGATCGGGAAGAACAGGCCGGTGTCGCGCAAATAGCTGTTCAGGTCGTCGCGCGTGACGCCAGCCTGGACCGTGCAGTCCTGGTCTTCGGCCGAGACGCGCAACACCGCGTTCATGCGCGACAGGTCGAGCGAGACGCCGCCGTAGGGGGCCGCAGTGTTGCCGTCGACCGAGGTGCCCGCCCCCCATGGGATCAGCGGCATGCGGTGCTCGCGGCAGAGCCGCAGCGCCTCCTGGATCTGCTCCAGGCGCTCGGCGAACAGCACGCCGTCGGCGGGCAGTCGGAGGCCGCTGCCGTCGCCGTGGCTGGCGCACAGCGTCGACGAGGTGCTGAAGCTGTCGCCGAAGACCGCCGCGAAGGCGGCCACGCCCGCGCTGTGATCAGGCCGGGGTGGAAGGTCGAGCTTGCCCAAAACGCGCTCCTTAGTCTTCGTCCTCGAAACCGACCGGCATGATGACAGCGTTCGGTCCCTTGGGGGAAGCCGCCCAGGCCTCTTCGACCGCGCCACGCAGATCGTCGCCCTCCGACAACCGGCGGCAGGGGATGCCGAAGCCCTCGATCATCCGGGCGAGATCTGGGCCGAGGCGGCGCATGTCCATGTTCAGATAGCCTGGCCGCTGGGGATTGGCGTCGGCGCCCAGCGAGGCCAGGTACTGGCGCTCATAGTTGCGGGTCGAGCCGTAGCCGTGGTTGTCCAGCACCACGAGCGTCACCGGCAGGTTCATGGCGTTCAGGGTCCAGAGCCCGAGCGCGCCGAACCGCAGGCTTCCATCGCCGATCACGCAGGTCACCGGTTCGCCGGACGCGAGCGCGACGCCCGCGGCCGCCCCCGGCCCCCAGCCCAGCGAGGCGCCGCCGGCGCCGGCGTATCGCCGGCCGTCGCGAGACTTCAGTGCGCCCAGCAGCCAGCCGGAGGCCATCACGCTCTCGTCGACCACCCAGCCACGGTCCATGGCGTCATACAGCGGCGCCACCGCGCGCCGATGGCCGGCTTGGGTCCGGCCGAGCGCGCTCCTGTCGAGCGCGGCCGACGGCTTGCGTTCGAGCCAGGGGCCCCGCGCCGCCAGGACTTCGGCCGCGGGAGGCTGGGCTTCGAGCGCGGCCAGCAGGGCTCGGGCGAACGCGCCCGGATCGCTGGCGGAGACCCAGTCCACCCGCCGCGTCCCTTCCAGGCGGCCGGGATCGGCGTTGACATGGGCGACGAAGGACGCCTTGCCGAAATATGGCCCGGGCCGCGGGCTCGCCTCGCTGACCGAGCGCGTGCCGAGCATCAAGACGACGTCGGCCTGGCCTTCCAGCCCGGAGAGCAGCAGGCTGCCGCGGCAATGGCTGTGGCCCGGGCCGACGCCCAGACCGTCGATCAGGCCCGCTTCGAAGGTGATAGGGACTCCGAACCGCTCGGCCAGCCGCTCGATCGCCGCGGCGCCGCCCCGCCGCTGCACTTGGCCGCCGACGACGATCAGCGGACGCTCGGCCGTGCGCAGGCGCTCGGCGACAGCCGCCACGTCAGGAACCGAAGGCGCGCCCTTGACGGAGCGCCGCTCGTCCAGCCGCGGCGCCGGGTCCAGGAAGACGTCCTCGGTGACCGACAGGAACACCGGCCCGCCGGGCGTCCCCTCCGCGACGCGCTTGGCGTGTTCCAGCCAGCTGCGCAGCGAGGCGCCCTTGTTCAGCTCGTGGGCGAGCCGCGTGAACGGCCGGACCAGGGGAACGGTGTCGCCCTCGCAGAAGGCGCCCAGCTCGGTGCGCGCCGTCGACAGCTGCTGCGAGGCGATCAGGATCAGTGGGGTGTCGTCGCGCGAAGCGTTGTAGATGTTCGCCAGGCCGTTGGCCGTGCCAGGCAGCATGTAGAGCATGGCCACCGCCGAGCCGTGCACCCGCGCGTAGCCGTCCGCCGCGGCCACCGTAACCGACTCGTGGATGGTCGGCACAAGCTCCACGCCGCTGTTCTGCAGCCGGTAGAACACCGGCGTCAGCTGGCTGCCGGGCAGGCCGAAGACGTGCCGGTAGCCGTGGTCCGCCAGGAACTGAACGATTTCCTCGGCGCCCGTCGGGGCCGGAGATGTGGCTTGATCGGTCATCTTTTGAGTCCACGCGCTGCTGAACCACCGGGTCGCACGCCCGACGCTATCGGATCGCGCGCGCCCGCGCCGCTGTTGGCGGCATCTCCGCACATCCGTGAAGGAGACGAGGCGAAGAGCTCGGGCCCCGGGGCGCTAGCGCCAGGCGAACACCGGCTGCTCCAGCTGGTCGACGCGGGTGATGCGGCCGGCGGCCAACTCGCGCAGTTGATAGACGAGCGCGGCCGTGGGCGCGTGCACGTGTTGCTCGCCGATCCACAGGCGGATCACCGGCCGATCGCTCTCCGGGATAGTGACGAACTCCACGGCGTCCTCGCGGCCGATGTGGTCCAGGCGGATGCTGGTGACGAAGGCGACCTCGTCGGGATTGGGCGTCATGGCGTCGGTGTCGTCGAGCCAGGCGACCACGGGGGCGATCGCATAGCCCGACCGGGTCGGATAGTCGTCGAGCACGCCGAGCAGGTCGTCGCGCCGCAGGGTGACGCCCAGCTCCTCCTGCATCTCACGAAGCGCGGCCTCCACCAGCGTCTCGCCCGGGTCGCAGCGGCCGCCCGGCAGCGCCCACTGGCCGGCGTGGGCGCGCAGCTTGGGCATTCGCCGGGTGAGCAGAAAGGCGGTCTCGCCCGAGCCGTCGTCGGCCTCCACCAGCGTAATGGCCACCGCCGCATGCTTCAGCTCCGGCCCCTCGTAGGCGACGCGGGGAAAGGCCGCGCAGCGTTGCGCGATCTCATCGCGAAAGGCGGCGGTGAAGGGATAGCTCATCGGGCGCACCTCCTGCTCGTTCCAGGCCGCGATCCGGCGGCAGGCGAGCACCATAGACCGTTCCGTTAAGGCCGACAGGCTATGGGCGCACGAGATCAGCACGCAGGCCCGCGGGCCGCCAGGGAGAACGCCAGGGCGGCGCGCTAGGCATGGATTTCCCGGAGAATGGTGGAGCCGAGGGGAGTCGAACCCCTGACCTCCTCATTGCGAACGAGGCGCTCTACCAACTGAGCTACGGCCCCGGGAAGGCCGCGGAATAACCCTTTCTCGGGCGGCTCTGTCAAGCGGCATCGGCGCGCAGGCTCGCGGCAGGGCCAGCTTTGCGGCTTCACCTTTGCGGCGCGCGCGAAGCCCGATAGAAGATGCGCTTCATGGGCAGCTTTCTCTATTTCATCGTCCAAACGCTCCTGGAGCTCCTGGTCTGGGCGATCATCATCAGCGCGGTCCTGTCCTGGCTGGTCGCCTTCGACGTGATCAATCTGCGCAATCGCTTCGTCTACAGCGTCTCACGCTTCCTGGAGGCGGTGACCCGGCCGGTGCTGCGGCCCGTGCAACGGATCATTCCGCCGCTCGGCGGCGTCGACATCAGCCCGATCATCGTCATCCTCGTCCTGCAGGGGGTGATCCGTTACCTGCTGCCGATGATCTTCAATCCGCTCGTCGGCCTGATGGGCTAGATTGCGGCTCACGGTCCGGGTGACGCCACGCGGCGGGCGCGACGCGGTCGAGGGCTGGAGCCTCGACGCCGAGGGCCGGCCGGTGCTGAAGCTGCGGGTGGCCGCGGCGGCCGCGGACGGCGCGGCCAACGCCGCCGTCACCGCCTTGCTGGCCAAGACGCTCGGCAGGCCGAAATCGGACGTGCGGATCCTTCGCGGCGAGACGGCCCGGCTGAAGCAGATCGAGGTGGCCGGGCTCGAGGAGGCGGAGGCGCTCGACCGGCTTGGGCCGCCGCCCAACGCGCTCTAAGAATTTCTGCGGCCGGCTGGAACTTGCTTTTTGAGAACGTGTTTCATGGGCGACCGCCCGCGAGGCCATCTCCAAGCGGTCAAGGATCGGCCCGGCCCACACCCCTGGCATCCCCCCGACCCAGGCCGGGCCGATCCCCCCCTTACCCAAACTCAGGCCGCAAACCGAAACGGCGCCGCTGGCGCGCCGGCCTTCGCCGGGCGATGCTGGGCGCCATGACCCGCTCCGACTTCTCCCGCATGATCGCGGCGGCCCGCAACGCCGTGGTCTTCACCGGCGCCGGCATCTCGACAGAGTCCGGCGTCCCCGACTTCCGCAGCCCCGGCGGAGTGTGGAGCCGGATGAAGCCGATCTACTTCCAGGACTTCGTCAACGATCCGGCGAAGCGGCGGGAGGCCTGGAGCCGGGCCTTCTCCGGCGCAGCCGGCTGGACGGGAGCGCGGCCCAACAGCGGCCACTACGCCGTGGCGCGGCTGGTCGAGACCGGCAAGGTGACGGCGGTGATCACCCAGAACGTCGACAACCTGCACCAGGCTTCGGGTGTGCCCGCGGACAAGGTCGTCGAGCTGCACGGCAATGCGAGCTACGCCACTTGCCTGGAATGCGGCGAGCGGCACGAGCTGGAGGAGCTGAAGGACAGCTTCCTGAAGGCCGGCGAGATCCCCTATTGCCGCCGCTGCGGCGGGCTGGTGAAGACCGCCACCATCTCGTTTGGCCAGTCGATGCCGACCGAGGCCATGGCGCGCGCGCAGAAGGCGTCGCTCAGTTGCGACCTGTTCATCGTGCTGGGCTCGTCGCTGGTGGTCTACCCCGCCGCCAGCTTCCCGCTGATCGCCAAGCGCAACGGCTCGGCGCTCGCCATCGTCAACCGCGAGACGACCGAGCTCGACCGCTATGCGGACCTGGTGCTGAACGAGGAGATCGGCGCGGTCATGGCCGAGGTGGCCCCGGCCTAAGCGCTGGGCGCATCGCCCGGACAAGCCGGGCCATGACGAATGAGGCGGCTGCGCGCCCTTAAGCCGCCGCCTCGGGTTCGACCTTGTCGAGCCTGCGGCCGAGGTCGGCGAGCACGCGGAGGCAAACCGCCAGGTCGGCCGGATCGACGCCGGCGAACAGCTCGTCCTGCATTTCGCCGACGATCTGCTGGGCCTCGTCGAGCACCGGCTGTGCTTCGGGCGTGGCCTGCACCAGCTTGGCGCGACGATCGAGGTTGTGCGCGCGGCGCGTCACCCAGCCCTGGGCCTCCAGCGCGTCCAGCAGGCGGACGACCGTCGGCTCCTCCACCCCCAACCTTCGCGCGAGTTCACGCTGGACAATTCCGTCCGGATGCTCCGCCACCTCGGCAAGGGCCGCGCAGCGCGCATCGGTCTGGCCGACGGATTTCAGGCGCTCGTTCAGCCGCGTGCGCCACCGGCGTCCGGCGAGCAGCAGCGCCTGGCCAAGCTCCGCGCAGACGTCCTGACCCTGCGGCTCGACCTTGGTTGTGTACACGAAAATGCTCCCGGAACGCGATCAACGATCGTTACAGGAGAAGTGACGCTGCGGTGAAGCTTGCCCCTTATATTTCCGCCCGCCTGCGACAATGTGACCAGAGGAGGGCCGCAGGAAATATAAGGGTGTGCGAGCGGGTTTGGATCCGGCGCGAATATCTGCCTATTCAGCGCGGCCGACAGGTGATCGGCCATCGGCCCAAGGTCCGCGTCCCGCCTCGGCCAAGAGCTTAGTTTCCGCCCCAGTAATCCTTTTTCAACGGGACAACCCTGAAAAGAGTAACGGGGGAGGTGCAGAAGCGCCTCGGCTACTCGGGGCGGGGTCGCTGTGTCTGGACAGAAGCTGGCGATTTGTACGATGCGCCGCGCGACCGCGTCGGCGACGCCGGCCGGCTCGAAGCCGCAATCCATGGTTGCACCATGAAGGCGGCCGCCAAGCCCGCGCCGGCGGTCCTGCGGCTGAACCAGGTGCTCGACCTGAACGCCGCGTCTCCCCTCGCCGCAGAATTCCTCGCCCTGCGCGGCGGCGCCGTCGAGGTCGACGCCTCCGCGGTCGAACGCCTGGGCGCGCAGTGCCTGCAGGTCCTCTTGTCCGCCCGCCGCACCTGGGGCGCCGACGGGGCCGCCTTCGCCGTCGTCTCCGCCTCGGACGAATTCACCTCCACGGCCGCCCTCCTGGGCGCGCCGATCGATCAGCACTTCAACGCTCGGGAAATCGCATGAGCAAGACCATCCTCACGGTCGACGATTCTCGCACGATGCGAGACATGTTGCGCTTGGCCCTCATCGACGCGGGCTTCAACGTCCTGCAGGCCGAAGACGGCGTTCACGGCCTGGAGGTGCTCCAGGGCGAGACGCCGGACGTGATCGTCACCGATATCAACATGCCTCGGATGGACGGCTACGGCTTCATCGAGGGCGTTCGATCCGACGCCCGCTGCCGGACCATCCCGATCCTGGTGCTGACCACCGAGTCCAGCCCCGAGAAGAAGATGCGCGCCCGCGACGCCGGCGCGACCGGCTGGATCGTGAAGCCCTTCAATCCCGAAAAGCTGGTGGACGCGATCCGCCGCGTGGCGGCCTGACCCTACAAAGGACCCCTCCATGGATCCGATGGCGGAGATCAAGGCGACGTTTTTCCAGGAGTGCGAGGAGCAGCTCGCCGAACTGGAATCGGGCCTGCTCGCCATGGAAGGCGGCGACACCGACACCGAGACGGTGAACGCGGTGTTCCGGGCGGTGCACTCAGTCAAGGGCGGCGCAGGCGCGTTCGGCCTCGACGACCTGGTCCGCTTCGCCCACGTGTTCGAGACCACGCTGGACGAGGTGCGCGCGGGCCGCCTGGCGGCTACGCCTGAGGTGGTCAAGCCGCTGCTGCGCTCGGCCGACGTGCTGGCCGACCTGGTCCGGGCGGCCCGCGACGGCGGCGAGGTCGACCAAGGCCGCTGCGACGCCTGCGCGGCCGAGCTCTCGGCCCTCACCGGCATCGAGGAAGCCGCCGACGGCGACGACGGCATGGGCGACCTGGACTTCCAGCCGATGGCCGCCGCGCCGGTCGCGCTGGACTTCGAGCTCGACGCGCCGGCCGTCGAGGCCGTTCCCGAGACCGCCGGCTGGAGCGTGCGCTTCAAGCCGCGCCCGGAGCTCTACGCCAAGGCCAACGAGAGCGTCCTCCTGCTGCGCGAACTGGCCCGCCTGGGCGAGATCGAAGTCGAGCTGGACGCCGCCGACCTGCCGCTGCTTTCGGAACTCGAGCCCGAGGGCGCCTATCTCGCCTGGAACATCCGCCTGCGCGGTTCGGCCAGCGAGGCGGACGTGCGGGAAGTGTTCGAATTCGTCGACGCCGACTGCGAGCTCGAGGTCCACGCCCTGGGCGCCGACGGCGAGCCGATGCCGACCGCCGCCGAGGCCGAGCTCGACATCGCAGCGCTGCTGAGCATGGCGCAGGCCGCGGTCGAAGGCGCCGCCGCCGAACCCGCGGCCGCTCAGGAATCCGAAACGCCAGAGGCGGATATCGCCGCGATCCTGGCCGCCGCGCAGGCGGAGGCGACTGAGGCGGCGCCTGCAGCCGACACAGCGCCCGCCGCGGCGAGCGCTCAATCCAACAGGCGGGCCGGCGAGGATCGGCGCAAGGTCGACGCGCCGTTCGCCGGCGACGACAAACGCACGGAAAAGAAGCTGGACGACCTGGCGAAGGCCGCCGCCACCGCCACCGCGCCGACGATCCGCGTCGACCTCGACCGTGTCGACCGGCTGATCGACCTGGTGGGCGAGCTGGTGATCAACCAGGCCATGCTGGCGCAACGCGTCACCGAGGCCGGCCTCGCGCGCGCCTCGAGCGTCGCCATGGGCCTGGACGAGCTCGAGCAGCTGACGCGCGAGATCCAGGACAGCGTCATGGCCATCCGCGCCCAACCGGTGAAGTCGGTGTTCCAGCGGATGCCCAGGCTGGTGCGCGAAGTGGCCAGCATCACCGGCAAGCAGGTGCGCCTGATCACCGAGGGCGAGGGCACCGAGGTCGACAAGACAGTCATCGAGCGGCTCACCGACCCGCTCACCCACATGATCCGCAACGCCATCGACCACGGCCTGGAAAGCCCCGAGAAGCGGGTCGCCGCGGGCAAGAACCCGGAAGGGGCTGTCAAGCTCTCCGCGGCCCATCGCTCCGGCCGGATCGTCATCGAGGTCGCCGACGACGGCGGCGGCATCAACCGCGAGCGGGTCAAGCAGATCGCCATCGACAAGGCGCTGATCGCCGCCGACGCGGTGCTGACCGACGAGGAGGTCGACAACCTCATCTTCCTGCCGGGCTTCTCGACCGCCAGCACGGTTTCCGACATCTCCGGGCGTGGCGTCGGCATGGACGTGGTCAAGCGCTCCATCCTGGATCTGGGCGGCCGGATCTCGATCACCTCGCGCCCGGGCCTGGGCTCGACCTTCTCCATGAGCCTGCCGCTGACGCTGGCGGTGCTCGACGGCATGGTGGTGACCGCCGGCCAGCAGACCCTGGTGGCGCCGCTGACGGCGATCATCGAGACCCTGCAACCCAAACGCGCCGACGTGCACAGCCTCGGCGGATCGGCGCGGGTCATCTCGATCCGCGGCGCCTATGTCCCGCTGGTCGACGTGGGCCTCTCGCTCGGCTACCGCGCCGAGCCGATGGACGCCGAGCAGGGCGTGGCCCTGCTGATCGAGAGCGAGGGCGGCTCGCGCGCGGTGCTGCTGTTCGACGCCATCCAGGGCCAGCGCCAGGTGGTGATCAAGAGCCTCGAGGCGAACTACCGGCGCGTCCCGGGCATCGCCGCGGCGACCATCCTGGGCGACGGCCGGGTCGCCTTGATCCTCGACGTTGACACCCTGGTGGCGGCCTCGCGCACGGCCGAGGCGCCCAAGCTTCTACAGGCGGGCTGACGAGAATGAGCGAAGCAGCGACACAAGCCGGCCGCGAGCTGATCTCCTTTCGGGTCGGCGCGCAGGAGTTCTGCGTCGACATCATGGAGGTGCGCGAGATCCGCGGCTGGACGCCGGCCACGGCGCTGCCTCAGGCGCCGGAATTCGTGCGCGGCGTGATCAACCTGCGCGGCGCCGTCCTGCCGATCGTCGACCTGGGCGCCCGGCTGGGCCTGGGGACGGCCGAGCCGACCGCGCGCCACGTAATCATCGTGGCCCAGGTGCAGAACCAGGTCGTCGGCCTGCTGGTCGACGCCGTCTCCGACATCCTCACGGTCACCGACGACATGATCCAGCCAACGCCTGACGTGGCCTCGGAGATGGTCCGCGCCTTTGTCCGCGGCCTGCTGGCGATCGACGGCCGGATGGTCAGCTTCATCTCGCTCGACCGCGTGCTCCCCGAGCGAGAGCTCGATCACGCCGCATGACGCTCGCGCCGATCACGCCCAAGGGTGAAGCGCGCCGCGCGCAACTCGTCGAGGGCGAGTTCCACTTCACCGCGGAGGATTTCCGCACCATCGCCGCGACCCTGCACACGGCGGCGGGCATCGCCCTGCCGGACAGCAAGGCGACGCTGGTCTATTCGCGGCTGGCCAAGCGCTTGCGGGCGCTGGGTTTGGAGTGCTTCCGCGACTACTGCGCCCTGGTGACCGGCGACCATGGGCTCGACGAGCGCCAGCGGATGATCGTGGCGCTGACCACCAATGTGACCCGCTTCTTCCGCGAACCGCACCACTTCGATCATCTTCGCGAGAAGGTGCTGCCGCCGCTGCTGGCCCAGGCCAAGCGGGGCGGGGAGGTGCGCATCTGGTCGGCGGGCTGCTCGAACGGGCAGGAGGCCTATTCGATCGGCCTCACCATCCTGTCGCTGATGCCGGACGCGGCCGACTACGACGTGCGCATCCTGGCGACCGACATCGACACCCAGATGCTGGCCGAAGGCCGTGCGGGCCTCTACGCGGAACAGCTGGTGGAGCCCATCCCCGCCGACTTCCGCAGCCGCTGGTTCCATCGCGAGCCGGACGGCTGGCGCGTCAGCGAACCACTGCGGCGGCTCGTCACCTTCAACGAGCTCAACCTGATCGGCCAGTGGCCGATAAAGCGCCGGTTCCAGGCGATCTTCTGCCGCAACGTGGTCATCTACTTCGAAGAGGAGACGCAGTCGCAGGTGTTCTCCCGCTTCCTGCCGCTGATGACTCCGGACGCCCGCCTCTACATCGGCCACTCCGAGCGGGTGTGCGGCCCCGCCGCCGCCCAGATGGCGACCGACGGCGTGACGACCTACCGCCTGCGGAGCGCGCTACAATGATCCGTGTTCTGATTGTCGACGACTCCGCGACCATGCGCAGCCTGATTGCGAACGTGCTGCAGCGGGACCCCGATATCGAGATCGTCGGCGAGGCCGGCGACCCGCTGGAGGCGCGGGAGGCGATCAAGCAACTCAATCCCGACGTCATCACCCTCGACGTCGAGATGCCGAACATGAACGGCATCGACTTCCTGGAGAAGATCATGCGCCTGCGGCCGATGCCGGTGGTGATGGTCTCCACCCTGACCGTGCGCGGCGCCGAGGCCACCCTCGAAGCCCTGGAGCTGGGCGCCGTCGACTGCATCGCCAAGCCTTCGACCGGCGGGCTGGAAGGATTCCAGGACCTAGCCTTCAAGGTCAAGGCCGCGGCCAAGGCCAAGGTCAAGCCGCGGAGCGGCGCGCCGGCCGCCGCGCCGGTTCCGCTGGACGCGACGCCCGACGGCCGGGTGATCGCCATCGGCTCCTCCACCGGCGGCGTCGAGGCGCTGATCACCGTCCTCAGCCGGTTCCCGGCGAACTGTCCGCCGACGGTCATCACCCAGCACATGCCGGCGACCTTCACCAAGAGCTTCTCGCTGCGGCTGGACCGCATCTGCGCGCCCACCGTCGCCGAGGCCCACGACGGCGCCGTGCTCGAGCCCGGGCGGGTCTACATCGCGCCCGGCGGCGAACATCACCTTGAAATCAGCGGCGCGAACACGCTGCGCTGCCGGTTGACCGCCGCAGGCCCGGTGAACGGCCACCGCCCGTCCGTCGACGTCCTGTTCCATTCGGTCGCCCGCGCCGCGGGAGCTCACGCGGTCGGGGCCATTCTGACCGGCATGGGCCGGGACGGCGCCGAGGGCCTCCTGGCCATGCGCAAGGCGGGAGCCCGGACCTTCGGCCAGGACGAAGCCAGCTCCGTCGTCTACGGCATGCCCAAGGCCGCGTTCGAAATCGGCGCGGTCGAGCGCCAAGCGCCGCTCGACCGTCTCGCGGCCGAACTCCTCAAAGCGCCCAGTTCCAATTTGATCGAGAACGCCTGATGCCTGCAGCCGCCTCCATGAAGGTGCTCGTCGTCGACGACCAGCAAACCATCCGCTCGCTGGTGCGCAGCGGTCTGCAGCAGCTTGGGTTCAAGGACATCCGCGAGTGCGGAGACGGCGAGGACGGCCTGCGCGCCATGCTGACCAGCAAGGCGCACCTGGTCATCTCCGACTACAACATGCCCAAGCTCGACGGGCTGGGCCTGCTGCGCGCGATCCGCGCCCATGAACCGATCCGCGGCACGGCCTTCATCATGCTGACGGGCCGGGCGGACAAGGAGCTGGTGCAGAGGGCGGTGCAGTTCGGCGTCAACAACTACCTGGTCAAGCCGTTCACGGTGCAAACCCTCAAGGAGAAGATCGAGGCGGTCTTTGGCCCGCTCACATGACGCATGTGGGGACACAGCGTAGGGCGGACGGACTGCGTCCCGTGCACGTCGTGCAGGGCGAGCACCACGTCACCGACGACCCGGAGGCGGTGGTCACCACCATCCTGGGAAGCTGCGTGGCCGCCTGCATGCGAGATCCCGTCGCCGGCGTCGGCGGCATGAACCACTTCCTGCTGCCGGGCTGCGACCGCGGCCGCAGCACCTCCGATTCGGTGCGCTATGGCGTTCACGCCATGGAACTGTTGGTGAACGCCCTGCTCGCCATCGGCGCCCGGCGGGACCGGCTGGAGGCCAAGCTGTTCGGCGGCGCGCGCCTGATCACCGGCCTGACCGACGTCGGCGAGCTGAACGCCGCCTTCGCCGAGGATTTCCTGCGCCGGGAAGGGCTGACCCACGTCGGCGGCTCGCTGCGGGGCGACGCCGGCCGGCGCATCCAGTTCTGGCCGATCAGCGGGCGCGCCCGGCAGGTGCTGCTGGCCAAGGACACGCGCGAGGTCTTCGCCCGCGAACGGCGCGCGCCCGCGCCGCAGCCGAGCGCCGACACCGGCGCCGGCGCCCTCGAGCTGTTCTGAGCGACCCGGCCGTGGCGCCCGCCCTCCAGCCCCTCTCGCGAACGCTCGGCGCCTGCGCCGGCGAACTCGCGGCGCTGGCGGACCGCTGCGAGGCGCTCCAGGCGGGCCTGGCGCCCGCGCTGCAGAGCGGCGCGGCGATCGAGGAAGCCCAGACCCTCGACATCCTGACGCAAAGCCTGGCGGCGGTGGCGGACTATCTGCACGCGCTGGCCACGGACCTGCCGAAAGACTGGATCGTCGACGCCGCGCCGGCCGTGGCGGTCGTGCGGCTCAACGAACTCGCCAAGCGGCTCGCGGGAGGCTCGATGCTCCCGCCGGCGCAAAGCGGAGAGCTCGACCTGTTCGGAGCTTGCTCATGAACGCGAAGACAGATGCACGCCTCGACCTGACCAAGGCCACGGTTCTCTTGCTGCAGAACAACCAGGCCGAGCTCGACATCATGGGCCAGGTCTTCATCGGATTCGGCGTCAAGGCGATCCGCAAGTGCCTGACGCTCAACGACGCCGAGAGCTGCATCAACAGCGGCGCCGTCTTCGACCTGGTGATCGTCGACTGCGACATGCCCGGCGGGGCGGGCTTCGACTTCGTGACCCGCCTGCGGCGGATGGAAGGCAGCGACAACCGTCTCGCGCCGATCATGCTGGTCTCGGGGCATACCGCGCCGAGCTCGATCGTTCGAGCGCGCGACTGCGGCGCCAACTTCGTGGTCGCCAAGCCGATCACCCCGAAGGTGATGTTCGACCGGGTTCTGTGGCTGGCCCGCGAGGAGCGGCAGTTTGTGGTCAGCGACGCCTATGTGGGGCCGGATCGGCGGCACAAGACCTTCGGCCCGCCCGCGGGCATGAAGGGCCGCCGCCATGACGACGTCTCCGCCAAGCTCGGAAAAGCCGCCGGGCCGGACATGTCCCAGGACGACATCGACGCCATGCTCAACCCGAAAAGGGCCGCGCTGTGAAATCCGCCACCACATTCAAATATGAGAACCGGCTGGCGAAAAGCGTCAGCAGCCGGGGCGGCATGACCGCAGCCGAGGCCCTGTCCGCCGCCCAGGCGGCGGTCGAGGAGGTCCGTGAGCCGACCCTGGCGGAGATCGATTCCAGCCTGCAGGAGATCTACGGCCTGGGCGAGTCGATGAAGGTCGCCGACGCCGGCGATGAGGCGGCGATGCAGCGCATGTACGCCTGCGCGAACAGGGTGGTGGCCATGGGCGGGGTGTTCGGCCTGGCCGAGCTGGGCCAGGCGGCCTACAGCCTCTGCGAGCTGGTCAGCCGCTTCCAGACGCTGGACCGGTTCCAGTACAAACTGATCCAGGTGCACCTCGACGGGCTGCGGCTGCTGCGCAATCCGACCGACCATCCGGAAGCGATCCGCAAGGAAGTGCTGGCTGGCCTACGGCATCTCGCCACCAGCGTGAACTGACGCCTGCGCGCGATCGCCGCTCCCCCGAGGCGGCCGCGGACGGAACATCGGCGAAGCATGCGGCGTTCCGGGTCCGCCTCCTGGGGACAGGGCTGACAGTATGCGTGATATCGAGATCTACGAGCGCCACGCGCGCAAAGCCGAGGAGCTCGCCGCCCTGGTGAGCCTGCCCCAGAACCGCCTCCGCTATCTCGCCATGGCCGCGGCCTGGCGCCAGCTCTCCGACGATCGGCGGACCGCGAAGGTGGAGTCCTCCCAACGCGCCTAGCGCGGTCGCGGCGCTCACGCTTTCGCCGAACACGCTCTAGAAGGGCGGCCATGACCGCACCCCATCCGCCGCTCAGGTCCTACGGCCGGCTGAAATCCCGCACCATCAAGCCGCGCCAGGCTGCCCTGATGGAGACGCTGCTGCCCAAGCTGCGGGTCCCGGCCGCGCCCTTCGATCCGCTGACGCTGGCGCCTGGCGCGACGCAGGCGTGGCTGGAGATCGGCTTCGGCGGCGGCGAGCATCTCGCGGCCCAGGCCGCGCGGCGCCCAGACGTGCTCTTCATCGGCGCCGAGCCGTTCCAGAACGGCGTAGCGAGCGCTTTGCGCCACATCGACGAACAGAGGCTGGACAATGTGCGCCTGCACGACGGCGACGCACGCGAGCTGCTCGGGCGGTTGCCGGACGCCTGTCTCGCCCGCGCCTTCATCCTGTTCCCCGACCCCTGGCCCAAGGCGCGGCACCACAAGCGCCGCCTGCTGCAGGACGACGTCGCGGCCGAGCTGGCGCGGGTGCTCCAACCCGGCGCTCGCCTGCGCTTCGCCAGCGACTGGGCCGACTATGTGGACTGGAGCCTCCTGCGCCTGCTCGCCGCGCCCGGCCTCGCGTGGACGGCCGAACGCGCGGCCGACTGGGGCACGCCGCCCGCCGACCACGTCACCACCCGTTACGAGGAAAAGCGCCTCGGCGACTGCGCGCCGGTGTTTCTGGATTTCGTGCGGGTCTGAACGCCCCCTCCGGATCGCGTTGAAGGCGGCCAAGAGGGCGTCAGCTCACCCCTGCTTGCAGCGCTCGATCGAGGCGCGGATCAGCTCGGCGGCTTCCTCGGGGTCGGCCCAGCGGACGATCTCGACCGACTTGCCCTTCTCCAGGTCCTTATAGTGCTGGAAGAAGTGGGCGATCTGCTCAGTCAGGATGCTGGGCAGCGCTCGCCAGCTGTCGACGCCGTTGTAGAAGGGGTGGAGCTTGTCCACCGGCACGGCCAGCACCTTCTCGTCGCCGCCCGCCTCGTCGCGCATCATCAGCGCGCCCACCGGACGGCAGCGGATCACCGCGCCCGGCACCACCGGGGTCGGGCCGACGACCAGGATGTCCATCGGATCGCCGTCATCGGCGAGGGTGTGCGGGATGAAGCCGTAGTTGCCGGGGTAGAACATCGCCGTGTGCAGGAAGCGGTCGACGAAGATGGCGCCGGACTCCTTGTCCAGCTCGTACTTCACCGGCTCGCCGCCTTGCGGGATCTCGATGATGGCGTTGACGTCGTACGGCGGATTCTCGCCGATCTTGATCTTCGAAAGGTCCATGGGGCCTTCACACAGCAACAGTTGGGGAGGAGGCGGCCTCTGTGGACCAACTCCCTCCCGCAGGGAAGAGGGGTCGCATTGTCACGCTCAAATCTTCGCTCGCGGCCGAGCACGACAGCGTGGACAAGGCCTGATCGCCCGCATATATTGCCTCCCAACACATCGCTGATAGCGCTGGATGGCGCTTTCAAGCGGCGGGCCCCGGCCCGGCCGCTTTTTTGTTTGCCATCCTGAGCTGTCGTTGGGGACGGCCGAACTCATGCGCGGGAAGACCGCCGAGGACGCGAGACTGCTGGAGCTGCTCGACCCCGTGGCTGAGGCCGCGGGATACGAGATCGTCCGGCTGCGGCTGATGGGCGGCGAGAAGCAGCGGCGCCTGCAGATCATGGCGGAGCGGCCTTCCGACGGGGACATGAACGTCGAGGACTGCGCCCGGCTGTCGCGGGCGATCTCCGAGGTGATGGACGCCGCCGACCCGGTCGCGGGCGAATACCTGCTGGAGGTCTCCTCTCCCGGCGTCGATCGGCCGCTGACCCGCCTGAAGGACTTCGAAAGCTTCGAAGGCTACGAGGCCCGGCTCGAGCTCGATCGGATGGCCGAGGGCCGCAAGCGGTTCCGCGGCCAGCTCGCCGGAGTCGACGGCGCCAATGTGGCGATTGACCTGGAGGGCGAGGAGCACACCGCGCTCGTTCCCTTCGCCTGGATCACCGAGGCCAAGCTCGTGCTGACCGACGAGCTGATGAAGCGCGGCGCGGCGGCGCGCGCGGCCCGCGTCTCCGCCGACGACGAACAACAGACTCCCGACTGAGGACTTGAGGACCCATGAGCCTGACCGGCATTTCAGCCAACCGGCTTGAGCTTCTGCAGATCGCCGAAGCCGTCGCGCGCGAAAAGGCGATCGACAAGGAGATCGTCATCGAGGCGATCGAGGAGGCGATCCAGAAGGGCGCCCGCGCCCGCTACGGCGCCGAGCACGACATCCGGGTCAACATCGATCCCAAGACCGGCGAGACGACGGTCAAGCGCGTGGTGACGGTGATCGCCGACGACGCCACCTTCGGCGAGACCGAAGAAGGCCTGCCGGCGGAGGCGCCGCCCGGCGTAATGCGCCTCTCGGAAGCCAAGCGCGTCTACAAGGACGCCGCCGTGGGCAACACCTACGAAGAGATCCTGCCGCCCTTCGAGTTCGGCCGGGTGCAGACCCAGATGGCCCGCCAGGTGGTGACCGGCAAGGTCCGCGAGGCCGAGCGCGAGCGCCAGTACGAGGAGTTCAAGGACCGTGTCGGCGAGATCGTCAACGGCGTGGTGAAGCGGGTCGAATACGGCAACGTCGTCGTCGACCTCGGCCGCGGCGAAGGCATCATGCGCCGCGACCAGTCGATCCCGCGCGAGAACTTCAACATCGGCGACCGGATCCGCTGCTACATCTATGACGTCCGCCGCGAGACCAAGGGTCCGCAGATCCTGCTGTCGCGCGCCCACGGCGGCTTCATGGCCAAGCTGTTCGCCCAGGAAGTGCCCGAGGTCTATGACGGGGTGATCGAGATCCGCGCCGTGGCCCGCGACCCGGGCAGCCGCGCCAAGATGGCGGTCGTCTCCAACGACAGCTCGATCGACCCGGTGGGCGCCTGCGTCGGCATGCGCGGCAGCCGCGTCCAGGCCGTGGTCGCCGAGCTGCAGGGCGAGAAGATCGACATCATCCAGTGGAGCCCGGACGAGGCGACCTTCATCGTCAACGCGCTCGCGCCGGCGGAAGTCTCCAAGGTGGTGATGGACGAGGAGGACGAGCGCGTCGAGGTGGTGGTGCCCGACGAGCAGCTGTCGCTGGCCATCGGCCGCCGCGGCCAGAACGTCCGCCTGGCGAGCCAGCTGACCGGTTGGCAGATCGACATCATGACCGAGAGCCAGGAGAGCGAGCGCCGGCAGCGCGAGTTCGCCGAGCGCACCGCCCTCTTCCAGGAAGCCCTGGATGTCGACGAGGTCATCGCCCAGCTGCTGGTCACCGAAGGCTTCGCCACCGTCGAGGATGTGGCCTATGTCGAGGCCTCCGAGGTCGCCGCCATCGAGGGCTTCGACGAGGACACCGCCGAGGAGATCCAGGCGCGCGCCCGCGACTATCTGGAGAAGGAGGCGGCCGAGTACGACGCCAAGCGCCGCGAGCTGGGCGTCGAGGACGGCCTGCTGGAGATCGAAGGCGTCACCCTGCCGATGGCGGTGGCGCTGGGCGAAGGCGACGTCAAGACGGTCGAGGACCTGGCGGGCCTGGTGCCGGACGACCTGCGCGGCTGGTTCGAGACCAAGAACGGCGAGCGCGTCCGCGAGGCGGGCATCCTGGAAAGCTTCGGGCTCGACCCGCAGGACGCCGAGCTGCTGATCATGCGCGCGCGGGTGGCCATGGGCTGGGTCGAGGCCCCCGAGGAGCCCGAGGAGCCGGCCGGCGACGCGCTCGAGGAGGGCGAAGCCTACGCCGAGGCCGAGATGGAAGGCGAAGCGCGCGACGCGTGACGCCCCCTCTCCCTCTCGCTTCGCGGGAGAGGGCGGGAATGAGCGGCAGGAAAACCAGCGTGGACATCCCCTCGCATGACCAGCGGCCGAACCCCCGCGAGCGTCGCGACATCGTCTCCGGCGAGGTGATGGACGAGGCGCGGCTTGTCCGGTTCGTCGCCGGGCCGGACGGCGCGGTCACGCCCGACCTGGCGCGCAAGCTGCCCGGCCGCGGGCTCTGGGTCGTCGCCGACCGCGCTTCGGTGGAGACCGCGGCCAGGAAGAACCTGTTCTCGCGCGCGGCCAAGGCCAAGCTCTCGGCCTCGGCCGAACTCGCCGATCTGGTCGAACAGCTGCTGAAACGGCGGCTTTTGTCGGGGCTCGGGCTTGCGCGCCGCGCCGGCGACCTTACCTCGGGGTTCGAGAAGGTTTCGGCCGCCCTCACCGGCGATCGGGCCGCGTGGTTGATCGAGGCGTCGGACGGCGCCGCGGACGGCCGCCGCAAACTGCGGGCCCTGGCTCGCAAGCAGACGCGTCCTCCTGGCGTGGTCGGGCTTTTTTCCGCCGCGGAATTGGGTTTGGCCTTAGGCCTGGAGAATGTGATACACACCGCCTTCCTTGCGGGGCGTGCCGCCGACCATTGGGGGCATGACGTCCTCCGGTTGTCGGGCTTTTGCCCGCTCCTTCCTGAGAGTTGGCGCGAGGAGCCTTGATGAGAGGCAAGCGGGAGCCGAATGAGGTTTCCGCCCCTCTTGCATTTGATCGATCCGTTGGCCGGACCGCCGGCCGCTAAGTAAAGCGAGCGCATGAGCGACGAGAACAACAACGGCCGCAACTCCGCCCCGGGCGGACGCCAGCCCCTGACCCTCAAGCCCCGCGGGGCCGGATCGGTCAGCGCCGGCACGGTGAAGCAGAGCTTCAGCCACGGCCGTTCCAAGACTGTGGTGGTCGAGACCAAGCGCCCGCGCGCCCACGCGGCGGCAGCCGGCAATCTGGCCGCCCCGTCCTCCGCCGAGAAGCGCAGCCTGGACCCGCGCGCCGGCGGCGGCGCTCCGCCGCCGCGCGCACCGGTCGGGGCCGACGGCCGCGGCCTATCCGCCGAGGAGCAGGCCGCCCGCCAGCGCGCCATCGAGCTCGCGCGCCAGCAGCAAGTGCGGCAGGAGGCCGAGCGCCGCGCCCGCGAGGAGCGCGCGCGCGCCGAGGCCGAGGCGGCCGCACGCGCCGCCCAGGCCGCCCCTCAAGCCGCCCAGCCCGCGCCGCCTCCCGCCGCGCCCGCGCCCGAGGCGGCCGCGCCTCAACCGGCGCCCCAGGAGGCTGCGCCCCAGCCCGTCGCCCAGGCGGCGGCCCCAGCTCCGCAGGCTCCGGCTCCCCAGGCTCCGGCCGCGCAGCCGCAAGCGCCGGTTCAAGCCGCCGCCCCGCGCCCGGCCGCGCCTGTGCCGCAACGCCCCGCAGCGGAATCCGCGCGCTCGGCGAACTCCGGCCAGACCCGCACCTACCAGCCCTCGCCCGACCGCCGCGACGATCGGCCGACGACGACGACCTACCGTCCCGAACGGTCGACCGGCCGTTTCGAGGGCGCGACCTTCAACCAGCGCGCCCCGCGCCGCGACGACGACCGTGGGCCGCGCCCCGGCCCCGACCGCGGCCCGCGTCCGGGCGGCGATCGCGGTCCGCGCCAGGACGGCGGCGGCCCGCGCCCGGAAGGCACCGTCCGCTATTCGGCGCTGGCCCCGCGGCCGACCGGCCCGCGCGACGGCCCCCGTGGTCCCGGCGGCCCGCGCGGCCCGCGGATCGGTCCCGCCGCTCCGCCCGCCACGCCGGAAATCCAGCGCGCCGCCCGCTCGGCGCCGCGCCCCGGCGGCCTTCCCGACCGGCGGCCGGACGAGGACGACGGCGCGCGCCGTCGCGCCGACGCGCCGTCGAAAGCCATCTCTCGCGCCAAGGGCGCGCCGCAGCGCCGCGAAGGCCGCCTGACGATCCAGACCGTGGCGGGGGACGCCGACGGCGCGGAGCGGATGCGGTCGCTGGCCTCCGTGCGCCGGGCGCGCGAGCGCGAACGCGAAAAGCGCAAGGGCGGCGGCCAGGAGCAGGCCCGCGTCGCCCGCGAAGTGGTCATCCCTGACGTCATCACGGTGGGCGAACTCGCCAACCGGATGGCGACCCGCGGCGTCGAGGTCATCAAGTTCCTGATGCGTCAGGGCGTGATGCTGAAGATCAACGACGTCATCGACAACGACACCGCCGAGCTGGTGGCCACCGAGTTCGGTCACACGGTAAAGCGCGTGTCGGAGGCCGACGTCGAAGAAGGCTTCATCGGCGCAGAGGACGTGGACGATCATCTGGTCACCCGTCCGCCGGTCGTCACCGTCATGGGCCACGTCGACCACGGCAAGACCAGCCTGCTCGACGCCCTGCGTTCGACCGACGTGGTCGCCGGCGAGCACGGAGGGATCACTCAGCACATCGGCGCCTATCAGGTGCGGCTGGCCAACGGCCAGGCGGTGACCTTCCTCGACACCCCCGGCCACGCCGCCTTCTCCGCCATGCGGATGCGCGGCGCCAACGTGACCGACATCGTGGTGCTGGTGGTGGCGGCCGACGACGGCGTGATGCCGCAGACGGTCGAGGCGATCAATCACGCCAGGGCGGCGGGCGCGCCGATCATCGTGGCGATCAACAAGATCGACAAGCCGGGCGCCGATCCGAACCGCGTGATCAACGAACTGCTGCAGCACGAGATCGTGGTGGAAAGCCTCGGCGGCGATGTCCAGGCGATCGAGGTCTCCGCCAAGGAGAAGATGGGGCTCGACGACCTGATCGAGGCCATCCTGCTGCAGGCCGAAGTGCTGGACCTGAAGGCCAATCCGGACCGCACCGCCGACGGCGTGGTGATCGAAGCGAAGCTCGATCGCGGCCGCGGCGCGGTCTCCACCGTGCTGGTGAAGCGCGGCACCCTGAAGCGCGGCGACATCGTCGTCGCCGGCGACACCTTCGGCCGGGTCCGCGCCCTGCTGAACGAGCGCGGCGAACAGCTGACGGACGCCGGCCCTTCGATCCCGGTCGAGATCCTCGGACTGGACGGCACGCCCGCGCCGGGCGAGCCCTTCGCCGTGGTCGAGAACGAAGCGCGCGCCCGCGAACTCACCGAATATCGCGTGCGGGTGAAGCGCGAAAAGACGGGTTCGCCGACCCAGGGCGCCAGCCTCGCCGACATGATGGCGCGGCTCGCCGACAAGAAGGTCTCCGAGCTGCCGGTGGTCATCAAGGCCGACGTGCAGGGCTCGGCGGAAGCCATCGTCGGGTCGCTGGACAAGCTCGGCACCGACGAGGTCCGCGCGCGGATCATCCTCTCGGGCGCCGGCGCGATCAGCGAAAGCGACGTCATGCTGGCCAAGGGCGCCGGCTCGCCGATCCTCGGCTTCAACGTCCGCGCCTCCAAGCAGGCGCGCGACCTGGCCGAGCGCGAGGGCGTGGAGATCCGCTACTACGCGATCATCTACGACCTGATCGACGACATCAAAGGCGTGCTCTCGGGCATGCTGGCGCCGATCCAGCGCGAGACCTTCCTCGGCAACGCTGAGGTGCTTCAGGTGTTCGACATATCCAAGGTCGGCAAGGTCGCGGGCTGCCGCGTCACCGAGGGCGTGGTGCGCAAGGGCGCCCGGGTGCGGATCATCCGCCAGGACGTGGTGGTGCTCGAGCTCGGCGTCCTCCAGACCCTCAAGCGCTTCAAGGACGAGGTCAACGAGGTCCAGTCCGGCCAGGAATGCGGCATGGCCTTCCAGGGCTTCCAGGACATCAAGGCCGGCGACGTGATCGAATGCTTCAACCTTGAAGAGGTCAAGCGGTCGCTCTAAACCGAGACCTCTCCCCGCTTGCGGGGAGAGGATCTGTGCTTAATCTGCCGTCCTCTTGCGTTAGACGGCTTGCTTATGATCCGCGCCTTCCTGATCGGCCTCGCCGCGCTTTCCCTCGCCGCCTGCGCTTCGGTGCAGCGGCTGGACGCCGCCGGCGACGTCCACGCCCTGCTGATCTCCATACGCGACGACGACCAGGCCGCGTTCGACGCCCATGTCGACCGCGCCGCCCTGAAACGCGACATGCAGACCAAGCTCGACAAGCGCATCGGCAAGGACGAGCGGCTGCGCGGCATCGCCTCGCTGCTCGGCCCGTCGCTGGTCGACTTCGCCGGCGACAGCCTGATCCAGCCGAAGGTGTTCCGCCTCGTCGCCGAGCACTACGGCTATTCGCAGAAGACGCGGATCCCCAGCCAGATCGAGATCGCCCAGGTGCTGAAGCCGCTGCCTGACGGCCGGGTCTGCGCGGTGACCAAGAAAGACGGTCCCTGCACGCTCGTCTTCACCAAGGAAAATGACGTCTGGAAGCTGACCAGCTTCGAAGGCGACGTCTCGATGCTGCGGATCCAGCTCTAATTCAGTTCCAGCGCAGCGGCGGCGCCTCGGCCTTCAGCCGTTCCAGCGCCTGGCGGATCTCGTCCATCAGGCCGTGCCGATCGCCGCGCCATTTCAGCGCCGGCCCCACGAGGACGCAGCAGTTCAGCGGCACCGGCACGCCGCTGCCCTTGGGCAGGACGCGGCCCGCGCCAGCGATCCAGACCGGCACCACCGGAGCGTCGGGAAAATCCTCCGCCAGCCGCGCCACCCCGCCTTTCAGCCGGCCGATGTCGTCGGAGGCCTCGCCCCGGGTGCCCTCCGGGAAGACGACCACGATGGCGCCCTCCGCCAGCGCCTCGCGGGCGGGCGCCAGCACGTCGAAGTCGCGGCCGACCTTCTTGCGCTCGACGGGCACGATGCCGATCACGTTGCGCGAGAACCAGCTCATCAGCCGGCCCTTGAGGAAATAGTCGGCGGCCGCGGCGGGCCGCACATCCTTGAGCGCGCGCGCCGGGAACATGCTGAGCAGCAGCAGGGTGTCCACATGGCTCTGGTGATTGGCCACGACGATCGCCGGCCCCTGCTCGGGCAGGTGCTCGCCGCCGCTGACGTCCGCGCCGGTCATGATCCGCGCGATCGGCTTGGCGACCAGGGTCAGGAAAAGGACGCGCGGAAAGCTCATCTCGGTCAGTAGGTCTCGAGGGCGAAGTAGGCGACCAGGTGGAAATAGAGCGGCGCGGTGAAGATCAGGCTGTCCAGCCGGTCCAGCACGCCGCCGTGGCCGGGGATGAACTGCGAGGTGTCCTTCACCCCGATGTCGCGCTTGACCGCCGACATGGTCACGTCGCCGGCGAACCCGGCCAGCGGAAGAAGGATCGCCACCATCCACAGCCCCGCCCCGCGCAGCGGCGTCAGATGCGGCGCGGCCAGCACGATCAGGCCGGCGGTCAGGATCCAGCCGCCGAGGAAGCCTTCCCAGGTCTTGTTGGGGCTGACCTTGGGCATGATCTTCCGCCGACCCAGGAGGAGCTTGCCGCAGACGTACTGCAGCACGTCGTTGGCCTCGGTGGCGAACAGCAGCATGAAGACCAGCCCCGCCGGCCCGGCCTGCGGCGCGTCGGCTTGCGGCACGCGCATCAGCAGCGGGATGTAGCCCAACGCATAGACGCAGGTGACGACGCCGAAGTGGAAGACCGAGGAGCGGGCGAGATAGCCGCGGGTCTGGCCGATGCACGCCATCAGGAAGGGCACGGCGGCGAAGACGTAGACCGGCACGAAGACGAGATACATGCCGTACCAGTTCGTCAGTACGATCGCGTAGTTCAGCGGGATCGTCAGGTAGGCCACCAGGATCAGCGGCCGGTCCTCGCGGCTCATCGGCGCCAGCGACAGGAACTCCTTCAGCGCCAGAAACGAGACCAGGGCGAAAAGCGCGGTCATCGGCAGCCAGCCGGTCAGCAGGGCGCCGGCCAGCAGCGTGGCCATGACCCACCAGGACCACACACGCTGCTGCAGGTTCCTGTAGTCCTTGCCGGGCTTGAGCCGCGGCAGCAGCAGGGCGGCCAGCGCGCCCAGCGTCAGCGTGGCCAGCACGCCCGCCAGACCCCACAGCAGGGCGACCGGTTCGCGTCCGAGAAGATCCGTCACACCGCCGCCCCCCTTGGACCAAGCTTGGCCAGAGCCTAGCATCACGGGCATGAAACCGTCTGCTCTCGCTGGAGTGGCTCGGTCGAGCGCCGCCCACGTGGCGTTCGCCTTCCTCGCCATGGGCGGCTGGGCGCTGTTCGCCAATCGCGCGCACTCTGGCGGCGCCATGCTGCTGGCGGGCCTGGTGCAGGGGACCATCTCGGCCAGCATTACGCTCGCGTTGAAACGCGCACTGGAGGCCATGGCGGGGAGATTGGGCGGTCCCGCCGCCTTCATCGTCCCGCCGGCCATCACCTGCATCGTGGTGCTGGCGGTGCTGGTCGCCGTACACCGCCTGGCCGGCACGCCGGAGATCTGGGCCACCATCGCCGTGCCCTACGCGGTCTCCAGCAGCTACGCCTGGATCTACACCGCCAGTCTCGTCGTGGCCGCCCGCCGCGGCGAGCGAGGAGCTGCGCCGTGAGCGACACCGCCAACCGCCGGCCGTTGAAGTCCCGCGACACGGGTTGGGCGCGGGCGATCGCCGCCCGGCTGGCGCGCGCGGGGTTCAGCCCGGACATGATCTCGGCCGGCTCGATGGTCTTCGCCCTCGCCGGCGCGGCGCTGTTCGTCGCCCAGGCGGGCGCGAGCGGCCCGGCCCGCGCGGCCGAGCTGATCCTCGCCGGCGCCTGCGTGCAGTTGCGCCTGCTCTGCAACCTGCTGGACGGGATGGTCGCGGTCGAGCACGGGCGGGGCAGCCCGTCCGGCCCGATCTGGAACGAGCTGCCGGACCGCCTCGCCGACATCCTGTTCCTGGCCGGCGCCGGCTATGGGGCCTCCCTGTCGGGCGTGGCTTGGGGCGACGACGCCGGCTGGGCGGCCGCGGCGCTGGCGGTGTTGACGGCCTATGTGCGCGAGCTGGGCCGCGCGCTCGGCCAGCCGGCCGATTTCCGCGGCCCGATGGCCAAGCCGCACCGCATGGCGCTGCTCACCGCCGGCTGCGTCGCCGCCGCGGCCGAACCGCTCTGGGGCTGGCGCGGCGAGAGCCTCGCCATCGCCCTGGCCGTTGTGGCCGCCGGCGCGGCGCTCACCGCCGCGCGCCGGACGCTGGGATTAGGCGCGCATCTGCGCGGCAGGTGAACGCTGGACTTCCACGCCGCCGCGCACTAGAAGCCCGCGCTTTCCGCTGAGCGGCGCGTCCGACCCGCGCCCCAGCCCCGAGGGTCTCTCCATGAAACGCCACACCGACCGCGGCCACGCCCAAGGTCCCAGCCAACGGCAGCTTCGCGCGGGCGAGCTGATGCGCCACGCCCTCGTCGAGATCCTGCGCGAGGAGGACATCTCCGACCAGGCGCTCGAAGGCGTCTCCGTCACCGTGACCGAGGTGCGCATGAGCCCGGACCTCCGCCACGCCACCGTCTTCGTGGAGCCGCTCGGCGGCGGCCACGCGGCCGCGGTGGTGGAGGGGCTGAACCGCCACGCCAAGTTCCTGCGCGGGCGCCTCGGCCGGTCGATCGAGATGAAGTTCACGCCGGACCTGAAGTTCATCCACGACGAGAGCTTCGACGAGGCCCAGCGGATGAGCCGGCTGTTCGACGATCCCAAGGTGCGCCAGGACCTGTCGCCGCAGCCGCCGTCCCCTCCCTCCGCCTCCGGCGGAGGGAACCTTGGTAAAGAGGAGCCGGGCCAGAGGCCCGGTGGCTGGAAGGACGAGGACTGATGGGGCGCAGGAAGAAGGGCGAGGCCATCTCCGGCTGGATCTGCCTCGACAAACCCTACGACCTCACCTCGACCCATGCCGTGAGCCGTGTGCGGCGAACCTTCAACGCCCAGAAGGCGGGCCATGCGGGGACGCTGGACCCGCTGGCCACCGGCATATTGCCGATCGCGCTCGGCGAGGCGACCAAGACCGTCCCCTTCCTGATGGACGCCGACAAGGCCTATCGCTTCACCATCGCCTGGGGCCGCACCACAGCCACCTACGACCGCGAGGGCGAGACGCTGGCGACCTCCGACGTCCGGCCCGCGCTGGCCCAGCTCGAGGCGGTGCTGCCGAGGTTCGTGGGCGAGATCCAGCAGGTCCCGCCGGCCTACTCGGCCATCAAGGTGGACGGCGAACGCGCCTATGACCTCGCACGCGCCGGCGAGAGGGTGGAGCTGAAGGCGCGGACCGTGGTCATCCACGCGGCCCGGATCGCCGACGCCCCGGACGCCGACCACGCCACCCTGGAGATCGAGTGCGGCAAGGGCACCTATGTGCGCGCCCTGGTTCGCGACATCGCCGACGCGCTGGGGGCATGCGGGCACGTCAGCGAGCTGCGCCGCACGCGCGTCGGCGGCTTCTCGGAAGATTCCGCGGTGACGCTGGAATTGCTTGAGGATTTGGGGCATAAGGCCCGCCAGTCGGAGGCGCTGCTTCCGGTCGAGACCGCGCTGGACGACATCCCGGCGCTGGCCGTGACCGACGAAGACGCCTTCCGGCTGAAGCAGGGACGGTCGATCGTTCTCGTTCCCCGACAGGTTGAGACGGTGAAAGCCAGGCTCAGGCCCGGCTCCCGCACCGTTTCCGCAATGGCGGGCGGAATGGTCGTCGCCCTCTGCGAGATGCGCGCGGGCCGGCTCGAACCCTCGCGGGTCTTCCATCTCGAAAAGAGCGGAGACTAACTGATGTCGATTACGGCCGAACGCAAGGCTGAAGTGATCAAGACCCATGCCCGCGGCGAAGCGGACACGGGCAGCGCCGAAGTTCAGGTGGCGATCATGTCCGAACGGATCGCGAACCTCACCGAGCACTTCAAGACGCACAAGAAAGACAACCACTCTCGCCGGGGCCTGCTCAAGCTGGTCTCCGCGCGCCGGTCGCTGCTGGACCACCTGAAGAAGTCCGACGTGGCCCGCTATCAGAAGCTGATCGAGACCCTCGGCCTGCGCCGCTAGGTTCAACCGTTGGTGAACCGCTCCCCGGTTGAAACCGGCCGGGAGAGCGGGTCTGAATAGTTCTTTCGCCGCTCCCTCGTGACAGGCTGGGGGGTCGATGCGGCGCATTTCGGGGAGCCCGGCGGACGGGTCCCCATCACGCCGAGGGTTCACAGAAATCCTCATCCGCCTGTTCGAATGGAGAGGATTTCGGAGAGACCGAATCCCCTGTCCGGCCCCGCCGGGAATACGCCCGCGGGATGAGAAAGAAGCCAAAATGTTCGATATCAAACGCAAGACCATCGAGTGGGGCGGCAAGACGCTCACGCTCGAAACCGGCCGCATGGCCCGTCAAGCCGACGGCGCCGTCCTGGCCACCTACGGCGAGACCATGGTGCTCGCCACCGCGGTGTTCGCGAAGTCGCCGAAGCCCGGCCAGGACTTCTTCCCGCTCACGGTGAACTACCAGGAGAAGTTCTACGCCGCCGGCAAGATCCCCGGCTCCTTCCCCCGCCGCGAGGGCGCGCCCTCCCAGAAGGAAACGCTGACCTCCCGCCTGATCGACCGGCCGATCCGTCCGCTGTTCGTGAAGGGCTTCAAGAACGAGGTCCAGGTGGTGGCGACCGTGCTCGCCCACGACCTCGAGAACGATCCCGACATCGTCGCCCTGGTGGCCTCCTCGGCCGCCCTGGTGCTGTCCGGCGCGCCCTTCATGGGCCCGATCGGCGCGGCGCGCGTCGGCTTCGTCGACGGCCAGTACATCCTGAACCCGACCCTCGATGAGCAGAAGCAGTCCAAGATGGACCTGGTCGTCGCCGGCACCGAAGACGCGGTGATGATGGTCGAGTCCGAGATCCAGGAGCTCTCGGAAGAGGAAGTGCTGGGCGGCGTCACCTTCGCCCACAAGGGCATGCAGCCGGTGATCGATGCGATCATCGAACTCGCCGAGCACGCCGCCAAGGAGCCGTTCGACTTCCAGGCGGATGACACCGACGCGATCAAGGCGAAGATCAAAGCGGTGATCGGCGGCGACCTTAGGGCCGCCTACCAGATCGTCGGCAAGACCGAGCGTCACGCCGCCATCTCCGCGGCCAAGGAGAAGGCGCTTACCCAATTCGCCAAGTCCGAGGCCAACCCGGACGGCTACGACGCCAACAAGCTGGGCGGCGTCTTCAAGGAGCTGGAGGCCGACATCGTCCGCCGCTCGATCCTGGAGACCGGCAAGCGGATCGACGGGCGCACCGTCGACCAGGTCCGCCAGATCGTCTCCGAAGTGGGCGTCCTGCCCCGGGCCCACGGCTCGGCGCTGTTCACCCGCGGCGAGACCCAGGCGCTGGTCGTGGCCACGCTCGGCACCGGCGACGACGAGCAGCTGATCGACGCGCTCGAAGGCAAGTACTTCGAGAAGTTCATGCTGCACTACAACTTCCCGCCCTTCTCCGTGGGCGAGACCGGCCGCATGGGCGCGCCGGGCCGGCGTGAAGTCGGCCACGGCAAGCTGGCCTGGCGGGCGATCCGCCCGATGCTGCCGGCCGCGGAGGAGTTCCCCTACACCATTCGCCTGGTGTCGGAGATCTTCGAGTCCAACGGCTCGTCCTCGATGGCCTCGGTCTGCGGCTCGTCGCTGGCGCTGATGGACGCGGGCGTTCCGCTGAAGAAGCCGGTCAGCGGCATCGCCATGGGCCTGATCCTGGAGAGCGACGGCTTCGCCGTTCTCTCGGACATCCTGGGCGACGAGGACCACCTGGGCGACATGGACTTCAAGGTCGCCGGCACCCACGACGGGATCACCTCCCTGCAGATGGACATCAAGATCGCCGGCATCACCGAGGAGATCATGAAGAAGGCGCTCGAGCAGGCGAAGGCCGGCCGCGAGCACATCCTGGGCGAGATGAACAAGGCCATGGAGGCGCCGCGCGCGGGCCTTGGCGAATATGCGCCCAAGATCGAGACGATGAAGATCCCGGTCGACAAGATCCGCGAGGTCATCGGCTCGGGCGGCAAGGTGATCCGCGAGATCGTCGAGAAGACCGGCGCCAAGATCGACATCGGCGAGGACGGCACGATCAAGATCGCGGCCGCCGAGCAGGCGAAGATCGAGGCGGCCCGCGAGTGGATCAAGTCGATTGCCTCGGAGCCGGAAGTGGGCACGATCTACACCGGCAAGGTCGTCAAGATCGTAGACTTCGGCGCTTTCGTGAACTTCTTCGGCGCCAAGGACGGCCTGGTTCACGTGAGCCAGATCTCCAACGAGCGCGTGAACAAGGTCTCGGACGTGCTGCAGGAAGGCCAGTCGGTGAAGGTGAAGCTGCTGGGCTTCGACGACCGCGGCAAGACCCGCCTCTCCATGAAGGTCGTCGACCAGGAGACCGGCGAAGACCTTTCCAAGAAGGAGCCGGCGACCGAGGAGGCCTAAGGCCTCATCGGATCGATGAACGGATCAGGGCGGCCGCAGCGATGCGGCCGCCCTTTTTCGTGACTTCCGCTCCCGCGCGGCATTCACACATCCTGCCTGAACGCCCCCTCCGTCTCCCGCCTGCGGCGGGATCCACCTCGCCGGCTTCGCGGTGGAGGATCTAAGCGCCAGGATGCTCCACCGCTTGCGGGGGAGCTGCCGCCGAAGGCGACTGAGGGGGCGTTTGGCGGCCCTTCAAGGAGATGAGTGAAGTCGATAGCTCCCGCGCGCGGGAGAGGAAGAACCCGCGTGGTGCAGCCTCAGCCCTTATCGCCGGTCGGATAGCCCAGCAGAACCTTGCCCGCATAGGCCAGCGGCTTGTCGGCGGTGAGCACCTCGATGATCTTCGCGACCGGATAGTCCGCCGAGTGCGACCCCTCCAGGGTCACCAGCCCGCGGTCGGCCAGAAGCTGCGTCTTCTCCGTCTGCGTATAGCCTGGATCGACCAGGGTGGCGGTGATGTTCTGGCGGGCGAGCTGGTCCGCCACCGCGTTGGTCAGCCGGTTTAGCGCGGCCTTGGTCGCGCGATAGCCGATCAGCACGCCGAGCTCGGATCTGGTCGGATCGTCGAACGCCCCGTCCTGGATCGCTTCCATCTGCGCCTCCTTCGAGGTGATATTGACGATGATCCCCCCGCCCTGCTTGGCCATGTGCGGCACGACCGTCCGCATGGCCCAGAACGGCCCGTGCACGTTCACGTTGAACTGGGACATCCAGCTATCCCATGAATATTCTCCGAGCGGCTGGGCTTGGGCGCCGGTGGCGGCGGCGTTGTTGATCAGAAAATCCACGCGCCCGAACGCTTCGAGGGTCTTCTCGACCAGGCGTTCGATGTCTTGCGGATTGGCGACGTCGGTCGGCACGCCGATCGCCCGCCCGCCCGCAACCTCAATGTCCGCCAGGGTTTCCCCAAGCGTTCCCGGCAAGGCGCGCCGCGCCTCGACCGTGCGTGCGGCGAGCGCGACCATGACGCCCCGGCGGCCCAGTTCCAGGGCCAGCTGGCGGCCGATTCCGCGGCTCGCGCCGGTCACGATGGCGACTTTGCCTCTGATGTCCATTCGATCCTCCCGCCCGTCATCCCACCGGCCCGCTTTTTGCGCGGCGAACTTAGCAACTCCCTTCGGGGGATAGCGAGGGCCTGCTCAATCCAACGTGCGGCGGTAGCGGATCATCGCAAGCGCCGTGACCACGCAGACGAAGGCCGCGAGGGACGCCAGTTCCGGCCATTGATCGGTGAGCGACTGGCCCTTGAGCAGGGCGCCGCGCACGACCCGCAGGAAATGGGTGACGGGGATGACTTCGCCGATCGCCTGCGCCCAGGCCGGCATGCCGCGGAACGGGAACATGAAGCCGGACAGCAGGATCGAGGGCAGCATGTAGAAGAAACTCATCTGCATCGCCTGCAGCTGCGAGCGGGCCACGGTGGAGATCAGAAAACCCAGCGCCAGCGAGCCGATGATGAAGAGCGCGACGCCGAGCCAGAGGCCCAGGCCAAGGCTCGCCATCGGCACGTGAAACAGAAGCCGGGCCAGGATGAGCACCACCGCGGTCTGCACGAGGCCGACCAGCACATAGGGTGCGAGCTTGCCGACCATCACCTCGATCGGCTCCAGCGGCGTGGCGAGCAGGGTCTCCATGGTGCCGCGCTCCGCCTCGCGCGTAACGCTGAGCGCGGTCATGATCACCAGGGTCAGCGTGAGGATGATGCCCAGCAGGCCGGGGACGATGTTGTAGGCGGTGATGGCGTCCGGATTGTAGCGGTTGTGGATCACCACCTCGAACGGAGGCTGGGCGGCGACCTGCTCGGCCAGAGCGCCCTTGAGGTCGTGGGTCAGCGCCTGCCGGGGAAGGTTGGCGAGCGCCGCCACGGCGCCGCTGGTGGCCGAAGGGTCGGTCGCGTCCGCCTCGACCAGGATCTGCGCCTTGTCGCCGCGCACGACGCGGCGCGTGAAATCCCCCGGCACGGTGACCGCGAACTGCACCTCGCCCCGCCGGATCATCCGGTCAAGCTCGGCGGGGTTCCGCGCCTGGGCGATCAGGTCGAAGTAGCGCGAGTTCTCCAGGCCGGACAGGATCGAGCGGGCGAAGCGGCTGTCCTCCTGCACCAGCACCGCGGTCGGCAGGCGACGGGGTTCGGAATTGATCGCGTAGCCGAACAGCGTCAGCTGCACGATCGGGATCAGCAGCATCATGGCGTAGGTCAGCCGGTCGCGGGTGAGCTGCTTGAACTCCTTGGTCATCACCGCCGCCACGCGGTGCAGGGCGATGAGCTTCATGGAAAATTGTCCTCGGCCCGCCCCATCAGGTGGATGAAGACGTCCTCGAGGTTGGCCCCGACCTCGGTCCATCGCCACGGCTCGCGCCGCCAGGGCGCGATCGCCGCCTCCAGCTTGGCGCGGTCCGTCCCGCTGACGTGCAGGGCGGCGCCGAAGGGCGCGACCGTCTCCACCCCGGGCTTGCCGGCGAGTTCGCGGGCGACGCGGCCCAGGTCCGGCCCCTCGCCGTGGAAGGTGACCAGGCCCGCCTGCCGGATCACCTCCTCGGCCGTACCCCGCGCCATCAGCCGGCCGTAGCTGATGTAGGCGATCTCGTGACAGCGCTCGGCCTCGTCCATGTAGTGGGTGGAGACCAGCACCGTCAGGCCGCGGTCGGCCAGCGCGTGGATCTCGTCCCAGAAGGTGCGGCGCGCCTTGGGATCGACCCCGGCGGTCGGTTCGTCCAGCAGCAGGAGTTCGGGATCGTGCAGGGTGGCCGAGGCCAGCGCCAGCCGCTGCTTCCAGCCGCCCGAAAGCGTGCCGGCCAGCTGATCGCGCCGCCCGGCCAGGCCCAGGTTGTCCAGGGCCGCGTCGACCCGCTCGCGGCGGCGGTCCAGGCCGTAGACCTGCGCGGTGAACTGCAGGTTCTCGGCGATGGTCAGGTCCTCGTAGAGCGAGAACCGCTGGGTCATGTAGCCGGTCTTGAGCTTGATCCGGTCGGCCTCGCGCAGGATGTCGTAGCCGAGGCAGGTCCCGCGCCCGGCGTCGGGCGTCAGCAGGCCGCAGAGCATGCGGAGCGTGGTCGTCTTGCCCGAGCCGTTGGGCCCGAGGAAGCCGCAGATCCGGCCACGTTCGAGCTTGAGGGCGACGTCGTCGACGACCTTCTTGGAGCCGAAGCTCTTGGTCAGCCCCTCGACGTCGACCGCGAGCGTCATGAGCCGGGCCCGAGCGGTTCGACGTCGACCGGCTGCCCGGGATTGAGCCGGACCGCGGGCAGCGCCTCCACCAGATAGACCAGCCGGTCGCGCGACTCGCGGCTGTAGATCACCGGCGGCGTGAACTCGGGTCTGGGGCTGATGAAGGTGATCTTCGCGGTGAGGCCGGCCCGGCAGCCGTCGCAGCTGAAACGGACGCTCGCCCCGACTCGGTAGGCGGACAGGCTTTGCTCCGGAACGAAGAAGCGCAGCCGGACGCGATCGTTCGGCAACAGCGAAAGGATCGGCTGATTGGCGGCGGCCCATTCGCCCGGGCGGAAGAAGACGTCCTCCACCCGTGCGGCCGAAATCGCCTTGGGCGCGACGTCGCCGAGCCGGGCTTCGGCGCCTGCCAGCGTGGCCTTCGCCTGCGCCACGCGCGCGTCGGCGGCGCGGATCTCGTCGGCGCGTGAGCCCAGTCCCGCGGCGTCCCGCTGGCGCCGCGCGGCGGCGAGCTGTGCATTGGCCGATCCGGCCGCCGCGCGCGCCGCGTCGAACTGGGCCTGCGAATTGACGCCGGCCCGCACCAGGGCCTCCGTGCGCACGAGCGCGACGTTGGCGTTGCGCGCCTGAGCCTCGGCGTTGGCGATATTGGCGTTTAGGACGGCGAGCTCGACCGGCCGCTGACCCTTGCGCGCGTCCACCGCCTGCGCCTCGGCGGCTGCAAGCTCGGCCGCGGCTTGATCGCGTTGACTGCGCGGCTGTTCCGGATCGACGACGAACAGCGCGGCGCCAGCCGCCACCTCGGACCCGCGATCGACATAGACCGCCCTCACCGTCCCAGCGACCGGGGCGGCGTAGTAGAGCGGCTCGCCCTCGACATAGCCCGACAGCGTGTGCGTGGGCCGAAACCTGGGCGCGAGCACCACCGCCGTAACGAGGCCGGCGGCGGCCAGCAACAGCAAGGGGGCGAGCGCGCGGCGCGGCGGCTTCATGGGCGAGGCTCCGCGAGCATGCCATGCAGGATGGTCTGAGCGTGCTGGCGGGCGAGCGCAGCCAGATCGAAGGGAGGCGCGCCAACCGGCGCGAAGGTCTCACGCCAGATGGCGCCGACCAACATGGGCGACATGATCCCCAGGGCGTAGGCGCGCGGATCCCCGGCGCGCAGCTCGCCGCGCGCCTGGGCGGCGGCGATGGCCTGGGCGAGGCCGCCCAGCGCATGGGCGACCAGCTCGTCGTGCCAGACGCGGGCGAGTTCGGGGAAATTACGCGCCTCCGCGATCACCATCTTGGCGACGCCGCCCAAGGGCGCGCGCTCCATCAGCGCCGACATCCGTTGGGCGAGCAGGTCGAGCTGTTCCGAGAACGGGCCCGGGTGGGCGGCCAGCACGCCGCCGATGGCGCGGACCTCCGGCGCGATCCCCTGCTCCACCACGGCGCGGAACAGCGCCTCCTTGGTGTCGAAGTAGAGGTAGAGCGAACCCTTGGACACGCCGGCGCGCTTGGCGATCTCCTCCAGCCGGGCCGCGGCGAAGCCCTTTTCCGCAAAGACCACCAGCGCCGCGGCGACGATCTCTCCAGGGCGGTCTGCTTTGCGGCGGCGGAACTTGGGAGCCTCGTCGGTCATGCGTTTAGCCATAGATAACTGACTGGTCAGTTATCTAATAAGACGCGGGGCGATGCAAGCCTGTCACGAACTATCGGTCGAGTCCGCGGGCTGCAATCGAGGCGTCGGGCCTCGGCCTCACCCGACGGCCGAGAAAAAGCCCGCCGATCGGGCGGGCTTTTTCCTTCCTCGGACTAAACCGCAAACTAACCGCGCAGCTTGCGCAGCAGAACATCAATGTCGCGTGCGATCGCCGCATCCTCGGCCTTGAGAGCCTCGATCCGACGCACCGCATGCAAGACCGTGGTGTGATCTCGTCCGCCGAAGCGGCGGCCGATGTCCGGCAGCGAACGGGTGGTGATCTGCTTGGCCAGCCACATGGCCACCTGGCGAGGCCGGGCGACGGCGCGCGCGCGGCGCTCCGAGATCAGGTCCGCCTGCTTCAAGCTGTAGTGTTCGGCGACCGTCTTCTGGATCATGTCGACCGTCACCTTGCGCTCGTTGCAGGCCAGGTGCGGACGCAGGATGCCCTGCGCTTCGTCGAGGCTGAGCCGAGCGACGTCGCCGCCGACCCGCGCCACCAGCGTGTTCAGGGCCCCCTCCAGCTCGCGCACGCTGTCGGTGAAGCGGTCCGCCAGGAACTGCAGCACCTCGGCGCGCGCCGAGGGGTGGAAGCGGCCCTGATGGGCCAGGGTGGCGAGCTTGCGCTCGAGGATGCCCAGCCGCAGGGTGCGGTCCGCGGGCTCGATGCCGCAGACCAGGCCCGCCTGGAGGTGAGAGCGAAGCCTGGGCTCCATCTCCGAGATCTCGGTCGGGGACCGGTCCGCGGTCATCACGACGCGGCGGCCGTCTTCGACGAGCGCGATCAGGGTGTGGAACAGCTCTTCCTGCGTCGAGGGCTTCCCGGCGACGAAGTGCACGTCATCGATCAGCAGCAAGTCGGCGTTGCGCAGCTCTTCCTTGAAGGCCGCGGTCTGCCGGTCCTGCAGCGCCTTGACGAAGGTCGAGGTGAACCGCTCGGCCGAAAGGTAGACCACCCGCTTGGTCGGCGCGTTGCGGATGGCTTCCCAGGCGAGCGCGTTCAGCAGGTGTGTCTTGCCGAAGCCGTAGGGACCGTGGAAGACGACCGGATTGAAATGGCCGTCAGCCCAGGTCGCCACGCGACGAGCCACCGCGAACGCGAACTCGTTCGCTGGTCCGGATACGAAGGTCTCGAAGGAAAAGCGCTCCTGCAGCCCTTGCAGGCGGCCCTGCTTCACCGCGGCGGTGGCGGCGACCTCCGCCTCGACCTCGAACACGTCCGGCGCGGTCGGCGAATTGGCCGGCGTCGGCGTGGCCATCGGCGCACGGCTGATCGTCGGCGCCGCATCGACCTCCATCCGAGACTTGAGATCGAGCCGGCGGCCCAGCGGATCGTTCTCCGCCCAAAGTTCGCCAATCCGTCGCCAAGCATGCCGGCGGATCCAGTCGCGCGCCACGCCCGTGGCCGCCACCAGAAAGACCTCGTCGCCGCTCTCACGAAGCGCGGCTTGACCGAGCCACGAACCGAACGTCGCCTCGCCCAGCTCGCGCCTGAGCACTTGGCAAGTCTTGGTCCAAACCGCCCCTGCCGGCGCTTCAGCCATGGCTCCCGCAGCCCCCCTTGTCATCATCCTGAAATACCCCACCGCCCTGTCGCCTCAGCGCCGCTGAGAATGCCCCTTCCTCAACGAACACAAGCTCTTATCCGGCGAATAACGAGAACTCGCCGCCGCCCCGTTTTTCCGGGATCAGATAGAAAAGACGCCTGTGAGGAGATTGAGAGTAGTCGGGGTCCCGGGTCGGTCAACGGTGATAATTGCGACGCTCGACGGATATTTTCGTTGACTTGCGAAAGCCCCATTGCGGCCAAGGGGAAGGGCGCATTTTCAGTCAGCGCGCTGAGTACATGGGTCGCATTTGTCGCACCTTGGGGTAGCGCTCAGACGCAAAAAAACAGCGTCCGCGAGCGGACGCTGTCGGATCGATCAGACGCGATCGAAGGCCGCATAAAGCGGCCATATAGGGATCAGGCGACGGCCAGCTTCTTGAGCCGGGCGGCGAGGCGCGACACCTTCCGCGCGCCGGTGTTCTTGTGCACCACGCCGCGGGCGACAGCGCGCATCAGTTCGGACTGGGCTTCGACGAAGGCCGTCTTCGCCGCCGCCGCATCGCCGGCCGCGATCGCTTCCTCGAAGCGACGCAGGAAGGTGCGGACGCGCGAGCGGCGCGCCTTGTTGACTTCGGTGCGGCGGGCGATCTTGCGGACCGCCTTCTTGGCGCCGGGCGTATTGGCCATTCGTCAGCTCTCAGAAACAAGCGCGCCCGGCGAACCGGGCGGTGAAATTGGAGGCGCGGATATACGCAAGGCGCGCCTCCGGGTCAATGCCGTGCGACGCATCACGCGCCCGCTCTCATGAGGCCTCCCGCAGGCGGGTGTCGATCCGCTCGGCGGCGGTGGCCCGCTCGGCGCGGACGAGGCGTACGCGGAACAGCAGGCCGCCTAACGCCGCGCCCGCCGTCGGCGCCGCCAGGAACAGCCAAAGCTGCTCGAGCGCCGTCCCGCCCGCGACCACGGCCGGCCCGAAGCTGCGGGCGGGATTGACCGATACGCCGGTCACCTGGATGCCGACGATGTGGATCGCCGCCAGCGTCAGGCCGATGGCCAGCCCGGCCATGCCCGGCGACGCTCCGGGGCTGGTGGAGCCCAGGATGACGATCACGAACAGGCAGGTCATCACCACCTCGAAAATCGCCGCCTGGGCGAGGGTGTAGCCGCCCAGGTAGTCCGGGCCCCAGCCGTTGGCGCCCACGCGCTCGTTCGATCCGGCGATGGCGACGAGCAGGGCCGCGCCGACGACCGCGCCGGCGAACTGCGCCAGCCAGTACCAAAGCATCTCGCGCGCGCTCATGCGGCCGGCGATCCAGACGGCCAGGCTGACCGCGGGGTTCACGTGCCCGCCGGAGATCGGCCCCAGCCCATAGGCCAGCGCCACGATGGCGAAGCCGAAGGAGAGCGCGATCCCGAGTTGGCCGACGTTGTAGCCCCCGAGCACCGCAGCCCCGCAGCCGAACAGGACCAGGATCAGGGTTCCTATGAACTCCGCGAGGAACTTCGCCATCGGACGTCTCCATGCGCGCGCCGCACGCCCTTTGGTCGCGCAGGAGCGGGCGTCCCGCCATCGGGCGAAACCCCGATCGACTCGGGCCGTCAGCCTGCCAGGGTGAAGGCCCGCCAGGCCGGGTGGGCGGAGACCAGATCGGCCAGCCGCTGATAGCCTTCAGCGCCGGGATGGGCGCCGTCGAACGCGGCCGCCTCGGCGTTCCACAGGCCGTCCGCCGCCAGCGGCCGGAAGACGTCGATGAACGGAATTTGCAGGCGCGCGCAGAGCTGCTTGAGGTTCTCGTTCAGCGCCTCGATGCGCGCCGACCGGCCTGCGTCCGGAACCGGCGGCGGCCCCACCAGCAGCACCGGGCGGAGCGCGGCCGCGCCGGTCAGCAGGGCGCGGGCGTTCAACAGGCTCTGAGCGGGCGTCACCCGCGCCGCGCCGTCCTCCTGCCAGGTGTCGTTGACCCCGAAGGAGAAGAGGATCCGGCAGGGCGCGTCTTCCACCAGCCGCGCCTCGGCCTCGGCCCGCCATAGGCCCGCGATCTTGGCCGTCGTCGCGCCGCGGACGCCCAGGTTGTAGAGCGTCACCTCGCGGCGGCCGGCGAGCGCGCGGCCCACCCAGCCCAGATGAACCGGGTCACCGACGCCCGCCATGAAGCTCTCGCCGAATGCGATGAGCCGCATGCGCTTTTCGCGCCTACTTGCCCTTGAAGGAGGGTTTGCGCTTCTCGACGAAGGCGGCCATCCCCTCCTTCTGGTCTTCGAGCGCGAACAGCGACTGGAACACGCGCCGTTCCATCTCGAGGCCCGCGGAAAGGGTGGTCTCGTAGGCGGCGTTCACCAGGTTCTTGTTGAACCGCACCGCCAGCGGCGCCTGGCGGGCGATCCGCCTGGCCGCATCCAGGGCCTCGTCGATCAGCTTGTCCGCGGGGACCACCCGGCTCGCCAGGCCCGAGCGCTCGGCCTCGCCGGCGTCCATCTGGCGGGCGGTCAGGCACATGTCCATCGCCTTGGACTTGCCGACCAGGCGGGTCAGCCGCTGGCTGCCGCCCATGCCGGGCATGACGCCGAGATTGATCTCCGGCTGGCCGAACTTTGCCGTCTCGGCGGCGATGATGAAGTCGCAGAGCATGGCCAGTTCGCAGCCGCCGCCCAGCGCAAACCCGGCCACCGCCGCGATGATCGGCTTTTCAAAGCCATTGATCCGACGGGTCGCGGCGATGAAGAGGTCGTTCAGCACCATGTCCGGATAGGACTTCGACGCCATCTCGGTGATGTCGGCGCCGGCCGCGAAGGCCTTTTCTGAGCCGGTGATCACGACGCAACCAACCGCGGCGTCCTTCTCCGCCGCGTCGAGGGCCTGGCAGAGCTCTCCCAGCAGCTTGCTGTTGAGCGCGTTCAGCGCCTCGGGGCGGTTCAGCCGGATCAGGGTGACGCCGTCGTTGGTCTCGACGAGAAGGGTCTGGAAGCTCATGCGCGTCTCTCTCTGTCGTGTTCGCCCGAAGTGCTCAGGCCCCGGGGCTTTAAGGCCCCTCGACCTGGTAGCCAAGCGCCCGCAGGCGGGCCGGCACGCCGTCGGGCCCGATCAGATGGCCCATGCCCACGACGACGACGGTGCGGCCGCTGCCCTTGAGCCGCCCGTCGAGGATCTGGGTCCAGCGGGCGTTGCGGTCGGTGAGCAGCCGCTTGAAGAGGCCGGGCGCAGCCTTGCGCAATGGGTCCAGCGCCTCGCGGTCCAGCGCCTTCAGGTCGCCGGCCATCCAGGCGCGGAGCAGCTGGGCGAACTCGTCCGGCTCGTCCTCCATCTCGGAGAGCGTGTTCGAGAGCGCGGCGATCTGTTCAGCCTGGGAGGCCCCGGCCAGGATCTCGACCTGCTCGCGCGCGGTCTCGAAGGCGCGGCGGGCGGCGTGCGGCGGCGCGGCGGTGGAGACCGCCACCTCGACCCCGTCCTTCCCCGCCGCCCCCGCCTTGCTGTAGGCGGCCGAGCTGAGGGCGATGTCCGCCAGCCAGGGCTTGAGCCGGTCGAGCACCGCCGGATCGACGCCGTAGGCCTGGGCCACGCGCAGCATCCGCGCGCCCTCCTGGGTGGGCAGCAGCTTGAACAGGGACTGGTCCGGAGCGAGCGCGCCCAGTTCGCTGGCGACGCGCGCCGTCTCGGCCTCGGTCGCCGGATCGATCGGCAGCTCGAACCAGACGTCGTCGGCGGCGTTCAGCGCCTTCACCAGCTGCGGCGGCCGCCAGTCCATGCCGGGCGGGAGCAGGTGCACGGAGCCGAACAGGACGAGCTCGGAATCCTTGTCTCGGACCACCCAGACCGGCGGGCGGGCCTGAGCCGCGCCGGCGGCGACGAGCGTGGCGAGCAGCGTGGCGAGACACAGGCGGAGCATCTTCATCGCGCGAACCTAGACCGCGCCGCCCCCCGCAGTGAAGTCGCCGACCTCAGCGCTGGCACACCGGGCAGTAGAAGGTTGAGCGCCCGCCCTGGACCTTGCGATGGATCACCCCGGAGCAGCCCTTGTTCGTGCAAGGCTCGCCCTCGCGGTCGTAGACGCGGAAGCTGTGCTGAAAATAACCGAGCGCGCCGTCGGCCTGAGCGTAGTCGCGAAGCGACGAGCCGCCCGCCGAGATCGCCGCCTCCAGCACCTCGCGCACCGCCTGGGCCAGCCGATCCAGCCGCGGGCCAGTGATGCGCCCGGCGGGCTTGAAGGGCGAAATGCGCGCCCGGTGCAGCGCCTCGCAGACGTAGATGTTGCCGAGCCCCGCCACGATCCGCTGGTCCAGCAGCAGGGTCTTGGGTCCCTGCTTGCGGCCTGCGAAGGCGGCCTTGAGCCGGTCCCCGTCGAAGGCGTCTGACAGCGGCTCGGGCCCAAGACCTGCGAACCAGGGATGAAGCTGCAGCGTCGCGGTGTTGACCAGCGCCATGTAGCCGAAGCGGCGGGGGTCGTAGTAGGTCACCCGCGCGCCGGCTTCCGTCTCGAACACCACGTGCGCGTGCTTGGGGTCCGGGTCGGGCGCGTAGTGGAAGTGGCCCGGCCGCTCCGCCCCCTCCGGCCGCGCGATCTCGAAGCGCCCGCTCATGCCCAGGTGCATGACCAGGGTGTCTTCGCGGTCTAGCCTCGCCAGCAGGTACTTGGCCCGCCGCGCGAGCGAAACGATCTTGGCGCCGGTCAGCACCTGGACGAAGCCCGCGGGCAGCGGGAAGCGCAGGTCCGGCCGGCGCGCCTCGACCCGCGAAAGCCGCTGGCCCTCCAGCACCGGGGCCAAGCCGCGGCGCACGGTCTCGACTTCGGGAAGCTCGGGCATGCGGTCAGCCGGCCGTGGCGAGGAACGCCGCCAGCGCCGACTGCGCCGCGGGCTCGGTGAGCATGGGCGCGTGGCCGACCCTGGGAACCTCGGCGTAGGCCATCTGCGGCGCGCGGACGCGCATGGCGGCGGCGGTCTCCGCGCTGAGCAGGTCGGAGAGCGCGCCGCGCACCAGCAGCAGCGGTCGGCCGTCCTCCGCCAGCTTGTCGAAATAGGGCCAGAGGTCGGGCGCGGGCTGGGCGGCGGTCTCGCGGAACGGCTCCATGATGCGCGGGTCGTAGTCGAGGACGGGGCGGCCGCCCTCCTCGCGGAACAGGCGACGGGCGTAGGCGGCCCAGTCCGCCTCGGCGTAATCCGGGAACGCCAGGCCGTTGACGGCGCGCGCATAAGCGGCGGCGTCCGCCCAGTCGCGGACCTCCGGGAGCATGCCGCCGCGGTTGGCGATGCGCGCGAGGCCTGTCGGGTCCAGCACTGGGCCGACGTCGTTGAGCGCCACGGCGGCCAGGCGGTCGGGCGCGGCGACGGCCAGCAGCATGGCGATCAGCCCGCCCATCGACGTCCCGACCAGCACGACGCGGGGAACGGCCAGGGCGTCGAGCATGGCGAGCACGTCGGCGGCGTAGACGGCGGGCTGGTAGGCGGCGGGATCCGGAGCGTAGGCGGAACGGCCGCGGCCGCGCACGTCCGCTGCGAGCACCCGGCGCCCCTGAGCCGCGATCCAGGGGGCGACCGCCTCGAAGTCGCGCGAGTTGCGGGTCAGGCCGTGCAGGCACAACACCGGCGTCCCCTCGGCCGGGCCTGGATAGTCCCGCGCCATCAGCTCGGCGCCGTCGAGCGCCAGCCAGCTGCGCCATTCGAACTCGGCCATGGGGTCCTTGGTCCTCCTCGGTCGCGCGCCTGCCGCCGGCCGTAGCAGACGGCTGGGGCGCCCGCTACTGCGTCCGAGCTCGCTCGGCGGCCGCAAGGCTCTTGGAGGGTCGCGGCCCCGGCGCTAAGAGCCTCTCATGAGCGAACCCCGCGCGACCTTCGGCTTTCGCGACGTCGACCCCGCGGCCAAGCCGGGACTCGTCCGCGGCGTGTTCGACCGCGTGGCGCGGCGCTACGACCTGATGAACGACCTGATGAGCGGCGGCGTGCACCGGCTCTGGAAGGACGCGGTCGCGGCGCGCCTCAACCCGCAACCCGGCGAGACGATTATCGACTGCGCCGGCGGCACGGGCGACATGGCCCGGCGCTTTTCGAAGATGGCCCGCCGCGCCCAGCTGCGCCGCGGCGGTGCCGACGCCCAGGTCTTCGTCATCGACTACAACGCCGAGATGATCGCCCAAGGGATCGCCAAGGGCGGCGAACCGGAGATGGCCTGGGCCGTGGGCGACGCCCAGGCGCTGCCGCTCCCCGACGGCTGCGCGGACGCCTATGTGATCTCGTTCGGCATCCGCAACGTGACCGACATCCGCAAGGCGCTGCGCGAGGCGCGACGCGTCCTCAAGCCCGGCGGCCGGTTTCTGTGTCTGGAGTTCTCGCGGCCCGTGGTCGCGCCGCTGCAGAAGGTCTACGACGCCTACTCCTTCAAGGTGATCCCGGAGATCGGCGCCCGCGTGGCCGGCGACCGGGAGTCCTACGAATATCTGGTCGAGAGCATCCGCCGCTTCCCCGACCAGCGGACCTTCGCCGGCATGATCGCCGACGCCGGCTTCGGCCGCGTCGAGTTCACCAACTTCACCGGCGGGGTGGCGGCGCTGCACACCGGCCGGGCGCTCTGAGATCATGAGCGGGCCTGCCGCGTTCGGGCGGCTGATCGGCGCCGGCTGGATGCTGCTGCGCAACGACGCCCTGCTGCCGCGCGAGCTCGACCCGCTCTATGCGCCGCCGGTCTCCGCCCTCTCCCGGGTGCTGCGGCTGTTCGCCGGCCGCGGTGGCCGCGACGGACGGCCGGGCGAACGCCTGGCGCGGTCGCTGGAGCGGCTGGGCCCCGTGGCGATCAAGCTCGGCCAGCTGCTCTCCACCCGCGCCGACATCTTCGGCCGCGAGTTCGCCGAGGACCTGAGCCGGCTGAAGGACCGGCTGGCGCCTTTCCCGCAGAAGACCGCGGAGGCCGAACTGGAGCGCGCGCTCGGGCGTCCGCTGTCCAGCCTGTTTCAGAGCTTCGGCCCGGCGGTCGCCGCCGCCTCGCTGGCCCAGGCGCACGAGGCTGTGCTGCTCGACGGCCGCCGCGTGGCGGTGAAGGTGCTCAGGCCCGGCATCGCCCGCCGCGTGGCCCGCGACGCCGAGGTGCTGATGCTCGCGGCGCGCATGATCGAGCGGCTGGCGCCGCCGGCCCGCCGGCTGGAGCCGATCGGCTTCGCCCGCACGGTGATCCGCGCCACCGAGCTGGAGCTGGACCTGCGGCTGGAGGCGGCCGGCGCCGACGAGCTCGGCGAGATCATGGCCGAGGACGGCTACATGCGCGCGCCGAAGGTGGTCTGGGAGGGCGTCGCCAAGCGGGTGCTGACCATGGAATGGGCGCAGGGGCGCCCGCTCTCGGGCGCGGCGGCGCTGGAGGATCCCCGTCTCGAGACGCGCCAGCTCGCCGACAACCTGATCCGGGCCTTCCTCGCGCAGGCGCTGGACCACGGCGTCTTCCACGCCGACCTGCATGAGGGGAACCTGTTCGTCGCCGCCCCGGCGCAGCTGACCGCCGTGGACTACGGCATCATCGGCCGGCTGGGCGCGCCGGAGCGGCGCTATCTGGCCGAGATCCTATGGGGCTTCCTGCGGCAGGATTACGCCCGCGTCGCCCAGGTGCACTTCGACGCCGGCTATGTGCCGGCCCGCCACAGCGTGCCCGAGTTCGCCCAGGCGCTGCGGGCGGTCGGCGAGCCGGTGTTCGGCCGGGCCGCCAGCGAGGTGCCGATGAGCCGGGTGCTGACCCAGCTGTTCGAGATCACCGCCCTGTTCGACATGCGCCTGCGGCCCGAGCTGGTGCTGCTGCAGAAGACCATGATGACGGTGGAGGGGGTGGCCCGCCGGATCTGCCCCGACCACGACATCTGGACCGCCGCCGAGCCTGTGGTGAGCCGCTGGATCGCCCGGGAGCTTTCGCCGGCGACGCGGATCCGGCGGCTGGCGGGCGAGGCGGAGCAAGCCGTCCGCAATCTCGCCCGCCTCGCCGCCGCCCCGCCGGCCCCGGTCGAGGCGGCGGTGGTCGCGCCGGCCGGCCGCAGCCGGCCCGCGCTCTGGTTCGCCCTCATCGGGTTCGTCGTGGGGGCGCTGTCGGTCGCCGTGGCCGCTTGGGCCGCGGGTCTGTTCTGAGGTCAGCCCTCTCCCGCGGTTTAGCCGAGAGAGAGGGTTGGGAGAGGTCGGCTCCGCCTGAACTCAACTCAGGCGGTTGAGCGGCTCAGGCGTCACCGGATGCGGCCGCGGGCGCAGCTTCGGAACCAGCATCCCCACCTTCATGCGGTACTGCAGGTAGCGCAGGCCGTGCTGGGCGATCAGGTCCCGCTCCTCGAACCAGATCCCCACGAAGATGTAGCCCGTGGTGGCCAGGGCGAAGACCAGGTGGCCCAGGCTCATCTCCGGCGCCGCCCAGAAGGCGATGATGAACCCCGCATAGATCGGGTGGCGAATGAAGCGGTAGAACATCGGCGTCGTGAACTCGGGCTCGGGTTGCTCACCGCCCTTGAGGCCGGCGAAACCCTGGCTGAGCCCGAACAGGTGGAAGTGGCTGATCATGAAGGTGCTGAGCAGCACCATCGTCCAGCCGGCGTACGACACGCCCTGGACCACGTCGGCCGCCGAGCCCTGGACCTCCCAGACGAGTTGCGGCATCGGCCGCCAGGCCCAGAAGAGCAGCGCCAGCGCCAGGCTGGCGAACAGGACGTAGGTGCTGCGCTCGACCGGTTCGGGGACCAGGCGGGTCCAGACTCGCTTGAAGGCCGGCCGCGCCATCAGCGAATGTTGAACGGCGAAGACGCCGAGCAGCGCCAGGTTGATCGCCAGCGACGGCAGAAGCGCGCCCGGAGCGCCAGAGTCGATCGACTTCGACACGAAGGCGCCTTCGACGAAGCCGATGGCGTACAGAAAGGTCACGAGAAAGAACAGGTACACGCAGGCGCTGTAGAGCGCGGAAAGCATACGGGTCATGGCTTCCTCCAGCCCCCGCGCGCTTCGGCGCGGCCTTGGAATGGCCGGGGCGCCGCATGCGCGCGACGCTCCGGCCGTCAGGTTTCAGTTGTTCGCGGTCAGTGGGTCGATGATCGACGGCGTTTCGGTGATCCGCGTTACGGGAATGCCGCTGAGTTCGGCATGTTTGCGGATCGCGTCTTCATTGGGCGCTAAGTAAACGCAGTAGGTCTTGTCGCCCGCGACATAGCTGTGCTGCCACTGAAGACCTTGGCCCACCTGCTCGATTGCACAATTCGACGCGCGGGCTGCGCCGCAAAGTTCGACTACAGACATCCCGCCAATGCCGGGAATATCTCGTTCAATGATGTATCTCTTCAATTGCGACATGGTCGTTCTCCATCCGAATTGACGCTATATTCGGCCGACCCACGCAAATCCCAAGCTAAATGATCTTTTCATTCCTAAAGGTAGGCTTTAGCATGACGGCGTTATGCCGGCCCCGTCCCACCTCAAATCCTTGCAGGCGCTCGAGCTCGCCGTCAGGACCGGTTCGCTGAAGGCGGCCGCGGACGTGCTCGCCATCACGCCGGCGGCGGTGGGTCAGCGCGTCAAGGCGCTGGAGGACTATCTGGGGCTGGAGCTCCTGGTGCGCGGGCGACTTGGCCTGCAGCCGTCCGCGGCGCTGTCGGGCGCGCTTCCGCACCTGAGCGCGGCCTTCCGTGAGCTCGAGCTGGCGTCGCTGCGGCTGGATCTGCAACGCGGGCACGAGATCCACGTCGCCGCCCCGCCGGATTTCGCCGACCTGTGGCTCGTTCCGCGGCTCGGGGCTTTCAAGGCCGAGCACCCGAACATGCTGTTCTGCGTCAACGGAGACGGCGACGTGCCGATGCGGCTGGCCTTGGCCGACTGCGAGATCGAGTTCTCCGACCGCGCGGACGGGTGCGACGCGCTGTTCAACGATTTCCTCGTGCCGGTCGCGTCGCGCGAGAACACGGCGCGCCTGTCGGCTCTGCCCGAGAAGGATCGGCTCGAAGGGTTTCCCCTGCTGCACTTGGATTTCTACAAGAACGACCCGGCCGCGCCGAACTGGGCCCGATGGATCCTGGCCCAGGGCCTGAACCGCAGCGCGCCCGAGCGCGGCATGCGCTTCCGCCGCATCGCCCAGGCGCTCGACGCGGTCCACGCCAACGCCGGCCTCGCGATCTGCGGCCTGGCGCTGGTGGCCGAGCAGGTGGTTCACGGCCGGCTGACCCTGCCCTTCGCGGCCGCGTCCGGCGCCTGGACCCGCCACGCCTTCCGCGCCCGTTTCCGCAGCGACGCTCTGGCCCGCCCGCAGATGAAGCACTTCCGCGCCTGGCTGCTCGCCGAGGCCGCGCTCACCGAGGGCTGGCTCGCACGGTTTGCGGCGGCGGGGACATGAGGCGACGTCGAACGCCCCCTCCGTCTCGGCGCCTGCGCGCCGATCAACCTCCCCCGCTTCGCGGTGGAGGATCTGGGCCGAAGATGCTCCACCGCGAAGCGGGGGAGCTGTCAGCGAACCTAACTGAGGGGGCGTTCTGCTATTCCGCCGCCGTCCTGAGCGCCATTTCAGCGATCAGCCTTCGCCCGTCATGGCCGCAGACGGTCAGGGCGACGATCTCGCCCGCGGCGGCCTCGCCCCGGAAGGCGATCTCGGTGAAGTCCTCGGCCCTCGCGACGCCGACGCGCTCCACCAGGCCAAGCACTGTCCGGCCGGACTGGCGCGCGAGGTGCCCCGCGAGCGCCGCCTCGCCCGCCGCCCGCAGCCTGGCCGCGCGGTCCTTCACCACCGCCTTAGGCAGCTGAGGCATGCGCGCCGCCGGGGTGCCGGGCCGCGGACTGAACGGGAAGACGTGCAGGAAGGCGAGCCCCGCCTCTTCCACCAGAGCCAGGGTGTTCTCGAACATCGCCTCGGTCTCGGTGGGGAAGCCCGCGATCAGGTCGGCGCCGAAAGCCGTGTCGGGCCGCACCCGGCGCACCTCGGCGACCAGCTTCAGCGCGTCGGCGCGGGCGTGGCGGCGCTTCATTCGCTTGAGAATCATGTCGTCGCCCGCCTGCAGCGACAGGTGCAGATAAGGCATAAGCCGCGGCTCCTCGCCCAGCAGCCGCAGCAGATCCGGGTCGATCTCGGCCGCGTCGATGGAGGAGAGCCGCAGGCGCGGCAGTTCCGGGACCAGGTGCAGGATGCGGCCTACAAGCTGCCCAAGCGTCGGCTGGCCGGGCAGGTCCGCGCCCCAGCTGGTGATGTCGACGCCGGTGAGCACCACTTCGCGGTAGCCCTGCGCGGCGAGCCTTCGGACCTGCTCCACCACCTCGCCGGCGCCGGCCGAGCGGGAGTTTCCGCGGCCGTAGGGGATGATGCAGAAGGTGCAGCGGTGATCGCAGCCGTTCTGCACCTCGACATAGGCTCGCGCGCGGTCCTTCAGCCCGTCGATCAGATGGCCGGCCGTCTCGCGCACACTCATGATGTCGTTGACCCGCACGCGGCCGGCCTCCGGCTGCGGCCTGTAGGCCCCGGCTTGGCTCTTCTCCGCGTTGCCGAGCACGAGGTCGACTTCCGGCATGCCGGCGAAGGCGGCGGGGTCGACCTGGGCGGCGCAGCCGGTGACGATCAGCTTGGCGTCAGGGCGCTCGCGGCGGGCCTTGCGGATCGCCTGGCGCGCCTGGCGCACCGCCTCCCCGGTCACGGCGCAGGTGTTGAACACCACCGCGTCGGCGAGCCCGTCCTCGGCGGCCCGCTTGCGAATGACCTCGCTTTCGTAGGCGTTCAGGCGGCAGCCGAAGGTGACGATGCGGACGCCGTCGGCTTCGACGTCGCCGGCCAACGCCCCCTCCAACCCTTCGGGGTCCCCCTCCCCCGCCTCGCGGTGGAGGATCTGGGCTTCCGATGCTCCACCGCTTGCGGGGGAGCTGTCGGCGAAGCCGACCGAGGGGGCGTCCAACCCTTTCACGGCAGCTCGCCCGCGAAATCGACGGCGGCGGGGCCGGTCATGACGACGTGGCCGTCGTCGCGCCACTCGATTAAGAGTTCGCCGCCGTCCAGCTCCATGACCGCCGAGCGATCGGTCAGCTCGCGGCGGGCGGCGGCGACCAGGGCGGCGCAGGCGCCGGTGCCGCAGGCCTTGGTGAGGCCGGCGCCGCGCTCCCAAACGCGAAGCCGGATGCGGCCGCGGTCCTTCACCTGGGCGAAGCCGACGTTGACATGCTCGGGGAACAGCGGGTGGCGCTCGATTAGGGGCCCAGCCTCAGCGACCGGGGCCGTGTCCACGTCGGCGACGAAGAAGACCACGTGCGGATTGCCCATGGAGACGCAGCCGGGCGGTTCGGCCAGCGCGGGATGGTCGGAGAGGCGCAACTCCAGCGCGCGCGTGTCGTGCGGCTCGGCCAGCGGAATCTCCGCCCATTCCAGCCGCGGCGCGCCCATGTCGACGCTGACCAGCCGCTCGCCGGCGCGCGTGGCGCCCAATCGGCCGGCCTTGGTCTCGATCAGGATCTGGTCCTTGCCGCTCGACTGCATCAAGAGCCAGCCGACGCAGCGCGTACCGTTGCCGCAGGCGGAAACCTCCTCGCCGTCGGCGTTCCAGAAGCGCACGCGCGCGTCCACGTCCGGCGCGGCCTCGATGGAGATCAACTGGTCGCAGCCCACCCCGCTCGCCCGGTCGGCGATGGCGCGCACCTCCGCCGCCGTCGGCGAGAACGGCGCAGATCGGGCCTCGACCACGACGAAGTCGTTGCCGAGTCCATTCATCTTGAGGAACGGGCGGCTCATGGCCGCGGACATATAGGGCAGAACGGTCCGGAAGGCACGCGGCCGAGCCTAGGGGCGTCAGGCGCCTGTCTGAGCGTGCGGCCGGGCTTCATCGTCCTCGGCGCAGCGCAGCGCGGCAGCGGCCACCACCGCGGCCAGCTCGGCGAACTGGATCGGCTTGGCCACCACTCCGTCCATCCCCGCCGCCACATACTGCTCCGACTGATGCGACATGGCGTCGGCGGTGACCGCCAGGATCGGCGTACGCGGCCGGCCGTTAGCGCGCTCCAGAGCCCGGATCGCCTGCGCCGCAGCGACCCCGTCCAGCCTCGGCATGCGGATGTCCATCAGCACCACGTCCCAAGGGGCGCTTCGCCAAGCGTCCACCGCCTCCTGGCCGTCCGCCACGATGTGGACGGCGAGCCCCGCCTGCTCCAGCAGGGTCTTCAGCACGAGCTGATTGGTCGGGTTGTCCTCCGCAGCCAAGACGCGCAGCCGGCCGTCGATCACGATGGGTCCGACCGGAAACTCGCCGGCGACCCCCAGCGCACCCGTCTGCAGCGGCAGGGCGAGGCGCACGATCAGCCGATCCTCCTCGCCCAGGCCGCGGATCACGGCGATTTCCCCACCCATCCGGCGGGCCAGTTCCCGCGCCATCCCGAGCACCAGATTGGAGCCGTGCCGCTTGGCCGTCGCATCCGGCTCGGCTTCGGCGAACATCGGTGCGTCAAAGGAGAACAAGCCGGCCACCTCGATGCGCAGTTCGTCGGCGTCGCCGCCGACCACGATCGAAAACAGCCCGGGTTGCGCCCATTTCAGCGCCAGGCCGGCCACGCTCCGCATGAGCTGCCGCACCCGTTGCGGGTCCCCGGCGCGCTGCTCGCCGGCGCCGGGCAGCCAGGCGACCTGCAGGCAGAGCCCGCGCGCCTCAGCGATCGGGGCGAACGCGGCCTGCGCCTCGCTGGCGAGCGCCCGAGGCTCGACGATCTCGCAATGCAGCTCCGTCTCAGCGTCGCCGATCCGGGAGAAGTCGAGCACGTCGTTCACGAACAGCAGCAGCAGCTCGCCGGACGCGCGGATCACCTCCAGTTGCTTGCGCTGCTCGGGCGGAAGGTCTGCGCCGGACATCGCCTGAGCCATGCCCAGCACCCCGTTGAGCGGCGTCTTGAGCTCGTGGCCCATCAGGTCCAGGAACTCGCTCTTGGCGGCGCTCGCGGCTTCGGCGCGCAGCCGTTCGCGCTGGGCCTCCTCCAGAGCCAGCCGGATACGCCGGGCGCTGGCGATGCTCGCCGCCGCGCCCGCCGTGAGCCTGGCCACCAGCAGGGCTGCCGCGAGCGCGACCACCCCCCTCATGCCGCGAAGCTCGGGCGGGGCGGTCACGAAGGTGATGATCGGCAGCAGTTCGAGAAGTCCCAGGACAGGTGCGATGCAGGCCCACAGCAGCTTAGGATTGTGCGACCACCGGCCGATAAGGTGCATCGCCGCCTCAGCCAGCATGAAGAGCGCGAACAGGCGGGACCCCCAGCCGCCCGCGAACCAGAAGACCGGCGCCGTGCCTGCGAAGGCCATGGCGACGAGGAAGACGCCTGTGGCGTGGGCGCGGCGGCGCGCGGGCGAGAGCGGGACGGGCGGGTCTCGGCGCAAAGGCGCGCTCAGCCTCATCACCGTCGTATGGAGAACGATCGTGGCGCCGAACCAGAGCGTCGGCCACAGCAGGCTCTTCAGCGCCAGGGCGGCGGCGACAGCCACGAAGAGGGAGTAACCGAGGCGAACCAAGGCTTCGCCCCGGCCCGTCTGACCGAATACGCGCGCCCGTCCCGCCTTGTCCGAATCCCCGTCCCCCATAATGGGTATAGCGCCCACTCAACCATTAAGATTGGGCTATCAACCAATGGTTTTGTCGGGAAGGCGACCCTCAAGCTTTGCGGAGCGCTTCGGCCAGCAGCTTGCCTTCGACACCCCGGTTGGACCCCGCGCGCCAGGCGACGACAATCTCGCGGCTCGGGTTGTCGGCGTCGATGGGCCTGACGGCGATCGGGGCGGACAGGGCCAGCCCCGCCTCCACCGCCATCGCCGGCAGAAAGGTCACGCCTAGTCCCGAACCCACCATCTGCACCAGCGTGGGAAGCGAGGTGGCGGCGAAGCTCTCCTCCGCGGACGACTTCGGCGGCTTCAAGCCGCAGGCCGCCAGCGCATGCTCGCGCAGGCAGTGGCCGTCCTCGAGCAGGATCAGGCCTTCCCGCTCCAGCGCCTCCGGCGAGGCCGCGCGCTGGCGGGCGAGCGGATGGCCGGACGGCATGGCGGCCATCAGTTCGTCGTCGCTCACGTGAGCCCAGTTCAGCCCGGCCATGTCGTAGGGCAGCGCGATCAGGGCGGCGTCAAGTTGTCCGGCCTTCAGCAAGGCGATCAGCCGATGGGTCAGGTCCTCGCGCAGGAACAGCCTCAGCTTGGGGAACTGTTCGCGCAGCAGCGGCAGAGCCCGCGGCAGCAGAAAAGGCGCGATGGTCGGGATCACGCCAAGCCGGAACCGGCCGGTCAGCGGCTGGCCGGCGTTCTTGGCGGCCTCCACCAGCTCCTCGGCCTCGTTGAGGATCGCCGTGGCCCGCCGCAGCGCCTCCTCGCCCACCGTCGTCAGGATCACGCCCGAGCGGGCGCGGTCCACCACCGGGGCGCCCAGCGTCCGTTCCAGCTCCTGGATGCCGGCCGACAGGGTTGGCTGCGTGACATGCGCCGCCTCGGCCGCCCGGCCGAAGCTTCCCTGCTCGGCGAGATGCTTGAGGTACTGCAGCTGTCGGATCGTCGGAAGCATGCCGCATGAAGATAGGCGCGCTCTATCGATGGCGCAAAAACAATCGAGAGCTTGGCCCCGCTTTCCCCGCGCAGCGAGAGGGAGAGCTTACGCCGCGCCGAAGGTGAGCGGCGCGCCCCAGAAGGTCTCGACGAGGCTGTGCTGGGCGCCGGGCTTGCCGGAGGTCAGGAAGGTGCGGCCGCCGCCCGCGCCAGGGTCGAACTCCGGATGGCGCTCCAGGTAGCGCGCCAGCGCGTCGGCGGTCGATTGCGGCTGGTGGATGAGCGGCGTGCCCGCCGGCAGGGCGGCGCGGAACATGTCCGCGACGATCTCGTAATGGGTGCAGCCCAGGATCGCCCGGTCCGGCGCCCGGCCGATCCGTTGGGTGAGCGCCTGCACATGGGCTTCCACGTCGCAGGCGAGCTCGACCGCGCCGGCGCCGGACTCGATCATCCGCGCCAGTTCCGGGCAGGGCTCTGCGAACACCGCCACGTCCTGGCGGCGCTTGTCGATCTCGATCTCGTAGACGCGGGTCCGTGCGGTGGCCGGCGTGCAGAAGACGCCCAGGACGTCGAGCTTCTCGACCTTTTCGCCGCGGCGCTCGGCTTCATGCTCCCAGGGCAGGCCGGTGGCGGCCTCGATGGTCGGCACGATGATCCCCAGCACGTTGACCGGCCGGCCGAGTTCGCGCCGGAAGGCGGGCAGCCAGGTCTGCTGCAGCCGGCGCAAGGCCACCGCCGCGGCGGTGTTGCACGCCAGGACCACCAGGTCGCAGCCGGCCGCGAACAGGCGCTCGCAGCCCGCACGGGTGAGCGCCACGATCTCCTCGCCGGGCCGCCCGCCATAGGGCGCGTTCGCCTGGTCGGCGAGGTACACGAAGTCTGCGGTCGGGAACCGCTCCACAAGGCGATGGTGGACGGTCAGCCCGCCAACCCCGGAATCGAAGACGCCGATGGCCATGCGCCGGTGTTAGCGTGCGTCGGCAGGGATCGCATAGGCGCCCCGAGCGCGCAGGGCCGCAGTCCCCTTCAAAAGCTGCGCCGGCGATCCAATCTGCGATCGGGGCGTTCGCGCCGAGGAGTCTCCCATGAAGCAGGTCGCCATTCTCGTCGGGTCGTTGCGCCGCGAGTCCATCAACCGCAAGTTCGCCGAGAGCGTCGCCCGGTTGGCGGCCGGCCGCCTGGACTTCCAGTTCGTCCCCCTGGGCGAAATCCCGCTTTACAACGAAGATCTGTGGGAGGGCGCGCCGCCGGCGGCGGTGCTGGAGATGAAGCGCCAGGTCGAAGCGGCGGACGCCGTGCTGTTCGTCACGCCGGAGTACAACCGCTTCTTCTCGCCGGTCATCAAGAACGCCGTCGATTGGGGCACCCGGCCGTGGGGCCAAAACTCCTGGGAAGCCAAGCCCGCCGCGATCCTCGGCTGCTCGCCGGGCTCGCTGGGCGCCTCGGCGGCGCAGAACTCCCTGAAGTCGTTGCTGGTCGTCTGCGACATGGTGCTGATGGGCCAGCCGGAGGTCTATCTGAGCTACAAACCGGAGTGCTTCAACGCGGCGGGCGACCTCGTCGATCCGAAGTGGCGCGCGCTGCTGGAACGCTGGGTCGACCGGTTCGAAGGCTGGATCGAGATGACGCGCCAGCCTCGCACCCGAGCCCAGGCCGACGCAGGGTAGTTCGCTTCCTCTCCCGCGGCAGCCTTCCCTTTCCACCACCCGCTCTCTGGCGGGCGGTCCCCCTCAAGCGGGAAAGGAAATCACAAACCCAACCGCCGCGCGCGAGAGGCGATGGTGAGGGCCAGGCGTTCGGCGATCAGGTGGTCCGGGGAGCCAGCGGTCTTGCAGGCGCGATCCGCGCCCAGCACCTCCGGCTGGATGCGGTCGAGCTCGTCGAGGCTCCAGCTCCTGGCCTGGCGCAGGAACTCCCGCTCCTGCTTCCAGAACACACCGGACGACTTGGCGGCCTCCTGCAGACCGGCGCCGCTCATGTGCAGGACGAGGGTCCGGCGCAGGCGCCCCAGGTGCATGCCGATCGCGCGGATCGCCGCGGGCCCGGCCTCGCCCTCCTGGCGGGCGCGGCGGATGCCGGCCTGGGCCTCACGGATCCGGCCGCCGAAGGCGTCAGCCGCGGCGTCGGCGAGCGAGGCCTCGGGCTCGACGCCGAGGAAGGCCTCGAGGTCCGCAGGCGTGGCGGTCGCTCCGCTGCCAGGCCCCAGGAAGAGCGCCAGCCGCTCGATCTCCTGGCGCGCCACGCCGCGCTCCTTGGGCATCCGCGCCACGAACAGGGCGAGCGCATCAGCGTTCAGGGAGATATTGTCCTTGGCCAGAGTCTCGCGGACCAGCCGCGCGACGTCGCCAGGCTCGTCCTCGTAGCAGGGAATGACCGCCGCAGCCGCGGCCTTCTCGGCCGCCTTGCGCAGTGCGGAGTCGCGGCCCAGCGCGCCGGCCTCGATCAGGAAGAAGGCGTCGGGATTGAGTTCGCCCGCGGCGTGCCGGGTCAGCGCCTCGGCCGCCAGCTTGTCGGCGCTGGCCTTCTCGCCGGCGAACCGCAGGCGCACCAGCCGCCGCCCGCCCATCAGCGACTGCGCCGCCAGCGCGTCTTCGAGCCGGGCTGGGTCGTCGCCCAGGTCACCGTCGGTGAGCTGGGCGACGTCGAAGGGGTCGTCCGGCCGATCGACCACCTTCAGCGCGAGCTGATTGGCGCGGTCGCGCACCACGCCCAGGTCGCGGCCGTAGATCAGGGCCGCGCGGACGCCCGCGTCCGGCTTCGCCAGGAAGCGCTCGATGTCGGGGCGCTTCGAGAGGATCACTGTTACGACTTGGCGCCCGCGGCGAGCCAGGCGGCGACCTCCAGCTGGATCCGGCGCGCAGCCTCGGAGGCGGCGCGGTCCTGGGCGTCCTGCTGGGCGGAGATGGCCGAATAGGGCTGGTCGGCGGAGTCGTAGGTGAGCTCCACCCGGACCTGGCCGCGCTTGGCCACGGCGCCGGACGGCAGGCTGGTCAGGGTGTAGTCGGTCACCAGCACGTACTCGTACCGGGTAGCGACGTTGTCGATGCGGACGCCGCGCGGGAAGCGCGTCTCGCTGACGTTGAGCTTCATCCGGTAGGCCGGGGCCAGGCTGCGGTTCTTGCCGAGCGCGTCGTCGAGATGCTCGCGCAGAAGGAAGCCGGCGCGGCCTTCGGGGGCCACCACGTCCACCGCCGCGAGGTTGGAGGCGACCCCGCTCTGGGCGTAGAGCGGCGTGAAGCCGCAGCCGGACAGTCCCAGCGCGGCGGCGACCAGGAGGCCCGCGGCCAGTCTCGATTTTGCGCGCATCTGCACAGCCACGCCCCCTTAGGCCGCCACGATGTTGACGATGCGGTCCTTGACCACGATCACCTTGCGGATCGACAGGCCCTCAAGGCGCCGTGCGATCTCCGGATCGTCAAGCACGATCTTCTCGACCTCCGCGGGCTCGGCGCCCGCCGGGGCGGTGATCTCGCCGCGGCGCTTGCCGTTGACCTGCACCGGCAGAACCTTGACCGTGTCCTCGGTCAGCGCCGGATCGAACGTCGGCCAGGGGGCTTCGACCACCATGCCCTCGCCCGCGATCCTGACCCAGCACTCCTCGGCCAGGTGCGGGACGAAGGGCGCGATCAGCCGGGCGAAGGCCGACAGCGCCTCGGCTCGGACCGCGAGCAGCGCGGGCGATGCGCCCTGCGCAGGGTTGGCTTTCAGGACGTTCAGGAACTCGTAGAGGCGGGCGATCCCGGAGTTGAAGCGGAAGGTCTCGATGGCCTCGGTGACCTGTTTGACCAGCTTATGGGTGGCGCGGCGCAGGCCGAGCGCCGCCTCATCGTCGCCGCCCGCGCCGTCCGCCGCCGGCTGGCTGTCGAACTCGTCCCAGACGCGATTGACGAAGCGCCAGGCGCCCTGCACCCCGCCGCTGGTCCACTGAGTGTCCCGCTCGGGCGGGCTGTCGGAGAGTACGAACAGCCGCGCCGCGTCGACGCCGTAGACCTCGAAGATCTCGCCGGGCGCGACGGTGTTCTTCTTGGACTTCGACATCTTCTCGATGTCGCCGATCACCAGCTCCTCGCCGGTGTCGATCAGGATCGCGCGGCGCGCATTCCCCTCCGCCTTCAGCTCTACGGCGCCGGGCTCGACCCATTCGCCGGTCGCCCGGCGATAGGTCTCATGCGTCACCATGCCCTGGGTGAACAGCCCGGCGAAGGGCTCGCGCACCGAGACCATGTCCTCGTCGGCCAGCGCCTTGGTGACGAACCGGGCGTAGAGCAGGTGCAGCACGGCGTGCTCGATGCCGCCGATGTACTGGTCGACCGGCAGCCAGTAGTCCGCCGCGGCCTTGTCGATCGGATCGGCGGCGTTCGGGTTGGCGAAGCGGGCGAAGTACCAGGAGCTGTCGACGAAGGTGTCCAGCGTGTCGGTCTCGCGCTCCGCCGGCCCGCCGCAGGTGGGGCAGGTGGCGTGCTTCCAGGTCGGGTGGCGGGCCAGCGCATTGCCCGGCTTGCCGAACTCCATGTCGTCGGGCAGCGCCACGGGAAGCGCGCTGCGCGGCAGGGCGACGACGCCGTCCTTCTGGCAATGCACCACCGGGATGGGGCAGCCCCAGCCGCGCTGGCGCGCCACGCCCCAGTCGCGGAGGCGATAGACCTTGGCGCCCTTGCCCAGGCCCAGCTCCTCGATGCGCCGGGTGGCCGCCGCCTTGGCGGCCTCGACCTCGAGGCCGTTCAGGAAGCCCGAATTGAAGATCACGCCAGGGCCGGTATAGGCCTCGTCGACGATGGCGAAGCTGGCCGGATCCGCGCCGGGCGGCAGCACCACCGGCTTCACCGGCAGGCCGTACTTCCGCGAGAAGTCGAGGTCCCGCTGGTCGTGCGCCGGGCAGGCGAAGATCGCGCCTGTGCCGTAGTCCATCAGGATGAAGTTGGCGATCCAGACCGGCAGCTCCCAGTTCGGGTCGAACGGGTGCTTAACCTTCAGGCCGGTGTCGTAGCCGATCTTTTCGGCGGTCTCGATCTCCGCCTCGGAGGCGCCGCCCTTGCGGCATTCGGCGACGAACGCGGCGACCTTCGGATCGGCCGCCGCGAGTTGCTCCGCCAGCGGATGATCGGCGGCGATCCCGACGAAGCTCGCGCCATAGAGGGTGTCGGGCCGGGTGGTGTAGACCTCAACGTCGGCGTGGCCCGCCGGGGCGGCGCCCGCGAAGGGGAACTTCAACCGCGCGCCCGTCGAGCGGCCGATCCAGTTCTCCTGCATGGTGCGGACTTTTTCAGGCCAGCGGTCCAGGGTCGCCAGATCGTCCGCCAGCTGATCGGCGTAGTCGGTGATGCGCAGGAACCACTGGTTCAGCTTGCGCTTCTCGACCACCGCGCCGGATCGCCAGCCGCGGCCGTCGACCACCTGTTCATTGGCGAGCACCGTCTGGTCGATCGGATCCCAGTTGACGGTGGCCTCCTTCCGGTAAACCAGCCCGCGCTTGTACAGCTCCAGGAACCAGGCCTGCTGCTGGCCATAGTAGGCGACGTCGCAGGTGGCGAATTCGCGCGACCAGTCGATGGAGAGGCCGAGCTCCTTCAGCTCGTCCCGCATCCGCGCGATGTTGTCGTAGGTCCAGGCCTTGGGATCGACGCCCCGCTCCATGGCGGCGTTTTCGGCGGGAAGGCCGAAGGCGTCCCAGCCCATGGGATGCAGCACGGAAAACCCGCGCGCGCGCTTGAAGCGGGCGATGACGTCGCCCAGCGCATAGTTGCGCACATGGCCCATGTGGAGGCGCCCCGAAGGGTACGGGAACATCTCCAGCACGTAGTACTTCGGTCGCGAGGCGTCCTCACGCGCGCGGAAGGCGTCGGCGTCGGCCCAAGCCTGACGCCACCTGGGTTCGGTCTCTTTCGGATTGTAGCGGGCCATCGACCGGCCTTAGGGCTGGAACGGTGAGCGGGTCAACAAACTCCTCCGCCCCGCGCAGCGAGAGGGGCGCCGCGTCAGCCCTTGACGTTCGAAAGGCGAAGTTGGCGCGCGCGCGTCAGGATGGCGTTCTCGATGTCGGTTTCGGTCTGGGCCGCCGTCGGCGCATCGATCCAGGAGCCGGTCGCGTCGCGCGTCTGCTTGAAGACCGAGACCTTCAGGCCGTCCGCCCGCAGGCGGGAGTCGAGGATGTAGACCGTGGCCTTGAAACGCTCGTCGGGCTTTTCGGGATTGACGTACCAGTCGGTGATCACCGTGCCGCCGTAGGGATCGGCCGAGGCCAGTGGCATGAAGGCCAGGGTGTCGAGCGTCGCGCGCCACAGGAAGCCGTTGACGCCCAGGCTCCCGCCGGTGGTCGACGCGGGCGTCGGATCCTTCTTCTTGCCGACGATGGGGACGTGCGAGCAGCCGGCAAGGCCCACGATCGCCAGCGTCATCGCGCCGGCCGAAACGCGCCGCATCCAAACTCCGCGCACAAACGGCATTGTCGTCCGTCTCCAGGTGAATTCCGTGCGCTGCTTACGCGCCTTGGCGTCGCCCCCGCGCCGCGCCCTCTATAACAATGCCGCTAAAGACGCCAAACAGGAATTCGCGTGGCCTGCCCGCCACAGGCGCCCAGGAACTCGCCGGATTCGCACCGCCGGCGGCCGGATTCGGTTGACCGGCCTCAGGGGTGATTTCTAATCGACCTCGACCATTCGCAAATCTGTGACATAGCGATGCGAATGGGGGGTTCAGGGGTTATATGTGAAGTCATGGTGGGCCGTTACCTCAGCCTGATGATCGCCGTGGGCGCGCTGTTCGGCGCGTCGGCCGGCGTCGCGCGGGCGGCGGACGCGTCGAAGCCGCTCAACGTGACGGTCCGTAGCGACCCGAGCGCCATTCCCGAGAGCGGCATGCGTTCCCTGAAGTGGGATGCGCGGAAAGGCCGCTGGGGCGTCACCCTGAATATGGACCAGTCCGACGTCCGTCCCTCGACGCTGAACGACGTTCAGGCCGGCGCCTACTACCACATCACCCCGTCGCTGCGGGTCGGCGGCGCGGTCGCGCTGCGCGACGAGCAGGTGAAGCCGGGCCCCAAGAAGATCGGCTCGGAAGAGAGCCAGCCCCGCGTGCGGCTGGAATCGACCTTCAAGTTCTAAAAGGCGTCGACGCCTGCGAAGCCCGCCAGCGGCAGCGCCTTGAGTTGCCCCGCGGTTTCATCATCGACCCCGCCCAGAGCGTAGATCGGCAAGCCTCCGGTGCGGATGATCCCCGCCAGCCGCAGGACCCCCAGCGGCGCGCCCGCCGAGGCGCTGCGGCTGGGAAACACCGACGAGACCACCGCCGCGTCCGCGCCCGCCATCTGCGCGCGGCGAACGGCCGTGGCCGAATGGGCGGCGCAGGTGACGATCCAGTCCGGCCAGAGCGCCTTCAGGCGGCGAGCCTGCCAGGCGCAGCGCTCAGGCAGGTGGACGCCGTCGGCGCCCACCCGCGCGGCGAGGCGCGCGTCCGCCCCGATCAGCAGCCGGCCCCGCCGGGCGCGGACCAGACGGACCAGTCGGGCCGCGACGGCGTCCGCCTCCGGCGCTCCGAAGGTTCGATAGACCAGGGCCGCGCCCGCCGGCAGGCGCGCGGCGACCGCCAGCGGATCCGGCGTCCGGACCGGATCGGTGAAGGCGAGCAGGCGGGGCGCCCCCTTCCGCACGGCCGCGGGCCGCTTTAAGAGCGCGGCGGTCCGCCGCAAAGTCCAGAACCCGCCCGAAATGGCCCCGCCTCCTTCCGACCCAGCCGAATCCTACCGTGCGGTCGTGGCCCGGATCGCCCGCGCCGCGCAAGCCTGCGGCCGCGACCCGAGCGAAGTGACGCTCGTGGCCGTCTCCAAGCAGCAGCCCTGGGAGGCGGTGGCGCCGGTGCTGGCGGCCGGTCACCGCGTCTTCGGCGAGAACCGGGTGCAGGAGGCGATGAGCCGCTGGGAAGGCCGCACGGACAGCCTGACGCTGCACCTGATCGGGCCCCTGCAGAGCAACAAGGCGCGCGAAGCGGTGAGCTTTTTCGACGTGATCGAAAGCCTCGATCGCGAGAAGCTCGCCCGGGCGTTGGCGGAGGAGATCCAGCGGCAGGCACGGCGGCCGCGCCTCTACATGCAGGTCAACACCGGGGAGGAGCCGCAGAAGGCGGGCGTGCTTCCCGCCGACGCCGACGCCTTCATCGAAAACTGCCGCAAGACCTACGGGCTGGAGCCCGAAGGGCTGATGTGCATTCCGCCGGTCGACGAGCCGCCCGGCCCCCACTTCGCCCTCCTGGCCAAGATCGCCGCTCGCAACGGCCTGGCGAAGCTGTCGATGGGCATGAGCGGCGACTTCGAAACCGCCATCGCCTTTGGCGCCACCAGCGTCCGCGTAGGCTCGGCGGTGTTCGGGGATAGGTCCTAGGGCCGCGGAGCATCCGTCGCGCGGATCTCCACCGCATCCCCCGGCCGAGCGACGGCGAGCAGCGCCTCCAGGTCGGCCCGCGCCACCGCCACGCAGCCGTGGGTCGGCGTGTAGTCGGGCTTGGCGAGGTGCAGGAAGATGGCCGAGCCCAGGCCGGGCTTGGGCGGGTCGTCGTTGTGGCCGAGCACCACCACCAGATCGTAGAGCCGGTCGTCGCGCCACATCCGCTCGGCGCTCGCCGGATACGGCAGCTTGACCGGGCGATTGTAGGCCGGATCGTCCGGGGCGTCGCACCAGCCGTCGTCCGGCGCGATCGGCGCCGCCGGCAAAGCTGTGTGCGGCGGCGGTCCCTGGTCGGGCCGGTAGAGCACCCGCCGGATCGGCCACACGCCGGCCGGCGAGGCGCCGTCCCCCTCCCGCTTGCGCTCGGCCGGGACGACCCCCGCCGGGCCCAGAGCGCAGCGGATGCGCCGGCCGCCCAGGTCGAGCCAGCCGTCCGCGGTCGCCACATAGATCAAGCGCGGCTCCTGGAAATGTCTTTGCCCCTCAAGGTCGATCTCGTGCATTGTTGCAGGTGATGGCTCAACGCAAGACCCTCCTCATCGTCGACGATGACGCGGACCTGCGCGGCGCAGTCGCAGAACAGCTGGAATCCGAGGGCTTCGCCACGGTCGAGGCGGCTACGGCGCGCGAGGGCGTCGAGGCGGCCGCGGACGGCCGTCCCGATCTGGTTCTGCTGGACGTCGACCTTCCGGACATGGACGGGCGCGACGCGTGCCGCGAGATGCGCCGCCGCGGCGTCGCCGCGCCAATCATCATGCTGACGGCCGCGACCGCCGACGAAGACACGGTCCAGGGCCTCGAGGCCGGCGCCAACGACTACGTCACCAAGCCCTACAAGTTCGCCGTGCTGCTCGCCCGCATCCGGGCGCAGCTGCGCACCCACGAGCAGTCGGAAGGCGCGGTGTTCCGGCTGGGCGCCTATGAGTTCCGTCCCGCCAACAAGATGCTGGTCGACCCCAATCAGCGGAAGATCCGCCTGACCGAAAAAGAGACCAACATCCTGAAGTACCTCTACCGCGCCGGCGAGAAGCCGGTCAGCCGGGAGGAGCTGCTGGCCGAGGTCTGGGGCTACAACGCCGGCGTCACGACCCATACGCTGGAGACCCACGTCTACCGCCTGCGGCAGAAGATCGAGGTCGACCCCGCCAACGCCCGGCTGCTGCTGACCGAGGCCGGCGGCTACCGGCTGGCGCCGTAACGCCCTCTCCCCGCGAAGCGGAGAGAGAGAGGCGTCTACAACACCAGATCCGCGCTCACCGGCGCGTGGTCGCTGGGGCGCTCCCATTCGCGGACGTCGTCGTGCACGCGGGCTGCCGCGCAGCCGAGGCGGAAGGCGGCGTCCTTCAAGCCTGGCGTGACCAGGATATGGTCGAGCCGCAGGCCGCGGTTCGACTTGCGGAAATCGGCGGCGCGGTAGCTCCACCAGGAAAACATCTTCTCAGGCTCCGGGGTGGTGGCGCGCGGCAGGTCGATGAAGTCCAGCGCGCCCATCATCCGGCCGAAGACCTCGAGCTCCACCGGCGTGTGACTGACCACCCTGGACATGTAGCGGTGGTTCCAGACGTCGTGCTCGCCGGGCGCGACGTTGAGGTCGCCCACCACCGCCAGCGGCGCCTTGGGGTCCCGGCGGGCGAGTTCGGCGGTGAGCTTCTCAAAGAAGTCGAGCTTGTGATCGAATTTCGTATTCAGCCCGCGATCGGGGATGTCGCCGCCCGCCGGGACATAGAAGTTGTGGATCTCCACGCCTGCCACCGTGGCCCCGACGCAGCGGGCGTGACCCTCGCGGCAGACGTCCAGCGGCCGCGCATCCTCCAGCGGCAGGCGTGAGGCGATGGCCACGCCATGCCAGCCTTTCTGGCCGGCGATCTTCAGGTGCGGCAGGCCCATGTCGACGAAGGCCTGGCGCGGGAACTCGCCCTCCCGGCACTTGATCTCCTGCAGGCAGAGCACATCGGGCGCCTGCTCGGCCACGAAGCGGGCCACCTGCTCGTGGCGCAGGCGAACGGAGTTGATGTTCCAGGTGCAAAGGCGAAGCCGCATGGAGATCACTTAAGTCGCGGCGCGCCGCGGGCCAAGCCGGACAAAAAAGCGCCCGGGCACTGGAGAAGCCCGGGCGCCTAGTCGTCTCTCATGCCGCCGCCGGGAGGGGATAGGTTCCGGCTCGGCTCGCCGTCGCGATCGCGCCGACGAGATGATGCATACTAGTCACACCCGAGAGAAAAGTCAACGCGAAACGTATTAACTCTTGGGTGTGTGGTTAAGGTCACATCCTCGCTCGGCCGGCCCCCTGGCGGGGGTCGCGCAGGTTGAACAGGCTCGCTTCCAGGCCCGCCGCCGGCGAGAGCCCGGACAGCTGCACCCGCGTGGCCCGGCGTTGGGCGTCGGTCACGGTCCAGCCGACGAGTTCGAGCGGGCGGTCGCGGAAGGTGAGCGCAATCTGGCCGGCGGTCTGTTTGCCGACATCGCGCGCGGTGATGGTGAAGCCGTCCGCGGCGCGGCTGACGCTGGTGACCTGAACGCCGCGGTCCAGCCGGATGTTGCGGGCCAGGAACAGCGACAGCGGCGTCGCAGACAGCGGATAGCGATCGAAGGTCCTGAGCCGGGAATCGGCGACCGCGACCGTGCCGCCGTCCGACACCACCACCAGGCCCGAGGGCGGATCGTACTCGAACCGCGCCTTGCCGGGCCGCTTCAAGTAGAGCTTGCCCCGGCTGGTCTGGCCGCGCGCATCGGTCTGGACGAACCGTCCGGTCACCTGGACCAGGCCCTCCAGATAGGCCACCGCCTTCGCGACGAGCGCCCGATCGGCTACAGAAAGACCCGCTTGGGCCAGGGCCGGGGCGGAGAAGGCGGCGGCGCCCAGGGCCAATCCAAGAGTCCGGCGGGTCAGCGTCGGTGAGTTTCTCATAGCTTCCAAGATCGTGGCTCGACGGCGCGGCGGCAATAAGGCTGCCGCAACGCTGAAGCCAGCTCCTTCGTTTCCTGCGGCGCGCTTGACATGCAAGTATTTGATTGCATATTGAGCCTGTGACCGACGACATGGATCCGGTGTTCAAGGCCCTGGCGGACGCAAGCCGCCGCCGGCTGCTGGACGCGCTTCACGCGCAACCGGGCCTGACGTTGGGCGCGCTGACCGATGGCCTCGACATGTCCCGCCAGGCCGTCAGCCAGCATCTGGCCGTGCTCGAGGCCGCCGATCTGGTGACCACGGTGCGGCGCGGGCGGGAGAAGCTGCACTACCTCAACCCCGTGCCGATCCACGCGGTGCAGACCCGCTGGATCGCCAAGTTCGAGCAGCCCCGGCTGGACGCCCTGGCCGCCCTGAAGACGCGCCTGGAAGGAGGCGAGACATGACCAAGCCGCAGTTCGTCTATGTGACCTACATCCTCACCACGCCCGAAAAGGTCTGGGCGGCGCTGACCGACGCCGAGCTGACCCGCCAATACTGGGTCCATTCCAACGTCTCCGACTGGAAGGTCGGCTCGCCCTGGAGCCACCAGCGGCCCGACGGGACGGCGGACGTGGTCGGCGAGGTGCTGGAGACCGATCCGCCGCGCCGGCTGGTGACCAGTTGGTCACGGCCGAGCACGGCTGACGACCCGACGCAACGCTCGCGCGTCACCTATGAGATCGAGCAGACGGGCGAAAAGGTGCGCCTGACAGTCAGCCACACCGAACTCACCGAGGAGGACCTGCGCAACATTTCCCGCGGCTGGCCGGCGGTGCTCTCCAACCTCAAGACCCTGCTGGAGACGGGAAAGACCATCCCCGACATCTTCGCGGCCATGCCCTGCCAGGAAAAGGCGGAGGCTTAGCCCAACGCCCCCTCCGTCTCGGCGCTCGCGCGCCGATCCACCTCCCCCGCTGCGCGGTGGAGGAGCGGGCCGCTGCTCCCCTGCGAAGCGGGGGAGCTGTCGCCGAAGGCGACTGAGGGGGCGTTCAGCCCTTTACGGCGGCGGGCCGGCCAGGATCTCGCGCTTGCCGGCGTGGTTGGCGGGGCCGACCACGCCTTCCTGCTCCATCCGCTCGATCAGCGAGGCGGCGCGGTTGTAGCCGATCTGCAGGCGGCGCTGGATGTAGCTGGTCGAGGCCTTGCCGTCGCGGGTGACCACGGCGACCGCGCGGTCATAGAGGTCGTTGCCCTCCCCGTCGCCGCCGCCTAGCCCGAAGTCGCCGCCGTCGCCGTCCTCGTCGCCGCCGGCGGTGACCTCCTCGAGGTACTGCGGCGTGCCCTGGTCGCGCAGGAACTTGGCCACCGCCTCAACCTCGCCGTCGGAGACGAATGGACCGTGAAGGCGGGTGATGCGGCCGCCGCCAGCCATGTAGAGCATGTCGCCCTGCCCCAGCAGCTGCTCGCCGCCCTGTTCGCCCAGGATGGTGCGGCTGTCGATCTTGGAGGTCACCTGGAAGGAGATCCGGGTCGGGAAGTTCGCCTTTATGGTGCCGGTGATGACGTCCACCGACGGCCGCTGGGTGGCCATGATGACGTGGATGCCCGCGGCGCGCGCCATCTGCGCCAGCCGCTGGACCGCGCCTTCGATATCCTTGCCGGCCACCATCATCAGGTCGGCCACCTCGTCGATGATCACGACGAGGTAGGGCATGGCCTCGGGCTTGATCTTCTCGCTCTCGTAGATCGGCCGGCCGGCGTCGTCGAAGCCGGTCTGGACCGTCCGCTCGAAGTGCTCGCCCTTGTCCGCCGCCTCCTTGGCGCGCTCGTTGTAGGAGGCGATGTTGCGCACACCGATCTTGGACATCCGCCGGTAGCGGTCCTCCATCTCGCGCACCGCCCATTTCAGCGCGACAATCGCCTTCTTCGGGTCGGTCACGACGGGCGCCAGCAGGTGCGGGATGCCGTCGTAGACCGAGAGCTCCAGCATCTTCGGGTCGATCATGATCATCCGGCACTGCTCGGGCGGCAGCCGGTAGAGGATCGACAGGATCATGGCGTTGACGCCCACCGACTTGCCCGAGCCGGTGGTGCCGGCGATCAGCAGGTGGGGCATCTTGGCGAGGTCGGCGATATAACTCTCGCCGCCGATGGTTTCGCCCAGCGCCATGGGCAGGGTCTGCGAGCCGCGCTCATACTCGGGCGAGGCCAGCAGGTCGCGCAGGTAGACGGTCTCGCGGCTCTGGTTGGGCAGCTCGATGCCGATGGCGTTGCGCCCCTGCACGACCGAGACGCGGCAGGCGGCCACGCTCATCGAGCGGGCGATGTCGTCGGAGAGCGCGACGACCCGGGCCGACTTCACGCCGGCCGCCGGCACCAGCTCGTAGAGGGTGACGACGGGGCCGGGGCGGATCTGGTCGACCTGGCCGCGGACGCCGAACTCGGCCAGCACGTTCTCCAGGAGTTGGGCGTTCTGGCGCAGCGCGCCCTCGTCGAACTGGGCGGCGCGGGGCTTGGGCTTGGCCAGCATGCCAAGCTCGGGCAGCACGAAGCCGTTGATCGACTCCGGCTTGACGAACTCGAAGGTCGATTGCGCTTCGCGCTGTTCGCGCGGGCTTTCCTTCGGCGGCGCCTTGGGCGGCTTGACCTTGAGCTGGGCGGCAGGCTCGGGCGGCGCGAAGGCAGCCGGCGCCTCGGCCTGCGCGGGCTCGGCCTTGCGCTTGGCCACGCGCGCGGCGCGGGCCGAATTCTCCGGCGGCGGGGCGAACTCGGGCTCGCGGCGGCGTGCGCGCTCCGCGACCCAGGCGATCGAGGCGCTGAGCTCTGCCCGGGAGAGGCCCAGCGCATAGCCGACGCCGAGCAGCGCCGGCGCCAGCAGGATCAGGGCGGCGAAAGCCTTGGCGAACGGCAGGTGCGCGAAGGCGAGCACGCCGGCGAACGCCTGAAGCAGGCCGTCGCCCCAGAATCCGCCCAGGCCGCGCGCCAGCGGCCACGCGGCCGGCGGCTGCGGGAGGGAGAGCACAGCGGCCAGCGCCACCACGCCGACGAGGCCGGCGGCGCCGCGCAGGCGCAGGTGGCCGCGGCAGGCGTCCGGATCAGTCGCGGCGGCGCGCGACAGGCCCAGCACCACCAGCACAAGCGCCGCCATGCCGGCGGCCAGGCCCAGCGACTGGACGCCCAGGTCCGCCAGAACGGCGCCCGCGCCGCCGAGCGCGTTGCGCGGGGCGGCCACGCTGGCGGCGTTCAGGCTGGGATCGGCCGCGTCATAGGTCGCGAAGGCCACGGCCAGCACGACGCCCAGCGCCGCGATCACGCCGCCGCGCAGCCGCGCCGCGCTGGGATGAGCCCAAACCAGCCCGGCGATGTGCCAGACGAGATCGAGCCCGGTTTTCCGCGCCGCCCGCGCCATGCGAAGTCGCTCCATCCAACGAAGCTCCTGTTTGCCCGCAGGATCGTTAAGAGCCGTTTACTTTGCCGAGCGAAGTCCGCGGCGGCTTGCCGCTTCCGCTCGCGGTCCGCGCGCATTAGGGTCCGCCCCATGCCTTGGACCATGCCTCACCGCGTGCTGCAGATCGTCGCCACCATGATCGTGCTGGCGGCCATCACCGCCTTCGCGCTGGGCGTGCTGAACGCGCCCCAGCGCGGCCGGCTGCCTGGGGAGAAGGCCGGGTCCGGCGCGCCGACCGCGGCGATCGACGCCACCGACGCCACCCCGCTCGTCGACGAACGGATCGAAGGACCGCCGGAGCCCACGCCGGAAGAGCTGGAGGCCAAGGCCAAGGCCGAAGAAGAGGCCAAGGCGAAGGCCGAGGCCGAAGCCCGCGAACGCGCGGCGGCGGAAGCCGCAGCAGCCGGAAACGCGCCCGTGCTCGCGATTCCGCGTCCGCCGATTGCCGGCAATACCGCCCCGCCCGACCAGACACTCGGCGGCCCGGCCGCAGCGGACGAGCCGCCGCACTGATCAGCGGGGATGGATCTCGGCTGCGATCGATCGCGGCCAGACGAGAATGACGAAGTCCTTGTAGGCGTAGGCTTCGGACGGGGCGCCGAATTGGCGCGCGGCGGTGTCGATGCACGCCTGGATCGGGACGCACTCCTCGCCGTCGTTGCGAAGCGCCAGAAACCGCCGGGCCGCGGTCGGCTCATCGGCGGCCGTGTACCAGTAGCTGGAGTTCTGCGCCGGGCGACGCCAGACCCGCCCCTGCTGCAGGGTCACCGGCCGGATCGTCACCCGGCCGTCGGTGCGTGCGTGCATGCCGAGCGCGCGCGTTCCCCAGAAGACCCCGTAGCCGTAGTCGAGGCCTTTGGCCTGCAGGAAGTTGGCGAAGCCGCCCCCACGCACCGGCGGCGCCGGCCCGTTCAGCCAGAGCCACGGCGCGCTGGTGAGCCCGGCGAAGGCGAACAGCGTGGCGTAGACGGCGACGGCTCCCTTCCGTCCGGCGCCCCACGACGCCCAGCGATCCGCCACGGCGCAGGCGATCAGCAGGCCGCCCAGGAAATAGAGGTTGGGGAAGAAGCGGCCGACCGCCGGCACCCAATCCCATTTACCGATCAGGTAGATCCCGGCCATGCCGGCGATGACCGCGATCCTCGGGTCCGGCCCCAGGATTTCGTAGGCCAGCGAGGTCAAGGGGATGAGCGAGAAGAGTCAGTTGTCCTGCGTGTATCCCCAGCTCGCGACAAAGCTGAGGCCGTACCGTTTCACGCCGCGTCAGAGCTCGAGCGACACGAAGACGTCGGGATCCAGACGCCACAGGCCCTGGGCATAGCAGTACGAGGTCCACGCTCCGGCGACGAGCGCCACCACTGCAGAGGCGACGAGACTCACTGTCCTGGCGCTGGCGCGTCGAGACCCCATGCCCGCCACCTTCGGAACAGCGCCTTCCCCCGCGGGCGCCGCTCAACCCGTAAGCGACTCCCCGGTTATCCGCAAGCGCCGGGCGACCTGGGTTATTTTACGCCGTGGGCGGCGAAGAAGGCCAGCATCCGCTTCCAGGCGTCGGGGCCGGCCTTGGCGTCGTAGCTCGGGCGATAGTCGGCCAGGAAGCCGTGCTGCGCCTCCGGGTAGACGACGAGGTCGGAGCCGCTCTTGCCGGCCGCCTTCAGCGCGGCGCGCATCTCCTCGACGTCCGCCAAGGGGATGCCCTGGTCCTTGCCGCCGTAGAAGCCGATGACCGGCGCGTGAAGGTCCTTAACCCCTTGCAGGGGCGCGGGCGCGCCCGGCGCCATGGGATTGGACTTCAGCACCCCGTACCAGGCCGCCCCGGCCTTGAAGTCGGCGAAGCGCTCGACCGCCAGCCAGGTCTTGGCGCCCCCCCAGCAGAAGCCGGTGACGGCCAGCTTGCCGGCGTCGACGAAAGGCTGCGCCTTCAGGTATTTGAGTGTGGCCGCCGTATCCGAAGTGACTTCCTGGTCGGTGGCCTGACCGACGATCTTCCGGATCGCGGCGAAGTCGGTGAGCTTTGACGGATCGCCATGGCGGACGAAGAAGTCGGGCGCGATCGCCACATAGCCGGCATGGGCGAAGCGCCGCGCCACGTCGCGCACCCACTCGTGGACCCCAAACACTTCCGAATAGACCAGCACGGCCGGATGGCGTCCGGGCGCGGCCGGGCGGGCGAGATAGGCGGGGATCTTGCGGTCGGCGGCGGCGATCTCGACCATGCCTTGCACGAGGCCTTTCGCGTCGGTCTTGATCGGCTCGGCGTCGGCGGAGAAGGCGGCGACGGCGTAGCCGCCGGCCAGCGCGAGCGCGAGGCTCCGCCGTGAGAGGTCCAGATCGCCGGCCCAGTTGCCGAACGGACGTGTGAGCGTGACCATCAGAGCCTTCCTCCTGTCCCCCGCGGCGATCCTGCGTCGGAGCGCGTGGGTCGTCAAAGGTTGGCAATGCCCTAACGCCCCCTCGGTTGGCTTCGCCGACAGCTTCCCCGCTGCGCGGTGGAGCATCTTTGGGCCCAGATCCTCCACCGTGAAGCGGGGGGAGGTGGATCGGCGCGAAGCGCCGAGACGGAGGGGGCGTTCAGACCCTCAAGCGAAGTCGCGCGACAGCTCGGCTCGCGTGGCCGGCGAGAGGCCGGCCAAGTGGCTGTAGCGCTCGTGATCGCAGCCGACCATGAGCCTGGTCCCGGGATCGCGAAAGCGCGCGATCTGCTCCGCCGTGAGCGGAAAGTGCAGGAAATGCACCGCCGCGGTCTTGCCGTCCTCGCGGGTGCGTTCGATGTCGCCTTCGGGCCGGCCCGCGACCCGCTCTGCGCCGACCTGAAGGAAGAAGCGATCCTCCACGCCGCCCAGGCGGGCCAGCATCTGTTCCCGGCGGACGGGGTCGTCGATCTCGATCATCACGGTGGCCACAAGCTCTCGACCCTGCGGGATCAGCGGGTTGTAGGCGTCCAGCTCGTCGGGGATCTGGGCCGGGCCGCCGCGCTCGGTCAGCAGCATCTCCTGGATCTGGAACAGCATGGTCTCGTAGGATTCGAAGAAGACCGTGCAGATCGGCCCGAGCTCCACCCGCCGCAGCCGCTTCACGGGCAGGAGCGCCGCGCGTCGCTCCTTGCGCACCTTGGCGTAGTCCGCGTCGGGCAGCAGATCCTCAGGCGTCACCTGGCGGGCGTCGGCGGGCATCAGAAGACTCCGTAGGCGCGGGCGAAGACCTCGATCGGGTGGGCCTGGCGCGGCGCGGCGGCGCCGGGCTCGACCTCGGCGGTCAGCAGCTGGCCCAGGTGCTTGCAGGCGAGCGGGCAGTCGGAACAGAGCGTCTCCGCCCCCTTCTGCGCGATCTGGCGGGCGGCGGGCCGGCCGACCTTCCGCGCGATGTCGTGCGTCCCCTGCATGACCCCGAAGGTGCCGCCGTGGCCGGAGCAGCGCTCGACGAGGTTGACCGCCGTCTCCGGGATCAGCCGCAGCATCTCGGCCGACTTGGCGCCCATGTTCTGCGCTCGCGCGTGGCAGGCGTGGTGCACCGTGACGCCGCCCGCGACCGCCGCCAGGCCTGGCGTCAGGCCGAAGCTTCGGGAGAGCTCGACCACGTACTCGCTGATGTCTCTGGTCGCGGCCGAAAGCCGCTTCACCGCGGCGCTCTCCGGCAGGATCAGCGGCCATTCGAACTTCATCATCAGCCCGCAGGAGGCGGTCAGCGAGACCACGTCCCAGCCGTCCGCGATCAGCGGCTCGAAGGCGGCCGCCACCCGCTCGGCCCGGCCGGCGACGTCGGCGAGGTTCCCCGCCTCCAGCTCCGGCATGCCGCAGCATTCCGGATAGACGAACTTCACCTCACAGCCCTGCAGGCTCAGCACCCGGGCCGCGGCGACCGCCGTGTCCGGCTGGTTGTAGTCGACGAAACAGGTGGCGTAGAGCGCGACCTTGCGCACGCCGAACGCCGGCCCGTCGGGATTGGGCCGCAAGCCGGCCTGGCGAAGGCGGACCTCGGCGGTGCGCGTGTGATACTTCGGCAGCTCGGCGTCGGCGTCGATCTTGGCGATCGCCTCCAGCAGCTTGCGCAGCGGCGTGTTCTCCCGCGCCGTCGCCCAGTTGGCGAGCCCGGCCACCGGCTGGGCGAGCTTGCCGTTGCGGTCCGTCCTGCCGAGCTCCTCGCGGACGAACTCCCGCTCGCCGGCCCGGCGCTTGGCCGCGCGGTACCGCAGGATCAGGTGCGGGAAGTCGAGGTCGAACGGGTGCGGCGGGACGTAGGGGCACTTGGTCAGGAAGCACATGTCGCAGAGCGTGCAGGCCTCGGCCACCTTGGCGTAGTCGGCGTGGCCTATGCCGTCGATCTCGCCGGTCGGGCTCTCGTCGACGGCGTCGAACAGTCTGGGGAAGCTGTCGCACAGATTGAAGCAGCGGCGGCACCCGTGACAGATGTCGAACACCCGCTCCATCTCGGCGTGGACCTTGTCCAGGTCGTAATAGTCGTCGTCGCGCCAGGCGATCTCGCGCCGGAACGGCGCGTCGAGGCTGCCTTCGCGCGCGGAATCTTTGATGTCGTCGCTCACCGGCGGCTCTCTTGATCGCGCATCCGTCGTCCCGGACCGCGCGAAGCCGGTCCGGGACGACAGCGGAGAATGGGCTCAGTCCAGCGTGTCCAGCGCCTTCTGGAAGCGGCCGGCGTGCGACTTCTCGGCCTTGGCCAGGGTCTCGAACCAGTCGGAAATCTCGTCGAAGCCCTCTTCGCGGGCGGTGCGCGCCATGCCCGGATACATGTCGGTGTACTCGTGGGTCTCACCGGCGATGGCGGCCTTGAGGTTGTCGGAGGTGCCGCCGATCGGCAGGCCGGTGGCGGGATCGCCGACCCCTTCCATGAACTCGAGGTGGCCGTGCGCGTGGCCGGTCTCGCCCTCGGCGGTCGAGCGGAACACCGCGGCGACGTCGTTGTAGCCTTCGACGTCGGCCTTCTGCGCGAAATAGAGGTAGCGGCGGTTCGCCTGGCTTTCGCCGGCGAAGGCGGCCTTGAGGTTCTCGATGGTCTTGCTGCTGGCGAGGCTCATGGTTTCGTCTCCCTATTCTTGGTCGCGCCGCTAAGGGCGCGCCGGCTGAAAGCGCCGCAGCCACTGTGGCCCCCGGCGGGCGACAGGGACAATTGCTTTAATCTATGCAGAGGATCGAACAGGCCTATGCGGAACCCACGCCTTGCAGCCTGGGTTCTTTCGCCAACACGAGGAGGACACTCATGGCCGGCAAGGATCAGGTCCAGGGCGAAGGCAACTACGACGCAGGCCGCCGCTACCAGAAGGAGCAGCACGCGTTCGCCAAGAGCGGCAAGGTCGAGCAGAAGGCGCACGAGGCCGAAGAAGCGCTCGACGGCCCAGAAGGCGAGGAGCTGGAACGCGCGCGCCGGGAGACCGGCGACAAGCCGATGTGAGGCTCTAAACTTCGAGGCATGGACGCACCCTCCGTCTCCCGCCCGCGGCGGGATCGTCCGCCGCTTCACGGCGGAGGATTACGCACCCAAGATGCTCCACCGCATAGCGGGGGAGCTGGCCGCGAAGCGGACTGAGGGGCGTTTGGTTTGAGCCTTCTCCGCCCCCTCACGGCCGGCGAGCACGCCCTGGCGCAGGAGATGTTCGGCGAAGGCCTGGACGCGTCCCGGGTGCGTATCCTGGCCATCCCCCTCTGGAAGCGCGCCTTCGTGGCGGGGCCTGGGCTGATCGTCTGGCCGGCGCGCAGCCTGCCGACCGATTTCGGCGCGGCGCCGCTGCGACTGCAGGCGACCTTCGTCCACGAGCTCGCCCATGTCTGGCAGGCGCAGAACGGGGCGCGACTGCTGATCGCCAAGCTGAAGGCGGGCGACGGACCCGCCGCCTACGCCTACGACCTGACCGCCGACCTCGACTTCGTCTCTCTCAACATCGAGCAGCAGGCTACGGTGGTGGAGCACGCCTTCCTCGCCTCTCGCGGGGCGCCCGTCCCGCGTTCGCCCGCGGACTACGCGGCGCTCAGCGCCGCCTGGCGGGCCTAGGCTCGAAAGTCCTTGTCAAGTTTGGGGACTTTCGCCCTTGCAGCCCCCCCAAACCTTCCCATATCCGCTGCGTCGCCGGCTAGAGGTCCTTTCCTTTGGGCCGGCGGAGACTTAATCGAACCGGGGACGACCGCACGCTTACGGCGCTTCATGAGAAGGCCATCCCCGCGGCGTCCGCCAAGAAGGAGCGAGAAAGACTCTTCATGAGCAAGATTATCGGCATCGACCTCGGCACGACCAATTCGTGCGTCGCCATCATGGACGGCAAGCAGCCGAAGGTGATCGAGAACGCCGAGGGCGCGCGCACGACGCCGTCCATCGTGGCCTTCCTCGACGACGGCGAGCGCCTGGTCGGCCAGCCCGCCAAGCGTCAGGCCGTCACCAACCCGGCCAACACCCTTTTCGCCATCAAGCGCCTGATCGGGCGCCAGTGGAACGACCCGATGGTCGAGAAGGACAAGGGCATGGTGCCCTACGAGATCGTCAAGGGCCCCAACGGCGACGCCTGGGTGCGCGCCCACGGCAAGGACTATTCGCCCCAGCAGGTCTCCGCCTTCATCCTGCAGAAGATGAAGGAAGCCGCCGAGCAGCACCTCGGCGAGAAGGTCGAGAAGGCGGTCATCACCGTCCCGGCCTACTTCAACGACGCCCAGCGTCAGGCGACCAAGGACGCCGGCAAGATCGCCGGCCTCGAAGTCCTGCGCATCATCAACGAGCCGACCGCGGCCGCCCTGGCCTACGGGCTTGAGAAGAACGAAGGCAAGAAGATCGCGGTCTACGACCTCGGCGGCGGCACCTTCGACGTCTCCATCCTGGAGATCGGCGACGGGGTCTTCGAGGTTAAGTCGACCAACGGCGACACCTTCCTGGGCGGCGAGGACTTCGACCTGCGGGTCGTCGACTATCTGGCCGACGAATTCAAGAAGGAGCAGGGCGTCGACCTGCGCAAGGACAAGCTGGCCCTTCAGCGGCTCAAGGAAGAGGCCGAAAAGGCCAAGAAGGAGCTGTCCTTCACCACGCAGTACGAGGTCAACCTGCCGTTCATCTCGATGAACGCCTCGGGTCCGCTGCACCTCAACGTCAAGCTCTCCCGCGCCAAGCTGGAGGCGCTCGTCGAGGACCTGATCGCCAAGACGGTCGGCCCCTGCGAGCAGGCGCTGAAGGACGCCGGCCTGAAGAAGTCCGACATCGAAGAGGTGATCCTGGTCGGCGGCATGACCCGCATGCCCAAGGTCGTGGAGACCGTGAAGGCCTTCTTCGGCCGTGAGCCGCACACCGGCGTCAACCCCGACGAAGTCGTGGCGCTGGGCGCCGCGGTCCAGGCGGGCGTGCTGCAAGGCGACGTCAAGGACGTGCTGCTGCTGGACGTCACTCCGCTGACGCTCGGCATCGAGACCCTGGGCGGCGTGTTCACCCCGCTCATCGAGCGCAACACCACTATCCCGACCAAGCGCTCGCAGACCTTCTCGACCGCGGACGACAACCAGTCGGCCGTGACGATCCGGGTCTTCCAGGGCGAGCGGCCGATGGCGGCGGACAACAAGATGCTCGGCCAGTTCGACTTGGTCGGCATTCCCCCGGCGCCGCGCGGCGTGCCGCAGGTCGAGGTCACCTTCGACATCGACGCCAACGGCATCGTCAACGTCCAGGCCCGCGACAAGGCGACCAACAAGGAGCAGTCGATCCGCATCCAGGCCAACGGCGGCCTGTCCGATACGGACATCGAGGCCATGGTCAAGGAAGCCGAGTCCAACAAGGCCGAGGACGAGAAGCGCAAGGCGGCCGTCGAGGCGAAGAACCAGGCCGACGCGGTCATCCACTCGACCGAGAAGGCGCTCAAGGAGCACGGCGACAAGGTCGGTCAATCTGACCGCGACGCCATCCAGAGCGCGCTCGACGACCTGAAGGGCGTAGTCGACGGCGGCGACGCCGAGGTGATCTCCGCCAAGACCCAGACGCTGATCCAGGCGTCGATGAAGCTGGGCGAGGCGATGTACAACGCCCAGCAGAACCAAGGCGCCCAGGCCGAGGCGGGCGATGACGCCCAAGGCCAGGCCCACTCGGACGATGTCGTCGACGCGGAGTTCGAGGAAGTCGACGGCGACGAAAAGAAGTCGGCGTGACATCGCGCCCCATGGCGACCCACGGCTCTCATCGCCATAAAGTCGCCATGGGGACGTCGCCGCCGCCTTCGCGGGACAACGGCCCTCGCAGCGCCAAGGTTCAAGCCTTGCAGGCGCGCGAGGGCCAACCCACCTTTCAATCCAAACCTTATTGAGCGCCTGACGGTGTGATGCGGGACTATTACGAGATCCTGGGCGTTGCCCGTGGCTGCGATGACGCAGGCCTGAAGTCCGCCTTCCGCAAGCTGGCGATGGAGCACCATCCCGACCGCAACGGCGGTTGCGAGGAAGCCGCCGGCCGGTTCAAGGAAATCAACGAGGCCTATTCGGTCCTCTCCGACCCGCAGAAGCGCGCCGCCTACGACCGCTTCGGCCACGCCGGCGTGAACGGCATGAACGGCGGCGCCGGGGGCGCCCAGTTCCACGACGTCAGCGACATCTTCAACGAGGTGTTCGGCGACGTCTTCGGCGACATGTTTGGCGGCGGCGGCCGCCAGCGCCAGCGCTCCGGCCCCGCGCGCGGCCAGGACCTCCGCTACGACCTCGAGATCACCCTGGAGCAGGCCTACGCCGGCGCCGAGGTCGAGATCGGCGTCCCCGCCGCGATGAATTGCGAGGCGTGCGACGGATCTGGGGCGAAGCCCGGCACCAGCCCGACCACCTGCACCAGCTGCGGCGGCGCCGGCCGGGTACGCGCCAGCCAGGGCTTCTTCTCGATCGAGCGCACCTGCCCCCGCTGCGGCGGCTCGGGCCAGATGATCCTCGACCCCTGCGGCGAGTGCCAAGGCAAGGGGATGGTGCGGAAGGACCGCATCCTCTCGGTCCGCATCCCCGCGGGCGTGGACGACGGCTCGCGCATCCGCCTGGCCGGCGAGGGCGACGCGGGCGCGCGAGGCGGTCCGCGCGGCGACCTCTACATCTTCCTCTCGGTCCGCCCGCACGAGCTGTTCGAGCGCGACGGCCTGGACCTGCTCTGCACCGTGCCCGTGCCGATGGCGATCGCCGCCCTGGGCGGCGAGATCGACGCCCCCTGCCTGCTGGGCGGCGAGAACTGCGACGGGGAATCCAAGCTCAAGGTTCGCGTGCCGGAGGGCGCCCAGACCGGCCGCACGGTGCGCCTGAAGAGCCGCGGCATGCCGAGCCTGCGCTCGCGCGAGCGCGGCGACCTGGTGGTCGAGCTCTTCGTGGAGACCCCCACCAAGCTCACCGGCCGCCAGAAGGAGCTGCTCGCGGAGTTCGCCCTGATCTGCGGCGAGCAGCAGCATCCCAAGTCCGCCAGCTTCCTGGGCAAGGCCCGCCGCTTCTGGGAAGAGGTGACGGGCGCCTGACGCGATGGCCGTCGCCGCGCCGACGGCGCGACAGGGCGTTTGCGATGGCGCCGGCTTTCGGCTAGAGGAGCGTTCCGCTCAGCCGCACCCGTAGCTCAGCTGGATAGAGCGTTGCCCTCCGAAGGCAAAGGTCACACGTTCGAATCGTGTCGGGTGCGCCAGCGACTTTCTGCTGATAATTCAACGATATAGCGCCCCTCTTGGGGCGTAGCGGACGCCCTTTATCGCCCTCCATTTTCGCTCAGTGGGGCGCTAGTGGGGCGCCGCCGGCAAGAAGCGAGCCATCAACGCATCCAAAGCATCGGCCTCCACCTGAAGATGCTGCCGTCGCTCGCCGATCATTTTGCATAGAATCGACTCGGGGTTTGGTCGCCGCTCTAGGAAGCGCTCGGCGACAAAGTCGATCGCTGCGAGAGCCCTACGCAGCCTCGGCCCATAGACCGGCTCGTGATGGGCGATGCGATTCCGGGCCTGATAGATCGCCTCCAATTGGGTTGCGACCTCGGGTCGGGAGAGCCCTTTGTCAGGGAAGAGACGCTTGAGGGAGCGGTCCCAGAGGGTCGCTTCATACTCGGCCGAAAAGAGCCTCTTCCAAAAGTGAAAGGTGAGTTGGGCGATGTGTTGGCCCATATCGACGGTGATCGCCCGCTGCCGACGCTTCACGCGGTGCTCGTGGGTAGCGCCGGCCGGCACCCCGGTCGGATAGGCGAGCGTCTCTAGCGCCTTCTTCTGAGCGTTCGTCAGCTTGGAATATTCGGCGCGCTGCGCCTGCCCTGTCGCACGCCTCAGACTACCAACTTCGTCGCTACGCCACGCGAACGGTGCAGGCGGATTGTTCAGCCAGTCCGTTGAGCCGAACATCTCGTCAAGCCGCGCGCAAACCGCATTCCGAAGCGCAACTTCGATGAGCCCCAGCACCGGCCCGAGCGCCGCTGCAACGCTCATCATCTGGGAGTGGATCGCCAAGGCGTCTCGATCACTGCCGGTCATCGCGACGAGGGCCGCGAGCCGCTTCTGAGAAAGGAGCGAGGCCGCCAAGGCGACTTCCTGGTCGGACCTTAGCTTTGACATTCCGGCCGGATACCACTATTGTCGTAGGCGAAACATCGGGATCAGGTCGGCTGCACGGCTTGCCGTTAACGGACCCCCGATGCCCCCTCTTAAAAAGGCGCTCTGCGGAGCGCCTTTTTTCATGCGACCAGTTCCCGCGCATCGACCGACGCCGAGCGCAGAAGCCGCGCATAGCCCTCATAGAGGCCCTCGCGCTCCAGCCGTCGCGAGACCACCGTCAGGGCATCGGCGACGTGCGCGAGGTCCGCCCCGGTCTGCGCCAATTCGTTCACGCAGGCCTCAAGCTCTCCGACGAGCCGGCCGAAGTGGTCACGTTGGTCGCGAACGCTCTCAGCGGCGCGCTCGATCTTCCATATGATCCCGGCGCGGTGCGGGGATCGTGTGGCAATGAGGCGGTCAAGCGCTTCGCGCTCGCGACGATCCGCCACCTCACATGGTCCGACGAAGCCACCGGCCTCGATTTCGGCCAACTGAAAGGTGCCGATTGCGGCGGCGAAGTTCTTGGTCGTGTTCATGGTAGCCCCCTAGTCTCCGGCCGGTCGCCGGCTTGGCCAAGAGCGCCGAAACAAGCGCGACTGTCGAGTCGGAAGTTTCCGTCTTTCAATGGCTTAATGGCGGACGCATCGGCCGCCATCCGTCGCATTGATGGATGCATCCGCCGGCCCCGAGCGGCCGGGTGACGGATGCGAGCGGCGCTCTCAACGGACCGACCCGACAGGCCTTAGCGAGATTTTTTCAGCGTTCCGCCTCGGGATCGTCGTGAAGGTTCAAGCTGTAGAAGAGAAGGCTCAATTCGAACTCTTGGGCTCGGGGCGCGCCATTGCTCCAAAAGACGCGCTGCAACTCGCGGAGCCCGGTGATGACCCATCGGCCCCAAACGACCCCACGACCGCACACGAGCGCCAACGGCAGGCCCTTACCTGCCTCCGCGCGCATGCCGTCGACCTGACCGAGGCCGGCATCGGCGAAATGCGGATAGATCACGCCCGCGAGCCGGATGGTGTCTTGGCCAGGGCCAACGTATTGCGGCTTCGGATGTTGGCCGATCGAATCGATTGTCGGCCACCGCCATGCGGTCTCGCGCTCGAATGTCTGATAGGCGGCGGTCGACATCCCAAAGCAGAACTCGCCGAGCCGCAGCATCACGAGTGAGTCCATTACGCAGTCTCCCCAAGAGCTAAACCGAGCGCCGCCACCTCGACGCGACTGCCGACGACCGGCACTGCGCTCCGGCCAAGTCGTGCGAACCACACCTCATTCAACGAGCGGCCGGGGCCGTTGGTCATCAGCGCCGCGTGCTCGTCGCAATAGCCGGCGCGCCGGTTGCCCGTCTGCCCGCCGCAAAACAGCGTCGCCGCGCCCTCGCCCTCGACCGGGAAGGCGCACATGCCGGATCGGCGGTCGAGCAAGGTGAGGGTCATGCGGCGGCTGCGGTCGAGCCGGCATCGGTCGCGACCTCGCGAGTGACGGGCCGGCGACGTGGCTTTGTCGGCACGCGGGGCGTCACAACGGGCGTCGCTGCGTGTAGTACGCGGGCGCGGTTGAGGCGGGGGGAGTGGGCGGCCTCGGCGAGAAGCTCGGTCAGAAGGTCGTCTTCCGAGCCCCAAATCTCGGCCGCCTGCCCGAGCAAGCCGCGCACGGACTCGGGCAGGTTTTCGAGCCGGGGCATCGGCAGGAATTCCCACCCGAGCGCCCCTAGGGCCGCCTGGATGCTCTCAAGGCCCGGCTTATTGTTCGTGCGCCACGCCTTGAAGGTGCTCTTCAGCACCCCCGACCGATATTCGAGTTCATCGTAGGTGACGTTCTGGCGGCGCATCTCGGCGAAGACGATCTTCGCCGCCGGATGGCAACGCCGGGGGACCGTGATCTTCGACGGGAGCGGCTGGCGCTCGGGCTTGCGTTTGCTCATGCCCCGATGGGGCCGGGAATCGGCCCCTCGGCGGGGATCGTTTCAATATCCTTCCCCAGCTTCCGTTCGCGTCATCAGCCGGCTTAGGATGGGCCGACCGGGGGCGGACGAATGAGCTTAGAGACTGCAGCGCTACGGAGCCTTAGTTGGCTGGCGGCCCGAAAGTTTAGCGCGTGGCTATTTAGAAGATTCTCTGTATCCGCCAGAGGCTTCGGGTTCGACTTCTTCGCATCTAGATCAGCGCTCGACCGCGCGAGAGATTTCGATGAAATCCTGCGCTCAGCAGATCAAATAGATGCCGTAATGGTGACGGGTCGAAAATTTCTAACGGAAAAGTATGACGCCATACGTCACATTAGGCGGATTATCCTCCCCGACCCTAATTCGGATTCTCTGAAATTCTATTCTTCAAGCATCTATAGTGAAGACGCCGTTCGAAATCACATTTTAGAAGCCACGAGAGTGTGCAGTGAGGAATTTGGCATCAGAGTGCGTTGGTGCCCCCAGCATATCCAATCGACCTTCATGCTAGGTGATGCTGAGAAGCGCAGTGGGTGGCTGCACGCCGAGATGGTTTTGCCGTTCTCGCGAGCGAACCTGAGACCATCCTTCACCGCTAAGAAAGAACGGTTTCCGGAGCTAGTTGACTCCTATCAGACGATATTCGAGGCGCTATGGGACCAGGCATCAGAGCCCCAAATGAAAGTCGTGGCTCCACTCCAAAGATCGGAAATCATAAGTATATCGAAAATTATGGATAGGCTGACGAGCGATCCATGGATACTAAACTTCAATCCAAGCAGCCCGAATGGCAAGAAAGCCATAACATTTCTCCCGGACGGAAATGTCGGCATAGGATCGAATGCTAACGAATTCGCGTGGGAATTATCCGACGATCACCTCTCCATTTACAGGAAAGGCGGAGAACTCCAAAATGAATTCATCTACGAACCTCGCGGCGAGAGGTTCGTCTGCGTGAACAAGGCGTCGGCGAAGGGGATTCGCGACCAAATTATCTACCGCGACACCCCTCCCTAGTAAAAAAGTCCGGGTAAAAATATTTGCGCCTGGGGGAGAGCCGGGCATCGCGCGATACCCGCACGTCGGGCCTCTTCCCAGTACCTTGGACATTCGGAAGCACCTTCCCACCGCGCGCCATCTCATGCCGATTCCGTCAGGTGTGGCGGGGGAGCGGGCATGCTCGCCAAGCCGTCGACCGTGTCGCCCCAATCGCTCCCGTCTCGATACAGGAAGACCTTCACCCGGCCGCGCTCGGCGTAGGCCATCAGTCGGAATGGTGCGCCCGGCGTCTCGCTCCACTTTGCGAGCCGGGCCATGTTCTCCGCCGAGACGAAGGCTGCGCAGTCGGTCAGGAACAAGAACACCTTCGCGACCTCCCGCTCGGCGTCTCGGAGAAATTTGAGCGCCTTTACGAGTTGAACCTCGGGCATCCTCCCGATTGCCTCGATGCACTCAAGCTCGTCATCGCCGTTGTCGAGCGCCAATAGCTGCTCGTCGGCACGGGCGAGCCGGCCTTCGGCACCGAAGGTCGTCTTAATGAAGCTCGGGCCGATGAGCCTGATCGGTTCGGGTGGCGGCTGATCGTCGTCCGGTTGGCGCGCGGGCAACTCGCCGTTCCGGTCGAAGGCTTGCTTCACCACCCGATAGACGAGCGGCGCTCGCTTGCGAAATCCACGCGAGAGCCGGTCGGCGGCGGCGGCCACCGGCATGTGTGCCGCGATCCACCGACGCATCTCGGGCACGCGCGGAAGCTGCGTGAAAAGCTGATCTTCAAGACGACGATGGACCTGCGCGCGCTCGAACGCCGAGAAGGCTTGGTCGAGCCGCCCGTCGCGCCAGAGCTTCGCGCCGCAGTCCATACCTATGGCGTAGATGGCGGCGGTCGCCTCGCACCATATGAGGATGCCGTGCAGGAACTGCGGCGAGGCGGGACTGCATATCGGGCAAGGGGCGAGGTCGCCGCGTGGCCGCTTTCCCTTCTCGGCGCGGAACTCCGCCAGGACGACGAGCCGGCCGGTGGGCGGCGGCTTGGTCGTCGAAATCCGGTCGAAAGTCTCGGGTGAGCCGGTCTCGCGAACATGGCGCTCGAATGCGTCGGCGATGACGCCGCTCGGGCGGGATTTGAAAAAGGGACGCAGCACAAGGCCCGTGTCCGGCTGCGGAAGCGAGCCGGCCGCGAGCGATCGGGGAGAGTCGCTCATGCGTCACAACCTAGCCGATTCCACAGAACATTGGGCTATGAAAGAACGGGTCGTGAACAGAATCTTGGGGGCGGAGAGCGCCTAGCGGCCGTTGCCGGGGGTGGGGAGGCCCCGCGCCCGTAGACCCGGGAGAACGTTGACGGCGACGTGGCCGCGCTCCACGTATGGGCGTATGCCCCTACTTTCGGACATTCAGGCGAGCTTGCTCAACGGCCAGGACCTCGCGCCGATTCTTCTCAAGCTTCGCTTTCTGGCTTCAACGCTTGGTAGTGAAGCCCTTGAAGAGTGGGTGAAGCACGAGTCTGAAGGGTATCCGCCGGACGTAGAGGTGCCAGAGTATAGACGCTTTCCAGTAACCTACACCGGAAGCTTCAACGGCGCATTTGGCCGAATGGCCACCAATCTTCAGATTCCCTCCTACCTCATAAAAACGCTGGCTGGAGATCGATGGCTACAACACGAAGAACGACAAAGCGTGGCTAATGTTGAATCATTGCTTCAAGACAGCGCAAAGACCGGAGGAGCCCTCTCAGTTGACGCGTCCGACCTAATCATTGTGCTCGGCGGAAAAGTATTTCAAGGTATGGTTTGCCATCACGTTCACGCTTCGATTGCACGTGGTAGCCTCGTTGAAATGCAAAATGCGCTCCGCGCGCGCGTGCTCGAACTCGCAATTCAGATCGACAAGAATGTTCCAGGCGCCAACAAAATCGATGTCGCTCAGGGCGCGACCGTCGCCGTAACGAGGGAAGTAGCCGCCGTGACCAACAACATCACCACTAACACTGTATACGGAAATCAAAACACTACGACGGTCAGCAACACCGGTGCGGGTGCCTCGATTTCAGTCCAGATCAACCAAGGTGACGTAGCAGCCCTTCAGAAGGCGCTACAGGAGATCGGACTTCCGGAGGGCGACGCCGAAGAGTTGGTGACCATCGTCCAGTCGGAGGCCCCGCTTGATCCAGCCAAGGAACCATTCGGCGCCAAGACCAAAGCGTGGCTCGGCGCAAATCTTGGCAAGGCGGCGGACAAGCTCGGCTTCGCGGTGGCGGCAAAGCTGATCGCCGATGCGATCAGCGCCTATTACGGCTTGGCGTGACGAGCCGCTCGCCTGACCACCGCCGGCCGGGTGTTTCCGGCGCTCCGCCGTTTCGTCGATTTCGTCGAAGGACTCTTAGAGAAAGGCCAACCCGGCAACTCGGGCCGGAGTCGTTCGACGAAATAGATGAAATAGAATCTTAGTTCTAACTGTCAGTCTCTAAACGACTTTTCGGCTCCATTTCGTCGAATAGGGCGTCGACAAAATTGCAGATGTTCCGACGAAATGGAGCCCTGCGGCCAATTTCCGCTACGACGAAATGCCATTTCGTCGTGGGGCTTTACGACGAAATGGCGCGCCCCGTCGCAACGTAGCGTTGGCGCTTCCGACCGCGACCACCGACCCCGCCGACCTCGACGAACCGAACCCGCCCCGTCTCGATCAGGTCGTTCAAGACTTCCGTCCGCGTCCGCTTGTCGAGGCCGCGCGTGTGGTCGGTGATCTTCCCCGGAGCCAACCCTTCCGGCCCGGCCTCTTTGATGAGGCGCAGCACCTTATTGAAAGCCGCCTCGCGCGAGTTGTCAGCGATCCGGTCGCGGCATTCGATCATCAGCGTGGTTGCCGAACGCCAAGCGACTTGGGCCGCCCAATCCATTACCGGCACGCTGATGACGGGGCGCTCAGGGTTCTCGCCCACCGCCACCGTGAGGGCGAGCTTGATGGCGTGCTCGGCTACGCGGTTGAGGATCGCGTTCCCCGCGCTATCAGCTTTCCCCCGGCGGGTGTCGACCTTCTCAGACAGGGCCGTGATGATCGACTTCGCGCCCTCACCGTAGGGCACCTCGCGCGGTGTCGGCTGCGTTTCGAGGTTGCCGATTGGCGTGGCCTTGAGGATGCGGCCGGCCCACTCGATCAACTCCGGCGGCACGTAGCGGGCGGGAAGCTTTGGCTCGACCACCGCCGGCCGGTCGCCCGTGACGTTGAAGAGGATGAAGCGCGCGAGAAGCCCGTCGTCGCCGCTGAGGGACGTGAGACCCGACCAAAAATCCTCCGGCGTCGAGGTGCCGTAAACGCAGATGTTGGGGCTGTAGATGGGCTCGGCCGCTTCGCCGGCATACTCCGCGCCCATGAACATCGAGCCCGCCGACGAGAAGAATTCGAGAAGGTCGTTTTTGATAAGCGAGTTGTGCAACCCGGAGCGCTTGTCGGTGATCTGGCGGAAGAATCCGCCGACCTCGTCGATCATCATGAGGGCCGAGCCCTTCGTCTTCGCCACCTTCCGCAGAGCGGACGCGGACATGATGCGGGCCGGGCCGAGGAAGCGCTCGAACTGCCCCTCGATCGCGAGCCGCTTTACGCAGTCGAGGGCGTGATTCTTGCCGAACCCCGACGCCGCGAGCGCGGTGATCATCAAGTTCGTGCGAAGATTGGTCTCGCTGGCGTAGCGCCGACCACCAAGCGCGCCGACGAACCCGAGAGCCGCCCCGAGCGCGAGTTCACGGGAGGGCCGCTCCGAGGTGTCGGCGATCCAATCGACGATAGCGCCGACTAGGCCGGGCGGCCGGGTGAGGTCGCCAAGCGGCACCTTCGGAGCGACCTCTACAACGTCGGCGACGACCGTCTCAGAGAGATCGTCGGCACCCCACGAGCCCCACGCCCGGCGAGCCGCATAAAGGCAGAAGTCGTGTCCCGCCTCGGGCACGCGGTGCAAGAGCGCCAACATCAGGTCGGCCGGCTCGGGATATGCGTTCACGCCGCTCATTGCGGCGAGGTCGTAGGCGAGCCGTTCGGCTTCACGCTTGGGGGCATCAGCCTCCCACGCCACAGCTTCGTCGGCCCAATAGCGTTCGTCGGCTGCCCGACGCGCCTCGGCAAGCTCGCCTTCGGCCAAGGACCGGCCCGTCTCGTGGAACGCATCAGCGGCGGCCTCGACGGCGGCTTCGGGCGTCACGTTCGGGAGCTTGGCTCGCACCGTTTCGGCGTGGACCGCTTCGCCAAGCTCGGCGGTGGTGGCGAAGTTCCGGGAGGGGTCGGCCAGAAGATGCAGCGCCCACCCAAGGGCCGAGGTCGGAGTCTCTTCGGGCTCCCGCTCCGTGCAGGGCGTGAGAAGGGCATCTGGCCGCTCGGCGATGGCTTGGTCGGCCCACGCGGGCATCTCGCGGCGCACGTCGGAAGGGATTTGCAGCCCCCGCGCCTCAAAGGCTGATGACACGGTCATCAGCGCTTCGAACGCGGTGGTTTGCTTGCTCGACCACGAGGCACGCTGGATGGCGCTGCGGACCCGGAACGGAAGGGCGTCGACGCTCGGCGGCCCCTTCCGGTCGAGAAAGGCGTCGACTTGGCCGCGCATCAGAACGACGGCGGTGTCATAGGGGATATTGGAGACGCCGTCGCGGCGCTGCGTCGAGGTCGTATTCATTGGGTGTCCACTGGATTGGATTCGAAGACCTGACGGCCCGGCGACATCTCCCCGCCGGGCCGTTTTCTTTTGCGCGTCGGCTACCGCACCGCGCGCCAGCGCTCGACGGCCGCGAGGATGCCTTCGTCGGTGTCGGCGGTTGGCTCCCGAGTGAAAGCCTCGGCCGGGTAAGCCTCAATCGAAGGCGAGCCGCCGTGGGAGTTAGGGCGGACCACCGACATCAGCGGCTCGCCGTGATACGCCCAAGCGGTCGGCCGGGCTTCGTCGGGCTCGTGCGCGCGAAGGCGCACCGTGCGACCCGGATTGGCCAAGAACCACGCGCCATCCGGCACGCTCCGGCGGGTGCTCGCGGAAGCGAGGGCGGCGGCTGCGGAGGCGGCCTGAAATGCAGCCTCGACCGAGGAGGCGGCGTCCGATGCCGGGGAGTCGGCTGTGGGCTCAGCGCCCATGACCTCGCCGTCAGCAAGCGCCGCAGCGGCAAGGATTTCTTGCACTACAGCTTCGGCCTCGGCTTGTTCGGGAGTCATCAGCGACCTCCCTTCGGCGGCCACACCGGCTCATCGTTCGGCATGAATCCGGGGATCACCACTGCCTCGACGAGCGACTTCGGCCGCTGATCCGGGATTTCGCGCTCGGCGCGCACGAGTACCCGCTCGACGGACTTCACCGCGCCGACTTCCTGCGGAACCAACTCGCCCGCCTTGTTCCGGCCGAAGACAGAGACGAGCGGGCCGCCCGAATGCTTCCGCCACACGACCTGATCCGCGTATTCCGGCGGCTCGATGCGGCCGGGGATCGTGCGGGCGCGCTCTTCGGCGGTGAGGATCGGCGGAAGCCCCCGCGCACCCCGACGCTTGTTGGCTTCGGCGCATTCCTCCGCGTTCCCGGCTTGGACGGCGAGGAAGGCAACCGCCGGAGCGAACGCCTTCGCGTGGTCGCGCCCAAACGTCTTCGCTTGGCTCGCCATGCGGACTTCAAGGGCCGCATCGGAGCGGTCGTCGGCGGCCTCACGCTCGCGCTTCTCCGTTTCGGCTTGCTCATTGGCGAGCGCGGTAAGCCGCTCATCCTGCGCCTTGATGACGATGGCCTCGGCTTCGAGCCGGCGAAGCGCGTCGGCAACGGCGGCTCCGTCGCCCTCGACCTTGGCCGTTTCCAAATCAGTTTGAGCCTTCCCGTGCCGGGCGGCGGCGGCGGCTCGAAGCCCAAACGCTTTCTCGATGTCGCGTTGGATCGCCTTGACTTCCCGACCCATCATCACGCCACCACCGACAGGCCGGAGATGAAATCTGCGATGTCGGACGCTCGCCAAGCGACCCGGCACTCGCTAAGGCGAACGGGTTGCGGAAAGCGGCCCGCACGCACGCGGCGGTTCAACTCAGCGCGAGAAAGGGTCGTGGCTTCCTGCACGTCGGCGGTGCGCAAGAGGCGATCGGGAAGGTAGTTCAAAGTCTGCATATCTGGCCTTTCTTCGTCGGCGTCGTCGCGACACCGCATGGCCAGGAAGATGCGTGGTGAGCAGGTATGGGTCGCCCGGGAGGAAAATCCCTCGATTATTCTCCCGACCATCGGCCGTCATAGAGGTCGACGAGATAGTCGGCGCGAGCGGCGATCGAGGCCTCGGCGCGAAGGTCGCGGCGGGCAATCTCCGTGGCGACGGCGTATTTCGCTTCACCGGCCGTCACGCGGGCACGCATCTCTTGAAGTTCGGCTTCAAACCTCGTGCCCAGCGGCCGGCCACGGCCCGGCCTGCCGAGGTCCGTCAGCGCACGCGGCACCCGCTCGCAGGGCACCGAATCGAGCGTCTTCGTGACCACATACGGGCCGGGAGCCTGCAACACCGCGCCGCGCGTGCCGGGGAAGAACTTCCGGCCGGGCACGAGGCCGGCACGACGGGGCCGCTCTTCGGTGATGGTGACGCGGCTCGTCGGCTTGTTCCCGTTCACGCGGCATCCCCGAACTGGCGCACGTTGCTCTCGGCGACCTTGCCCTCGGCGAGCGCGAGCACGTGCGAGCCCCACGCATCGAGAGCCTTTCGCTTTTCGGGAAGGTAGCTGTGACGGTCGTAGACCGCCGTCACGGCCGCGCCTTCGAGTCCCTCGTGACCGAGCACCTTGGAGACCACGAAGCGGCGGAAGCCGAGCCGCTCGCTCGTGAGCACAGTCGCGCCGGCACGCCGGAAGTCATGGGGTGAGCCGTGGGGCAGCTTGAGGTTAGCGCACGTGCGCTTGATGGCCTTCGTCAGGGCGTCGCCGTGAACCGGCTTCTTCGCATCGGAGATCGAGGCGAAGACGTAGTCGCCCGGCTGTGCGCCCGAGAGCTTCTTCGCCTCGGCGAGAATGTCGAGCGCCGCTTTCGAGAGCGGCACTACATGCGCTTTCCGGCTCTTGTGGCGCTCGGCCGGCACGGTCCACGTGTTCGCCTTGAAGTCGATCTCGGCCCAAGTCGCGCCGACCGCCTCGCCTCGGCGCGCGAGCGTGAGGATGGCGAACCGCAGCGCGAGCGAAACGGCGAGATCAGCCGAAGCGCGCCCCTTGGGTGCCTTGTCGCCATAGCGGATGGGACGCGACTTGCCCTCGGAGACCACCACCGGAGTCGCGAGGGCGCTCCACAGCTTGCCGAGGGCCTCTTCGTCGAAGAGCCGCTCGCGCTGCTTCAATGCGAGCGGGGTCGTCAGGCCGGCGAGAGGATTGGACTCGATCCATTCCTCGTGAACACCGAAGGCCATGATCGCCGAGAAGGTCCGCAAAATGGCCGAGATGGTGTCGGCCGAGAAGCGCTCGGCCGCCAGGAGATCGCGCCGGAAGCCCTTGATGTCGGCCCGCCGCAATTCCTTGAACCGCCGCTTTCCGAGCGCCGGCTTCACGTGTCGTTCGAAGCGGTTCCGCTCCACCGCCAGCGTCGACGTCCGCTTCGGCCGGCCGCGCCCGCCGTGAAGGCCCTTCTCGGCGGCCTTGAAGTAGGCTTCGGCAAGCTCGCTCAGGGTGTCGCCCGTGCGGGCCTCGTTGCGGCGCTCGGCCCGCTCGGCGGCAGGATCACGGCCCGCCACGACATCGGCCCGCTTGGCGAAAGCTTGGGCGCGAGCGTCGGCGTAGGAGAGACCAGGGTACGGGCCGAGGGGCAGGCGGCGGCGGATTCCGTTTTCGGCCACATAGCGAAACTCGAAAGCCTTCGCGCCGGACGGGAACACTCGGACGATGAGCCCCCGCACGTCTCCGACCGCTTTCTCATACGGCCGGTCGGCCGGCTTCAAAGAAGCGATGGCTCGATCACTCGTAATACGCTCTACCACTGACACCCCCCGCCCCACTCGCCAGTTGGGGCGTTGGTGGGGCAGAGACGACGATACTAAATGAGCCCAAGTGAGACAACATGGTCTTTATGGGCGGCTTTATTCCGCCTGTAATCGCCTTGGTCGATCGACATGAGACCTGATGTTTTACTTAACTTCATCCTCCGAAGGCAAAGGTCACACGTTCGAATCGTGTCGGGTGCGCCAGCGAGTTCGGTGACTTAGCGGCCCTCGTGGCGCAGCTGGAAACCGGCGACTCATCACTCGACGCCCTCTGCTCACATCGAGGTGTGGCCTTGCGCGCGACGTCAGCTCCGGCGCGGCCATCGCCCTGGAGTTCCGTCACAGCGGCGGGCGGCCGCGCGGCGCACCGCTCAAATCCCGTCAATGACGGCGGCCAGCCGCTCGGCGACCTTGGCCGGGGCCATCGGCTTGTAGAGGAGGGCGAAGGTTTCGTCCTTGAGGCGGCCGAAGCCGGCGGCGCTGACCTCGCTCATGTGGCCCGTGAAAAGGACCGCCGGCAGGCCGGGCTTGCGCGCATGGATGGCATGGATGAGCTCGAGGCCGTTCATCCCGGGCATCGAGAAGTCCGTCACCAAGCCGTCGATCTCGACGTCGCCGTCCAGCAGCGCGAGCGCGCGGCTGGCGTCTTCCGCTCCCAAGGTGACGAAGCCGAGATCCTGGAAGGCGCTGATCAGGCCGTCCCGGACCAACGGGTCGTCGTCGACGATCATGATCCGGCGGCCGGCTCCGGGACCTTCGCCCGCGGCCGTTTCGGCGGCCATGCCCTCGCCCGGCTCGCGGGCGCCTCGGCTTCCGGCAGCCAGAGGGTGACGGTGGTTCCCCGTCCGACCTCGCTGGAGATCGCCAGCGCGCCGCCGGACTGCTCGGCGAAGCCCTTGGCCATCGACAGGCCGAGCCCCGTGCCTTGCCCTTCGGCTTGGTGGTGAAGAACGGCTCCACGACACGTCCCAGGATCGCGGGATCTATGGCCGCCCCGGTGTCGGCGACCGAGAAGCTCACATACCGGCCGCCCCGCAGGCCGGGTCGCTCCTCCACCACCGAGCTTGCGGCCGAGAGCGTCAGCGTCCCGTCCTCGGGCATGGCGTCCCGGCCGTTTGTCGCCAGGTTCAGCAACACCGTCTCGAGCTGGTTGCGGTCGGCGAGCACGCAGCTGGCGGCCTTGGCGAGGTCGACTTGGACCTTGATGGGCGGCCCGATCGCATGGCGCAGCAACTCGCCCACCTCGCCGACCAGGGCGGCGGAGTCGATGACTTCCGCCCGCAGGGAATCGCGCCGCGCGAACGCCAGCAGCCGGCGGCTGATGGCGCTGCCGCGCTCGACGGCGGCGTGTATGCGGCGCGTCTGGCGGGCGACTTCCTGGCTGTTGGCCGGTCGCGCTCAATCCTGGCCGCGCTGCCGCTGACCACCTGCAGGATGTTGTTGATGTCGTGCGCGATGCCGCCGGCGAGCTCGCCGATCGCGGTCATCCGCTCGGCGTGGGCGGCCTGCGCCTGGGCCTCCTCCCGGGCGGCGGCCTCCCTGCGGACCTGGGCTTCGGCCAGCCGGCTGTCGACGAACAGGGCCGCGCCCCAGTTGATGTTGCCGAGCAGCACCGCCACGTAGCTGATCAACAAGCCCGTCATCGCCAGGTGGACGGCGGAATAGGGACGCCACAGCGCGACTTCGGCGCCCGCCGCCATGACCAGCACATAGGACATGGCGGCGAGGGGCGCTGGCGTCAGGACGAAGGAGCCCGCGGCCATCATCCCCGCCGTCATGCAGGTCACGAACAGTTGGACCGGGGTCGGCGCGCCGGCGAAGGTCACGGCGGGGATGTAGCCCCAGACCGCGCCAAGGGCCGCGCCGTTCAGCACCAGCCTCCGGCTGGTCCGCCGCGAGGCCGTCCGCTTCGGCCGCCGCCGCCGCGACCGCCAGGCGCGCATATGGCCGAGCGCCAGAGCGAGGAACACGATCGCCCAGATCCAGTGCTGCAGCCGCAGCACGTCCAGCGCATCGAAGAAAGCGAGCAGGATCGCAGCATTGACGCAGCTGGCCGCCATGACCAGCGGGGTGAGGCGGACGATCGCGCCCACCTGCGCGCCCCTGACCAGCGCGGCCGTCTCCTCGTCCGCCGGAATCTGATCGAGCGCGATGGCGAGCCACCGCGGCTGGCCACGCGATGCGAGGTCGGCGGCGGGATCGGGTTCATGCGGCGAGCATGCTTGCATCCAGCCCTCGCCTCGTGGCGAATCCAGTTTACGCCACAACCCAGAGCTTTTCAGGCTGCCTGTCTAGAACCCCGTTTTGTGAACCGACCGACGCGGCGGCCGGCCGGCTCGCCGGGAGTCGATCATCAGCGTGATAAGGCGCTCGCCGGACCTGCCCAAGCCATCTCAGATAAATGTATGGTCGTTTGACATCTGTCTGAGGAAGGATGCGTGCCCAGGCGGCTCGCCATGGGACGGCTGGGAGCAATGGATATGACGCAGCAATCGCTTACGAACGAGGAACTCGAGCGCCTTGACGCTTGGCTGCGCGACCATGTGCCGGTCCTGGGAGACGGCAAGCTGGAAACCGGGTTCGTCAGCGGGGGCTCCAGCAACATCGTCCTGCGCCTGACCCGCGGCGACATGCAGGGCCGACGCCCCCTCATCCTGCGGATGGCGCCGGCCAACGCGCCGCCGGCCAGCGAGAAGATGATCGAACGGGAGGCGACCGTGATCCGCGCGCTCGGCGGCTCGCGGGTCCCGCACCCGCAGTTCCACGTCTACTGCAGCGACACCAGCGTGGTGCGCCGGCCCTTCTACATCATGGACCAGGTGGACGGATGGGCGGCCGACCTCAGCCCGGTGACGGACCAGATGAGCTACGACCCGGCCTTCACCGGGCCGGACCTGCACTATCTCGGCTATGCGATGATCGACGGCATCGTCGAGATGGCCAACCTCGACTACGTCGCGGCCGGCCTGGCCAACTACGGCAAGCCCGACCGGTTCCTCGAACGCCAGGTCGAGCGCTGGCGGGGCCAGCTCGACAGCTACCCGACGCGCTACCCCGGCTATGAGAAGCGCGACCTGCCGGGGCTCGACTATGTGTCGGACTGGCTGGCGTCGAACGTGCCGAGCAGCGGCCGGCCCGGGCTGATGCACGGCGACTACGCGATGAACAATGTGCTGTTCGCGCGGCGGCCGCCGTCACGGCTGGCGGCGATCATCGACTGGGAGACCTCGACGATCGGCGATCCGATGGTCGACCTCGCCGCCTACTCCGGCCAGCTGCGCCGCCGCAGCGGCGTGCAGCCCGCGCGGCCCTACCTGGATCCGACGCAATTTCCCTACTTCGAAGACGCGGTCGAATACTTCGGTGAGAAAACCGCCCGGGACGTCTCGACAATCGAATACTATCTGGTTTTGCAGAAGTTCCGAATGGCCTGCATCATCGAATACAAGGTCGCTGAGGCTGTCGTGGGGATAGCGCCGCCCGAAAAAGGCAGGCGTTTCGACAACTTCGTCCGCGGCCTGCTGGGCGAAGCCGAAACGATCGCGCGCGCAGCCGGCTGACAGATAGATTACGGGAGACACGCGCATGTACTTCGATATTGAGCCCGAGTTCCAGCAGAAGCTCGACTGGATGAAGGACTTCGTCCAGAACAAGGTCCGCCCGCTCGAGTTCATCTACGACTACGACAAGGACGCGGCCTACGACATCGAGAACAAGGCGCTGCGCAAGATCATCAAGCGCCTCCAGCAGGAGGTGAAGGATCAGGGCCTCTGGGCTGCGCACCTGCCGCCGCATCTGGGCGGCCGGGGCTTCGGCGCGGTCAAGCTCACCTACATGAACGAGATGTTCGGCACCTCCGCCTTCGGCCCGGTGGTGTTCGGCTGCCAGGGCCCAGACACCGGCAACCAGGAGATCCTGGCGATGTTCGGCACCGAGGAGCAGAAGGAGAGGTATCTGAAGCCCTCGCTGGCCAACGAGATCTTCACCTCCTTCGCCATGACCGAACCGCAGGGCGGATCAGACCCCACCAACCTCCGCTGCGTCGCGCGCCGGGACGGCGACGACTGGATCATCACCGGCGAGAAGTGGTTCGCCTCGAACTCCAATCACGCCGCCTACATGATCGTCATGACGGCGACCGATCCCGAGGCGCCGCCGCACAGCCGCGCGACGCTGTTCATCGTGCCGACGGATTCGCCCGGCTTCGAGATCGTCCGCACGATCGGCTTCTGGAGCGACCCCGCGAATTCCGGGGGCCACCCCTGGATCCGCTTCAACGACGTGCGCGTCTCCGACAAGCAGCGGGTGGGGCCGGTGGGCGAAGGCTTCAAGGTCGCCCAGGCGCGCCTCGGCGGCGGCCGCCTGCACCACGCCCAGCGCACGCTTGGCCTGGTCAAGCACCTGATCGACATGATGGCCGAGCGCGCCATCAGCCGCACCAGCGGCGGCCGGCCGATCGCCGAGAAGCAGGCGGTGCAGATGGCGATCGCCGAGAGCTACATCGAATACCTGCAGTTCCGCGCGCTCGTCCTGCAGGTGGCGGCTATGTTCGATCAGCATCAGGAGCACGGCCGCGAGGGCCGCAAGATGATCAGCGCGATCAAGGCGGCCATGGCCAAGATCGCCCAGGACGTGACGATCCGCGCCGTCCACCTGCACGGCTCGCACGGCCTCTCCAACATCATGCACTTCGGCGAGTACCTGGCCGTGGCGCTGCACGAGGGCGCGGCCGATGGGGTGACCGAAGTTCACCTCTCCAACGTCTGCAAGCTGCTGCTTCGCGACTACACGCCGCGCGAGGGCAGCAACCTGCCCGGCGAAACCACCTTCGTGAAGAAGGTCTGGGCGCAGAAGCAGCTGCAACCCATCCTGGACGAACTGGGCCTCACCTTCGAGGAAGGCCGCGCGGACATCGAGAGGAACCCGCCGGTCGAGAAGTACAACCTGAAGCCGGTCGGTCCCGTCGCGCCGCCGAGGCCCTGACGAGCACCTTCATCACACGCCGTCCAGCCAGGGCCTGGCTGGACGGCCTCCGGACGAGATGATCGCCACCATCGTCTGCGTCCAGCTTCCGGCGCTCTGCTCCGGGTCGACGGCGGCCTGTCCTAAAGGCCGAGCTGCGCCTGAATGCGCTCCCATAGTCCGGGCTCGGGCGGCCTGAGTTCGCGGCCCTGGCTCATCCAGGCAGGCGCGCCAGCCACCACCTGGGTCGGCGTGACGAAGGTGTAGCCCAGCGCCTTCAGCCCACGGACGATCTGGCGCAGACGCTCCGGATCCTCGTACCAGTGGTAGAAGAAGCTGGCGAAGCCGTCCTGGACGACCAGGTTGCGGCGCGCGGTGGCGATCAGTTCCTCGGGCGAGCGGCCGAAGTCGCCGGGCCGCCGGCGGGGCGCGCCAAAGCCGATGTTCTCCGGAACGATGAAGTCGCCGCGGGCGTCCACCGTCTCGAACGGGAAGTACTGGTCGTAACTCCGGGCCTGGTCCGGTGCAGCCCCGGTTCCTTCGCCCTGGAAATAGGTCACCCGCTCGTAGCGGACCGGGAAGGTTTCGCGCATGGCCGCGTAGGCGTTGAGCGAGGCGGCGTAGTGCGGGGTGGTGAAGACCTGCGGCTGCGTCAGCCCGGCGCCGCGCCAGACCTGCCGCAGTTCCGCCAGACGCGCGCGCCAGTGCTGCGGGCGGTCGTCCGGCAGCGGCCCGAGCAACCCGAAGGAGGCGTCCGGCGCCAACGCCGCGCGGAAGAATTCGTAGTCGCCGCCGCTGACCCCTGCGTAGGGGTTGGGCTGATCGGAGAACTGGTGGGTGTGGCCGTGGGCCACCAGCAGGGCGCCGCGGCGCTGCGCCGCCTTCAGCGCCCGCACCAGCGCCGGCTTCTCGCGCAGGTCGAAGGCGAGCGGCCGGCCCTTGTGGAAGTGGCCCTTGGGATCTCGGTAGCTGTCGTAGACGGCGATGGAGAAGGGGACGCCTTCCTCGTGCAGCACCTCGGCGATGCGGTGGATCCGCGTCGGGTCGGCCTCGGGCCCCACGTCCTCGATCCGCACCATAGCCCGGCGCCGCGCGGGCGCGCCGGGCGCAAGGGTGCGGAACAGGAGGTCAGCGAAGACAATGTAGCGGTCGTCCTCCACGGCGTAGGCGTAGGGCGCCTCGACCACATAGGTGAGCGCGCCCGCGCGCACCGCCCAAGGCGTCTCGCGGCCGTCCTTTCCGACCGCCGTGGCGAGCACCGTCGCGCGGGCGGGGTCGATCGCCTCGACCTCGGCGATCGCCCCTTGGTCTCGCCGATCGCGGAGGAAGGTCTGGCCCTTGTAGCGCACCTGCAGGAAGTCCTGCGGCGCAGGCGGCCCAGGCCGCCAGCCCAGCCGCTTCACCTCGGCCGGAGTCTCCGCCAGCCACTTCGCGCCGTGCTGCATCCAGACCACGGGAACGCGCCCGTCCCGGACGAGGTCCAGCAGCGCTTGCGGCGGCCGCGCGCCGCCGAACGCCGGCGCCACGAAGACCGCGTCGGCGCCCTGCGCGTCCACGGCCCGGAAGGCGTCGAGATCGCCGAGCCGCACATGGCCGAACCGGCCCAGCAGGTTCGCGGTCAGGAAGGCGGTGAAGTGCGTGCCGCCGCCCCTGGAATCCTGCTGGTAGAGGACGAGCAGGCTGGCCGGCGCGGCTTGGGAAGCGGCCGGCTGCGGCCTTGGCGCAGACGGCTGCGGGCGCGAAAGCAGAAACACGCTCGCCGCCAGGGCGGCGAGGATCGCCAGAACCGCCGCCCCTATCGCCAGCCGCTTCAACCGCCGCCCCGCTCCCTGCGCGCCGCGGCGCGTCCTTCGGAGCCGGTCTAAGCCTCGGCGGCCTCCAGGCGGTTAACGCGCCGCCTGGCGCCCCTCTTTCAGCACGGCTCTGCAGGTCTGGAAGCCGACGGCCAGGACCTGCGCCCTGCGGATGCGGCCGGACGGATCCGTGCGAACCGTCAGCTTGCAGGCGCCGCCCAGCCGGCTGCGGCCCCAGCTGTAGGCCCCGGCGCCTGCCGAGACCGGCTGGTCCGGAGCTCCGTAGAGCGCCACCGCTTCCGAGAGCGGCCGGCCGACCAGGGCGTTCGTCTGGTTGAACGCCGAGGGCGTCAGGCATCCGCCGAGACCCGCCGTGAGCGCCACGATCACCGCTGTCTTCCACATCACTCGATCGCCTTTCGCCTCAGCTCGCCTGGAGGCAAACGAACATCGGCCCCCCGCGGCTCCGCCGCCGGATGGAACGCGCCCGCGCGGTCGTGCGTCTGCCCGCCATGCACGTCTTCCTGGATTTTGAGGCGTCTTCTCTCTCCGACGAGAGCTACCCGATCGAGGTCGGCTGGGCGGCCGAGGACGGCGCGACCGAAAGCCACCTTATCCGCCCCGCTCCGGGCTGGCTCGACTGGGACCCGCAGGCCGAGGCGTTGCACGGCCTCTCGCGCGCGCATCTTCTCAGCGCAGGCGAGCCCCACGAGGCGGTCGCACGCCGGGCGCTGGAGGCGCTCTCCGCGCACCAGGTCTTCGTCAGCTCCCCCTCCTGGGACGGCAAGTGGATGAGCGTGCTGCTGCGTGCGGCCGGCCTGCCCCGCCACGCGCTGCGGCTGCGCGCCTCGGCCGAGGCGCAGCAAGCGGCGGCGGCGGAGCGCCTGGGGGGCCGCGTTCCGCGGGCCGAGCTCGCCGCGCGGGCCGCCCAGGTCGTGGAACGGGCCCGGGCGGCCGAGCGCGCCTGGCCGCCGCAGCATCGCGCCCTGCCCGACGCCTTGGCCGAGCTGGAGGTTTGGCGGACGGTTGGGAAGCTCGCCGCGGCCGAGTCGCGCCTGTGATGAACAGGCGCGCGACTGCATCCAAAGAATTGTACTAGAATGGCACAGGCGGCCATCGGTCCGAGCGCCCTCGAGACAGACCTGCACACGCGGCGAGGTGGGATATTTGCGGACTTTGGCCGTCATCGCGCTGAAGGGCGGATCGGGAAAGACCACCGTCGCCACGCATGTGGCCCTGGCGGCGCATCTGCGCGGCGTCGACGCCCTGGTCGCCGACGTCGATCCGCAACGTTCCGCGCGCGACGTGCTGGGCGCACGCGAGGCGGTGGGCCCGCCGTGCGTCAGCACCAACGGCCGCAAGCTGCTGGCGGCGCAGGTCGCCGCGGCCGGCCTGAAGAAGCAGCTCCTGGTCATCGACACCCCGGCCGGGGCGGTGGAGGACGTGGGCGAAGCGCTCGTGCTGGCCGATCTGTCGCTGCTGGTGGTCAGGCCCACGCTTCTCGATCTCGCCGGCCTCGCCCGGACGCTCAACATCGTGCGCCGACTCGGCAAGCCCACCGCCGTGGTGCTCAATCAGGCGCCGGTGGCGCGCGAGGCGGTCGAAGCGCCGCTGGTGAAGCGCGCCATGCGCGCGCTCGACTACATGCAGGCGCCGGTGGCGCCGGTGATCCTGCGCTCGCGGGCCATCTACCAGACGGCCCTGGAGCGCGGCCGCTCGGCGGAGGAAACCCCGGACCGGGCCGCGGCGAAGGAGATCGCCGCCCTCTGGGAATTCGTGCAGGGCCAGCTCAAGCTCGAGGCGGCCGAGATGGCCGTATCGGAGGACGCTCCCACGGACGACGCCCCGGCCTGAGACCAGGTTCAACGCCCCCGCCGTCTCGCGCCTGTGGCGCGATCCACCTCCCCCGCTGCGCGGTGGAGGATCTGAGCGCCAAGATGCTCCACCGCGCAGCGGGGGAGCTGTCCGCGAAGCGGACTGAGGAGGCGTTCGCGCCGGAGTCTCTTGCGGAAGCGACCTTTAGCCCGCCTGGGGGGCCGGAGCGGGGGCGGTGATTTCGGCGCGGCGCTCGGCGCCGACGGCGCAGACCACGTCGATGATGTCCGAGGTGTAGCTGGCGGTGTTCTGGCGCGCCGCCTCGGCGCCCCACACCCCGTTCAGCTCCAGCGAACCGAAGCCGCCGCCGATGTGGAATAGGGCCCGGAAGGCCTCCTTCTCGAGGAGCGGCGTGGGAAGGATCTGCACGTCGGCCTTGCGCAGCTGCTCGACCACGGTCTTCAGCATCCGCGGTTTCAGCGCCGCGGGCACGCGGGTGAGCAGCGCGCGGTGATTGAGCGGCTTGCCGGCGCGCCGCCCGAAGGCGCGCACCAGCTCGGCCGCCTTGATCGCCTCGCGAAGGTCGAGCTGCGACCCCGCCACGGGCGTGAGGACCAGGTCGAAGCGCAGGGCGGCGAACACCATGGCTCCGCGCTCGGAACCCTCGGTGTCGACCACGAACCAGTCGGGCGAGCGTCGCTGGGCCTCCCGGACGGCGTCGCGGATATCCTGGATGGTGGGCGCGGGGTGGACGCTGATCTCGCCCGGGCGGTTCGGCAGAGCCCACCAATGCACCAGCGGCTTGTTGGGGTCGGAATCGATCATCGCCACCCGCTGGCCGCGCTCGGCCAGGCCCAGGGCGAGCGCGAGCGCCGCGGTGGTCTTTCCCGCACCGCCTTTCGGACTGATCAACGCGACGTTGGGCATTAACCTTTCGCGTGCCTCCCTTGGGCCGTCACGTCAAGGAGACAGCGACTCTGGCCGATTTCGTGTCATCACGGATCGTTCGCGCGTAATGGGAGCAGTTGCGCCAATTCGCCGCTGCCGCACAGCAAGAAGGGCGCCAGAAAGCTTGACTGCAACGGCCCGCGTCCGCCGGCATAAGCTCTGGTTTTACACGAGGCCGTGAAGCAGGCGGCAAAAGTGGTGGAATGTCCGCGCATGGACATACGCCTTTCGCGTTTCGGTGAGATGCTCGCCCCGCCGCTCGGGAGATGGAACAGGGCCTGGGTGAACGAGAGCGCCCCGGCTTCAAGGGATCCCGACGGTCCTTGAGAGAGAGGCAGCAGCATGGATCATACCGCGCTCTATCAGCGCCGCGCTGAGGAATGCGCCACGTTACGAGATCGGGCCCGCTCGGATCTCGGCCGCGCCCGGCTCGCCCGGGAGTGCGCCGACTGGATGGCCCTCGCTGAACAGGCTAGCCGCCCCGGAGCGGCGCTCATGGAGCGTTCCTGGCGGGCCGTCGCGCTCGGTCGCGAACGCGCCGACCTGCAGTAGGGCGACCGGGACGTCCTCGCCGGGGCAAGCGAAACCCCTTCCCAAATTCCCATTCGCCGCCATACACCCTGTACGCACCGGCGTGCGGCGGCGGGAACAGGGTCGGGAGGATCAATTGTCGAAGGTTATCGTCATCACCGGCGCGGGCGAGGGCCTCGGCCGGCAGCTGGCGCGGCGTTTCGCCGGCGAGGGCGAGCAGGTGGTGCTTCTCGGCCGCACCGCGTCGAAGGTGGAGGCCGTGGCGGCGGAACTCGGCGACCGCGCCCTCGCGATGGCCTGCGACGTGGCCTCCCCGGACTCGGTCCGCGCGGCGTTCGCTGCGATCTCCGCACGCCACCCCCGTATCGACGCCCTGATCAACAATGCTGCGGTCTACCAGCCCACGCTCGTCGTCGAGGCCTCCGACCAGGTCATTCGGGACGCGATCGACATCAACCTGACGGGCGCCGTCTACTGCTGCCGCACGGCGCTGCCGCTGATGGCGCGCGGCGGCCACATCATCAACGTGACGAGCGACTCCGTGGAGGCGCCCTTCGCCCTCCTGAGCCTCTACGCGGCCGCCAAGGCCGGCCTCGAGCGCTTCTCGACGGCGCTGCAGGACGAGATCAAGGAAACCGGGATCCGAGTGAGCATCGTGCGCGCTGCAGCGATGTGGGACGAGGCCGCGCCAGCGAAATGGCATCCCGAACTGGCGCAGCGCTTCTACCAGGCGAATCTCAAGGACGGCCTCGACCTCGCCAAGGAGCCGCGGTCGAGCTTCGAGGGGGTGACGAACGTCTTCCGCGCGCTGCTCGATCTGCCGCCGGACGTGCACGTCATAAAGGCGGAGATCCGGCCTCGCTTCCCGTAGAGCGAAAACCCGGGTCACGGAACGCGCTCCAGCTTCGGCTCAGATCTGCTGCCTCCCTCGGCTCGCCTCGAACGCCCGCAGCGAACTCAGGGTCATCTCCTCATCGAGCGGACGCTCGCCCGCCCAGCGTTCGCCGCGCAGCGCGGCCTCGCGGCTCGCGGCCATCTCCAGCCACTCCTGCCGCTCCCGCCGCAGCCGCTGGCGCACGCGTGGGTCTTGAATCTTGTCGAGCAGCAGCTCGCATCGTCGGGCGTGATCGCGATATGCCTGCACCTTATCCACGGGGTGGCCTCCCTGCAGTTTTCGAATGGAAGGCGTGCTTCGGCGGCGAGCGCCGCTTCAATTGCCGCAACCCTGAGGCGTTTCGCGGCTCTGCCCTGTGAAAGGCGCCTTGGCCGCGGGAGGCGCCCGCGCTGCGGGCAAGACGTGGCGCGAGAGCGGGCGCAGGCGCTAGGTTGGCCGGCATGAAGACTCTCCTGATCATCTGGCATTCCCGCACGGGCGGCGCGTGGCGGATGGCGCAGGCTGCGGCCGAAGGCGCGGCGCAGGAGTCGGAGGTGCGCACGCGCCTGCTTCGCGCGGAGGAAGCCCAGGCGGACGACCTGCTGGCGGCGGACGGCTACATCTTCGTGGCCCCTGAAAACCTCGCCGCCCTGTCAGGCGCGATGAAGGAGTTTTTCGACCGCACCTATTACGCCGCGCTCGACCGCATCGAGGGCCGCGCCTACGCCCTGATGGTCTGCGCCGGCAGCGACGGAAACGGCGCCGTGCGCCAGGTCGCGCGGATCGCGACCGGCTGGCGGCTGCGCGCCGCCGCCGAGCCCATCATCGTCTGCACCCACGCCCAGACGCCCGAGGCCATCCTCGCCGAGAAGCGCCTCGGCCCCGCCGATCTCGCCGCTTGCGCAGAGCTCGGCCAGGCGATGGCGGCGGGCCTGGCGCTCGGAGTCTTCTGAAGCGGACGGGCGGAGCCGCCCTCTCCCGGCTTCTCCCTCTTACGCCGCGCTCAGGGGAGGGGAGGCCTTCAAAGAAAGCTGTACGGGTCGATGTCGATCGCCACGCGGATCGCGCCGGGGGGGCGCACCCGGGCGCGCCAGGCCGCCATGTAGGCCGAGAGGTCGACGCTGCGGTCCGCGCGCACCAGGAAGCGCTTGCGCCGCCGGCCACGCACCAGGCTGAGCGGCGCGTCCGCCGGGCCGAAGACGTCGACCCCCTCGGCGTTGGGCGCCTCGCGCGCCATCTCGCGCATGAAGGCGTCGAGCTGGGCCGCGTCGGGGCCGGATGCGATCACCGCCGCCAGACGGCCGAACGGCGGCAGGCCGGCGAGCTGGCGCTCCTCCATCTCGGCGGCGACGAAGGCGTCGCGGTCCTGGGCCTTCAGCGCCTGCATCACCGCGTGCTGGGGCGCGTAGGTCTGCAGGAGGGCGCCGCCGGGGCGATCGCGGCGGCCAGCGCGGCCCGTGGCCTGGGCAAGGAGCTGGAAGGTGCGCTCGGCGGCGCGCAGGTCGCCGCCCCTAAGGCCGAGGTCCGCGTCGACCACGCCCACCAGGGTGAGCTTGGGGAAGTTGTGTCCCTTGGCCGCCGCCTGGGTGGCGACCAGGATGTCGATCTCGCCTTCCGCCATCGCCTCGATCAGCCGCCGCGCCTCGCGCGCGTCGAAGGCGGTGTCGGAGGAGAAGACCGCGATCCGCGCATCAGGGAACAGCAGCCGCGCCTCCTCCTCGACCCGCTCCACGCCGGGCCCGATCGAGACCAGGCTGTCCTTGGCGCCGCAATGTGGGCAGCGCTCGGGCTTGGGCATGGAGAAGCCGGTGAGGTGGCAGACCAGCCGGCCCGAATAGCGGTGCTCGACCAGCCAGGACTCGGTGTCAGGCGCGCAGAGCCGCTCGCCGCAGGCTTTGCAGAGCACCAGCGGAGCATAGCCGCGGCGATTGAGGAACAGCAGAGTCTGCTCGCCTCGGGCCAGGGTCTCGGCCATCGCCCGGCGCAGCGGCGGCGAGATCCAGCGGCCCGGCTCCGGCGGGGTCTGGCGCAGGTCGACCAGATCGATCGTGGGGAGCTGCGCCGTTCCGTGCCGGGCGGCCAGGCGCAGCCAGCGATAGCGGCCGGCCTCCGCGTTGCGCAGGGTCTCGAGCGACGGCGTGGCCGAAGCCAGCACCACGGCCGCCGCCTCGATCTTGCCGCGCGCCACCGCCAGGTCGCGGGCGTGATAGATGAACCCCTCTTCCTGCTTGAAGGAGCTGTCGTGCTCCTCGTCGACGACGATCAGCTTCAGATCCGCGAACGGCAGGAACAGGGCCGAACGGGCGCCGACCACGATGCGGCAACCGCCGGCCGCCACCGCTTCCCAGACTCGCCGTTTCGCGGGCGGAGCGACGTCGGAATGCCACTCTCCCGGCGCCGCGCCGAACCGCGCCGCGACCCGGCCGATCACCGCCTGCGTCAACGCGATCTCCGGCAGCAGGATCAGCACCTGGGCGGTGGAGCTGGCCGCGAGCGCATGGGCGGCGGCCTCCAGATAGACCTCCGTCTTGCCCGAGCCGGTGACGCCGTCGAGCAGGGCGGCCTGGAAGCCGCCCTCGTCGAGCATCCGGTCGAGCTCGGCCGCCGCCGCGGCCTGGCTGGCGTTGAGCTGCGCGCCGGGGCGGGCGAGGTCGGGCGCCGGCCACGACGCCTCGGCCACCACTTCGCTGACCGCCAGCACGCCTTCGTCGACAAGCCCCTTCACGACGCCTGCCGAGACCCCGGCGGCGCGCGCCAGCTCGGAGGGAGGCAGCGCCTGGCCGGCCGCAGCCTCCATGACCCGGGCGCGAGCCGGGGTGGCCCGCGCGGGCTGGCGGCCGGTGAGGCTCGCCACCCGCTGTGGCTTCGGCCTGGGCGCACGTGCGCCGCGGAGCGCGATGGCGAGCGGCTGGCCCGGCGCGTCCACCGCATAGCGCGCAGCCCACTGCACGAATTGGATCGTCTTCTCCGGCAGCGGCGGATCGTCGAGGCGCCGGTCCACCAGCTTCAGCGGGCGGTTGCCGCCGGCGCCTTCGCGCAGACCCACCACCACACCGCGCAGCAGCCGCGGCCCGAGCGGCGCGGCCACCTGGTCGCCCACGGCGAGCTCCAGCCCCTCCGGCTCGGCGTAGTCGAACGCCTCCGGCAGCGGCATGGGCAGAAGGACCGAGGCGATGCGGCTCATTCGAGATGCTTTTGCGCTTTCACAATGAGCCGTTACAAGCGCGCTCAGCTAACCGGAAGTGGACCGATGCAGCTTTTCCTCGACACCACCGACCTCGCCCTCCTGAAGGACCTCGCCGAAACCGGCCTGGTCGACGGCGTGACCACCAACCCTACCCTGATCGCCAAGTCGGGCCGCCCCATGCTGCAAGTGATCGCTGAGATCTGCGCCGCGGTCGAGGGACCCGTCAGCGCCGAGGTGGCGGCGATGGACACCGCCGGCATGGTGGACGAGGGCCGCAAGCTCGCCGGCATCGCGCCCAATGTGGTGGTCAAGGTGCCGCTGACGCGGGACGGCCTGATCGCCACCCGCGAGTTCGCGCACGAAGGCATCGCCACGAACGTCACCCTCTGCTTCTCGGCGTCCCAGGCCCTGCTCGCGGCCAAGGCGGGCGCGACCTACATCAGCCCGTTCATCGGCCGGCTCGACGACCACGGCGCCGACGGCATGGACCTGATCAGCGACATCCGGACCATCTACGACAACTACGACTACGACACCGAGATCCTGGCGGCCTCGATCCGCTCGCCGGGTCACGTGCGCGCGGCGGCGCTCGCCGGCGCCGACTGCGCGACCATACCGCCGACGGTGTTCCAGGAGCTTTTCAAGCATCCGTTAACCGACAAGGGTCTTGAACTGTTCATGAGCGACTGGGCCAAAACGGGACAGTCGATTCTCTGACGCAGAGCCGGGGGGCCACATGGACGGATCGTACGGCGGAATGGGGGAAGCGCCCCTGGAGCCTGCGGCGGTCCGGCGCTTCCTGGCGGACAATCCCGACTTCCTGCGCGAGGACGGCGGACTGCTCGACGAGCTGGGGTTGAAAGTCGCGGCCGGCAATGTGGTGGAGTTCGGCCCAGCCGCGCTCGCGCGGGTGCACGCGGCCCATCAGCGCGAGGCGATGCAGCGCCAGCAGCTGGAGGAGACCGCCCGGGCGAACTTCTCAGCGCAGGCCCAGACCCACGGCGCCGTGGTCGATCTGCTGGACGCGCGCAACCACTCCGACCTCGCCGCGCGCCTGGATCATCTCGCGCAGCACCGCTTCGGACTCGCCGCCGCCGTCATCGCCCTGGAGAGCGACGAGGCGCCCGCGGGCTGGCGCCATCTGGTCGAGGGCCAGGTGGACCTGATCCTGGGCGATCACCGCCTGGCGCGAATGGGCGTCCTGCCCACGGCCTTCGGCCTGTTCGACGAGCGCCAGGGCGCAGTCCGTTCCGTGGCGCTGGTGCGCACCGCCATCTGGGAGCCTTCCCGCAAGGGGTTGCTGGCTTTCGGTTCGGCCGATCCGCAGGGCTTCACGCCCGACATGGGCTCCGAGCTCGTCGCCTTTCTCGCCCGCGTGGTCGAGCGCACGGCGGAGCGATGGCCGCTGCTGTGACGGCCGCGGAGGCCCGGGCGCTCTGGCTGGAGCACCTGGCCCGCGAGCGCCGCGCCTCGCCGCGAACGCTGGAGGCCTATGGTTTCGCCGCGGCGCGCTACATTGCCTTCCTGGAACGCCACCGCGGCGAAGCGCTCACCGTCTATAGCCTGACCGAGGTCGCCGCCGGCGACGTCCGCGCTTGGCTGGCGCACCTGCGTTCCGGCGACCGGCCGCTGTCGCCGCGGTCGCTGTCCCAGGCGCTGTCGGCGATCCGCACCTTCCACCGCTTCCTCGACCACAGGCTCGACGCGCCGAACGCCGCCATCGCGCTGGTGCGCGGCCCGCGCGTGAAGCCCGGCGCACCGCGGCCGGTCAGCGAGGACCAGGCGCGCGGCCTGATCGCCGAGCCGTCGCTCGACCCGGACCGCGAGGACTGGGAGGCGGCGCGCGATGCGGCGGTGCTGACCCTGCTCTACGGCTGCGGGCTGCGGATTTCCGAAGCGCTGTCGCTGAAGCGCGGCGACGCGCCGCTCGGGCGCGAACTGCGCATCGTCGGCAAGGGCTCGAAGATGCGGATCGTGCCGGTGCTGCCGGCGGTGGGGGCTGCGATCGAGGCCTACCTGGCCGAGCAGCCGTTCGTGCTCGAACCGGACGAGGCGCTCTTCCGCGCCAAGCGCGGCGGGCCGCTGTCGCCGCGGCACGTCCAGGCCACCGTGCAGATCCTGCGGGGGCGCCTGGGCCTGCCCGCCAGCGCCACCCCGCACGCCCTGCGCCACGCCTTCGCCACCCACCTGCTGGGCGCCGGCGCCGACCTGCGCGCCATCCAGGAGCTGCTCGGCCACGCCTCGCTCTCCACCACCCAGCGCTACACAGAGGTCGACGCGGCGCGGCTGCTGTCCGCCTACAGCCAGGCCCATCCGCGAGCTTAGCCCTCTCCCTCTCGCCGCGCGCGGAAAAGGGGGCTACTTCAGCCGCGCTTCAAACTTCACCGGCGCTGCGACCATGCAGCCGCGGACGGAGCGCATCACCGCGTACTCCGCCCGCGCCGGCGGCAACTGTCCGAGCTTACGCGGGCGGGCGGCGCGCCAATCCTGCGGGCGCATCAGGAGCGCCGGATCGGCCGAGGCGTGCAGCATGCCCGCGTCGCAGGCCGCCCGCCATGGCGGACCGCCGTCGCTTGCCACGAGCCCAACAGCCATGACGAGCGCCAGCATCTCACCCTCCATGATTTTCGGGAGCTTCGCGCCGAAACGCCGCTCGGCCGAATCAACTCGACGCAACCTGCATCCAGCGGCGGCGGTCACTTCCTTGTCCGAACCAGCCGGATCCAGTCGATGTCCGAGCCGGGATCACGGCCCCGGTCGGTGGCGACGAAGCCTTCGCGCGCATAGAAGGCCTGCGCCCTGACGTTGGCCGCCTGCACCTTCAGTGACAGCGGCCGGTCGGCGATGGCGCCCAGGTGATCGAGCAGCGCCTTTCCGACGCCATGACCGCGTTCGGCCGCATAGAGCGAATGAACGAAGTTCATCGGCCGGTAGAAGCCTGCGACGCCGACGAGCCGGCCATCCTCGAGCGCCACGTAGATCTCCTCGTCGCGCGCCGAACGCAGGAACTCCCGGCGATCGTGGCGGTCGGCCGGGGCCCAGGTGAAGGTGTCGACGAGAACCTGAAGATAAAGGTCGGCGCAGGCCTCGAGCTCGTCAGGCCTGGCCCGCCGGATCTCCAGCCGACCGCCGGCCATTTCAGGCCTAGGCCTGCATGGTCCAGCCCTCCACCCCCATGGCCGCCTGGCGGAGCGCCTCGGAGCGGGTGGGGTGCGGGTGGCAGGTGCGGGCGACGTCCTCGGAAGCGGCGCGGAACTCCATCGCCACACAGTATTCGCCGACCATCTCGCTGACCGACGGGCCCAGCATGTGCACGCCCAGCACCTCGTCCGTCTGCGCGTCCGCCAGCACCTTTACGAAGCCCTCCGTCTCGTGATTGATCTTCGCGCGGCTGTTGGCGAGGAAAGGGAACTTGCCGGATTTGTAGGCGCGGCCCTCGGCCTTCAGCTCCTCCTCGGTCTTGCCGACCCAGGCGACCTCGGGGGCGGTGTAGACCACGCTCGGGATGATACCGTAGTTCACGTGCCCGGCCTTGCCGGCGATGGTCTCGATGCAGGCGACCGCCTCTTCCTCGGCCTTGTGCGCGAGCATCGGCCCCAGCGTCACGTCGCCGATCGCCCAGACCCCCGGCGCCGAGGTCTTCCAGTGGTCGGTCGCGATGAAGCCGCGCTTGTCCGGCGTGATTCCCACGGACTCCAGCCCGAGATTATCCGTGTACGGACGGCGGCCGATGGCGAGCAGCACATAATCGGCCTGCAGGGTCTCCGCCGCCCCGCCTGCGACGGGCTCCATGGTCAGCGTCACGCCAGACTTGGAGGTCTTGGCGACGGTCACCTTCATGCCGAGCTTGAAGGCAATGCCTTGCTTGGTCAGCTCCCGCTGGAACGCCTTGGCGACCTCGAGGTCCATGCCGGGGGAGATGCGGTCGAGGAACTCGACGACGGTGACCTCCGCCCCCAGGCGACGCCACACAGAGCCCAGCTCCAGCCCGATGATGCCGGCGCCGATGACCACCAGGCTCTTTGGAACCTCCGGCAGAGAAAGCGCGCCGGTGGAGTCGACGATCCGCTGCTGGTCGAGGGCGACGCCCGGCAGCCCGGCCGGCTCCGAGCCGGTGGCGATGACGATGTTCTTGGCGGCGAGCGCCGTCTTGCCGCCGTCTTCGGCGGTGACCTCGACCTGGCCTTGCCCGGTAATACGCCCCTCGCCCTTGATCCAGTCGACCTTGTTCTTCTTGAACAGAAACTCGATGCCCTTGGTGAGTTGGGTCACCGATTCGCCCTTCTGCTTCATCATCTGTGGAAGGTTGAGCGACGGCGTGACCTCGATGCCGAGATGGGCGAACTCCTTGCCCGCCGCCTCGAAAAGCTCTGACGCGTGCAGCAGGGCCTTTGACGGCATGCAGCCCACGTTGAGGCAGGTGCCGCCCAGGGTGACCCGCTTCTCGACCACCGCCGTCTTCAGTCCAAGCTGGCCGGCCCTGATCGCCGCATTGTAGCCGCCGGGACCCCCGCCGATGATGACGACGTCGTAGGAAGTGGGTTCGGACATGGCTGGGTGCTCAAGCTTCTGGCGAGGCGCAAACTAGGCGCCGCTTGTTCAAGGTCAACGTCGAAGCGGAGACTTGTTCCGCTCAGCTCAGATATCCAGCAGCAGCCGCTGCGGGTCTTCGATGGCTTCCTTGACGCGGACCAGGAAGGTCACCGCGCCCTGGCCGTCGACGATACGGTGGTCGTAGCTGAGCGCGAGGTACATCATCGGCCGGATCACTACCTGGCCGTTCACCGCAACCGGCCGGTCCTGGATCTTGTGCATGCCGAGGATGCCGGACTGCGGCGCGTTGAGGATCGGCGTCGACATCAGCGAGCCGTACACGCCGCCGTTCGAGATAGTGAAGGTGCCGCCCTGCAGGTCTTCAAGCGCCAGCTGGCCGTCGCGCGCCTTCTTGCCGAGGTCGCCGATGCCCTTCTCGACGCCGGCGAGGCTGAGCAGGTCGGCGTCGCGCAGCACCGGGGTCACCAGGCCCTTCTCGGTGCCGACGGCGACGCTGATGTCGTAGTGGTTCTTGTAGATCAGGTCCTGGCCGTCGATCTCGGCGTTGACCTCGGGCACCTGCTTCAGCGCATGCACGCAGGCCTTCACGAAGAAGCCCATGAAGCCGAGCTTCACGCCGTGGCGCTTCTCGAAGGCGTCCTTGTGCTGGTTCCTGAGCGCCATCACCGCGCTCATGTCCACCTCGTTGAAGGTGGTGAGCATGGCCGCGGCGTTCTGCGCCTCCTTCAGGCGCCGGGCGATGGTCTGGCGCAGGCGCGTCATCCGCACCCGCTCCTCGCGATCGTGCAGGGCGCGGGCGGCCTGCGGCGCGGGGGCGGCGGCCGGCTCGGCGGCGCGGGCCTCCAGGGCGGAGAGCGCGTCGCCCTTGGTGATGCGGCCGCCCTTGCCGGTGCCGGTGATGGACGCTGGATCGAGGCGGTTCTCCGCGGCGACCCGCTGGGCAGATGGCGCCATCACCGGCGCCTTGGCGGTGGCGCTGGTGTCCGGCACGGGGGCCGAGGCCGGCGCAGGCTTGCCGGGCTGAGGCTCGGGCTGCAGCTCGCCGGCCGGGACCGGCGTGGGCGTGGAGCTGGCCGCCGCGACAGCCGGAGCCTTGGCGGGTGCGGGCGCCGCGGCGCCTTCGCTCACCCGGCCCAGGACCGCGCCGGGCGTCACCGTCGCGCCCTCGTCGGCGGCGATCTCGGCGAGCACGCCGTCGGCGGGGGCGGCCACTTCCAGGCTGACCTTGTCGGTTTCCAGCTCGACCAGAATCTCGTCCTTCTTGACCGCATCACCGGCCTTCTTCGTCCACCGGGCGACGGTCGCTTCGGTGACGGACTCGCCCAAGGCGGGAGTCATGATGTCGGCCATAGTGGGTGCGGGCTCCTTCGGCTCGGCTCTGGTCGTTAGGCGGCGGCGTTAGGCGAAAGCTTCCTTCAGGAAGCTTTCGAGCTCTTTCAGGTGCCGGCTCATCAGCCCGGCCGCGGTCGAGGCCGAGGCGGGCCGGCCGACGTAGCGGGCGCGCTTGGAGGGGAGGTTCATCCGTTCGAGCGTGAGCTCGAGCCAGGGATCGACGAAGGTCCAGCCGCCCATGTTCTTCGGCTCTTCCTGGACCCAGATCAGCTCGGCGTTCTTGAACCGCTTCAGCTCCTTGGAGACCGACTTCAGCGGCCACGGATAGAACTGCTCCAGGCGCAGGATGTAGACGTCGTCGCGGCCGGTCTGGGCGCGGCGCTCGACCAGGTCGTAGTAGACCTTGCCCGAGCACATGATCACGCGATTGATCTCCGCGTCCGGCTTCAGCTTGACGCCGCCGACGTCGCAGCCGGCTTCGGCGCCGTCCACCATCACCCGGTGGAAGCTGGAGCCTTCGGCCATGTCGCTGAGGTTCGACACCGCCCGCTTGTGGCGGAGCAGGGACTTGGGCGTCATGACGATCAGCGGCTTGCGAAACTCGCGCAGCAGCTGGCGACGCAGGGCGTGGAAGTAGTTGGCCGGCGTCGTCGGGTAGACGACCTGCATATTGTCCTCGGCGCAGAGCTGCAGGAAGCGCTCCAGGCGCGCCGAGGAGTGTTCCGGCCCCTGGCCTTCGTAGCCATGCGGCAGCAGCATGACGAGGCCGCTCATGCGCAGCCACTTGCGTTCGCCCGACGAGATGAACTGGTCGATCACCACCTGGGCGCCGTTGGCGAAGTCGCCGAACTGGCCCTCCCACATGGTCAGGGTGTTCGGGTCGGTGAGCGAGAAGCCGTACTCGAAGCCCAGCACCGCCTCTTCCGAGAGCGCCGAATCCAGCACCTCGAAGTGCGCCTGGTTCGGGCCCAGGTTGCGGAGCGGGAAGTAGACCTCTTCCGTCTTCTGATCGACGAGGCCGGAATGGCGCTGGGTGAAGGTGCCGCGCACGCTGTCCTGGCCGGAGAGACGCACGGGGTAGCCCTGGTCGAGCAGGGTGGCGAAGGCCAGGTGCTCGCCGGTGGCCCAGTCCAGGCCCTCGCCGGCCTCGATCGCCTCGCGGCGGGCGTGGATCACGCGCTCCACGGTCTTGTGGACGGAGATCCGTTCGGGAACCGTGGTGATCTTGCGGCCCAGGTCGAGCAGCTTGGCCTTCGGCACGCCGGTCACCCGGCGCTCGTCACCGGCCGGGAGCTTGAGGCCCGACCACTTTCCGTCCAGCCAGTCCGCCTTATTGGCCTTGTAGGCCTTGGCCACGTCGAATTCCTGGTCGAGGAAGGCGGAGAACTCCGTCGTCCATTGCTCGGCGTCGGCCTCGGTGATGACGCCCTCGCCGACCAGACGCTTGGCGTAGAGCTCGCGCACCGACGGATGAGCCTTGATCTTCTGGTACATCAAGGGCTGGGTCATCGTCGGGTCGTCGCCTTCGTTGTGGCCGAACCGGCGGTAGCAGAACATGTCGATGACCACGTCCTTGCCGAACAGCTGCCGGTACTCGGTGGCCACCTTGGCGGCGAAGACGACGGCTTCCGGGTCGTCGCCGTTCACGTGGAAGATCGGGGCTTCCACCATCAGCGCCACGTCCGACGGATAGGGCGAGGAGCGCGAGTTCTTCGGGCTGGTGGTGAAGCCGATCTGGTTGTTCACCACGAAGTGCATCGTGCCGCCCACGCCGTAGCCCTTCAGGCCAGACAGGGCGAAGCACTCGGCCACCACGCCCTGGCCGGCGAAGGCGGCGTCGCCGTGCAGCAGCAGCGGCAGCACGTGGCTGCGTCCCGCGGTCGGGGTCTCGCGCAGGGTGAAGGCCTGCTTGGCCCGCGCCTTGCCGATCACCACCGGATTCACGATCTCCAGGTGCGAGGGGTTGGCGGTGAGCGAGAGGTGGACGCTGTTGCCGTCGAACTCGCGGTCGGACGAGGCGCCCAGGTGGTACTTCACGTCACCCGAGCCCTCGACGTCGGTCGGCACCGAGGAGCCGCCCTGGAACTCGTGGAAGATGACCTGGTAGGGCTTGCCCATCACGGCGGCGAGGACGTTGAGCCGGCCGCGGTGCGGCATGCCGACGACGATGTCCTTCATCCCCATCGCGCCGCCGCGCTTGATGATCTGCTCGAGCGCCGGAACCATGGACTCGCCGCCGTCGAGGCCGAAGCGCTTGGTGCCGGGGAAGCGGCGATGCAGGAAGCGCTCGAAGCCCTCGGTCTCGATCAGCTTCTTGAGGATCGCGATCTTGCCCTCGGGCGTGAAGACGATCTCCTTGTCGCGGCCCTCGATCCGCTCCTGCAGCCACGCCTTCTCCTTGGGATCGGAGATGTGCATGTATTGCACGCCGACGTTGCCGCAGTAGGTGCGGCGCAGGATCTCCAGGATCTCGCGGACCGTGGAGGTCTCGAGCCCCAGGACGTAGTCGAGGAAGATGGGGCGGTCGAAGTCGGCCTCGGCGAAGCCGTAGGTTGCCGGGTCGAGTTCGGAGGCGTCGCCGGGCGTGGTGGCGATGCCAAGCGGATCCAGGTTGGCCTTCAGGTGGCCGCGCATCCGGTAGGCGCGGATCATCATGATCGCGCGCAACGAATCCAGGGTGGCGGCGCGGACGGCGTCGGCTGAGGCTTCCGGCCTGCGCTCGGCGACCTTGGTTTCGACCTTGGCCTGGACCGCGGGCCAGAGGCCGTCGAGCGCCGGCAGCCAGTCCGGCCGCGGGATCGGCGCGCCGGGCCGGGCCCAGGCGGGTTCGGCGGTGGAGCGCCTGACCTCGTCTGCGCGATCGCCGAGGGCGGCGAAGAAGGCGCGCCAGGACGGGTCGACCGACTGGGGGTCCGCCGCCCACTTCGCGTACAGGTCCTCCACGAAGGCGGCGTTGCCGCCGTAGAGGAATGAGGTCTCTGCGAGCACCTCGTTGATCAGCCCTGCGTCGTCCGCCATCTCGTCCGCCTTCCGGTCCGGCCGCGGAGCTTCTGATGAGAGGAGCCGAGGCGCGGACCGCCCTACGCTTGAACTAGTCTCAGGCGCCCTTCAGCACCTCGAGCAAGGTCTCGCCGAGCTTTGCGGGAGAGGGGGAGATGCGGATGCCCGCAGCTTCCATCGCCGCAATCTTGTCTTCAGCGCCGCCCTTGCCGCCTGAAATGATCGCCCCCGCGTGGCCCATGCGGCGGCCCGGAGGCGCCGTGCGGCCCGCGATAAAGCCCACCATAGGCTTCTTGACCGCTGAATTTTTGATGAATTCAGCCGCGTCCTCTTCAGCCGAACCGCCGATCTCGCCGATCATGATGATCGACTCGGTCTCCGGGTCGTCCAGGAACATCTGCAGCACGTCGATGAACTCGGTGCCCTTGACCGGGTCGCCGCCGATGCCGACTGCGGTGGTCTGGCCGAGGCCTACGTTGGATGTCTGGAACACGGCTTCATAGGTAAGCGTGCCGGAGCGCGAAACAACGCCCACCGAGCCACGGCGGAAGATGTTCCCCGGCATGATGCCGATCTTGCTTTCGCCCGGCGTCAGCACGCCCGGGCAGTTGGGGCCGATCAGCCGCGACTTGGAGCCCGACAGCGAGCGCTTCACCTTGATCATGTCTTCCACCGGGATGCCCTCGGTGATGCAGACGATCAGGGGAACCTCGGCGTCGATCGCCTCCAGGATCGCGTCGGCCGCGAAGGGCGGCGGAACGTAGATGACCGAGGCGTCGGCGCCGGTCTCGCGGACCGCCTCGCCGACGGTGTCGAACACCGGCAGATTGAGGTGCTTGGTTCCGCCTTTGCCGGGCGAGGTGCCGCCGACCATCTTGGTGCCGTAGGCGATCGCCTGCTCCGAGTGGAAGGTGCCTTGGTTGCCCGTGAAGCCCTGGCAGATGACGCGAGTGTCTTTACCGATAAGAACGGACATCAGGCGGCCCCCTGCACTGCCTTGACGATCTTCTCCGCGCCGTCGGAGAGGTCGTTCGCGGCGATCACGTTCAGGCCGCTCTCATTGATGATCTTCTTGCCGAGGTCGGCGTTGGTGCCTTCCAGGCGAACCACGAGCGGGACGTTGAGCCCCGTCTCCTTGACCGCCTCGACCACGCCCTGGGCGAGGATGTCGCAGCGGGCGATGCCGCCGAAGATGTTCACCAGGATGCCCTTCACGTTCGGGTCCGCGGTGATGATCTTGAACGCCGCCGTCACCTTCTCCTTGGAGGCTGAGCCGCCCACGTCGAGGAAGTTGGCCGGCTCGGCGCCGTAGAGCTTGATGATGTCCATGGTGGCCATCGCCAGGCCCGCGCCGTTGACCATGCAGCCGATGGTGCCGTCGAGCGCGATGTAGGAGAGGTCGTACTTGGAGGCCTCGATCTCCTTCGGGTCCTCCTCGCTCTCGTCGCGAAGCTCGCGGATGTCGGCATGCCGATAGAGCGCGTTCGAATCGAACGAGACCTTGGCGTCGAGCACCCGCAGCTGATCGTCGCCCGTGACGATCAGCGGATTGATCTCGAGCATGCTCATGTCCTTGGCGACGAACGCCGCGTAGAGCTGGCCGAGCAGCTTGGAGGCCTGCTTCTGCAGGTCGCCCTTCAGGCCGAGCGCCTTGGACAGCGTCAGGCCGTGGTGCGGCCACACGCCCGTCGCCGGGTCGATGGAGAAGGTGATGATCTTCTCGGGCGTTTCGTGGGCGACGTCCTCGATGTCCATGCCGCCTTCGGTCGAGGCCACGACCGAGACCCGGCTCGTTTCGCGGTCGACCAGCAGCGACAGGTAGAATTCCTTGGCGATCGCGGCGCCTTCCTCAATGTAGAGGCGGTTCACCTGCTTGCCGCGCGGACCGGTCTGGTGGGTCACCAGCACCCGGCCGAGCATCTCCTCGGCGTTGGCGCGCACCTCATCCACCGACTTGACCACCCGCACACCGCCCTTGGCGTCCGCGCCCAAGCCCTCGAACCGGCCCTTGCCGCGGCCGCCCGCATGGATCTGGGATTTCACGACGAAGACCGGGCCGCCCAGCTGCTCGGCGGCCTTGACGGCTTCGTCCACGGTGAACGCGGGAAATCCGCGCGGAACGGCGACGCCGAACTCCCGGAGAACGGCTTTGGCTTGGTGTTCGTGTATGTTCATGAGGTCTTGGGGCGCTTGCCTATGAGCCTCGCCGCCTTGGCGAGTGGCGCGCGTTATAGGCGCCACGCCTGGGGCTGGCAACCGCACCAGGAGTCGTTTTCGGGCGGTATCGCACAAGCTTCACGAACGCGATCCGACCGCCTCGTCGAACGGCGCCGCTCAAGCAGGCGCCCGCCGCGACGAACGGCCGGACTGACCAAAATCGAGGCGCCTGCAGGTCAAGCGGCTTGACGCTAGCGGACCGTCTCCACCGCCGCGGTGGCGCGCCGTTCGAGCTTGTTCCAACCCACCCGCACGCCGTCGATGGCGGCGCGGATGGACTTCACCACCACATAGTACATCAGCTGCCGGTAGCCGAAGCGCTGGACCGGCATCCACACCAGGTCGCCCCAGGGCGCCTTGCGCTCCAGCGCCATGCCGAGCGCGCCGGCCGAGAGGTCCAGGAAGATGAAGGCGGCCCAGTAGAAGATCGGCCGCGCCAGGTCGTCGGGCGACCATTCGAGGGGGTGGAAGGCCCAGCTGTACAGCCCCCAGACCGCGCTCCAGACGATCGCCAGATCGACCAGCGGGGCGAGCGCCGTGAGGAAGATCTGGAACAGCCAGATCTGCGGCAGTGCGACGAAACCCAGCACGGGGCGGGCGGGGTTGAACAGAGCCGCGCGATGCTTCCAGAGGCATTGCAGCGTTCCGAAGGACCACCGGAAGCGCTGCTTCAGCAGGCCTGCGACCGTCTCCGGCGCCTCGGTGTAGGCGCGCGCGTCGGGGTCGAACTCCACGCGCCAGCCGGCCCGCTGGACCGCGATGGTGAGGTCCTGGTCTTCGGCGAGGGTGTCGGATGGATAGCCGCCGAGCTCTTCGAGCGCGGCGCGGCGCCAGGCCCCGACGGCGCCAGGCACGACGGTGACCGCCCCAAGGGCCGCCAGCGCCCGACGTTCCAGATTCTGGGCGGTGACGTACTCCAGCGCCTGCCAGCGGGTGATGAGGTTGCCGCGGTTGCCCACCACCGCCGCCCCGGCGACGGCGCCCACTTGCGGGTCGGCGAACCAGCGGACCAGCCTGGGAACGGTGTCGGGCGGAAACAGGGTGTCGGCGTCGAGCGCCACGACCACCTCGCCCCGCGCCTCGGTCAGGCCGCGGTTCAGCGCGCGCGCCTTGCCGCCGTTCTCGAACCGCCGCAGCCGAACCCGCGGATCGCCCGCGAAGGCCTCGGCCACCACCCGCGACGTCCCGTCCGCCGAACCGTCGTCGAGCACCAGAACCTCGAGTTTCGGCCAGTCAGAGGCGAGGATGCGGCGCACCGACTCGACGATCACCTTCTCCTCGTTGAAGCAGGGGATCAGCACCGAGACCAGCGGACCGTCGCGCGGGTCGGCGAGCGGCGGCGTGCGGCGCTCGCACTTCGCCCGGTGGACCAGGGCCAGCACGGCCAGGAAGACGAGCCGCATCACGCCTAGCGCGATGGCGGTGACGAACAGCGCGCCCAGCGCGATCTCCAGCCCATGCACGAAGCCGAAGCCGATGCGGTCGAGCATCAGCTCCGCCGAACCGCGCGCCGCCGGCGGCATCGCCTGCTGGGGCGTCATGCCGACCAGCTGGGCCACCGTGACCAGCCGATAACCATGGGCGCGGATCTGGTCGATCAGCGCCGGCAGGGCCTTGACGGTGCGGCTTCGGTCGCCGCCGGAATCGTGCAGCAGGACGATCTGGCCCGGCCGGTGAGCGTCCTGCAGGCGCGCGATCGTCGTGTCGATGATGTACTGCGGGTCGGGCTTCTTCCAGTCGTCCGGGTCGATCCGCAGACCCACGCTCATGTAGCCCTCTCGTTGCGCGGCCAGGAGCGGGGCGACCTCGCGCGGCGTGGAAGGCTCGGCGTCGCCGAAGTAGGGGGGCCGGAACAGCCGCATCGAGCGGCCAGTGATGGTCTCGAACAGACGTTGGGTGGCGTTCAGCTCGACCACGGTCTGGGCGGCCGGAATCTCGGCGATGTTCGGGTGCGTCCAGGTGTGGCCGCCCACATCGTGGCCCTCGCGCACCTCGCGCGCCACCAGGCCGGGCTCGTGCGACATGTTCTGGCCGATGACGAAGAAGGTCGCCGGCGCGTGCTTGGCCTTCAGGATGTCGAGGATCTCGGGCGTCCAGCGCTTGTCGGGCCCGTCGTCGAAGGTGAGCGCCACGTAGCCGGGACGCCAGCCGAACCGCTGGACGACGTAGGAGGTGGGGAGCTGGTCGTAGAGCTCGCCGGAGATCAGGCCGGTATCGTGGTCGAACTCCAGCTCGCGGTGTCCGGGCCTCGGGATCTGGGCGACGTGCAGCACCTCCCCCGACCCGTCGAAGTCGACGTCCTGGCCCGGCTGCAGGGTCTCGAGACCGGCGGCGCTCACCTGACCGTAGGCGTGACGAAACACCTTCCAGACCAGTTGATCCTCGCCGCCCATGCGCCACAGGGCGTAGCCCATCGGCAGGAAGGAGTCGGCGAAGCGCACCTGATTGAAGGCGGTGGCGGCGTCCAGGTACCAGACCTGGTGGCGTCGGCCGTTCTCGTCGGCGTAGCCGTAGTTCGGGTTGAGCCCCACGTCGTCCATCTGCGGCTTGGCGTCCGAATCGTACGCGGTCTGGGTGGCCTCCATGAAGGTCACCGCGTCGGCCGAGCCGGGCTGGCCCTTGGCCGCCGGCATCCAGTCGTAGCCATAGGCGCCCAGCGCCACCACGGTCCGCGCCGGGTCGAGCTGCGCCATGTCACGCTCCAGCCAGGTCTCGTACCAGTCCTGGCCCGCCGGCGGCCCCGGATCGCCGCCGCCGTAGTGTTCGTCGTAGGCCATCAGCACGACGGAATCGGCCGCGGCCTGGAGCCGCCGCAGGGGCCACTTCTCGTCGAACGGAGCGGTGACCCAGACCTCCCGGCCGATCGGCTTCAACGCCGCCCGCGCCGCGGCGAGGAAGGCGGGGTAGCGCTGGACCGAGGCCGGCGAGAGGTTCTCGAGGTCGAAGACATAACCGGCGAAGCCGCGCTGCTGGGCCTGGTCGACGAGGGTCTCGAAGAGAACCCGCTGCGCCGCAGGGTCGGCGATCAGCGCGTCCGCCGCCGCGCCGTCCCAGACGCCGTCCTTGGCGTTGAACACGCCGGGCACGATCGAGGGCGGGCGTTTGGCCTGGGCGATGATCGCCCTGGCCTGGGGATCGGAGGTGATGTTGACCTTGCCGCGGACCCCGTCCAGCTGCACCCACTGCGGCGAGACCACGTCCAGTTCGTTCACGTGGTCGGCCAGCGACTCGCGCGAGCTGGCGTCCCAGGAGACGTAGAAGCCGATCGAAAGCGGCGCGTGCGTCCCGGCCGCCGCAGCAGCGTGCGGATGAGCGAGCTTCGTCCAGCGCCGCTTGCCGTGAATCTTGTGCGGGGTCTCCACGTGCAGGGCTTGCAGGCTCCGCGGGTCGCGCAACGCCAGGCTGGGCAGTCGCGGCGCAATGGCAAGGGTGGCGAAGAAGGCCGCGGCGATGAGCGCGCCCAACGAGATGAGCAGGCCGGCGGTCAGCCGCGTACGCTTTGCGCGGCGGCCTGTCGGGTCATGAAAGACCAAATCGTCCATCAGCGGATCGGAATCCTGCGCCTTCGATTGGCGCATGCGCGCCGAAAATGTCGGAATATAGGAGGCGCTGCGCTGCGCCGACATCTCAAGTCGGCCGCTGATAGCGCCGGGGCGGGCGCGTTCAAAGCCACGCTATGGCGTTAACGGCCGGATTATGCCTGAATCATGGCGGGAGAGCGTGAGACGGGGGAAGAGATTCGGCGAGTGCATCGCCGGACCGGCTTCCGTCATGCGTCGAGGGGACCCTTGGATTTGGGACCCGTCATGCCGCTCGACCCCTCCACAGAGCTCGATCCGCTGGTCAGCCGCCCGCGGCGAACGCCGCCGGGACTGATGATGGCCGGCCTCGCGCTGGCCTGTGCGCTCGGCGGCGGCCTGGGGTTGTGGGCCCGGCCCAGCGGCGAGGACGTCCGGTCGCGGGCGCATGCGGATCGCCAAGCTCCGCCGCAGCCCGAGCCGCCGCGGCAGATCGAGATCCGGGTGGACCATCCGCCGCGGCCCGCCGAGCCCTTCGCCGCGCAGCCCGCGCCGCAAGCAACGGGCTCGGCGACGGCGAACGCCGCGCCGCCGGATCTGGATTCGCCCTCCGATCTCATCGCGCCCCGGCCTGCGCCACAGGGGCTCGTGCGGGTGCATGCCGTCGAGCCTGAACGGCTGTCACGCGCGCGGGACGCGCAGGTCCTGCAGGCGCTCGACGACTCGCGACGCCGGGCGAAGGCCTTGGCCGCGGCGCATGAGGCCGAGGCCAAGGCCGCTCGCGCGGCCGAGGAGGCGCGCAAGGCGCAGAAGGCCCGGGCCGCCCGAGAAGCCAAGGAGGCCCGCGCCGAGGCGCAGGCCGCCGCCGCCCGAACAGCGCGGCGCGAGCAGGCGCGGCTCGCCGAAGCGGCGCAGTTCAAGTCGCGCGCCGCGCACGAACGCCGCGTGGCGGAGCGCGAGGCCGCCGAACAGCGGGCCGAACGCAAGGCGGCCGCGGCGCGGGAGGCCAAGCTCGCCGACGCCCGGCAGGCGGCCCGCGCCCTGACTGAACGGCGGCGCCTCGCCGAGCAGGCGCGAAGGGCGCCCAAACCCGCCGCGACCAAGGCCAGCGCCACCACGACGGCCCAGGCGAAGACCGCGCGCTCGGGGCTGAAGTGCGCCTCGCCCGATCCCGGGGCGGCGTTGACCTGCTCCGATCCGTCGCTGACCGCCGCGGAACGCCAGCTCGTTCGCGCCTATCGTCAGGCCGAGGCGGCCGGCGTTCCGTCGGACAAGCTCGAGCGGCAGCAGAAGCGCTGGCTGGCCGCTCGCGCGAATGCGGCCCTGAAGGCCCCCTGGGCGGTGCACGACATCTATCTGGCGCGCATCGCCGAGCTGCAGGACCAGACCCGCCAGGCGTCCCGCGGCGAATGACCCCGAAGGTCGCTTGGCCAGCTTGGCCTTTGCAACCCGAGCCGAAAGCCGCGGATTAGGCCGAGCGGGGATGCGTCAGCGAGGCTCCAATGCCCAACGACACCAAGGGAGACCCCTGGTCGGGCGTCACCTATCGCGGATTTTCCGGGGGGCCGAGCCCCGCCCCTTCGCCGGCGAGGCGCTTCGCCACCCGGCCGCTCATGATCGGCGGCGTGGCGGCCGCGCTCGTCCTCGGCGTCGGATTCGGCCTGCTGATGCGTCCGGAATTGATCGGATCGAAGCCGCCCGCCTCGGTGGCGCCCGCGACGCCTCCGGCCGCGGCCGATCTCCCGGCCTCCGCTTCGCCGTCCGCGCCGATGGTGATTCAGCACGCCGAGGCGCCCGCACCCGAGCCCATTCCCCGCGCGCCTGGCAAGCTGCAGACGCTTCCGCCGGAAATGGCCGCCGCCGCGAAGGCCGAGCCTCGGGCTCCTGCCGTGGCGATCACGCCGGCGCCGCAGCCCGCCGCGATCACGCCGCCCGCTCCGGCCGAGACCGCCGACCAGCGCCCCGCTCCGCGGTATCGCGCCAGCTTCGACTGCGGGACGGCACGGCCTGGCGCCGAGGAGATGGTGTGCTCTGACGCCGCCCTCGCCGCAGCCGACCGGCAGATGGCGGGGGCCTACCGGCGGGCGCTGGGCTCCGGGGTCGACCCCAATGACCTGCGCCAGGAGCAGCGGGACTGGATGGCCATCCGCGAGGACGCCGCCCGCCATTCCCGCCACGCGCTAGCCGACGTCTACGACCAGCGCATCGGCGAACTCAACGAGATCGCCGACAGCGCGCCGTCCCAATAGATTTCCTCTCCCGCAAGCGGCAAAGGAAGATCCCCATCGCGAGGCGTCCTAGCCCAGCATATCCTTGACGGTGTCGCGCTCGCCGACCAGCTCGTCGTTGGTGAGGGCGATCTTCGACTTGGCGAAGTCGTCCATCTCGTAACTGGTGATGGCCTCGTACTGGCCAGGCGCCGTGGTCTTAACGGGCATGCCGGCCCAGACGCCTTGGGCGAAGCCGTAGCGGCCTTCCGAGTTCACCGCCACCGAGTGGATGGCGCCCGGCGTGGAGAGGTCGCGGACGTGGTCGATAAGGGCGTTGGCCGCCGAAGCCGCCGAGCTCTGGCCGCGGGCGTCGATGATGGCGGCGCCGCGCTTGCCGACCGCCGGCAGGTACTCGTTCTTCAGCCAGGCCTCGTCGCCGATCGCTTGCGCCGCGGCCTTGCCGCCGATCTTGGCGTGGGTGAAGTCGGCGAACATCGTCGGCGAGTGGTTGCCGTAGATGAACAGCTCGCTGACCTCGTTGATTGAGACTCCAGCCTTCTTGGCCAGTTGCGCACGGCCGCGGTTCTCGTCCAGCCGCACCATGGCGGTGAAGCGGTCGGGCGACAGCCGCTTGGCCTGGCTGGCGGCGATCATGCAGTTGGTGTTGCAGGGGTTGCCGACCACCGCCACGCGGGCGTTGTCCGCCGCGACGGCGTCGATCGCCTTGCCCTGGGCGATGAAGATCTTGCCGTTGTCCTTCAGGAGGTCGGCGCGTTCCATGCCCGGGCCGCGCGGCTTGGAGCCGACCAGCAGGGCCCAGTTCACGTCCTTGAAGGCGACGTTGGCGTCATCGGTCAGCACCATGTCCTGCAGCAGCGGGAAGGCGCAGTCCTCAAGCTCCATCGCCACGCCCTTCAGCGCCTTCTGGGCGCCTTCGGTCGGGATCTCAAGCAGCTGCAGGATCACCGGCTGGTCGGCGCCCAGCATGGCGCCCGAGGCGATGCGGAAGAGAAGGGCGTAACCGATGTTTCCGGCGGCGCCGGTCACCGCAACGCGGATCGGCTTCTTGGTCGCCATGGTGCTGCTCCATAAGCTGAAATTGAGGGTGGCCGCCGATTGCGGTTCGGCGGTCCCCTAGCCCAGGCGGGGCCATGCTGCAATGCCGCAAGGCGCAAGCGCTTGGCGTCCGCCCGCAACCATGCTGAGAACGGCTGATGTTCGAGCTTGATCCGGCTTTCCCGGCGACGTCAGAGGCGCTTGGCGACCTGGCGCTCTGCCACGCGCGGCTGCAGGCCGACGCTCGCTTCGCCTGGGTCGTGCTGATCCCCCGCGTCGGCGGCGCCCGCGAACTGGAGGCGCTGACCCACGATCAGCGCAGCCAGCTGATGGCCGAGGTCGTCCACGCAGGCGAGGCGGTGCGGGCCGTCGGCGCCGCGCTCGGCCGGCCGGTCGCCAAGCTGAACGTCGGCCAGCTCGGCAACCTCACGCCGCAGCTCCACGTGCACGTGGTCGGTCGCCGGCCCGACGACGACGCCTGGCCCGGCCCGGTCTGGGGGTGCGGAACGGCTGAGCCCTATGCGCCGGGCGCGCTGGCTGATGCGGTCGAGGCGGCGAGGACGGCGCTGGACCTCTGACCCGTCGCTGGATTACGGCCCCGGCGCCTTGCGCATGGCGATTTCCGTCACCTTGGTCCCCTGCTTCAGCTCGCCCTTCAAGTTGGGGCGCAGGCTGAGCGTGACGGGGGTCTGGCCGGCCGGGGTGAAGCGCATCACCAGGCCGGTGGGCGTTCGCAGGACCTGGTCGAGGACGCCGGAGCCGGCGGGGTCGCGCCGGCGGCGCAGGTCGCGCCAGGCGCCTTCCACGTGGTCGCGCTTGTCCACCAGCTGCAGGCTGTAGAGGTCGCCCTCGCTCGTGCCGACCAGCCAGCCGCCGTCGAGCGGTCCCTGGAAATGCTCCGCCGAGGCGGCGGAGGAGAGGACGCGGGAATCGTAGGTCAGATCCGGAACGCTGGGCGGCGGCTCCGGCAGCTTGCGGGGGTCCTCGACGTGCGGCCCGACCGAAAGCGGGACCGGCTTGGGCTGGGCGAACGCCGTCCCGCCTGCAGTCACCAGAAACACTCCCGTCACCGCGGCGACGAACTTGCGCATGCGCTCACCCTTCCAGGGCGGAGATCGCCTCGGCGATGGCGATCAGCCGCTCGGCCTCGGCGAGGTGGAGCCGCTCCACCATCTTGCCCTCCACCTTCAGAACGCCTTTGCCGGCGTTTTCGGGCTCGGCGAACGCCTGTGCCACCGTCCACGCCCAGGCCACGGCCTCGGGCGACGGGGTGAACGCCCGGTTGGTCGCCTCCAGCTGGCTCGGATGGATCAGGCTCTTGCCGTCCATGCCAAGCTCGACCCCCTGCGCGCACTCCCGCGTCAGCCCGTCCAGATCGGCGATGTCGTTGTAGACTCCGTCGAGAATGTCGATCCCATGGGCGTGCGCCGCCAGCACCGCCAGTGAGAGCGACGGCAGCAAGGGAGCCCGGTCCGCGCCTGGCCGGCAGCGCATCTCCTTGGCCAGGTCGTTCGCCCCCATGATCCAGACATCGGTCCGGCAGGCGGCGGCGGCGCGGCCCAGCGCGTCCAGCTGGAAAATCGCCGCCCCGGTCTCGATCATCGCCCAGAGCCGCGTCTCGCCGGCCAGTTGCGCCGCACAGGCGGCGAGGTCCTCGGGCGCGGTCACCTTGGGGATCAGGACCGCATCCGCGCCGGCCGCGGCCGCGGCGCCCAGGTCCGCCGCTCCCCAAGGCGTGTCGCGCCCATTGACCCGGATGACCACTTCGCGCCCGCCGAAGCCGCCGGCGCGAACCGCCTCGACCGCCAGATGCCGCGCCTCGACCTTGGCGTCCGGCGCCACCGCGTCCTCGAGATCCAGGATGACGACGTCGCACGGCAGCGCGCGGGCCTTCTCGATCGCGCGGGCGTTCGAGGCCGGCATGTAGAGGGCGCTGCGGCGCGGGCGATGAGCGGTCATGCGGGCGTTGACTCCAGCGAGACGAGACGTGGCGGACCGCCCCTCTTAGCGGTTAAACTGGTTCCATGAACGCCCGATATGACGCCGCCGCCCGCAATGTGCTCGGCCGCGAGCTCAGCCCCTGCTCGACGTCGCCTATGACCGGCTTTTTCCGCAACGGCTGCTGCGAGACAAGCCATGAGGACGTCGGCATGCACACCGTCTGCGCGGTGATGACGGCCGAGTTCCTGGCCTACTCCAGGTCGGTGGGCAACGACCTCTCCACTCCGCGCCCGGAATTCGGCTTTGCGGGCCTCAAGCCCGGCGACCGCTGGTGCCTGTGCGCGCCGCGCTGGAAGGAGGCGCTGGACGCCGGCGCCGCCCCCCAGGTGGTGCTCGACGCGACCCACGAAGAAACGCTGGCGATCGTCCCCCTGGGCGTCCTCAAGGACCACGCCGTCGAGGCGTAAAAGTGCGTGGGGGCGCCGTCAGCGAAGCTGATTGAGGGGGCGTTCGGCAGATGCGAGGACCCGATCCTACAACGGGTACGCCGCTTCCAGCCGGTACTGCGCGCCGTCGCTGGCCAGGAAGCTGGAGTAGAGGCCGAAGCGGTCGACGCGGATCGGCGGTGACTTGAGCAGGTTGTTCGCCTGGATCCAGCGAGCGACCTTGTCCGGGTCGGGCCGTCGCAGATAGGCGAGCGTGACGTGCGGCCGGTACTGGCGCCGCTCGGGCTTGAGCCCGGCGCGACGGGCGGCGCTCTCGCAGCTCTTGGCCAGCCGCGTCAGCGGCTCGCTGTCGGCCACGCCGGCCCAGATGGCATGAATGTCCTGGCCCTCGCCGAAGGCGCCTGCGCCCTGCATGACGATGTCGAAACCGCCGCCGCCGACGCCGGAGAGCTCGCCGTCGAGATCGCGGGCCATGTCCTCGCGCACCTCGCCGAAGAAGCGAAGCGTGAGGTGCAGTTGGTCGGGGGTCCTCCAGCGCGCGCCCTCCAGGCCGGTCTGGCGCCGCACGAGGCCCTCGGCGATGTCGTCGGGAACGGGGACGGCGGCGAACAGGCGGATCATGCTTCAACCCCTAAACCCTGGCGGGCGCCGCCGTCACGGGCGTCCGCCGAAAGGTTAAATCCACTTAATGCATAGGGTCTTGCCTCGATAACGCCGGCACCCGATATTTCGGGGGCGTCCGATAGGGACGCTTGCACAAGGGCATCGCCTCAAATGAGCGACTTTAACCGCGGCTACGCGCGCTCGATCCCGGTTGATCGCGCCGACATGTCGGTGGACGCGGGTCTTCGTAGCTTCATGCTCGGCGTCTACAACAAGGTCGCGCTGGGACTCGTCGTCTCGGCCGCTCTCGCCTGGGTCACGGGCCAGTTCGCCCCGGTGCAGGAACTGTTGTTCCGCATCACCCCGGATGGCCGTTTCGCCGGCTACAGCCTCCTCGGCTACGCCGTGGCCTTCGGCCCGCTGGCGGTGATCCTGTTCGGCATGTTCGGCATGCGCAACGCCACCCCCCGCACCTCGGGCGTCTACTACTGGACCATCGTGGCCCTGATCGGCGCCTCTCTGGGTGTCCTGACCCTGGTCTATACCGGCGCCTCGATCGCCTCGACCTTCCTGATCACCGCCACCGCCTTCGGGGCGCTCAGCCTCTTCGGCTACACCACCAAGAAGGATCTGACCGGCTTCGGCAGCTTCCTCCTGGTCGGCCTGATCGGGCTGGTGATCGCCTCCTTGGTGAATATGTTCCTGAAAGCCCCGATGATGCAGTTCATCATCAGCATCCTCGGCGTGTTCATCTTCGCGGGCCTCATCGCCTACGACACCCAGCGCCTCAAGATGACCTACTACGAGCTGGGCGGGAACCAGTCGGCCATGGGCGTGGCCACCAATTACGGCGCGCTCAGCCTCTACATCAACTTCATCAACCTGTTCCAATTCCTGCTGCAGCTCTTCGGCCAACGCCGCTGATCGCAGCCAGAATCCGGCACGTGAGGAAGCCCCGGCGGACAACCGCCGGGGTTTTTCTGTTTATCTTCCCCGCACGGCGGGAGCGGAAAAAGGGAGCTTCAGTCGACAACCTTGAAGCGGCCCTTGTCGAACAGCCGCAGCACCTGCTCCAGCTCGTGACCGCGGCGGAGCACCATGCCGCCCTGGCCGATCACCGCCCAGGCGCCATGCCGCCGGCTCAGCGCCGGGCGTTTCTCGATCCGGTAGAGCGGCTCTTCGGAGCTGCGGCGGAAGACGGAGAAGATGGCCGCGTCGGGCAGGCCGTCGATGGCGTAATCGCGCCACTCGCCGGCCGCCACCATCCGTCCATAAAGCCTGAGAAGCCGCTCCAGTTCGCGGCGGTCGAAGAAGGTGCGCGCCCCGGCGGGCGCGGCGTAGGACGGATCAAATGCCATCAACAGGAAGCCTAAACCAAAACCGGTTTGGAAAGCGAGGCCGCGACGGGCCCGTTCCCGCCGGCCGCCGCGCCTCGAAATGACCTTATTTCGGTCCAGCGCCCGCCTGATGCGCATACCTACATTGTGGGTGTCGGTTGGTCGCGCGCGTCGGGTCCCGGATCCTGAACAGCCCCCCCAGCCCCCCAGGACCTGCGAGCAGGCCGACCGACACACGGATCCCCCTCCAAATCGGGCCCGCGCAGACCTCTCCAGCTGGGCGGGTCCTTTTTGTTGTCCGGAGGCCGAAGAGCGCTCTAACTGTCGTCGCGCGCCACGGCGATCAGCCGCCCGCCACGGGCGGCCTGCACCAGGAGAACGGTCTTCAGCCCGTCCTCGGCGCTCTTCGGCGCGCGATAGGCGGTGGCCCGCCCACGCCAGGTCCCGAGCCGGGTGATCTCGCGCACCACGTTCTTCTGCACCATGGTCTGACCGCGATTGTCGCCGCTCCTGACCACGATTTCCTGGGCGCGCGGGTCATAGCGCACGAGCCAGACGTCGGCGCCGCCGCGCGGGGCCTTGCCGGACCCCACGTCCACCCGCCGCTTGCCGATGAACTTGACCTCCGGCGGATCCACCGGCGCACGCAGCGCATCGCGCACCAGCTGGTCGACGCGGTCGGCCTTCAGTCCGGGCGCCTGCTCGCGGCCGTTGACGATCACCTGCGGCGTATAAGGCTCGCGCAGCGCCAGCCGCGTCACATAGGCCTTCTGGCGCTCGGCGTACTCCGGCCTGGCGAAGGTGTCTTTCCAGCCGAGATAGTCCCAGTAGTCCACCGGGAAGGTGAGCAGCAGAACGCCGCGGCGCTCCGCCAGCTTGGCCGCATAGCTGTTGGCTTCTCCGCAGGACGCGCAGCCTTGGGCGGTGTAGAGCTCCACCACCACCGGGGGTTTCGCCGCAGCCGCAGCCGGCAGGGCGAGCAAAACCAGACTGAAGAGCGCGCCCTTCCGCATTGAGGCGAGGCTTAAGCGGAGTTCCGTGCGCTGTAAATCACAAGAAGGCGTGAGATGTGGTGGCGACGAACGCCCGTCCGTCGGCTTCGCCGACAGCTCCCCCGCTTCGCGGTGGAGCATCTTGGCCGCACAGATCCTCCACCGCGGAGCGGGGGAGGTGGATCGGCGCGCCAGCGCCGAGACGGAGGGGGCGTTCGCCGCCCCCTCCGTGCTGGGATCACCCCTGCCGCGCGAGGTTGCGCAGCACGTAGTTCAGGACGCCGCCGTTCTTGAAGTATTCGAGCTCGGTCGGCGTATCGATGCGGCAACGCACCGGGAAGCGGGCGATGCGGCCGTCGGTCGGGCGGTACATCTCGACGATCAGCTGCTTGCGGGGCGCAAGATCAGTCAGGCCACGGATGGTGACGATCTCCTCGCCGTTCAGGCCGAGCTTGTGCCAGCCTTCCTGGGTGAACTGCAGCGGCAGCACGCCCATGCCGACCAGGTTGGAGCGGTGGATGCGCTCGAAGCTCTCGGCCACCACGGCGCGGACGCCCAGCAGCTTGGTGCCCTTGGCCGCCCAGTCACGCGACGAGCCGGTGCCGTACTCCTTGCCGGCGAAGACCACCAGCGGACGGCCCTCGGCCTGGTAGCGCATGGCCGCGTCGTAGATCGACATGGTCTCGCCGGACGGGAAGTGCTTGGTCACCCCGCCTTCGATGTCCGGCGTGATCTTGTTGCGGATGCGGATGTTGGCGAAGGTGCCGCGCATCATCACTTCGTGGTTGCCGCGGCGCGCGCCGTAGGAGTTGAACTCCGAGGTCGGCACCTGGTGGTCACGCAGATAGACGCCCGCGGGCGAGGTCGATTTGATCGAGCCGGCCGGCGAGATGTGGTCGGTGGTGATGCTGTCGCCGAAGACGCCCAGGATGCGGGCCTCGACGATGTCGGTCACCGCCGACGGCTCCATCCGCATGTCCTGGAAGTAGGGCGGGTTCTGCACATAGGTGGAGCCCATGTCCCAGGTGTAGGTCTGGCCGCCAGCGACCTTGATGCCCTGCCAGCTCTTGTCGCCCTTGAAGACGTCGGCGTAGCGGCTGGCGAACATCTTGTTGGTCACGTGCTTGCGCTGCAGCGCCGTGACCTCCTCGCTGGTCGGCCAGATGTCCTTCAGATAGACCGGCCCGTCAGTACCCTCGCCGAGCGGCTCGGTGGCCAGGTCGATCTGCATCGAGCCGGCGAGCGCATAGGCCACCACCAGCGGCGGCGAGGCCAGGTAGTTGGCGCGCACGTCCGGGTTCACCCGTCCTTCGAAGTTGCGGTTGCCGGAGAGCACGCTGACCGCCACCAGGTCGTTCTTCTGCACGGCGTCGGAGATCGGCTCCGGCAGTGGGCCGGAGTTGCCGATGCAGGTGGTGCAGCCATAGCCGACCAGGTTGAAGCCGAGCGCATCGAGGTGCTTGGTCAGGCCCGCGGCCTTCAGGTAGTCGGTGACGACCTGCGATCCGGGCGCCAGGGACGGCTTCACCCACGGCTTCACCTTCAGGCCCTTCTCGACCGCCTTCTTGGCGACCAGGCCGGCGGCGATCAGCACGCTCGGGTTGGAGGTGTTCGTGCAGGAGGTGATGGCGGCGATCACCACGTCGCCGTTGCCAACGTCGAAGCTCTCACCCTCGACCGCGTAACGCTGGGTCGCGGTATCGGCCTTGCCGAAGTCACCGGCCAGCGCGGCCCTGAACTCGGCGGCGGCGTTGGACAGCAGCACGCGGTCCTGCGGACGCTTCGGGCCGGCGAGCGAGGGCTGCACCGTGCCGATGTCGAGCTCCAGAGTGTCGGTGAAGACCGGCTCCGGATCGGTCGGCTCGCGCCACAGGCCCTGCTCCTTGGCGTAGGCCTCGACGAGCGCGATGCGGTCGGCGTCGCGGCCGGTGGCGGCCAGGAAGTCGATGGTGGCGCGGGTGACCGGGAAGAAGCCGCAGGTGGCGCCGTATTCCGGGGCCATGTTGGCGATGGTCGCCTGGTCTTCCAGCGTCAGGTTGGCCAGCCCCGAGCCGTAGAACTCGACGAATTTGCCGACCACGCCCTTCTTGCGGAGCATCTGGGTGACCGTCAGCACCAAGTCGGTGGCGGTCGCGCCTTCCGGCAGGGCGCCGTCGAGGCGGAAGCCGATGACTTCCGGGATCAACATCGGAATCGGCTGGCCGAGCATGGCCGCTTCGGCCTCGATGCCGCCGACGCCCCAGCCCAGCACGGCCAGGCCGTTGATCATGGTGGTGTGGCTGTCGGTGCCGACCACGGTGTCCGGGTAGGCGACGGTCGCGCCCTCGTCGGCGTTGGTCCACACCGTCTGCGCCAGGTACTCGAGGTTGACCTGGTGGCAGATGCCGGTGCCGGGCGGCACGACGCGGAAGTTGTTGAAGGCCGAGGAGCCCCAGCGCAGGAAGCGATAGCGCTCCATGTTGCGCTCGTACTCGCGCTCGACGTTCTCGCCGAACGCCTTGGAGGTGCCGAAGTAGTCGACCATCACCGAGTGGTCGATCACCAGGTCCACCGGGTTCAGCGGGTTGATCTTCTCGGGGTTGGCGTTCAGCGCCACCATGGCGTCGCGCATGGCGGCCAGGTCGACGACCGCCGGAACGCCGGTGAAGTCCTGCATCAGCACGCGCGCCGGACGGAAGCTGATCTCGTGCTCGACGGCGCCCTTGTTCTCCAGCCAGGCGGCGATGGCCTTGAGATCCTCGCCGCTGACGCTGTCGCCGTCCTCGTTGCGCAGCAGGTTCTCCAGCAGGACCTTCATCGAGATCGGCAGGCGCGAGACGCCAGAAAGTCCAGCTTCCTCCGCCGCACGAAGGCTGTAGTAAGCGTAGGTCGTGTCGCCCACCGTGAGATCGCGGCGGGTCTTCAGGCTGTCGATCGACGCCATAACGGGGGATCCTCTCTCTGTTCCGAGCCGCCCAAAGACGCCAACGGGGATCGCGCGCTTTAGAAGGCGGACTCACAGGATCCGTCCCCGCGCGGCGTACGTCCCCCGGAGCGACGACGGCCGGCCGCTTCATAGACCTGAGTTCCCTGCCCGTCCATGCACCGGCGGGGCAACTTCGCCGGAGAGGTCCATCGTGGCCTTAATCGGGCAGTTGAGCCTGCGCGACGTCGCGATCCGCCGCGGGGGACGGCGGTTGTTCGCGGGGCTATCGCTGGAGCTGGCGGCCGGCGAGGCCTGCGCGCTCACCGGGCCGAACGGGGTCGGCAAGACCAGCCTGCTGCGCGCCGTCGCGGGCTTGGCGCCGCTGGAGGCGGGCGAGGTCGGCTTCGGCCCGGTGGATCCGCAACAGGCGCGCGCCGAGGGCCTGCACTTCCAGGGCTGGCAGGACGGGCTGAAGCCCGCGCGCACGCCGCGCGAGGAGCTGGCCTTCTGGAGCCGCTGGAGCGGCGCGGCCGCCCACGACCTCGCGCCGGCGATCGAAGCCCTGGCCCTGGCCCCGCTGCTGGACCTGGAGATCCGCAAGCTCTCGGCGGGCCAGCGCCGGAGGGTGGCGCTCGCCCGCCTGCTGGCGTCCCCCCGCCCGCTCTGGCTGCTCGACGAGCCGCTGAGCCCGCTCGACGCGGCCTGGCGCGCCCGGTTCGGCAAGCTGATGCAGGCTCACCTCGCCGGCGGCGGCCTGATCCTCGCCGCCGTCCACGACCCCCTGCCCGCGTCTGCAAAGACGGTGGAGCTGGGATGAGGGAAGCGACCGCGATCGCCCTCTCCCCGCCGCGAAGAGGGTCGGGCGAGGGGCGCTCCCCATGACCCGCCTCCTCTCCCTCCTGTCGCGAGAGACCGCGCTGGCCTGGGGCCGGGGCGGCGGGCCGCTGGTCAGCGTCGGCTTCTACGCCGGCGTGACGACGCTGACGCCGCTCGCCATCGGGCCGGAGGCGCAGCGGCTGGGCGCGGTCGCCGCGGGCGTCGCCTGGGTGGCGCTGGCGCTAGCCTCGCTGCTGTCGCTCGATCGGCTGTTCGAACGCGACTACGAGGACGGCGCCCTCGACCTGCTCGCCCTGTCGCCGGTCCCGCTGGAGCTCAGCTGCGCGACCAAGTGCGTCGGCCAGTGGCTGGCGACCGGAGCGCCGCTGGCGCTGGCGGCCCCGGTCGCCGCTGCGGCGCTGGGCGCGCGGCTGGAGCTTGCGCCGCTGATCTTCGCCTGCGCCCTGCTGGGCGGTCTGGCGTTCGCCTTCGTCGGCGGCATCGGCGCGGCGCTGAGCCTGGGCGCGCGCCGCGGCGGACTGCTGACCGCGGTGATCGTGCTGCCGCTGTTCGCCCCGCCGGTGATCTTCGGCGGCGGGGCGCTGGACGCCGCGGCGAGCGGCCTGCCCTGGCGCGCCGGCCTGGTCCTGCTGGCGGCCTACGCCGCCGCGGCCGTAGCGCTCGGTCCCGCGGCCATGGCGGCGGCCTGCCGCAACGCCTTGTCCTGAGCCGATCGTTCCATCCTTCACGTCCGCGACGGAAGTTCGCCGTCCGCTCGTGAAAGCTCACGAGGGATCGAGAACGAGGATATTCCGGAATGAAATTCACCCCCATCGCCCTGGCCGGCGCGATCGCCCTCTCGGCTGCGGGCGCGAGCCTCGCCCAGACGGCGGCCCCGCAGGGCCCCGGACCGGCCGAAGGCCGCGGCTGGCAGCGGCCGGACCCGGCGCAGATGGCGGAGCGCCGCGCGCAGCGCTTGCGCGCCGTCCTGCAGCTGCGCCCCGACCAGGAGCCCGCGCTGCGCGCCCTCGTCGCGTCCATGCGGCCAGATCCCGCGAAGATGGCGCAACGCCGGCAGGATCGCGCCGAGGCGCGCAACCTGACGACGCCCCAGCGGCTTGATCTGATGCAGTCGCGAATGGCCGAGCGTCAGGCGGCGTTCGCCAAGCGGGCCGACGCGGTTCGCCGCTTCTACACCCAGCTGACGCCGGCCCAGCAGAAGGCGTTCGACGCCCTGCACGAGGGCCGTGGCGGGATGCACGGCGGCCGGCGCGGCGGCTACGGCTTCGGGTACGGCGACGGCCCGGGCCGCGGTTGACGATGATCAAGGCGTAGGCGCCCGGCGGGCGCCTACGCTTCTCGGCCAGACGGCGGGACTCAGGAGGAGCGGATGAGGTTCACGATCCACGGAGTCGCGGCGGCGGCGGCTTTCCTGCTTTACGCCGGCGTCGGCGCAGCCGCCTTCGCCCAGCCCGCCGCGGTCTCGCCGGCGGTCCCGCAAGGCGCACACCCCCACCCGGAAAGCCAGGCCGAGCGGGCCGACCGCCTGCGCGCCCTGCTGCAGCTGCGCCCCGCCCAGGAGCCGGCGCTGCAGGCCTATGTCGCGGCGAAGGACACGATGCGGCGCGAGCACGACGGCGGCGACGGCGGCCCCCCGCCCGCGACCACGCCCGAGCGGCTGGCGCGCATGCAGCAGATGATGGCGGCTCACCAGAGCGCCATGACCGCCTACATCGACGCCACGCGCCGCTTCTACGACCAGCTCGACGCCGGTCAGAAACGGGCGTTCGACGCCTTGCCCATGCCGATGGGACACGACGGGCGCGGGATGGGTTCGGGAATGGGTCGGCGCATGGGCCACGGCGCGGGTCATGGCGACGGCATGGGCATGGCGCCACCGCGCTAGGCGGCTTGCCGCCGCCGAGCCCGGGAGCTAAGCCCGCCGGATGATCCCGGCGCCCGCCTTCCTGGCCAATCCCGAGCGCTTCATGGCCTTCTCGCGCTGGGCGGCGCCGCTGCTCGGCGCCCTCGCCGCCGTGCTGGCGCTGGCCGGCCTTTGGCTCGGCTTCACGGCGCCGGAGGACTATCAGCAGGGCGCGACGGTCAGGATCATGTTCATCCATGTGCCGGCCGCGATCATGGCCATGTTCGCCTACGTCTGCCTGGGCGTCGCCAGCCTGCTCGCGCTCGTGTTCCGCCACACCCTCGCCGACTCCGCAGCCCAGGCGGCGGCCCCGATCGGGGCGGCGCTGACCTTCCTGGCGCTGGCGACCGGCTCGCTCTGGGGCCGGCCGATGTGGGGCGCCTGGTGGGTGTGGGACGCGCGGCTGACTTCGGTGCTGGTGCTGTTCCTGTTCTTCGTCGCCTATCTGGCGCTCCGGGCCTCGATCGACGACGAGGTCAAGGGGGGACGGGCGGCCGCGATCCTGGCCCTGGTCGGCCTGGTCAACCTGCCGATCGTCCATTTCAGCGTCTATTGGTGGAACACCCTGCACCAGGGCTCTTCCATGCTCACCAAGGGCGCGCTGCCGGCGGTCTACGCCGCCCCGCTGATGCTGATGAACCTCGCCTATCTGACGGGCTTTGGGGCGCTCTGGCTGGTGCGGATCCGGGGTGAGCTCTGGCGCCGGCGCGCCGAGGCGGCTGCTCTGCGCCTGGCGAGGGCCTGACGCCGATGCCCGATCTCCAATTCGGCAAGTACGCCGCCTACATCTGGCCGGCCTACGCCCTGACCGCGGGCGTGTTCGCCGTCCTGATCGCCAGCTCGATCGGCCATGCCCGCAAGTGGCGGCGGCGGTTCGAGGCGCACGGCGAGCGGTGAAACGCGTTCTCGCCCTCCTGCCGCTGGCTGTCCTCGCGGCGCTGGCGGCGCTGTTCGCCTTCTACGCCCTGAAGCACGATCCCCAGGTCACGCCGGCGGCCATGGTCGGAAAGCCGCTGCCCGACGTCGCCCTGCCGGCGCTGGAGGACGGACGGCCGATGAGGCTCCGCACACTGGCCGCCGGCCGGCCGCTGGTGGTCAACTTCTTCGCCTCATGGTGCGCCCCCTGCGCGGTCGAGGCGCCGCAGCTCAATGCGCTCGCCGCCCAGGGCGTGCGGATCGTCGGCGTCGCCTACAAGGACAAGCCAGAAAACACCCGCGCCTTTCTCGACCGGATGGGAGATCCCTTCGCCGCGCGCCTGGTCGACGCCGACGGCAGGGCCGGCGTCGAGTTCGGCGTCACCGGCGTGCCCGAAACCTATCTCGTCGGCGCCGACGGCGTGATACTCAGCAAGCATGCCGGGCCGCTGCAGGCGGACGATGTGAAGAAATTGGCCAAGCAGGCCCGCTGACGCCGTTTGATCTTCCCTCGGCGGGACCGGCATGTTCCGGCCCATTAACCCCCCGCTAACCATAATCACCGGATCGCTAGCGGGACCCTAACCGCACCGACTTCCCGTGACGTCCATCCGCCCTGGCCTGCCGCCGCCTGTACAGCCCTCTGCAACGCCCCGGGCGTCGGAGGCGGATCGCGCCGCGGCGCAGCGCGCCTTCTTCGAGATCGCAGCGGGGAGGGCGGCGGTCACGCGGCCCGCCGCACCGGCTGCTCCGGCGTCCGCCTCAGCCGCGACGGCGATCATTCGGGACGCCCCGGCGTCCGCCGCCTCAGCCTCGTCCGGGCGCCTGCCGCGGCCTGGTTCGCTGCTGGACATCAAGGTCTAAGGCGCCGCCAGCACCGGTGCGGCGGGAAGAAGCTAGGCTTAAGTGCTTGCTTTTAACGCTCTTTTATTTGGAACGCGTTGCAATGGGCGCGAGTTTGCCTCTCGACTAACAAAAGGTGAGTTTATGAGCGCCCGCGAGACGCGGATCAGAGCTGAAGCCACGGCCTTATGGCGAGAGCTTTATGACGAAGATCCGCCTGCGCGGATAGACGGCGCTCAGATGCTCGAGCTCATGCTGAGCCGCCTGCCGCCGGCGACGCGATACGAGCGCCTAACGTCGCCGCACCTGCGCCGCAGCGCGATGAGCTGGCCGAGGCGGCCCGCCCGTTGACCGACGCCGCCTCTGAGGGGAACCTCGTCAGGCGGCTTCCTTCGCTTTCTTCTTCTTAGCCTTGATCAGGCTCTCGACCGACACCACGCGGGTCGCCTTGCGGGCCTTGGCGACCGCCTTCTCGCGCTTGCGCTCGGCGGCGTCCGCGCCGTCGATCAGGTCGCGTAACAGGCCCACGAAAGCCTGGCGGCGGCCGCCGCCGGAAATCAGCTTCAAGAGCCGTGCATCGGCGGCCGCCATCTTCGGGCGAGCCTCCTCCAGAGCGGCGTGGCCCTCCGCGGTCAGGCTGACCGCGTTGGCTCGCGCGTCCGATGGCGAGCGGCGGCGCTGCAGCAGGCCCTTGGCGATCAGCCTGGCGGCCATCTCCGCCATGGTGGAGCGGTCGATGCCAGTCAGGCGGACTAGGTCGGTCTGGGTCGCGCCGTCATGCTCGGCGACGGCGGCGAGCACCGCATACTGCCGCTGGGTGATGGCGCCCGCGCCGAACTCCTCGGCGTAGATGTCGAGCGCCTGCTGGACGGCGCGATGCAGCAGATGGCTGGGGGATCGGTCGAGGGCGGTCGCGCCCTTCGTCGCCTTCGTCTTGGCCATGCGAAGCCCGTCGCTTGCTGAGGACGAAGCATACGATACACCCGCTCTGCGTCCGTTTGACGACAGACGATTAGCCGGGGCGACCGTTCGCCTCAGGCGCCTAACGCGCGTTCAGCCAAAGCGGACAAAGCTTGCGCCTAAGGCGCGGGCGGCGGCGGCCCCTGTTCGTCGGGCGTATGCTTCATGATCAACGGCGCCTGCGCCAGGGCGAACAAGAAGACCAGGCCGATGAAGGCCAGCTTCGAATAGCCCCAGGCCACGTCGTCCAGCGTGCGCCGCGCGACCTCGTTCCCGACGGCCAGCACGATGAAGAAGATGGCGTAGCGCCATGTCAGGACGCGAACCACCGGATCTGGCAGATGAAACACCTCGCCCATCAAGGCGCGCAGCGGATTCTTTCCCCGCGCCAGCCCCGCCAGCAGGAAGCCCGCGAAGCCGAGATAGAGGATGGTCGGCTTCATCTTGATGAAGCGCGCGTCGTGCAGCACCAGCGTGAGCGTCCCGAACAGCACGGCCATGATCGCCGTCGCCAGCGCCATCGGCGGAATGCGGCGCTCGAAGACCAGGCCCACGGCCACGGCGGCCGCGGCGCCGACCACAAGCCCCCAGGTGGCCTGGACCAGGCTGCGAGTGATCGCCAGGGCGGCCAGGAAGAAGGCCAGGCCCGCATAGTCGACGAAGGCGCGGACCCATCGCCGGGAACGCTCCGCCGGCGGCGTAGGCGTTTCCGCCGCCGGATCGACCGCGGTCTTTTCCGGCCTCTGCTCGGGACCGGTCATCCGGCCGGCTCCTCGAGCCCCACCAGGGAGCGGGCGAAGGCGCGGGCGTCGAACGGTTGAAGGTCTTCGATCCCCTCGCCGACGCCGACCAGCTTGATCGGCGAATCCGAGGCCTGCGCGACCGGCACCAACACCCCGCCGCGGGCGGTGCCGTCGAGCTTGGTCATGACGATGCCGGAGACGCCGATCTGGTTGCCGAATATGTTCTCCTGGGCCAGCGCATTGCGCCCGACCGTGGCGTCGAGCACCAGCAGGGTCTCGTGGGGCGCCTCGGGGTCCAGCTTCTTCACCACGCGGATGATCTTCAGGAGCTCGTCCATCAGCCCCTGCTTGTTCTGCAGCCGGCCCGCGGTGTCGATCAGCACCACGTCGTAGCCCTCCGCCTGGCCGCGGGCGACCGCGTCGTAGGCGAGGCCCGCCGCATCCGAGCCGGTCGGCCGGGACATGAAGTCGGCGCCCGAGCGTTCCGCCCAGACCTTCAGCTGCTCGACGGCGGCGGCGCGGAAGGTGTCGCCGGCCACGATCAGCACCTTGGCGCCGCGACCGACGAGGTCGGCGGCGATCTTCCCGAGCGTCGTGGTCTTGCCCGAGCCGTTGACGCCGATGAACATGACGATGTTGGGCCTGGGTCCCGCGAGCGGATCGAAGTCGCCCTGGCGCAGGGAAAGTTCGTCGCCGATGGCCTGGGCGAGGGACTGGCGGATCTCCTCCTCGTCGACGTTCTTGCCGAACTTCTCGGCGGCGAAGCGTGCGGTGATGCGCTGAGCGGAGTGCGGGCCGAGGTCGGCCTCGATCAGCATCTCCTCCAGTTCGTCGAGCTTGGCCTGATCGAGCGGCGCCTTCTGGATGAAGACGCCGGTGATCTGCTCGCCCATCTGCTTCGACGAGCGCGACAGCCCTTGCGTGAGCCGCTGAAACCAGCCGCGTTTGGGTTCGGTCATGAGCAGGGGTTCTAGCGGCCCCGAGCGTGCTCGTCACCGGGCGCCCGTGCGGGCTGTTCGCAGCCTAGGCCTCGTCGTCCCCCGACTTCTCGCGCCGGCGCTCGGCGCGCGCGCTCTGCCGCTTTTCCTCGCGATCCTTCTGTTCCTGCCAGTAGGCCGCCCCGTCGTCCGGCTTGAACATGGTCCGGGGCGCGCCGGCCTTGTCGGCTACGGCGAAGACGTTGGCCTTGGCGTCGTAGAACAGGGTGTCGCCATTCGCACGCGTCAGGGTCTCGACGCCGCGAGGCGGATGTTCGACGAAGGCGTGGGCCTTGCGGATGTAGTCTTCCAGGTTGCGGGCGCCGAAGGCGGCGCCGTTGCGGTCATAGGCGTAGCGGGCGCTGTCCTCGGCGGAGTGGCGGCGGCTCGACGCCCAGAGCGGCTTGCCGTCGAGTTTCCGCACCGGGTCCTTGCGGTGGTCGACACCATCGGCCGCGTCGGTCGCCTCCCGAGTCCGCGGCGCGTCGGCATAGGCCATCTGCGTTCCCGCCGCCTGCGGCGCCACGGCGGACGGACCGTTGTCACATCCGGCGACCAAGGCCGCCGCGGCGCAAACCGCCGCCCAGGCCAAGGCCTGTTTTGTCCCAGCCATCTCGCTGTCTCCCATTGCGTATCTGGAACAAAGAAAGAACACATGCGCCGGCGTGAGTCGAGTCCCTATCGCCCAGGTAGCGGGGCGACGTCGGAAGCACGCCTGCGCAGCCGCGGCAGGATTTGTTCAGCCCCAGCTCTTACCTTAAGAGAGCGAGCGATCGTTCCAGGGACAGGGACTTGGCCGGACAGCGCATTCTCCTGATCGTCGGCGGCGGGATCGCCGCCTACAAGGCGCTCGAGCTGGTGCGCCTGGCGCGCAAGGCGGGGCTGGCGGTGCGGCCGATCCTCACCGCGGCGGGCGCGCAGTTCGTCACGCCGCTGTCGCTCGCCGCGCTCGCCGAAGACAAGGTCTACCAGGAGCTGTTCTCGCTGACGGACGAGGCGGAGATGGGCCACATCGAGCTGTCGCGCTCGGCCGATCTCGTGGTGGTGGCGCCGGCCACGGCGGACTTGATGGCCAAGGCGGCGCACGGCCACGCCTCGGACCTGGCCTCCACCACCCTGCTCGCCACCGACAAGCCGGTGCTGATGGCGCCGGCCATGAACGTGCGGATGTGGGAGCACGCCGCGGCCCGGCGCAATCTCGAAACGCTGAAGGCTGACGGCGTCCTGTTCGTCGGCCCGGACGAGGGGCCGATGGCCTGCGGCGAGTACGGCGAGGGCCGCATGGCCGAGCCGGCGGCGATCCTGGAGGCGGTGCAGGCCGCGCTGGCGGGCGCGGCGGCCAAGCCGCTGGCCGGCCGCCGCGTGATCGTCACCGCCGGCCCCACGGCCGAGCCGATCGACCCGGTGCGGGTGATCACCAACCGCTCGTCGGGCAAGCAGGGTTTCGCCATCGCCGCCGCCCTGGCCGCCCTGGGCGCCGAGGTGACCCTGGTCGCGGGGCCGACGGCCCAGCCCACGCCGCCCGGCGTGCGGCGCGTCGATGTCGAGACGGCCCGCGAAATGCTGGCGGCCTGCGAGGCCGCGCTCCCCGCCGACGCCGCGGTCTGCGTGGCCGCGGTCGCCGACTGGCGGCCGGAGACGCTGGGCGCGCGCAAGATCAAGAAGACCGACGGCGGACCGGCGCCCATCGCGCTGGTGGAGAACCCCGACATCCTGGCCACGCTCGCAAAGTCCGCGCGCCGCCCGCGGCTGGTGGTGGGCTTCGCCGCCGAAACCAACGATGTCGAAGACCACGCCCGGGCCAAACTTGCGCGCAAGGGCTGCGACTGGATCGTCGCCAACGACGTCAGCCAGCCCGGCGTGTTCGGCGGCGACGAGAACACCGTCGCCGTCTTCAGCCAGAGCGGCGTCGAGCGCTGGGACCGCCTCGCCAAGGCCGCGGTCGCCCGCAGGCTCGCCGAGCGGATCGCCAAGGAGCTTTCGTGACCCCCGTCATTCCCCTAATGCGCCTGCCGCACGGCGAGGGCCTGCCGCCGCCCGCCTATGAGACCGAGCACGCGGCGGGGATGGACTTGCGCGCCGCCGTGCCGGACGAGGCGCCCTTCGTCCTGAAGCCGGGCGCCCGGCACGCCGTGCCGACCGGGCTCGCCTTCGCCCTGCCGGCCGGTTTCGAGGGTCAGGTGCGCCCGCGCTCCGGCCTCGCGCTCAAGGCCGGCGTCACCTGCCTGAACACGCCTGGCACCATCGACGCGGACTATCGCGGCGAGGTGAAGGTGATCCTGATCAACCTGGGCGAGGAGGACTTTGTCATCCGCCGAGGCGACCGGATCGCTCAGCTGGTGATCGCCCCGGTCATCCAGGCCGGCTGGCAAGAGGTCGAGAGCCTGGAAGAGACGGTGCGCGGCGCTGGAGGATTCGGCTCGACTGGGCGGGGGTGAGGCTTAACGCCCCCTCCGTCTCGGCGCGACGCGCCGATCCACCTCCCCCGCTGCGCGGTCGAGGATCTGGGCCCAAGATGCTCCACCGCGCAGCGGGGGAGCTGTCCGCGAAGCGGACTGAGGGGGCGTTCGGCGCTCCTAGCTGAACCCCAGCACGTCCTGCATGTCGTAGGCGCCGGCCGGCTTGCCCGCGGCCCAGCGGGCGGCGGCGACGGCGCCCTTGGCGAACAGGCCGCGGTCGCGGGCCGAGTGCGACAGGGTGAGGAGCTCCTCGTCCGAGCCAAAGATCACGCTGTGCTCGCCGACGATGCCGCCGGCGCGGACCACCGAGAAGCCGATCTCGCCTTGCGGGCGCGCGCCGGTGATGCCGTCCCGCGTCCGCCGCGCCACCTGCGAAAGCTCCACGCCGCGCCCCGCGGCGGCGGCCTCGCCCAGCATCAGGGCGGTGCCGGAGGGTGCGTCGACCTTGCGTCGGTGGTGGGCCTCGAACACCTCGATGTCGTAATCGGCCGGCAGCGCGCGGGCGGCTTGGCGCACCAGCCCCATGAGCACATTGACGCCCAGCGAGAAGTTGCCGGCGCGGACGATCGCGATGCGCTTCGCCGCCGCCGCGATCCGCGCCAACTCGGCGTCGTCGAAACCGGTCGAGCCGACGATCAGCGCCGGACCGCCGTGCGCCGCGCAGGCTTCGGCGAGCGCCGCCGAAGCCGCGGCCGTAGAGAAATCGATCACCGTGTCGGCGGCCGCCAGAGCCTCGGCCTGGCCGACCAGGCCTGGGTCGTGTGAGCCGGGCCGATCGAAGCGCGCGACGAGCGCCAGCCGCGGGTCGGCCTCGACCACGGCGGCCACCGCGCGGCCCATTCGGCCGAGAGCTCCGGCGACGGCAATCTTCAGCGGCTCCGGCACGGACCCCTCCACGTGAAACAGGGCGGTTAGTCTCGCGGCGGCTGTATGTGGTCAAATGGATTTGCCGTTCGGCCTGCGATTGCCGCCCAGCAATCGTAAGTGAAGGTTGTTACGAGGGGAACGTCTCTGTAGGTTCCCGGCTTCGCAGCCGCCGACGACCTTTGGGGACCGCCGCCAGATGAGCGACGCCGAAAAACGCACCTTCACCGACGATGAAGCGCTGAGCTTCCACAAGCACCCGATCCCGGGCAAGCTCGCCATCGCCCCCACCAAGCCGATGGCCACCCAGCGCGACCTGAGCCTCGCCTATTCGCCGGGCGTGGCCGTACCGGTGCTGAAGATCGCCGAGGACCCGGAGACGGCCTACGACTACACCTCCAAGGGCAACATGGTGGCGGTGATCTCCAACGGCACCGCGATCCTGGGCCTGGGCGATCTGGGCGCGCTTGCGTCCAAGCCGGTGATGGAGGGCAAGAGCGTCCTCTTCAAGCGCTTCGCCGACGTCGATTCCATCGATGTGGAGCTGACCGCCAAGGACCCGGACGAGATCATCACCGTCGTCAAGAACATCGGCATCACCTGGGGCGGCATCAATCTCGAGGACATCAAGAGCCCCGAGTGCTTCCGCATCGAGACCGAGCTGCAGGAGCTGCTCGACATCCCGGTGTTCCACGACGACCAGCACGGCACCGCGATCATCTCCGCCGCCGGCCTGATCAACGCCTGCGAGATCACCGGCCGGGACATCTCCAAGATCAAGGTGGTGCTGAACGGCGCCGGCGCGGCGGGCATCGCCACGCTCGACCTGATCAAGGCGATGGGCGTCAGCCATGAGAACGTGATCGCCGTGGACTCCAAGGGCGTCATCTATCGCGGCCGCCCCAACGACATGAACCAGTGGAAGAGCGCCCACGCAGTCGACACCGACGCGCGCACGCTCGCCGAGGCGATGACGGGCGCCGACGTCTTCCTGGGCCTGTCGGTCAAGGGCGCGGTGACGCAGGAAATGGTGAAGTCGATGGCTCCCAAGCCGATCATCTTCGCCATGGCCAACCCGGATCCGGAGATCCTGCCGGAGGACGTCTACGCCGTGCGGCCCGACGCCATCGTCGCCACCGGCCGCAGCGACTATCCCAACCAGGTCAACAACGTCCTGGGCTTCCCCTACATCTTCCGCGGCGCGCTCGACGTGCGGGCGCGGCGGGTGAACATGGAGATGAAGATCGCCTGCGCCAACGCACTGGCGCAGCTGGCCCGCGAGGACGTGCCGGACGAGGTGGCCGCCGCCTATCACGGCGCCCAGCTGAAGTTCGGGCCGGAGTACATCATCCCGAGCCCGTTCGATCCGCGGCTGATCTCCTATATCCCGCCGTTCGTCGCCAAGGCGGCGATGGACACCGGCGTGGCGCGCCGGCCGATCGAGGACATGGACGCCTACCGCGCCTCGCTCGCCCAGCGGCTCGATCCGAGCGCCGCCTTCCTGCAGAAGCTGCAGGGCACGGTGCAGGCCGGCCCGAAGAAGAAGATCGTCTTCGCCGAGGGCGAGGAGCCCAGCGTGATCCGCGCGGCCTACGCCTTCCAGTCGAGCGGCCTGGGCGATGCGGTGCTGGTCGGCCGCGAGGAGCTGGTGCACAGCAACATGCGCCTGGTCGGCCTGGACCCTGCCGAAGCCAACCTCGAGATCATCAACGCCCGCGTGTCGCACTGGAACGACACCTTCGTCGACACCCTCTATGAACGGCTTCAGCGCGAGGGCTACCTGCGCCGCGACGTGCAGCGCCTGATCAACCAGGACCGCAATTCCTTCGCCGCCTCGATGGTGGCTGCGGGCCACGCGGACGGCATGGTCACCGGCGTCACCCGCGCCTACGACCAGGTGCTGGGCGAGGTGCTGCAGGTCATCGATCCGGCGCCCGGCGGGCGGGTGATGGGCATGAGCGTGGTTCTCGCCAAGGGCCGCACCCTGTTCATCGCCGACACCAACGTCACCGAAATGCCCGACGCCGAGGACCTGGTGGAGATCGCCCGCGAGGCCGCCGCCGCCGTGCGCCGGCTGGGCTACACGCCGCGCGTCGCCTTCATGAGCTACTCGGCCTTCGGCAATCCGATGGGCGAGCGCTCCGAGAAGGTGCGCGAAGCTGTCGCCATGCTCGACGAGATGGACGTCGACTTCGAGTACGAGGGCGAGATGCCGCCGGAGCTGGCGCTGATCCCCGAGGCGCGGGTCAACTACCCGTTCATGCGCCTCTCGGGCCCGGCCAACGTCCTGATCATGCCGGCCATCCACTCGGCGACCATCTCGACCCAGCTTATCCAGGCCCTGGGCGGCGCCACCGTCATCGGCCCGATGCTGCTCGGGCTCTCGAAGTCGGTGCAGATCTGCCCGCTCTCGGCCTCGGTCTCGCGCATCCTGCAGATGGCCAGCCTCGCCGCCCACGACGGCGAACTGGCGACGATCGAGGGGTAGGGGCGAACTATAACGCCCCCTCAGTCAGCTTCGCTGACAGCTCCCCCGCACGAGGGGGAGCAGCTTGCTCTCGCTCCTCCTCCACCGCGAAGCGGGGGAGGTGGCCACCCCGCCGCGTCGCGGCGGGGCGGTTTCCAACTCTCCGGGTCGCATTGCGCCCCGGTGGCACGCCGGCGCCGAGACGGAGGGGGCGTTCACAGCGGTGCAGGAGCCCATGTCCGACCTCAGCCTCGGCGTCGATTTCGGCACCACCAACACGGTGGTGGCGCTGGCGGGCGCGAGCGGGCCGGCCAGCCTCGTGCCGCTGGCGGCGCCCGGCGGCGTGACCACGGCGTTCCGCTCCGCTCTCGGCTTCCAGGCCCCGCCCGAGCGGCCGAGCGAACGGCAGGTGACCGCCGGGCCTTGGGCGCTCGAAGCCTACGCCGAAGATCCGGCCGAGGTGCGCTTCGTGCAGTCCTTCAAGACCTTCGCCGCCTCGGAGAGCTTCAGCGAGACCCAGATCCTGGGCCGCCGCTACCGCTTCGAGGACCTGCTCTCGACCTTCCTACTCAAGCTGCGCGAGCACGCCGGCGACGGCCTGCCGCCGGTGGGGCGGGTGGTGATCGGGCGGCCCGTGGTGTTCGCCGGCGCCTCGGCGCGGGAAGGCCTCGCCATCGCGCGCTATGAGACCGCCTTCCGCCGGCTGGGCTTCACCGACATCCGCTACGCCTACGAGCCGGTCGGCGCCGCCTTCTTCTTCGCGCGCGACCTTGCGGCCGACGCCACGGTGCTGATCGGCGACTTCGGCGGCGGCACCTCCGACTTTTCGATCGTCCGCTTCGAGCGCCCCAGGACCGGAGACGCGGCGCGCGAGATCCGCGCCCAAGCGCTCGGCAGGTCCGGCGTCGGCGTGGCGGGCGACGCCTTCGACTACCGGATCATCGACAACCTGGTGTCGCCGACGCTCGGCAAGGGATCGAGCTACCGAAGCTTCGGCAAGGTGCTGCCGGTCCCCTACCGCTATTACGCCGCCTTCGCCCGCTGGGACCAGCTCGCGCTGATGCGGGCCAGCCGCGAGATGCGCGAGATCCGCAGCCTGGAACGCGACGCCGACGATCCGGAGAAGATCGCCCGACTGATCGAGGTGCTCGACGACAACCTCGGCTATCAGCTCTACCGGGCGGTGTCAGACCTGAAGATCGCCCTTTCCGAGCACGAGCAGGCCCAGTTCAGCTTCCGCGCCGGCACGATCGTCGTCGAGCGCGACGTGGCTCGCGCCGAGTTCGAAGGTTGGATCGCGCCGGAACTCGCCTTGATGGACGCCGCCGTCGACGCCGCGCTGGCGGACGCGGGCGTGGGCGCCGAGGCCATCGACCGCGTCTTCCTGACCGGCGGAACCTCGCTCACGCCCGCCGTCCGCGGCCTTTTCCGGCGCCGCTTCGCGCCCGAGCGCATCGAGACCGGCGCCGAGTTGGAATCCATCGCCTCGGGCCTCGCCCTGATCGGTCGCGAGCGCAACCTCGACCGCTGGACGAGCCGAGCCTGAAAGCCCGCTCCCCCGAGCGAAGCGCGAGAAGGAGCGGGGCAAGCCCGCCCTACTTCGCCCCCTTGCGCAGCGTCGGGCTGTCGAGGTCGAGGTCGGCGGCGGGGATGACCTCCAGGTTCGGGTGGGCGGCCTTCAGCGGGGCCAGGAAGGCCTTGGCGTCGCCCACCACCAGCACGCTGCCGGCCTTGGGATCGAACATGCCGCGGGCGAAGGCCTGGACGTCGGCCGCGCTCACCGCCTCGACCTTGCCGGTGTAGCGGCTCATCTCGTCCAGCGGCAGGCCGAAGAAGGCGTAGTCGCCGAGGATGTCCGCCAATCCCCCCGTGGTGGCGAGCTGGCGGCCGAAGCCGCCCACCAGCGCCGACTTGCGGGCGGTGAGTTCAGCGGCCGCGGGAGGCGTCGAGACCAGGCTCTGCATCTGCGCGCCGATCAGCTCGAGCACCTGCGGCGCGGACTCGTTCTTGGTCTGAGCGCTGGCTCGGAACAGGCCGGTGGTGCGGCTGGCGGAAAGCCCGGCGGAGGCGCCGTAGCTCAAGCCGCGCTTGAGCCGGATCTCCTGGTTGAGCCTGGCCGAATAGCCGCCGCCCAGCACGTTGTTGGCGACGATGGCCGTGTAATAGGCCGGATCGGTGCGGGCGATGGCCGGCTTGACGACGTTGACCGAGGCCTGGCCGGTCCCGGGGAGATCGATAGCCACGGCGCGCGCGGCGGCCTTGGGGGTGATGTCCGGCTGCGGCGGAAGCGGCGACGCCGGCTTGACCCAGTCGCCGTAGTAGCGTTCGGCTAAGGCGAAGCCCTGGTCGGGGGTGATGTCGCCGGTCAGCACCAGGACGGCGTTGTCGGGCCTGAACCAGGCCCGGTGCAGGGCGGCCAGGTCCTCTGGCTTCAGCCGGGCGATCGACTGCGGCGTGCCGGCGGCGACATGGCCGAAAGGCGTCCCGGCGAAGACGATGGGGGCCGCGGCGTAGCGGGCGATCTGGCCCGGTTCCTCATAGGCGACCCGCAGGCCGTCGAGGGCCTGTTGGCGCTGGCGCTCCAGCTCCTCCGGCTTGAACGCCGGATTGCGGGCGACGTCGGCCATGATGGGCAGGGCTGCATCGAGCTTGTCCGGCATGGCGTTCAGCGTCACCGACGAGGCCTCGCCGCTCGCGCCGGTGTCCAGGCTGGCGCCGAGCGCCTCCACCTCGCGGGCGATCTGCTGGGCCGAGCGCGTCGTCGTGCCCTCGGTGAGCATGCCCGCGGTCATCCCCGCGGCGCCGGCGAGACCATCAGGATCGGCCCAGGCGCCGGCCTTGATCGTCAGGTCGGCGGTCACTAGCGGCAGGTCGGAGGACTGTGCGACGATCACCCGCAGCCCGTTGGCGAGCGTCCGCTCGACCGGCTTTGGCAGCACCGGCTGGACCGGCTTGGCCACCGGTGGCGGAGCCTGGCGCTGGTCAGGCGAGGCGAGGGTGAACACCGGGCCGTCGTAGGCGGCGACCGTCTTGGGCGGGACCGGTTCGACCGACGCCGGCGCGCCCTTTGGCCGCGCGCTTTCGGGCCGGTAGCGGATGGTCATCCGCAGATTGGGGTCGAGGTACTTGCGCACCACGCGTTGCACGTCGGCTGCGGTGACCGCCTGCAAATCGGCCAGCTCGTTGTTGGCCTTGGCAGGGTCGCCCTGGATCCGCAACGCGTAGCCGAGCGCGAACGCGCGGCCCTCGATGGTTTCGCGTTCGCGCAGCTTGCCGGCGACCAACTCGTTCTTCGCCTCCGCCAGTTCGGCGGCGGTGGGCGGTGCGGCGCGCAGCTTCTCCACCTCGGCCAGCAAGGCGGCCTCGCCCTCGGCGAGGTCGTGGCCGGAGGCCATGATCGCCCCCAGCATGAAGCTGCCCGGGTCCTGCGGCAGGTCGGCCAGGGAGAAGGCTTCGCTGGCGATCTGCTTCTCGTAGACGAGGCTGTCGTACAGCCTGGACGACTTGCCGCCCGAAAGGACCGCGTCGAGCACCTTGAGCGCCGGCGCTTCCGGATCCGACGCCTTGGGGCCTAACCAGGTGATGGCCACCGCCGGCAGCGGCACGTTCGGCCCGTAGCCCTCGAACACCCCCGGACCCTTGCGCGGCGGCTCGACGGCGTGCACGCGCCGCACCGGCGCCGCCGGCGGCTTCAGCGGGCCCAGGTAGCGGTCAATCCAGCCGTTCAGCTCGGCCTCGTCGAAGTTGCCGACGACGATCAGGGCGGCGTTGTCCGGCCGATAGTAGGCTTGGTGGAAGGCGCGGACGTCGTCGATGGTGGCGGCGTCCAGCTGAGCGATAGAGCCGATGCCCGGCCGCTTGTACGGGTGCACCTTGTAGGTGGCCTCGGGCACATAGAGCGTCGTGAGCCGCCCGTACGGCTGGGCCAGCACCCGCTGACGCAGCTCCTCCTTCACCACGTCGCGCTCGGACTTGAAGTTCGCGTCGTCGACCACCAGCGAGCCCATCCGCTCGGACTCGGCCCAGATCAGGCGCTCCAGGTGGTTGGCCGGGATCACTTCGTAGTAGTTGGTGAAGTCGTCCCAGGTGGAGGCGTTGTTGAGCCCCCCGACATCCTCAGTGAGCCGGTCGATGCTCTCGGGCGGCAGGTTGCGCGTCGCCTTGAACATCATGTGCTCGAACAGGTGCGCGAACCCCGAACGGCCGTTCGGATCGTCCTTGGAGCCCACGCCGTACCAGACCTGCACCGTGACGTTCGGCGTCGTCCGATCGAGCGAGGTCAGCACCGTCAGCCCGTTCGGCAGGGTGCGCTCTTTGTAGACGATCGGCGGGACGACGCTCTGCGGCTGAGCGGGCGCCTGGGCCAGCGTGGGCGCCCCGGTCGCGGCCGCCAGGACGAGCGCCAGGCCGGCGGCGCGGAAAGTGCGGAACATGAGGCTTCCCAAGATGCTTGAGCCGGAGAAGGCTTAGCATCCCAACGCACACGGGAAAGCTTAAGGCGACGTCATCTTCCCCTTGTCCTTCATCCGTCATCGCCGGGCTCGTCCCGGCGAGCCACCCCAACTCCGTTCCGCAACAGATGAGGCGCGCGTCCTGGGCTGGATGGCCGGGGCGGCCCGGCCATGACGGGTGAATATTACCCTCAGCGCCTCAGTGCAGGCGGCTGCCGCCGGAGAGCTCCTTGACCATGCCGGCGACGAAGTCCTTGGCGTCGCCGAACAGCATGTGGGTCTTCTCGAGATAGTAGAGCTCGTTGTCGATGCCGGCGAAGCCCGGGTTCATCGAGCGCTTGATGACCATGACGGCCTTGGCGCGGTCGGCCTCGATGATCGGCATGCCGGCGATGGCGCTCTTCGGGTCGTCGCGGGCGCCGGGGTTGACCACGTCGTTCGCGCCGATGATCAGGGCCACGTCGGTCTGCGGCATGTCGCCGTTGATCTCGTCCATCTCGACCAGCTTCTCGTAGGGGATGTTGGCCTCGGCGAGCAGCACGTTCATGTGGCCCGGCATCCGCCCGGCGACCGGGTGGATGGCGAACTTCACGTCCACGCCCTTGCTGGTCAGCTGTTGGTAGAGCTCGGCGACCTTGTGCTGAGCCTGGGCCACGGCCATGCCGTAGCCGGGGATGATCACCACGGAGTTGGCGTTCTCCAGCATCATGGCCGCGTCCTCGTGGCTGGCCGAGCGATGGCTCTTCTGTTCGCCGCTGGCCGCACTGGCCACCACCTGGCCGAACCCGCCAAACATGACGTTGGCGAAGGAGCGGTTCATCGCCTTGCACATGATCACCGCCAGGATGAAGCCCGAGGCGCCGTCCAGCGCGCCGGTGATGATCAGCAGCTTATTGCCGAGCGCGAAGCCCATCGTGCTGGCCGCGAGGCCAGCGTAGGAGTTCAGCAGCGCGATGACCGTCGGCATGTCCGCGCCGCCGATCGGCGCCACCAGCATGACGCCGAACAGCGAGGCCAGCGCGATGAAGGCGATCAGCAGGGGCCCGCTCTGCGGATGCAGCGCCAGGGCGATCCCGCAGCCGACGGTGGCGACGAAGACCGCCAGGTTCACAAACTGCTGGCCCTTGAAGATCATCGGGCGGGTGGTCACAAGCTCCTGGAGCTTGGCGAAGGCCAGCACCGAGGCGGTGCAGGTCAGAAACCCGAGGATCATCTCGAACGCCAGGGCCGCGGACTCGAAGCTCAATCCCGCGCCGGCGTCGGCGAGCTTGACCATCTCAACCACGCCGATCAGGGCGATGGCCAGGGCGCCCAGCGAGTGGCTGATCGCCGTCCGCTGCGGGATGGCGGTCATCGGCATCAGATAGGCCATGGGAACGCCGATCGCCGAGCCCAACAGCAGGGCCCCGGCGATCATCGGATAGTCGACGACATCCTTGAGCAGCAGGGTGCCGACGATCGCCAGCAGCATGCCGAGCTCGCCGGCCATCACCCCGCGACGCGAAGTCGACGGGTGGCTCATCCACATCAGCGAGAGAATGAAACAGACGGCCGCGACCAGGTAAGCGGCCTCGACGACAGGGTTGCCGAGGCTCACTTCGAGCCGCCCTTCTTGAACATCTTCAGCATGCGGTCGGTGATGAGGAAGCCGGAGACCAGGTTCACGGTGGCGGCCGTCACGGCGATGAAGCCAAGCGTCTTGCTGAGCGGGCTGCCGGGCTCCTCGCCCAGGATGATGATGGCGCCCACCACCGCCACCGCGGCGATGGCGTTGGTCAGGCTCATCAGCGGTGAGTGCAGCAGGGTCGAGACGCGCTTGATCAGCTGGAAGCCCAGGAAGGCCGCCAGGATGAAGACCGCCAGCAGGTCTGGATCGAATTCGGTGTGCATCGGCGTCCCTTGTGCGTTCAGGCGGCCTGGGCGGGGAAGACGACGGCGTCTTTGCGCACCACCCGGGCGGCCGAGAGGATCTCGTCCTCGGCCGCCGCGTCCGCGTCGGCCTGCTGGAAGAGATGGGTGACGAAGGCGTGCAGGTTGCGCGCGTAGAGGGTCGAGGAATCCACCGGCACGCGCCCCGCCAGGTTCTCGAAGCCGACGACGTGGACGCCGGCCGCGTTCGTCGCGACGTGGCCTGCGACGACGCCCTCGACATTGCCGCCCTGCTCGACGGCGAGGTCGACCACCACCGAGCCCGAGCGCATCGAGTCCACCTGGGCGGCGGAGACCAGCCGCGGCGCCGGGCGCCCGGGGATCAGCGCCGTGGTGATGACGATGTCCTGCTTCTTGATGTGCTCGGAGATCAGCTCGGCCTGCTTGGCCTGGTATTCTGCGCTCATCGCCTTGGCGTAGCCGCCGGCCGATTCCGCCGCCTGGAACTCCTCGTCCTCGACCGCGACGAACTTGGCCCCCAGGCTCTGCACCTGTTCCTTGGCGGCGGGACGCACGTCGGTGGCGGTGACCACCGCGCCGAGGCGCCTGGCGGTGGCGATCGCCTGCAGGCCGGCGACGCCTGCGCCCATCACGAAGACCCGGGCGGGCGTAACGGTGCCGGCGGCGGTGGTCATCATCGGCATCGCGCGGCCATAGACCTGAGCCGCCTCGATGACGGCGCGGTAGCCGGCGAGGTTGGCCTGGGAGGACAGGGCGTCCATGACCTGGGCGCGCGTCGTGCGCGGCAAGAGCTCCATGGCGTAGGCGTCGACGCCCCGGGCGGCCAGCGCCTCCAGCAGCGGCCGGTTGCGCGATGGGTCCAGCAGGCCGACGAGCGTCGCGCCCGCCTTCAGCCGCCCCACGTCCTCGGCGGCGGGCGGGCGGACCGTCAGCAGCACGTCGGCCCCGGCCAGCACGCCCACACGGTCCGTCAGCTCCGCGCCGGCGGCTGCATAGGCCTCGTCGCTGAAGCTGGCGGCCACGCCCGCGCCACGCTCCACCAGCACCCGCACCGGCGCCTTGGCGGATGCGAATTTCTTCACGGCCTCGGGCGTCAACGCGACTCGCGTCTCCCCCGGCCAGGCTTCCTTGAACGCGCCGACCGCGCGCGACTCCGAACCCATGCCGCTACGCCTCACTCCCATGAAAGCTCGTGCGGTCAACGCCGCCGCGGACGCTTGCGCCGAAGCGCCGGCTCCGCGACGAGCCGCCCAGCCCTTGGCTAATGGGGGTATTCTTCGGGAAGCGTCAACTTGACAGGAATCTCACCACATACAGGCTGGAACGACGTCCGTTTTGGGCAAGGGCGGGGCTTTTAGAGCACCTCGAACAGGGCCGCCGCGCCCATTCCGCCGCCGATGCACATGGTGACGACGACGTGCTTCACGCCGCGGCGCTTGCCCTCGATCAGGGCGTGCCCGGTCAGGCGCGCGCCGGACATGCCGTAGGGGTGGCCGATCGCGATGGCTCCGCCGTTCACGTTCAGGCGGTCGTCGGGGATCTGCAACTGGTCCTGGCAGTAGATCACCTGCACGGCGAAAGCCTCGTTCAGCTCCCAGAGGCCGATGTCGTCCATCTTCAGCCCGAACCGCTGCAGCAGCTTGGGCACGGCGAAGACCGGGCCTATGCCCATCTCGTCCGGCTTGGTCCCGGCGACCGCCATGCCGACATAGCGCCCGAGCGGCCGCAAGCCCCGGGCGGCGGCGATCCCCGCTTCCATGACCACGCACGCCGCGGCCCCGTCGGAGAGCTGGCTGGCGTTTCCGGCGGTCACCGAACCGCCCTCCTTCACCGGCTTCAGCGCGGCCAGTCCCTCCAGGGTGGTGTCAGGCCGGTTCCCCTCGTCGCGCTCGAGCGTGACCGGGCGTTCGCTGACCTCGCCGGTGGCCTTGTCGGTCACCTTCATCACCGTGGAGACGGGGATGATCTCGTCGTTGAAGAGCCCCGCCGCCTGGGCCGCGGCGGTGCGCTGCTGCGACTTCAGCGCATAGGCGTCCTGCCGCTCGCGGCCGATCCCGTAGCGCCGGCCGACGACTTCGGCGGTCTCCAGCATCGGCATGTAGATGTCCGGCTGCATGGCGACCAGCTCGGGATCGAAGCCGAAGCGGACCTCCGGCGTCTGGACCAGCGAGATCGACTCCACGCCGCCGGCCACGATCACGTCCATCCGGTCGACGATGACCTGCTTGGCCGCGGTGGCGATCGTCATCAACCCCGAGGAGCACTGCCGGTCGATGGTCATCCCGGCCGTGGTCACGGGCAGCCCGGCGCGCAAGGCGGCGGTCCGGCCGATGGTCTGCTGGTCGCCCTGCGGCAGGGCCGCGCCGATCAGGCAGTCCTCGACCTCTGCAGGATCGATGCGCGCCCGCTCGACGGCGGCCCGGATGGCGTGGGCGGTGAGCGTCGGCGCCTTGGTGGCGTTGAACGCGCCCCGGTAAGCGCGCCCGATCGGCGTGCGGGCGACTGAGACGATGACGGCGTCACGGGTCATTGGCGTTCCTTCGATCCGAAATTGTGGCCGGCCTTGCTGAGCTCGACGCGGCTCTGGACATAGCCCTGCTCAGGCGTCAGTTCGTCCGTCCGATCGGCGAGCTCGTCCCAGCGGGCGACGAGCTTCTCGGCGGTGTCGTCGCCCAGGCCGACATGGATGCCGCGCGTGAGGTCGAGATGGGTCAGCTCGAAGCTGCCGGCGCCCGCGCAGAGAATGGTCTTGGTGGGCGCATCCTCGCGCACCAGGGCCAGCAGTCCGTGGCTGACCGCCTCCGGCTTCAGCGCGTCCATGACTTCAGGCGGCACGAGCCCGCTCATCATCTGGGTGCCGGCGAGAGGCGCCAGGCAGTTGACCCGTATGTTGTGTTTCGAGCCCTCGATCGCCAGGCTGTTCATCAGCCCGACCAGCGCCATCTTGGCGGAGGCGTAGTTCGCCTGGCCGAAATTGCCGAACAGGCCCGCCCCGGAGGTGGTCATGACGATGCGGCCGAAGCTCTGCGCGCGCATCGCCTCCCACACCGCCTTGGAGCAGATGAACGATCCCACCAGATGCACCTCCATCACCAGGCGGAACTCCTCGATCGTCATCTTGGCGAAGGTCCGGTCGCGCAGGATGCCGGCGTTGTTCACCAGGATGTCGATCCGGCCCCAGGCGTCCAGCGCCCGCTGCGCCATCGCCTCCATCTGGTCGGCGTCGGCGACCGAAGCCTGGAAGGCCATGGCCTCGCCGCCCGCGTCGACGATCTCCCGGACCACCGCCTCGGCCGTTGCGCCCAGGTCGTTGACCACCACCCGCGCTCCGCGCCGCGCCACGAGCCGCGCGTGCGAGCGGCCGAGCCCGTCACCCGCGCCGGTGACGATGGCCACCCGTCCTGACAGATCGATCAACAGTGTTCCTCCGGTTCAAACCCCGCGCAGGCGAGAGCCTTCAGATCTGCGCCGCCCGCGCCGTCCCGTCCAGACGCCAGTGCGCCGAAAGCGCGCGCTATTGAACCTAGGCCGACCCCGGTTTGACCGGCCGCGGCGCATGCCGCAGCTTGCTTCGATCGCGAGTGATTCGATCGTGGGCCGTGGCTGACTTCTACGAATTCTTCGCCGGCGGAGGCATGGCGCGCGCGGGGCTGGGGCCAGGCTGGCGCTGCCTGTTCGCCAACGACTTCGACGAAGCCAAGGCCGCCGCCTATGCGCGCAACTGGGGCGCGGGCGAATCGAAGGCCTGTCCGGAGCTCTTCGTGGGCGACGTCCGGAAGGTGAGTGCGGCCGACCTGCCCGGCCAGGCCGACCTCGCCTGGGCCTCCTTTCCCTGCCAGGACCTGTCGCTGGCGGGCGCCGGCGCCGGCCTGGGCGGCGAGCGTTCGGGGACCTTTTATCCGTTCTGGGACGTCGTCAGGGGCCTCGCGGCGGAGGGCCGCGCGCCGAAGGTGATCGCGCTGGAGAACGTGCTTGGGACGCTGACCTCGCACGCCGGCCGCGACTTCGAGGCGATCTGCCGGACCTTCGCCGAGGCGGGCTACCGCTACGGCGCACTGGTGATCAACGCCTCCCTGTTCGTGCCCCAGTCCCGGCCGCGCCTGTTCCTTGTGGGGGTTCTGCAGGAGACGGCCGTTCCCGCGGCGCTGCTGGCGTCGGGCCCGGAGGCGCCGTTCCACACGCCTGGGCTCTGCAAGGCGATCGAAGGCGTCTCGGCGGCTTGGCGGGACAATCTGGTCTGGTGGAGCCTGCCCGCGCCGCTGCGCCGCAACCGCGGTTTCACCGATCTCGTCGAGGAGGCGCCGACGGGAGTGGCCTGGCACAGCGCCGCCCAGACCGAGGCGCTGCTGGAGAAGATGGCGCCGCTGAACCGGCAGAAGGTGGAGGACGCCAGGGCCGCCGGCCGGCGCATGGTCGGCTGCGTCTACAAGCGCACCCGCCGCGACGAACGCGGCTTGAAGGTGCAGCGGGCCGAAGTGCGCTTCGACGACGTCGCGGGTTGCCTGCGGACCCCCGCCGGCGGCTCGAGCCGCCAGACCGTCCTGGTGGTGGATGGGGACGGGATCCGCTCGCGCCTGATCTCGGCCCGCGAGACCGCGCGGCTGATGGGCCTGGACGACGATTACGTCCTGCCGCCCAACTACAACGAGGCCTATCACCTAACCGGCGACGGCGTGGTCGTGGACGTGGTGCGTCACCTGGCCCGGTATCTGCTGGAGCCGCTGCTGGGCCTGGGCGAACCGGCGCGCGAAGCGGCCTAAGCCCATCGCTACAGCTGAGGCGCCCGTGAGGTCTTGCACAGTGGGCGCAAAGGCGGGGCGAACCTGCCGGCAACGGAGGCCGCCCAGAGCCGGGGCGCCAGGCCCGGACGCAACACGGTCGCGCGGTAGCTTCGGCGCCGCCATCGCGGACAAAGGGGAAAGGAGGGGCGCGCCCGCGACCTGGCAGGCATGGGGGGTGGCGTCCATGGCCTCAAGCGCGCCCGCGCGGTCCGACATCACGGCTGGCGATCGCCGTCAGAGGGGCCCGTCCCGCACCAATGACGTTAGACGGCTAAGGAGCGGGGTCAACGGGGCGTTGTATTAAAAATTCGTTAACGTGGCTTTGCTGGCCCGGAAGGAGCTCAGAGCGGGTCGCCCCAGTTCCGTCGGCGCGCGGCGGCGTAGGCCGCCTTGTCGCGGCGGGCGACGAAGCGGCGCTCCAGCCCATCGGGCGCGCAGAGCCGCAGCTCGATCCCCGGCTTGCCGGCGCGCGGCGGGCCGAGCACGCGGGCGCCGGCGGGCGCGCCGAGGCCCGGCCTGGCGGCCAGCACATAGGCGAACGGCTCGTCCTCGAACGGCGCCTCGGCGGCCTTGGCCAGCTTGTGATCCCGGCTGCGCGGCAGGCGGACGCTGAAATGGCACCAGTCCGCACCTTCGATCGGGCAGGCGCGATCGTGCGGACAGGGCGCCAGGATCTGCGCGCCCGCGCCGGCCAGCGCCTCCCGTGCGGTGCGGAGCCGGGCGAAGCCCGCGGGCGTGCCGGGCTCGATCAGCGCCAAGACGCCGTCGCAGGCGGCCCAGAGGTCCGCCACGACGCCGGCCTGCCGCTCCGGCGCGATCTCGGCGAGCGCATAGCTCAGTGCGACCAGGTCCGCCCGCCCCCACGCCTCGCCACCGCAGGTGAGATCGGCGCGCCGGCGCCCGGCGCGGCGCAGCGGCTCCGGCCCCTCGCCCGCCAGCCGCGCCGCGGTCTCCAGGAACACGGGGCTGGCGTCGAGCCAACTGATCTCGGCCAGATCCGGCCAGGCCTCCAGCGCCGCCCAGCTCGCCGCCGCCGTGCCCGCGCCCGCGTCCAGCAGCATGCGCGGCGTGAAGCCGGGCGCGCGCAGCCGAGCCTCGCGGAACACGGAAAGACAGGCCGCATAGGTGGCCGGCAAGCGCGCGAGCGCATAGGCGAGCGCATCCTGCACGTCGCGGATCACGCCGGCCGAGCCCTGGCCCGACCGGTAGGCGGCCGACGTCCGCGCCGCCCGCTCCGCCAGCGCCTTGCGCGAGACGCCCTCCAGCTCCCGCTCCAGCGCGGCGCGCAGCAGCGATGGAAGCTCCAAGCCTAAGCCTTGCGGTTGGCGATCAGGTCGTCGACCACCGCCGGATCGGCCAGGGTCGAGGTGTCGCCCAGGTTCGAGAGATCGTTCTCGGCGATCTTGCGCAGGATGCGGCGCATGATCTTGCCGGAGCGGGTCTTCGGCAGGCCAGGGGCGAACTGCACGACGTCAGGCGCGGCGAACGGCCCGATCTCGCGCCGCACCCAGCCCTTGAGATCGGCGGCGAGCACGTCGGTCGGCGTCGCGTCGACCTTCAGCGTGACGTAGCAGTAGATGCCCTGCCCCTTCACAGGATGCGGATAGCCGACCACCGCCGCCTCCGTGACGGCCTCATGGGCGACCAGCGCGCTCTCGATCTCCGCGGTGCCCAGGCGATGCCCGGAGACGTTGATCACGTCATCCACCCGGCCGGTGATCCAGTAATAACCGTCCTCGTCCCGGCGGCAGCCGTCGCCGGTGAAGTACTTCCCGGGATAGGTGGTGAAGTAGGTGGTGATGAAGCGCTCGTGGTCGCCGTAGACCGTACGCATCTGGCCCGGCCAGCTGTCGGTGATGCAGAGATTGCCGCTGGTCGCGCCCTCCAGCACCTTGCCGTCGGCGTCGACCAGCTGCGGCCTCACGCCCGGCAGCGGCTTGGTGCAGGACCCGGGCTTCAGCGGCGTGGCCCCGGGCAGCGGGCTCATGAGGCAGGCGCCGGTTTCGGTCTGCCACCAGGTGTCGACGATCGGGCAGCGCTCCTCGCCGACGACCCGGTAGTACCAGAGCCAGGCTTCGGGATTGATCGGCTCGCCGACCGAGCCCAGCAGGCGGATCGACTGGCGCGAGGTCCGCGTCACCGACTCGTCGCCTTCGCGCTCCAGCGCGCGGATGACGGTGGGCGCGGTGTAGAAGATCTCGACCTTATGCTTGTCGCAGACCTCCCACATGCGCGAGCACGTCGGATAGTTCGGCACGCCCTCGAAGATCAGGCTGGTGGCGCCGTTCGCCAGCGGCCCGTAGACCACGTAGGAGTGGCCGGTCACCCAGCCGATGTCGGCGGTGCACCAGAAGACCTCTCCCGGCCGATAGTCGAAGATCACCTCATGTGTGTAGGCGGCCCAGGCGAGATAGCCGCCGGTGGTGTGCAGCACGCCCTTGGGCTTTCCGGTCGAGCCCGAGGTGTAGAGGATGAACAGCGGATCCTCGGCGTTCATCGGTTCGGGATCGCATTGATCGCCGACGGCCGCCTTCAGGTCGGAATAGAACTCGTCGCGGCCGGCCGTCATCGGCACGTCAGCCTTGGTGCGCCGCACGACGATGACGCTGGCGACGTCGGGGCAGGTTTCGAGCGCCTCGTCGACGTTCAGCTTGAGCGGCACGATCTTGCCGCCGCGGACGCCCTCGTCCGCGGTGATCACCACCTTGGAGTCGCAGTCCTGGATGCGGCCGGCCAGGCTGTCCGGCGAAAACCCGCCGAACACCACCGAATGGACAGCTCCGATGCGGGCGCAGGCCAGCATGGCGAAGGCCGCTTGCGGGATCATCGGCAGGTAGATGGTGACCCGGTCGCCCTTCTTGACGCCCTTGGCCTTGAGCACATTGGCCATGCGGCAGACTTCGGAATGCAGCCGTCCGTAGGTGACGGTGTTCCAGAGTTCCGGGTCGTCGCTCTCCCAGATGAAGGCGACCTCGTCCTTGCGATGCGGCAGGTGTCGGTCGATGCAGTTGACGGAAACGTTCAACACGCCGTCCGCGAACCAGCGGATGCGAAAGTCGTCGCGGGCGAACGAGACATCCTTCACCTGGGTGAAGGGCTTGATCCAATCGAGCCGGCGGCCCAGCTCCGCCCAATAGCCGTCGGGGTCGGTCTCGACGCGGCGGACGGCCGCCTCGTAGCCCTCCGCGTCGAGATGGGCCTTCGCCGCCCATTCCGGCCGGACCGGAAACACGTCGTCGCTCATCACCGTCTCCCAACCTTGGACAGCCACTATGCGGAATGCGCACAGCCGCGCAATTCCCCCGTGAGCGTGGTCAGAGGCCCCGCGCGCGCCGGTCCGCCTCGAGGCGCGCGACCGCCGATCCGTACACCTCGTATTCCAGCGGAAAGGCTCGCTCATAGACCCCGCGCAGGTCCGGCCGCGCCGCGTCGGGATCGCCCTCGCGGTGGGCTTCGGTGGCGAGGTTGAGCCGGCGCACTTCGGAGGGCGGTTCGCGACCGAGGACGGCGGCGAACAGGGCGACCGACTGGGCGTAGCGCTCCGTCACGCCGACGGCGAGGTACTGCGGCCCGAACGCCGTCTCGGGGGCCGAGGGGTCTACCGGATCGGCCAGTTGCGCGAGGAAGGAGAACGGGTCCTGGCCATCCGCCTCGAACGCGCGCCGCCGGCGCTCCAGCCAGGTCTCCAGGTCGGGGCCGTCTACGAAGTCCGGGACGGAGACTCCGCTGCGGATCTGGAAATGCAGGTAGCGCCAGTTGGAGACGAAGCGGTCGAACGGGTCGCGCAGGAAGACGATGAACTGGTCGGCCGAAGGATAGTACTGGCGCACCCCGATGCCGCGCAGGCGGTTGAAGTGGCCGTGCACGCAGAGCCCCGGCCGCAATTCGGCGCGCGCCGGCGCCTCGCCCTGGTCGCCGCGATAGTGGAAGGCCATGTTGCCGCGGCTGAACCAGGCTTCCAGGTCGTTGCGGAAGCTGGTGCCGGCGGTCTTCGGAACGTGCAGCGAGAACAGCGGCCGCGATGGATCGTAGGCCGCGGCGATGCCCTCTTCCCGCCCCATGCGCCGCTCCTGTGCCGGTCATTCAGAAAAATGCTGGGGACGAATAGCCGTCAGGGCGCGCCGGGCGCAACTCCGCGCCAAGGCTCAGCTTGCGGCGAGTCGCCTCGCTCGCCATGGTCGCGCCGATGGTTCGTACGGTCGGGGTCGCGGCGGTCGCCGCCTTGGTGTTGGCCGCGGGCGCTTGCGCGCGCAAGCCCGCGGAACGCGCGGAAACGGGGGCCGCCCAGGCCCTGCTGGCGTCCGCATGGTCGCAGGACGACGCGGCGTTCGAGGCGGTCGTCGATCGCCAGGCCGTGCGCGAGGACCTCCGCCGCCAGCTCGCCGAAATGGCCCAGGCCAATGGCCTGGCGGTCGACGGCGGCGCGTCCAATGCGGCGCTCGACCGGATGATCACGCCGCACGCCTTCCGGCTGGTGGACGCCGCATCCGGCATGCCGCTGGCGGCTGCGCCTTCGCGCGACCAGGCCGCCGCCCTGCTGAAGCCGCTGGGCAAGGACCGGGTCTGCATCCACGACCAATCGTCGGGACAGACCTGTCTCCTCACCTTCGCCAAGGCTAAGGCCGGCTGGCGCCTGGTGGGCATGGCGCCGGCCGGCTTCACCATCGCCGTGGTCCCGGAGCCCGTGGCGACGAAGTCCTAGGCGGGGCGCCCGCAGGGCCCCTCCAGCCTAAACCGGCTGCTTGACCGTCCGCAGGTAGGGCTTGTGCTCGGTCCAGCCGCCCGGGAAGAGCGTGCGGGCCTGCTCGTTGTCGACGGAGGGGACGATGATCACGTCTTCGCCCTGCTTCCAGTTCCCCGGCGTCGCGACCTTGTGCTTGTCGGTGAGCTGCAGGCTGTCGATGACGCGCAGCACTTCTTCGAAGTTGCGGCCGGTGGAGGCCGGGTAGGTCAGCGTCAGACGGACCTTCTTGGACGGGTCGATCACGAACACCGAGCGGACGGTCAGGGTGTCCGACGCGTTCGGATGGATCATGCCGTAGAGGTCGGAAACCTTGCGGTCGTGGTCGGCGATCAGCGGAAAGTTGAGGGCCGCGCCCTGGGTCTCCTCGATGTCCTTGGCCCAGCCCTTGTGGCTGTCGGTCGGATCCACCGAGAGGCCGATCACCTTGACGCCGCGCTTCTCGAACTCGGGCTTGAGCTTGGAGACCAGGCCGAGTTCGGTGGTGCAGACCGGGGTGAAGTCCTTCGGGTGCGAGAACAGCACCACCCAGCTGTCGCCCGCCCACTTATGGAAGCTGAGCGGGCCTTCGGTGGAATCCTGGGTGAAATCGGGGGCGATGTCGCCGAGTTGCAGCGCCATGACGGGTCTCCTTCAAGTCTTGACGGCCCTTCCGCAGAGGATAGGCGCCTGGCGCGACATTTGCACGCAGGCGCGACAGAAAATGCGGGGCCTGAACAACGCCCCTCCGTCTCGCGCCTGACGGCGCGATCCACCGCCCCGGCTTCGCGGTCACGGATCTGCGCACAAGGATGTGCCACCGCGGAGCGGGGGCGCTGTCAGCGAAGCTGACCGAGGCGGCGTTGTTGCGGTTCGCCCTTATCTTCGGCGCCTTGAAAGGCTACCTCCAGGGCTGAACAACGGAATTGCGCCATGCTGCTGCACAGGTCGACCTGGACCGAGATCGAGGATTTCCTGACGCGCTCCCGCACCGTGGTAATCCCGATCGGCTCCAACGAGCAGCATGGGCCGACGGGCCTCCTGGGCACCGACTGGATGTGCCCGGAAATCATCGCCAACGAAGCGCAGAAGACCGCCGACCTGCTGGTCGCGCCGACCTTCAACATCGGCATGGCGCAGCATCACCTGGGCTTTTCCGGCACCATTGCGCTTCGGCCCTCGACCTTCATGGCGGCGATCGGCGACTGGGTCCGCAGCCTGGCGGCGCACGGCTTCACCAGGCTCTATTTCCTGAACGGGCACGGCGGCAACGTCGCCACCATCGAGGCCGCCTTTTCCGAGATCTACGCCGAGGCCAGCTTCGCCGGCCGGCCGCGCGGCTTCGCCTGCAAGCTGACCAACTGGTGGGACCTGAAGGGCGTCATGCGCGTCGCCACGCGCCAGTTCCCGAGCGGTCACGGCAGCCACGCCACGCCCTCCGAAATCGCCATCACCCAGTGGGCCTATCCCGACGCGATCAAGAACTACCAGTACGCGCCGCAGATCGCCCCCACCGGCCCGATCCGCGAGGCGGCCGACTTCCGCGCCCGCTACCCCGACGGCCGCATGGGATCGGATCCCGGCCAGGCGACCCCGGAAAAGGGCGGCGAGCTGGTGGCCGCCGCCGCCGCGGCGCTGATCGACGACGTCGCGGCGTTCGCCGCCGAGCCGGCGGTGCTTTAGGCGCCGGACGCCCGCGGCGTCAGATAGGCGGTCAGGATCCGCGCCAGGGCTTCGCGCAGTTCCTCGATCGTGGGACCGGGGCGGTCGGCGGGATACTGGTGCTTGGTCGCCGCCAGCCGCTGCAGGCTGGCGTACAGGATCACGGCGTCGGCGTAGGCCTCCGCCGCCGAGAGGCCGGGCTTGGCGCGACGAACCGCCGCCGCCAGCCGGTTCATGATCGGCACCGCGCTCCTGGTGCGCAGGTTCAGGAACCGCGCATTCCCGCGATCGGACTCGAGACCGAGATAGAGCATGACGTGACTGTGCTTGTCCCAGACCTCGGTGAACCCTTCGATGAAGCGATGGGCGTCCTCGACCAGTCGTTCCGGATCACTGAAACAGTCGCGATGGCTTTCGGCCACCCGGGCCATCGCCTCGCCGGCTTCCTCGCTGAGCGCGTAGAGCAAGTCCGGCACGTCTTCGAAGTAGACGTAGAAGGTCGCAGGCGCGGTCTTGGCGGCCTTGGCGATCGAGGCGACGCTCAGTTGGAACGGCGAGACGCTCTCCAGGAGCTCGCGCGTCACGCTCAGCAGTCGCTGGCGCGTCTCCTTCGCCTTGCGCCCGAGCGTCCAGCGGGCTCTTCCGTTGGCAGTCGGGCGCGTCACCGGGCCTCCGTCCAGGGTCACACCTGGCGGTCGAGCACCAGGCCGATGCCCTGGCCGCCGCCGATGCACATGGTGACCAGGGCGTAGCGGCCGCCGATGCGCTGCAGCTCGTAGAGCGCCTTGACTGTCAGGATGGCTCCCGTCGCCCCCAGCGGATGGCCCAGCGCGATGGCCCCGCCGTTCGGGTTGGTCTTCTCGGCGTCGAAGCCCAGGGCGTCGGCGACGGCGCAGGCCTGGGCGGCGAAGGCCTCGTTGCTCTCGATGACGTCGACCTGCTCCAGCTTCACGCCGGCGCGGGCGAGCGCCATCGGCACCGCGGGGATCGGGCCCAGGCCCATGACCTCCGGTTCGACGCCGGCGTAGCCCCAGCCGATCACGCGGGCCATCGGGGCGGCCCGGGTCCGCTTCAGGCCGTTCGCCGACATCAGCGCGACGGCCGCGGCCCCATCGTTGATGCCTGAGGCGTTGCCGGCGGTGACCACGCCGCCGTCGCGCTTGAAGGCGGGTTTGAGGCTGGCCAGCGACTCGACGGTCGTGTCGGGCCGCACGTGCTCGTCCTGGCTGAAGACCTTGACGCCCTTGCGGTCCTTGATCTCCACCGGCGCGATCTGGGACTCGAACCGGCCCTCGGCGATGGCGCGCGCGGCGCGCTGGTGGCTCTGGGCGGCGATCTCGTCCTGCCGCTCCCGGCCGACGCCGCAGCGCTCGGCGACGCGCTCGGCGGTCATCCCCATGTGGCCGTGGCCGAAGGGATCGTGGAGCGCGGCGAGCAGCGTATCGATCAGGGCCGCGTCGCCCATCTTGCGTCCCCAGCGGACATCCGGCGCCAGGAACGGCGCATTGCTCATGCTTTCCGCGCCGCCAGCGACGGCGACGTCGCATTCGCCCAGCCGGATCATCTGGGCGACGGAGACGATCGCCTGGGCGCCCGATCCGCAGAGGCGATTGACCGTCAGGGCGCCGCTGGCGGCTGGCACGCCCGCGCCGAGCGCCGCGACCCGCGCCAGATAGCCGTCGCGGGGCTCGCAAGGGATGACGTTGCCCAGCACCACGTGCTCGACCTGATCGGCGGGGCAGCCGGCGCGCCGCAGCGCCTCGGCGATCACATGCGAGCCAAGCTGGCTCGGGGCGAGGTCCCTGAGGCTTCCGCCGAACCCGCCGATGGGCGTGCGAGCGGCCCCGACGATGAAGATGTCTTCAGCCATGAGTGTGGAGTTCCGGCCAACCTGATGATGCGTGACGTCCAGGCAGGGGCGCCGACGTGCAAGCCGGGCTCAAAACACAGTTTCAGCGAGCCGACAAGCCGCGCTCCCAGGCTTCTCCCGCCGCCGCCGTGGGCGCTTAATCATCGACAGGGGTGGGATTTGACGATATGTCAATTCTAGAATGGGACCCGCCTCCTGCAGTGGAGGGTTGGTCGCCAGAGAGACAAGAGGATCGCGAGATGCCCAACCTTCCCTATCCCGTCTACGACTCCGACAACCATCTCTACGAGCCCGAGGAAGCCTTCCTGCGCCACCTGCCGAAGGAGTTCAGCGAGGACTTCTACTTCGTCGACAAGGGCGGCCGGCGGAAGCTCGTCATCAACGGCATGCTGTCGGAGTACATCCCCAACCCGACGTTCGAGGTCGTGGCCGGACCCGGCAAGCACGAGAAGTGGTACCGCGGCGAGAACACCGAGGGTCTCACCATGCGCGAGCTGTCGGGCCAGCCGCTGCGGCCGCCGCCGGAATGGCGCTCGGGCGACGGGCGCATCGCCGTGCTGAACCAGCAGGGCATCCACGCGGCCCTGGTGTTCCCGACGCTGGCCTCGGTGATCGAGGAGCGGCTGAACAACAAGCCCAAGTCGATCGCGGCCCTGTTCCAGTCCCTCAACCAGTGGGTCGACGAGGAATGGGGCTTCGCGCGCGAGAACCGGCTGTTCTCCGTGCCGATGATCAACCTCGCCGACATCGACCTGGCGATCGCCGGGCTGGAATTCGCCCTCAAGGCCGGCGCGCGCTGCATCGGCATCCGGCCGGCGCCGGTGCCGGACCAGCGCGGGATCACCCGCTCCTTCGGCTTCCCGGAGTTCGACCGGTTCTGGGCGCGCGTCGCCGAGGCCGGGATCTTCGTCTGCATGCACGCCTCCGACTCCGGCTACGACCTGATCGCCCGGATGTGGGAGGGCGGCGGCGCCGAATGGCGGCCGTTCGGCCACCAGAACGCGCACAAGCTGACGCTGGACCACCTGGGCCGGCCGATCTCCGACTCGCTGTCGGCGCTGATCTGCTACGGCGTGTTCGACCGGCACCCGAACCTTAGGGTCGCCGCAGTGGAGAACGGCGCGGTCTGGCTAGGTCCGCTGCTGGGCCGGCTGAGCCACGCCTACGGCCAAATGCCCAAGGCCTTCTCCCGTCACCCGGTGGAGACCTTCAAGCAGCACATCTTCGTCGCCCCCTTCTTCGAGGACGACACCGAAGTGCTGCGCCAGCTGATGCCGGCCAACCGGATCCTGTTCGGCAGCGACTTCCCGCACCCAGAAGGCCTCGCTGAGCCGCTCGACTACGTGAAGGAATTCCCCACCTACAGCGACGAGGAAATCAAGCGGGTGTTCCACTCCAACCTCAAGGGCCTGCTGGAGGGCGTCCGCGACGAAGCGGCCTGACGGCGGACGATGACGAGGCGCCGCCCGGTCCTGCTGGGCGGCGCAGCGCGGTCAGGCCGAGTAACCGCCGTCCGTCACGATGGCGCGCCCGTTGATGAAGGCCCCGGCGCGCGAGCACAAGAAGATCGCCAGGCCGCCCATGTCCTCGACGGCGCCCAGCCGGCCCAGCGGGGTCCTTTCGACCCAATCCTTGCGTTGATCGTCGCCCAAGGGGGCGTTCATACGGGAAGGAAACCACCCGGGCGAGATGGCGTTGGCGGTGATCCGCCGTTCGCCGAATCCGCGGGCCATGGTCCGGGTCAGCTGCTCGACAGCAGCCTTCGAGGCGGGATAGGCCGCCGAAGCGGCGCCGGCGGCGATCGTGGCCGCCGAGCTCAGATTGATCACCCGCGCCGGGTCCTCGTCGTTCGCGGCCGCCGACAGCAGCGGCAGGAGCTTCTGGGTGAGGAAGAAAGGCGTCTTGGTGTTGAGCGTCATCACCCGGTCCCAGCCGGTCTCGGGATAGCTGTCGATCGGATGGGTCCAGCTCGCGCCGGCGTTGTTGACCAAGATGTTCAGCCCGGATTCCCGCTCCGCCAGCGCGCCGGCGAGGCGCTCGATCTCGGACATCACCGAGAGGTCGCAGGCGATCGCATGGCATTCGCCCAGCGCGCCGATTTCGGCCGTCGCCGCGTCCAGCCGATCCTGCTTGCGGCCGGTGATGTAGACCTTCACGCCGTTGGCGGCGAAGGCGGTGGCGATCATCTGGCCGACGCCGCTGCTGCCGCCCGTCACCAGGGCGACCTTGCCGCGCACCCCAAACAGGCTTTCGACGTCGAGGGTCACCCACAGCTCCCTTAGAACTCGGTCCGGCTGGACGGCGCTTCTCACGGCGCTAAAGTTGACGGCATATCAATCGCCGGCCGCGGGGTCGAGCGGGGCAGGCCACGGCGTACGTCGCGGGTTCGAGACATGCGCGGCGACGCCTCGCTTCGAACCGGAAACGACATAGCAAAGGCGCGCTGACCCGGTCGGCCGCGAGCCAGACATACGGGAGGCACCTGCGCCGTGAACGCCAACGACATTCTTCTCACCGATCAGGTCGCAGTGGTCACCGGCGGCGGCGGCGGCATCGGCCGCGGGATCGCGCTGGCCATGGCCTCGGCGGGCGCGGACGTGGTCATCGGCGAAATCATCCCGGAACGCGCCGAGGAGACGGCGACGCGGGTGCGCGAGCTCGGCCGGAAAGCCCTGCCGGTGCAGATGGACGCCATGGACAGCGATCAGGTCCGCGGCCTGATCGACAAGGCGGCGAGCGAGTTCGGCCGGATCGACATCCTGGTCAACAACGCCGGCGGAGTCTCGCGGCGGCTCTTCCTAGACCAGTCGGAGCGGTCCTGGCGGCGACTCATCGACTTCAACCTGGTGAGCATGCTGGCCGCCATCTCGGCGGCGGTCCCAGTAATGAAAGCCGGCGGCCGAGGCGGTTCGATCATCAACGTCAGCAGCATCGAGGGCTCGCGCGCCGCCCCGCAGTACGCCGTCTACGCCGCCTGCAAGGCCGCGATGAACAATCTGACGCGCAGCCTGGCGCTGGAGTTCGGCGACGACGGGATCCGCATCAACACCATCGCCCCGGACCATACCGTGACGCCGGGCATCCGCGGCCAGATCAAGGGTCCGGTCGATCCCTCGACCTGGACCAAGCTGACCCCGGAACACGAGGCCGGCCTCGCTTCGATCATTCCGCTGGGCCGGGAGGGCGTCGACTCCGAGTGCGGCGACGCCGCCGTCTTCCTCGCCTCGAAGATGGCCAGCTACATCACCGGCGTGGTCCTGCCGGTCGACGGCGGCACCTACGCCTCCAGCGGCTGGATGCGCGCCGGCGAGCGCGGGTGGGTGCTGCATGACTAGAGGGAGAAGGTCCATGGGCGCCGAGACCGCCGAGCCGAAGCGGCCGCTGCCCGTCGTCAACGAGCTGAACGCCTACTTCTGGCGTGGCGGTGAAGACGGACAGCTGCACATCCTCAGGTGCGAGGCCTGCGGCTTCTGGATCCATCCCTACGCCGGTCGCTGCCCGAAATGCCGGTCGGACAAGGTGTCGCCGCAACCGGTGTCGGGACGCGGCGTGGTCGCCGGCTTCACCGTCAACCACCACCCCTGGCAGGCCGATGTGCCCGTTCCCTATGTGGTGGCCCTCGTCGCGCTCGAGGAGCAGGCGAACGTGCGGCTGATGACCAACATGCCGCGCACCCCGATCGAGGCGGTTCGCATCGGCTTGCCGGTGACGGTCTACTTCGAGCAGCAGGACGGCGTTTACGTGCCCATGTTCGAGGCCGCGTCTGGGAGCGAGGCATGACCCACTACCCTGAGAAGAACGTCGCCATCTCCGGAATCGGGCAGTCGGAGATCTACCGCAAGCCGCAGGTGCTGCCGTTCGAGCTGGCCCTGCGCGCCTGCGAGCGGGCGATCGCCGACGCCGGGCTGAAGCCGGAGGACATCGACGGCGCGGCGATGTGGCCGGCGACGCCGGCCGGCACCGCGTCTGGCTTCAGCTCGGCCAGCATCAGCGACGTAGCCGCCAGCCTCGACCTGAAGCTGAACTGGTGGTCGGCATCCGACAGCGCCGCCCAGCTCACTCCGGTCGTGGAGGCGGTCGCCGCGATCGCGGCGGGCTATGCGACCCATGTGCTGTGCTGGCGCGCGGTCGGCGAGCGCTGGGCCTCGCTGATGCCGGGCGCCGCGGCCGCCCCTAGGCAGGCGAGCAGCTTCGTCGACTGGATGCTGCCCTACCGGGCGCCTTCGGCGGCGATCTGGTGTGGGATCCACGCCTCGACGCACATGGCGCGCTACGGGATCACCCGCGAGCAGATGTCGGCCATACCAATCGTCCAGCGGCGCAATGCGGCCTTGAACCCCAAGGCGATCTACCGCGAGCCGCTGAGCTTCGACGACTACATGTCGGCGCGGATGATCTCGACGCCCTTCAGCCTCTACGACTGCGACATTCCCTGCGACGGCGCCACGGCGGTGATCGTCTCACGGCTGGACGCCGCGCGCGACCTGAAGCAGCCGCCGGCGGTGCTGGAGGCGGTGGGCGTCGGCTCGCGCGACCGCATGGACACCTGGCTGGGCCGCAACGACTATCCGCACATGGCCATGCACGACGCAGCCGCGGCCATGTGGCGGCGCACCGACCTGAAGCCGAAGGACATCAGCACCGCCCATCTCTACGACGGCTTCACCTGGCTCGCGATGGCCTGGATGGAAGCGTTGGGCGTCTGCGGCGAGGGCGAATCCGGCGCCTTTATCGAAGGTGGCCAGCGCATCTCGCTGAACGGCGAGCTGCCGATCAACACCAACGGCGGCCAGCTCTCGGAAGGCCGCATGCATGGCTTCGGCCACCTGCACGAGGCCGTGCTGCAACTGCGCGGACAGGCCGGCGCGCGCCAGGTGAAGGGCGCCAGCGTCTCGGTCGTCGGCAATGGCGGCGGCAGCCTGGGCGGGTCGGTGCTGCTCCGCACCGCCGATTGAGCCGTCAGTCGAGGAAGTTCAGCTCCAGCAGGACCCCATTCACGGGCTCTTCGACAAAGATCTGCCGAAGCTTGATCACCGGGATGTCGTTGGTCGTGTAGGCGATGCCGTTGCGATCGAGACGGTTCGCCACCGCGTCGAAATCCGCGCACCGCAGCGCGACGTGGTGCAACCGACCGCTGCCGTGGGGCGCCAGCGGCGGAACGTCGGCCTCGCCGGGGAACAGGGCGTCGGCGCTGGCGACATGGATGATCGCATTGCCGGCGCAGTCATGGAGCCAGGCGCCCATGGCCATGTCCGACCGACCCGGCGGCGGCGTCGCACTCATGTCCAGGGCCCTGGCGAGAAAGGCCGCGGTCCCGCCGACGTCCGGCGTTCTGATGTTCACGTGATCGAGCGCCATCACGCTCATTGCCTTTCCTCCCCTTCTATTCCGGCCTCAGCCCGTTCACTGAACGGAACAATACGGGCGCATTGCGCCAGTTGTCTGCATCGTCCGCTTCACGATTAGCGCGGCTGCAGCTCCGGCGTCGCGCGATGGAAGGCGTCGAGAGCCAGGCAGTTCGCCTCGATCTTCAACAAATTCGGGTAGGGGGTCAGGTCGCAGCGGGTGCGGCGCGCGTTGGCGAGCTGTGGGACCAGGCAGATGTCGGCGAGGGTCGGACGATCGCCGAAGCAGAAGGGCGAAGGGGCCGGCCGCGTCGCCATCATCTGCTCGAGCGGCTCCAGGCCCTCGGCGATCCAGTGCCGGTACCATGCGTCCTTCTCGGCTTCGGACCGGCCCATCGGGCCCGTGAGGTGCTGCAGCACCCGCAGATTGTTCAGCGGATGGATGTCGCAGGCGATGGCCAGGGCGAATGCGCGTATCTGCGCGCGTTCCAGCGCA
>Ga0207668_10000014_pt1 | contig 166180 bp, 151 predicted proteins | sample KBSS43metaG_FD_184323 | JGI IMG/M metagenome (GOLD analysis project Ga0207668, IMG submission 184323) | Switchgrass rhizosphere microbial communities from Kellogg Biological Station, Michigan, USA - KBS S4-3 metaG (SPAdes) (version 2) | ecosystem: Host-associated > Plants > Roots >...
CCGCCCTCCGCATCGCTGCTGGGGCCTGTAGCTCAATGGTTAGAGCCGGCCGCTCATAACGGTCTGGTTGCAGGTTCGAGTCCTGCCGGGCCCACCAGCGAAGGGCGGCGTACCGGCCATGCGCGCGCCGGCGCGGCGCGACCGCCTCCGATTGAAGCGAAACGCGGCAACCCGTCTCCACGCGACTTGCGCCGGGCCGCGGCCCGCTTCTAGACTCCCGCGCCTGGGCTCGGCTTGAATACGGCCTTGTGGGGAAACGATTCGCATGAACCGGCGGACGAGGAACGCATTACAAATCCCGGTCGATTGCAAGCAAACTAGTATCCGCGCGGGCTGCATTCCAGGACATCACCGCAGATGAACACCACGTCTACGCCTAGCGATGATGGCCGGCTGCTTGCCGACGTGCGCGTTCTGGAGGTCAGTTACTCTCGTCCCGCCCGGATCGCTGGGCAGTTGCTGGCCGACCTCGGCGCCGACGTGGTTCGGCTGGTCTTCGGCGACGCCGCGCGGCGAGAGGTCGCCGAACCTGGGGACGTCAGCTGGGACCGCGGCAAGCGGGTGCTGAGCATCGAGCCTGGCCAGATCGCCGCCCGCGTCCGCGAGACCGACATCCTGATCGTCGACCGCTCGCCCTCCGAACTCGCCGCCCTGGGCCTCAGGGAAGCCGACCTGAACCCCAAGGACAACCGGTTCGTCTACGTCTGGGTCCCGCCGTACGGCGCCCGCGGCGAGTGGGCCGAACTGGCCGAAGACCCGCTTCTGCTCGCCGCCGCCGCCGGCGTCGCCTGCCAGTATCCCGGAACCCGGCCGAACAATGCGGTGGCGCCGGTCGCCGCCGGCGCCACGCAAGTGCACGGGGGCCTGGCGGCCGCGGCGGCGCTCGCCGGGCTGCACGGGCTGGAGCGGACCGGCTACGGCTATGGCGCGACCGTGAGCGGGCTGCACGCGGCGGCGGCGGCGCTCACGGGCATGACGCTCGACACCCTCGACAAGCCGATGATCCGGGGGAGCCGCGATCGGAAGACGCCGTACTGGCGCTACTACGAGGGGAGCGACCGGCGCTGGTTCTACCTGGCCACGCTCACCCCGGACCTGTTCATCCGCGCGCTGGTGACCATCGACCGGACCGACATCCTGGTCTTGCCGGAGGTCGGCGGCGACTTCTTCAACATCGTCGGAAAGCCCGAGGCGAACCGGGTCGTCAACGCCGCCCTGGAGGAACACTTCGCGACGCAGCCGAGCACCTACTGGCTGGAGCTGTTCTCCGCCGACGGCATCGCCGTCGCGCCGTCGGGCACGCGCGAGGAGTGGGCCGAAAGCGACATCGTCGCCGCCAACGGCGGCTTCGTCACCGACGTCGACGAGCGCGTGGGCGAGGTGCGGGCGCCCAACACCGCGCTGCGGATCGATGGGGTCATTCCAATTCCGGGGAGGCTGCCCGGCGCGGCGACGCCGGCGGTGGGACCCGGGCCGATCTGGGCTGGTCCGCGGGCCGCCTTCCCCGCCCCCGACGGCGATTATCTGGCCCCTCTGGCCGGCCTCAAGGCGATGGACGCCGGCTCGTTCGTCGCCGCCCCGCTGGTTTCGTCGATCCTCGCCGAGTACGGCGCCGACGTCATCCGCCTGGAGCCGCCGGCCGGCGACACCTACCGCGCCTACTCGACCTCGTTCCTCTCGGTAAACCGCTACAAGCGCGGCCTGGCGATGGACCTGCGCAAACCCCAGGGCGCCGCGACCATGCTCGAGTTGCTCCGCGACGCCGACATCCTGGTGGAGAACCTGCGGCCGGCGAGAATGGCGCGCATCGGGCTGGGCGACGAGGCGCTCGCCCAGGCCAACGATCGACTGATCCACGTGTCGCTGTCGGCCTATGGCCGCGCCGACGCCTGGGCCGACGCGCCCGGCTTCGACCCGGTCTTCCAGGCTCTGAGCGGCATGGCCGTGGCGCAGGGCGGGGACGGCTATCCCTATGACTCCGGCGTGCCCTTCGTCGACACCGGGGCCGGCGTGCTCGGCGCCATCGGGGTGCTCGCAAGCCTGCACCGTCGGCTCCGCCGCGACGTCCCTGCGATGGTCGAGATCTCTCTCGCCCAGTCGGTCACCTTCCTTCAGTTCGGCGAATTCACCACCTACCGCGGCAGCCCGGCTCCGGCGGTGGGCTGCGCCGACTATCGCGGGCCCGGCGACGCCCACCGATTGTTCGAGTGCACGGACGGCTGGATCGCGCTGCGCGCGACGAAGGCGGCCGAGCGGGCCGCGCTGCTCAGCGCGCTGGACGTTACCGATGCGGGTCGGCTTGAGCAGGCGCTCGCCGCGCACACCGTCGCCGAGGCGATCGCCAAGATATCCGGCGCCGGCGTCGACGTGGTCCGCGCCCTGTCGTTCGCGTCGAGTTTCACCGATCCCTTCCCCGTCGCGAACGACTGGATGTACGTGGTCCAGGACAAGCAGTTCGGGCGGTCAATGATCATGCGCAGCTATTCCGACTGGACGACCACCAAGGGCCGCCGCCCCGCCGCCTCGTTCGCCGTCGGCGAGGAGTCCGTCGCCGTCCTCGCTTCGGCCGGCGTGCCCGCGCAGCGCATCAAGGACCTGATCGAGGCGGGCGTGGTGACCGCGCCGGTCGAGTCGCTCCCGGCCTGAGACGAGCCTCAGCGGGCGCGGTCTCGGCCTCGTCGGACACGTCGTGCCGCCAGAAGCTCGCCTGCAGGCCGCGGCCGGCGAGATCGCGCGCTAAGGCCTGCCCATCGTCCTCGCGCACGTCGGTCAGGGCGACGGCCGCGCCTGCTCGGCCATGCGCAGCGCCGTCGCCCGGCCAAGGCCAAGCGCGGCCCCGGTGACGACCGCGACCTTTCCCGTCAGGCCGTTCATGGTTTGCCTCCGAAACTCAGTGGCTGAGGAGAAGGAAGCGCTCCTGGGCGTGCAGCAGGTCATAGGTGACGCCGCCGAAGACCCACTCGCCCAGGCGCGAATGGCCATAGCCGCCGGCCACGATCAGATCCGCGCCGATCTCGCCCGCCGCGGCGTTCAGTTCGGCCGCTACACGGTGGCCGGGCAGCCCCGTCGGATCCGCAGCCGTCGCCGGCGGGATCGTCTCACAAGCCACGCCGAACAGGGTGGCGTCGAGTTTCCGCGCAAGCGCGGCCGCGGCGCGCAGGCGCGGCGCCTCCTGCGGATCGGCGCTGACGTGGGTGAGGATGGTGCGGAAGGCGCGGGCGGCGGCGCTGAGCGCCGGCGAGTCCGCCTCGGGTTGAACTCGCGTGACCATGTCGCCGCCCTTTCTCTGCATCGTGACGCATCGGAACCGAGGCGTGACGCGCGGGGGAGCCGTCCGCGAAGCGGACTGAGGCGACGTTATGCGTGCGGAGCTCAAGCTCCGTATCCCTACTTAGGGAGCGCACCGAAATTTTCGCCGCCCGGCGCAAGGGACAGGATCTCCCTGAAAAAGGAGAGCGCCTATGTCCCTCATCACCCCCTATCTGCTGCTGGTCCTGGCGGCCTTCGCCGCCTTCATGATCGTGCTGCTGACGGTGAGCCTGCGCTGCTGGGGCATGGCTGTCCCGCGTGGATCCGCCTCGCAGACCTGGGCGCCGTCGGAGACATCCCCTGCGCCGGTGCAGGAGGCCGCCTGACCGCGAGATCAGCCCGGGAACTCGTCAGGCCGTTCGGAAGGCTCCTCGGCGCCCTCCTCCTGGAGCGCCACGATCTGCAGGTCGACCTCCCGCCGCAGCCAGACGAGATCGCCGATCACCTGCTCCCTGGGTGCGAGCGGGCTTGTCGCCAGCTCGAGCACCCATTCGTGCAACTGCTTCAGACGCTCCTCATAGGTCATGGCGCGGCTCCAATCGGTCGAGCGCATGGCTGGAACGCACGGCGCCCGTCCGCGTGCCCTGGATGCAAGCTGCGTTGCGAACTCCATTCTGGCTCCCCTCCCCTTGATCGGCGCGCCGCACGGAAACTCCGCGTGAGATGACGCATGGGGTCGAGAGGAGATCGCCTACTGGATGAGTGCGGCGGGCGCATCAATCGGCGCGTCGATGCGGATGGCGGGGCGAAATTGCTGTGATAGGACGGTCGGCAAAATCGGCGTGGAGACGAACGTGAAATTCGAGTTCGAGCCCGGAGTGGACGAATTCCGCCAGGAGATCCGGAATTTTCTAAAGGACAATCTGCCGGAAGACATGAAGCTCCGGCAGATGTACGCCGGCACCCTTTTCGCCGCCACCAAGGAGGATGAACTCGCTTGGGTGAAGATCCTTGGGAAGAAGGGTTGGCAGGTCTATTCCTGGCCCAAGGAGCTCGGCGGCTGCGATTGGAGCCCTCTGAAGCAATTCGTCTTCGAGGATGAGATGGTCAGCGGCTTTGCGCCGCCGCTGCCGTTCAACCTGCTGCACATGATCGGCCCGGTGATCTACCGGTTCGGCAGCCCGCAGCTGCAGGAGCGGTTCCTGCCCAAGATGCGCTCCGGCGACGAGATCACCTGGGCTCAAGGCTTCTCCGAACCGGGCGCGGGGTCCGACCTCGCCTCGCTGAGCACCCGGGCCGAACGGGTCGGCGACAAATATGTCATCAACGGCTCGAAGATCTGGACCAGCGGCGCGCACGAGGCGACCTGGGGCTTCTTCCTCGTGAAGACCGACACCTCGGTGAAGCCGCAGGAAGGGATCAGCATGATCCTGGTCGACATGAATACGCCCGGGATCTCCGTCCGCACCATCCCGCAGATCAACAGCGACGAGCAACACCTCTGCCAGGTCTTTCTCGACAACGTCGAGGTTCCGGCCGAGAACCTGATCGGCGAGCCGAACAAGGGCTGGACCTACGCCAAAAAGCTGCTCGAAGGCGAACGCACCGGCAGCTCCTACATCTTCTGGAACAAGCGGGAGATGCGGCGGCTGGTCAACATCGCCAAGGCCGAGGAGCTGCGCGGCAATCCGATCGCCAAGGATCGCGCCTGGCGCGCACGGTTGGCCCGCCTCCAGGCCGAGTTGACCGCGCTCGAATGGTCGGTGCTGCGCGTGCTCGCCAAGGAGGAGTTCCCCAAGGGGATCGCCCCCGCCGCCTCGGCGCTCAAGGTGCGCGGCTCGGAGCTTCAGCACGCGATCACCGAATGCCAGATCGACCTGCTGGGCGAAAAGGCGATGCGCCTCTATCCGACCTACTCCCTGCCCGAGAAGGCCGGCGCGCTTTGGCCGGAGCATGTGCTCGGTCGGACGGGGACCGGCCTGATCATCCGCGCCGCGACCGTCTTCGGCGGAAGCAAGCAGGTTCAGCGAAACATCATCGCGAAGGCGGCCTTCGGCCTCTGACGCCGATCCATTACGAAGACGGAACAAGCACCGTGGACTTCAACTATTCCGAAATGCAGCAGATGCTGGTCGACAGCGCCAGCAAGCTCATCGCCAACACCTATACGCTCGAAGATGTGCGACATCAGAAGAGCATCGCTAACGGCCTGAACGAGAAGAACTGGGCGCAGTTCGCCGAGCTGGGATGGCTGGCGCTGCCGCTTCCCGAGGAAGCCGGCGGCCTCGGCTGCCCGCTCGAGGACGCGGTGGTGCTCAACACCATGCTCGGCCAGGCCTTGTCGGTGGAGCCCTATGTCAGCACCGTCGTCGTCGGCGGCGACCTGATCGGCGCGCTTTCTGACGCCGATGCGCGCAACGCCCTGCTTGGCGGCATCGCCGCCGGCGAGGTCCGCATCGCGCTCGCCCACGGCGAGCCGGACGAGCGCTACGGCGACGGCGGCGCGCGCAAGACGGCCGCGAAGCCCAGCGGCGCCGGCTTCGCCCTGACCGGCCAGAAGATGCTGGTGCTCGACGCCCCGTCGGCGACCCACATCGTGGTTTCGGCGACCCTGCCGGACAGCGGCCTTGGCCTGTTCGTCGTCGAAGCCGGCGCGGCCGGCCTGAGGGCCGAGGCGTACCAGTTGATCGACGGAGCTGCGGCGTCCGACCTGTTCCTGGACGGCGTGCCGGTCGAAACCGGCGCGCTGATCGCCTCGGGCGACGCCGCCGAGGCCCTGCTCGCCCGGACTCGCGACCGCGCCAATATCGTGCTGATGGCTCAGGCGGTGGGCGCCATGGAGGCCTGCAACGAGGTCTGCGCAGCCTACATCAAGGAGCGCAAGCAGTTCGGCCAGCCGATCGGCAAGTTCCAGGCGCTGCAGCACCTCATGGCCGAGATGTTCGTCGCCGCCCACCAGGCGCGGTCGATGCTCTACCAGGCGCTGTCGAACGCCGACGCCGAGCCCGAGGCCCGGCGGGCGGCGGTCTCCGGGGCCAAGCTGCTGGTCGGCGAGGCCTCGCAACTGGTGTCGCGCTACGGCATCCAGCTGCACGGCGGCTACGGCGTCACCGACGAATACATCGTCAGCCACTACTACCGGCGCCTGCTGACGCTGGAGAAGACCTTCGGCGACGTCGACCATCACGCCGAGATTTTGGCGAGCGACATGTTCGACCGCGCGGCCAACTGAGCTGACCGCCGAATTCGCTCCGCTCGGGCCGCCTTCGGGCGGCCCTTTCGTTTCAGCGTGAGCGACGAACCAGCAGCCAACTGAAGACGGCCACGCCGAGCACCCCGCCGGCGAGCTGGCCGGCGATGAACATCGGCGCCGAAGCCGGCGCGATGCCGGCGAATGTGTCGCTGAGGATGCGTGCGACGGTCACGGCGGGATTGGCGAAGGACGTCGAGGCAGTGAACCAGAGGCCGCGGCGATGTAGAGGCCGACCAGCGTCGGCGTGGCCTCGGGCCTGAAGCGCAGCGAGCCCAGGATGGTCCCGACCAGACCGAAGGTGGCGACGGCCTCGGCGAACCCTTGCGGCAGCCCCTCCCGCGCCTTGGTCGAGATCTGCAGCACCGGTTCGGCGACATCAGGTGCGCCGCCCAAACGCCCAGGATCGCGCCCACCGTCTGCGCAGCCACATAGCCGAGGGCGAGCCGCCATCCGAGCTCGCGCCGGGCGGCGAACATGGCGGGGACCACCGGATTGAAGTGCGCTCCCGAGATCGGGCCGAAGATGGTGATCAGCACGATCAGCCCCGCCCCGGTCGCAAGCGTGTTCGCTAGCAGGGCGACGGCGTCGTTCCCGGCCGCGAGCCGCTGGCCCATGATCCCCGACCCGACAACGACGGCGAGCAGCAGTGCCGAACCGAGCGCTTCGGCGGCGAGGCGGCGGACGGGATCGAACGCTTCCAGCGGCGGCTCCAGGCTCGCATCGTGCGGCCGTTCGAGCCGGCCCGGCTGGATGGAGCTGTTCATCCGACCGCAGACGACGCCGCGGCCTGGCGCCCGCCGATCTCGTCGAGCCGCTTTTGCAGCGTGAGGCGGTCCAACGACGCCATCGGCAAGTTCATGAACAGGGTGATGCGGTTTTCCAGCATCCGGCAGGTGTCGGCGAAGGCGAGTGCGATCTCGGCCTCGGAACCGGCCGCGAGTGCTGGATCGGGCATGCCCCAATGCGCGGTCATCGGCTGGCCCGGCCAAATGGGCAGACCTCGCCGGCGGCGTTGTCACAGACCGTGAAGACGAAATCGAGTTCGGGCGCGTTCGCATCACCATCCCGGGAGAACTCCTCCCAGGACTTGGACCTGAGCGCCCTTGTGTCGTGGTGCATCCGGCTGGGCAGATCGAGAGCGTGCGGATGGACCTTACCGGCCGGCATGGAGCCGGCTGAGAACGCCCGGAAGCGGCCGATCCCCGCGCGGTTCATGATCGCCTCTCAGCCTCACCGTCGCCAAAGCCCTGCGCAACACCGGGGTGACCGCGAACACCGTCTCACCCGGCATCGTCCTGACGCGCTCGGTCGTGAGATGGTTCAAGCAGATCGGTGAGCGGGAAGGCTGGGGTGATGACCTCGCGAAGTCTGAGGACTGGCTCTTGAAGCATCATCATCCGCAGCTCGTGGGGCGCATCGGCCGCGTCGAGGACATAGCCGACGCCGTCGCCTTTCTGTCCAGCGGCCGGGCCGACTACATCAACGGGGCGAACATCCGGACCAACGGCGGCGCCAGCCCCTCGCTCAACTGAAGGTCAGTAGGATCCGCTGCGCAGCAGCACCGCCGGCACGGTGCGCAGCAGGATGGCCAGGTCCAGCCGCAGCGACTTGTGGCGCGTATAGAGCACGTCGAGCGCGACGCGCCGCCCATAGCTCACGTCGTTGCGCCCGCTGACCTGCCAAAGTCCGGTGATGCCCGGGCGCACGGCGCAGTAATGGGCGAAGCGGCGACCGTAGCGACGAGCCTCGTCCTGCACGACGGGACGCGGGCCGACCAGGCTCATCTCGCCGCGCAGCACATTGAAGAGCTGCGGCAGCTCGTCCAGGCTGGTTTTGCGCAGGAAGCCGCCCACCGGGGTGATCCTCGGGTCGGAGCGAAGCTTGTGGTCTGCCTGCCACTCCCTCCGCGCCGCAGCATCGGTGGCTAGCAGGCGTTCCAGCCGGGCTTCAGCGTCGGCGGCCATGCTGCGGAACTTGAGGCAGCGGAAGGTGCGCCCGTCCCGGCCGATCCGCCGGTGCGCGAACAGCACGGGCCCGCCGTCGTAGACGAAGATCGAAAGCGCGACGAGCACCAACAGAGGGGCGCAGAACACGAGGATCACGATCGCGACCGTCGCGTTGATCACATACTCCCCGTCGAGGATGTTGCGGTCGCGAACGCGGCCCGCAAATCGACCCTCATCGGCAACGCTCGCCTGCGACATCGGCCACCTGTCACCCAGAGTCCTCATGCTGCGCCGCAAGGTAGCCTCGCCGTGGCGCGGGTGTCAAAGCGTGGTTAGGCGCAACCTAACATTTCCGCTGGGGGCGTTCGCCAGTTGGGCCCTGCCTGCATAGGTTGCAGGCGCCGACCCTTTCCCGCCGCATTTTCGCCCCAGGTCTGAAGATGAAGCTGCGCCGTTCCGTCGCAAGCGGCGCCATGTTTTGGTCAACGGCGCCTTCACATTATTTGTTCGGTTCGAATTAGCGATGTACTGAACCCAGTCCATTAAATTGTTTTGGCGACTATGCAGTATACATCCACAAGGTCGCCCCTATGGAACTCGGTGTTCAGACGCACTTTTCTCAAGGCTGGAGCCTGTCTCTCCTAGACAAGGCAAAAGCCCTTGGCGTCGATGAGATTCGCGACTCTCAGCCATGGAATATCGTAGAAACCACCCCGGGTGTTTACAACTATACTAGCCAGCTGACCAGCTACATGGGGAAGACGGCCAGCCTCGGCATGGACGCGATCCTCGTTTTCGGCGCCAACAATCCTCTCTACGACGGCGGGCAAACGCCCTATACGGCCGCGGGGCGCGCCGCCTACGCCAAATACGTGGTCGCCACCCTGAACAAGTACGGCGACACCGTAAAGGCGATCGAAGTCGGCAACGAATTCAACGGCGCCAACGTGGTCACCGGCCCCGCCGCCAAGAATCTTGCCTACTACTACACCGAGCTGCTGAAGACGGTTTATCAGGCGGTGAAGGCGACTCACCCCGAGGTGCAGGTGCTGGGCGGCGCCGCGCACTCGGTCGCGACGGGCTACCTGACCGACATCTTCAAGCTCGGCGGCCTCAACTATATGGACGGGGTCGCGCTGCACCCCTACCGGGGCTCGCCCGAGCACGTAGACGACGAACTGGCCCGGCTCAATCAGGTGATGGCGCAGTACGGCGGGGCCAAGCCGATCTACGCCACCGAATTCGGCCAGGAGTTCACCGACCCGGCCCAAGCGCCCGCCTACCTGATCAAGATGGTGACCATGATGAGCGCCGCGCATGTCGCGGAGAGCTCCTGGTACGCCCTTCAGGACCAGGCCTGGTTCAAGAACATGGGGCTGTACGATTCGACCGGGGCGGCGAAGCCAGCTGCGGCGGCCTTCGCCTTCGCCGAGAAGACCCTGATGCCGCTGGGCGACGCGGTGCAGGTGGCCACCGACAGCCCGCGAACCCAGATCTACAAGTTCGGCGCGGACACCTATGTGATGTGGGGCGACCCGCGCCAGGTCAGCTTCACGGGCGCGCCCACGTTCTACAACGCCAAGGGCGAGCAGATCACGGCGCCGACGCAAATCGGCGACAGCCCGATCATCGTCCGCGGCGCCTTCAGCTATGCGCTCGGCGACGCCGCGATGATCGCCGACACCCTCTATGACTACAACGAGGGCGCGTTCACGGAAGGCTCCTGGGCCCTGCTCGCCAAGACCGCCGACGGCGCCTTCCACGGCCTGAAGATGACGGACTTCCAGTTCACCTCCGGCATGTCCAGCGACCTCTACAAGCCGCTGCTGATCACGCACGACACCGTGCTGCCCGCCGGCTCTGGAGCGAACCCGGTCCAGGCGGATGTGCGCTTCACCTCGACCGTCAATCAGGCGGTCGAGATCAAGGGCGTCTGGTCCGTCACCTCGACCGCCAGCGACGGCGTCGACCTGCACGTGGTGCTGAACGGCGAGGAGATCTTCAGCAAGATCGTCACTGGGACGTTCAACCTGTCTGGCCTCTACGTCGACCTTCGGCCCGGCGACACGCTCGACTTCCTGGTCGGGCCCAATGTGACGCTGACCGACGATCAGACCGGCTACCGGGTGCAGCTGGTCAAGACCACGGCGACCGGAGTCGCCTTCGCCGGATCCCCCCGCCTCGCCGGGACGACGGGCGACGACTTCCTTCATGGCGGAGCCGCCAACGAGACCTTCAAGGCCTACGCCGGCGTCAACACCATGGACGGCGGTGCGGGCGTCGACACCGTCACCTACGACTGGGCGGCGAGCGGCGTGAAGGTCGATCTGTCGCAGACGACCGCGCAGGCGGTGAACGCCGTGACGAACGACATCCTCGTCAACATGGAGAACCTCGTCGGATCGGCCTACGGCGACTCGCTCACCGGCTCGGCCGGCGCGAACCAGCTGGACGGCGGCGCCGGGAACGACATCCTGGTCGGGGGCGCCGGAGCCGACACCCTGATCGGCCGGGCCGGCGCCGACGGCCTGACCGGCGGCGCCGGCGCGGACCGCTTCGTGTTCAAGCTGATCGCCGACAGCACCAGCGCGGTGCGCGACACCATCTTCGACTTCTCGCACGCCGATGGCGACAAGATCGACCTCTCCAGCATGGACGCCAACTCGCGCCTGGCGGGCGACCAGGCCTTCACCTTGGTCACCTGGTATACGAAGCACGCCGGCGAACTGATGATCGGCACGGAGTCCGGCCGCTACGTGGTCAAAGGCGACATCAACGGCGACGGGGCCTCGGACTTCATGCTGAACGTCTACTCGCCGACGTCGCTGACCAGCGGCGACTTCATCATGTGACGCGCGAGGGCGCGCTGGGCGCGCCCTTGCCGCTCTCGTCGCCTGTCCGAGAGGCAGGCGTGCGTCGAAGCAAGAGACGAATGGCGCTGGCGCACGGCATCGGGTTAGAAGGCCCGGGGGTCAGATTCAATCCAGGATTGGTCGCATGCACCAAGATCTCGCCGACCTGTCGGCCGCGGCGGACTGGTTCGAGACCTGGCTTACGGAGCAAGCGCTTCCCCTATGGTCCACGGCCGGGTTCGACTCGACGAACGCCAGCTTCCACGAAGCGCTGGATCAGGCCTTGGTCCCGATCCCGGGCGCGCGCCGCAGCCGCGTCCAGACACGGCAGTGCTGGGTGTTCGCCGAAGCGGCTCGGCTGGGTTGGGACGCCGGGCTCCTGGAACTTGCGCGCGCCGTGGAGGCGTCGCACGAACGTCGATACCGGCGCGAGGACGGCCTGTTCGCCTACGCCGTCGCCCCACCAGGCGACGCGCAGGACCAACGGGCCTTGCTATATGACCAGGCGTTCGGCCTGCTCGCCTGGTCCGCGCTGGAAATGACCGGCGGCGCCTATGCGGCCAAGGCCGATGCGCACAAGGGCTTGCTGGCGGCGCACGCCCACCCGGCCGGCGGCTACCGCGAACTCGGCCCGCAGCCCTTCCAGGCGAACGCGCACATGCACCTCTTGGAAGCGTCCCTGGCCTGGGAAGAAGCCGGCCATGCGGCATGGCGCGGCTTCTCGGATTCCATCGTCGAGCTTGCGCTCCGCCGTTTCATCGACCGCGGGGCCGGCGTTCTGCACGAGTTCTTCGACGCCGACTGGACGCCGCTGGCGGGCGACGAAGGCCTGATCGAACCCGGCCACCACTTCGAGTGGGCGTGGCTGCTGGATCGCTGGTCGCGGCTGCGCGCGACGGGCGAGGTGCGACCTGTCGCCCAAGCTCTCTACGCGACGGGCCTTCTCGGCGTGGACCCGGCGCGCAAGGTGGCGGTGGGCTCGCTCTGGCCCGATCTCAGCGTCCGAGATCCGCATACGCGGGTCTGGCCGCAGACGGAGTGGCTCAAGGCCGCGCTGATCTTCGGCACGGAGGACGAGGCGCTGGCGGCGGCGCGCGCCCTCGTCAGTTTCCTGCAAGGCGCCAGCCCCGGGCTATGGCGCGAGCACATGGGCGGTCCTGCCGACATCCCGGGCAAACCCGCGCCGGCGACCAGTCTGTACCACGTCTTCGGCGCGATCGTGGCGCTGCTGAAGGCGGTTGGGCGGCGCGGCGGCTGAGACCGCAGCCCAGCCTTTACAGAGACACATTCTCGCGGAAGACGTCCGCGACGACCATCACCGTAGATTGTCGGGGGAGTTCGTATGACGGCGAGCAAGAGCGTCCTGGTGACCGGCGCGGCCGGTTTCATCGGGTCGAATATCGCGCGGTCGCTGTCCGCCGACGGCTTTCAGGTGACCATTTGCGACTGGTTCGGGGAGGACGACCGCTGGAAGAACGTCTCCGACGTCGTCATCCACGACATCGTCCGGCCGGAGGACCTCGCAGCCTGGCTCGCGCGCCCTGACCGCTCGCTGGGCGCCGTGGTCCACATGGGGGCGATCTCCGCCACCACCGAGCGCGACGTCAATGCGATCATCGCCAACAACATTCGGCTGAGCCTCGACCTTTGGGACTACTGCCGCTTTCACGGGGTGAAATTCGTCTACGCCTCGTCGGCGGCGACCTACGGCTCAGGGGAAGGCGGCTTCGTCGACGACGACAGCGCCGCGGGCCTCGCGCGCCTCGAACCGCTCAACCCGTACGGCTGGAGCAAGCACTTCGTCGACCGGCGGATCGTCGACGACGTGGCGCGCGGCGAGCGGACGCCGCCCTGCTGGGCCGGGCTGAAGTTCTTCAACGTCTATGGCCCGCGCGAGGCGCACAAAGGCTCGATGCGTTCCGTCGTGCACCAGATCTGGCCGGCGGCGGCGCGGGGCGAGACGGTGCGCCTGTTCCGCTCGGACCATCCGAAATTCGAGGACGGGGGCCAGCAGCGCGACTTCATCTACGTCGACGACTGCGTCGAGATCGTGCGCCGGGTGCTGGCGTCCGAGCGCGCCGGCGGGATCTACAACGCCGGGACGGGCAAGGCGCGTTCGTTCTGCGACCTGGCGCTCGCCGTCTTCGCCGCGGTCGGTCGCGAGCCGAACATCGAATACGTCGACATGCCCGAGGCCCTCAAAGGGCGCTATCAGTACTTCACCCAGGCCGACGTCACGCGCGTCACGGCCGCAGGACTCGCGCCGCAGTTCCGCTCGCTGGAGCAGGGAGTCGCCGAGTACGTGGCTTGGCTCGAAGCCCGCCCCGATCGCTGACCGCGGCTAAACGACCATTTGCTGCGGCGCAGCATGACGCTAACAACTGACGAGCGGCCCGGTCAGGTCGCCGTGGGGATGACGAGGGGCGCGGCGTAATGGACAGGGTCGTTGTCATAACCGATCTGGCCGAGGCGGCCGGCGGGGCGACGTCGCTGGCCATCGCTTCGGCGGCGGGACCGCGCAAGCGCGGCGTGCCGGTCACCTACATCACCTCGGATGGGCCGGTGGGGGACGATCTCGCGGCGAGCGGGGCGGACATCGTTCCCCTCCCGGGGTCCCCGGTCTCGCCCGGCGCGCGGCTCAAGGGCATGGCGGTCGGCCTCTATCGCGGCTCGGTGGCCGCGGCGGTGGGGCGCTGGATCGCCGACAACGACACCCCGGGCACCGTCTACCACCTGCACAACTGGGCGAAGTTCCTGTCGCCTGCCGTGTTCCGGCCACTGTCGCGGGTCGGCGACCGGCTGGTGCTGACGACCCACGATTTCTTCCTCAGCTGCCCCAACGGGGCCCAGTACAGCTTCGCCGAGGAGGCTGTCTGCGCCCGGCGCGGCAACAGCCTGGCCTGCCTGTCCCACGCCTGCGACCGGCGCAACTACGCCGATAAGCTCTGGCGCAGCGCGAGGCACGCCATGCGTCAGGCGATGTTCGATGTCGCCCGCTCCAAGGCCGCCGTGGTGGCGATCCACGAGGGCATGATCCCCGGCTTGACGCTCGGCGGGGTGCCGCATGCCAGCATCGAGGTCATCCGCAATCCCGTCCGGCCGTTCACGGATGCGCGGGTTCAGGTCGAGCAGAACCGGGACGTATTGTTCGTCGGCCGCCTCACCTACGAGAAAGGCCCCGACCTGGCGGCGATGGCCGCGGTCCGCGCCGGACTGCGCCCACGCTTCGTCGGCGCCGGCCCTCTGGAGACGCGCGTCCGCGAGATCGCGCCGGACGCAGTCTTGGACGGGTGGCAGGACCGCGAGGCGATCGGCGCCATCGCCAGCCAGGCGCGGATGCTGGTGATGCCAAGCCGCTGGGCCGAGCCCTACGGCATGGTCGCCGCGGAAGGGCTCTGGAGCGGCTTGCCGGTGATCGCCTCCGACAGCGCCTACCTCGGCCCGGAGATCGCCGCGGCCGGCGCCGGCTACGCCGTCGACACGCGCGACGTGGACGCCTTCGCCCAGGCGCTCTCACGGTTGGCGCAGGACGACGCCCTGGCGCGGCGGATGAGCGAGGCCGCGCTCACCGCCACCGGCCACCTCGGCAATACGCTCACAGACTGGGAAGATCGTCACATGGCGCTCTACGAGCGCCGCTTGTCCGGGGCACGCCGCGTCCAATGAAAGTTCGCTTGTTCAACGTGAAGTTCAGCCCGAACCTGGGCGACGGCCTGCTGTCCCAATGCCTGGAGAAGGCGCTCGTGGATCTCGGCGCGGACCCGGACACCTGGTCCGTCGACCTCGCCGCGCGCAAGGCCTATGGCGACGTCCTCGGCGGGCGGACGCAGATCATGGCCGCCCTCGATCTGCTGCCCGGTCCCATCCGCCGCGAGGTGATCCGTGCGCCGCTGGCGCTGCACGCAGCGCGCTCCTGGCGGCCGCACTACGCACACGGGCTGGCGGACGCCGACTGCGTGGTGATCGGCGGCGGCAACCTGATCTCCGACATCGACCTCAACTTCCCGACCAAGCTGACTCTCGCCATGGAGGAGGCCGAGAAGCGCAAGCTCCCGGTCGTCGTCTACGCCTCGGGCGTCACCAGCGGCTGGACCCCGCGCGGGACCGAGATGCTTCGGCGCGCCTTCGCCAAGCCGATCCTCAAGGGCGTGTTCGTTCGCGACGCGGATTCCGCGGCGCTGTGGGACGCGGCGCTCGCCGAAACCAGCGGCCACCGCGCCCAGGTGGTTCGCGACCCCGGCCTGCTGGCGGCCGAATGGAGCCCTCAGCCGCCCCGTCCCGCCGGTGAGCGGACCGTCGTCGGCCTAGGCGTGATGAGCCACATCGCGATCCGCTACCACGCGGACAATGCTCCGCCGGCGGCGTCTCTCGACCGGTGGTACGTCGATGTCGCGCGCGGCCTGATCGATGCCGGCTGTCAGGTCCGCGTCTTCACCAACGGGAGCCCCGAGGACAAGATCTACGCTGCCAAGCTGCGTCCGGCGCTCACCGCCCTCGGCGGGGAGGAACGGCTCACGTTCCTGGAGCAGCGGACGCCTGCGGAGCTCTGCGCGCACATTGCGGCCTTCGACGCCCTGATCGCCTTTCGCATGCACGCAATAATTGCGGCCTATTCGTACGGGGTGCCCTCGGTCGGCCTGGCCTGGGACCGGAAGTTGCAGTCGTTCATGGCCTCGGTCGGACGCGAACGCTTCTTTCGCAATTTGGCAACGTTTTCGGCCATCGACTGTGTAGCGACGACCATCAAGGCGGCACAGGAGGGGATTTCCGAGACCGAACGACTGGCGGTGCTTGATGAAGCCCGACATGGTGTCGCTCAACTTTACGCGGTGCTGAGGGCGAGTCTCTAAGCCAGGGGGTAACAACAACAGCTGCGGGAGGCGTCGACGCACGCACGTGCGACTCACGCTGCGCCGCCCTCTGCGAACGGACGAAGGAGTAGGACGGTGATTGTCGATAACTTTCCCGGCCGGCGCATCCTGGTCGTCGGCGACGTCATGCTGGACCACTTCGTGCGCGGCGACGTGCGGCGGGTCTCCCCCGAGGCGCCCGCTCTGGTGCTGCACGTCGAAACCGACGAATGGACCATCGGCGGCGCCGGCAACGTCGCCGTAAACATCGCCGCCTTGGGCGGCGCCGCGGTCCTCATAGGCCTCACGGGAGTCGATCCCGCAGCGCGCATCCTCGAGGACCTGTGCTCGGCCGCGCCGGGGCTCGATTGCCGCCTCGTCGCCGAAGCCGGCTGGCCCACCATCCAGAAGACCCGCTATGTGGCCGGCGACCGCCACCTGCTGCGCGCCGACCGCGAGCGCGTCGGCCTGCCGGCCGGGGCCGAGGCGCGGCTGATCGCGGCCGTGCAGGCCCACGCCGCCGGCTGCGATGCGATCATCCTATCCGACTATTCGAAGGGCGTGCTGACCGATGCGGTGATCGCCGCGACGGTCGCGGAGGCGCGGCGTCTCGGCGTCCCGCTGATCGCCGACCCCAAGCGCCGCGGTTTCGAAGGCTACCGCGGCTGCACCGTGCTGACGCCCAACCGCAAGGAGCTGTTCGAGGCGACCGGCGTGGAGGCGGATACCTACGACGGCGTGGCCCGGGGCGCGGCGCTCGCCCTCGAGCAGTTCGGCGGCGCCATCCTGCTCACCCGTTCCGAGCAGGGCGTCTCCCTGTTCCGCCCCGAGGCTCCGGCGGTCCACGCCCCGGCCCGGGCTCAGGTGGTGCGCGACGTCTCCGGCGCCGGCGACACCATCGCCGCGGCGTTCGCGCTGGCGCTGGCGTCTGGCGCGGACATGGCCGACGCGATGATGGTCGCCAACGTCGCCGCGGGCGTCGCCGTCTCCAAGAGCGGCACCTCTAGCGTCAGCCCGGAGGAGTTGACCTCGGCGCTGCTCTCCGACTACGCCGACGACGACCGCACGGCCAAGCTGGCGGCTCGCGCCACCGCAGTCGCCGGCTGCCGCGCCTGGGCGGCTCAGGGCCTCAAGGTGGGCTTCACCAACGGCTGCTTCGACATCCTCCATCCCGGCCACGTCAAGCTGCTGCGGGCCGCCCGCGCGCGCTGCGACCGCCTCGTGGTCGGCCTCAACACCGACGCCTCGGTGCGGCGCCTGAAGGGACCGGAGCGCCCGGTGCAGACCGAGCGCGCCCGCGCCGACGTGATCTCCGGCTTGGAGTCCGTCGACATGGTGGTTCTGTTCGACGGAGAAACGCCGATCGACCTCATCAAGGCGATCCGGCCCGCGGTCCTGGTCAAGGGCGCCGACTACCGGATCGACCAGGTCGTGGGCGCGGAGTTCGTGCAAAGCTACGGCGGCCGGGTGGAACTGATCGACCTCGAGCCCGGCCAATCCACCACGCGCCTGATCGAGCGTTCGCGGGGAACGGCCTGAGATGGCGCGCTCGACGGAATTCATGCGCCGGGCGGATCGATGGCTGGGCCAGGCGGCCGCCATGTTCCCGACCGTGTTCAACCGCAGACGGCCGTTGCCCGAGGCGCCCAAGCGGATCGGCGTCATCCAGCCGACCGCCATCGGCGACACGCTGATCGCGTCCGGCGCGGTCGCGGCGATTCATCGCCGCTACCCGCAGGCTCGCATCCTGATGTTCCACGGCAAGAACAACGGCGCGGCCGTGCGCATGTTGCCTACGCCCGTGGAACCGATCGCCTGCAGCTTCGGCGCCCCGTTCCGCGCGCTCGCCGCCCTGCGCGCGGCGGATCTCGACCTGATCGTCGACCAGACGCCCTGGCCCAACCTCACGGCGCTCTGCGCGCGGCTGGCGGCTCCGGTGACGGTGGGCTTCGTCCCGCAGGGGTCCCCGCGCGGCCGGTTTTTCGATCTCACCGTCCCGCACCGGACGGATCGGCACGAGTGCGAGAACCACGCCGAGGTCGCGGCCCTGTTCGGCGCGGAACCCCCCTATCGCATGGCGGCGGTCGCCTCGCCCTGCGCCCTGGTCGGCGAACTGCCGCTGCAGCGGTTGATTCTCTGCCATATGTCCGCCGGCGGGGCGCGCGCTGAACAGAAGGCCTGGCCGGTCCAGCATTGGGCCGAGCTGTCCCAGCGCCTGGTCGAAGCCGGGTTCGTCGTGGGCTTCACCGGCGTCGCCGCCGACGCCGCCCTCGTCGAGCAGGTCAGGGCCGCCGCGGAACTTCCGGAAAACAGGCTGATCTCGCTGTGCGGCGTGGTTCCGCTGGGCGAACTCGGCGATCTCTTGCGTCGCGTGCGGCTGCTGATCACCGTCGACACCGGCGTGCTGCACCTCGCCAGCGCCGTCAACGCCCCGGTGCTCAGCCTGCACGGCCCGACCCGCGCCGACCGATGGGGTCCCTGGGGCAGCAACGGCTATGGGCTGGATTCTCCCCACCCGGCGGCCGGCTACATCACCTACGGTTTCGAAGACCCCGTGGGCGGCGCCGCAGTGATGGAGGCGGTGAGCGTCGAGGCCGTCACCGAGGCGGTGTTCACTCGGCTGCGCAGGGCGGCCGCCTGACCGGCCGCTATTTCGCTGCCGGCCGATCCGGCAGAGGCGCCCAGGCGAGGTCGATGACGACGGGTCGATGATCAGAACCGAGTTCCGGGCCGCTGCGTACAGCGACCGGCAGCAGGCTAGGCCGAAGATAGGCCTGGTCGATCGGCATGATCGGGACCGTCGGATAGACCCTGACCCTCGGACGATAGTAGAGGGGCCAGGTGAACAGCGCCCGGGTGATGCGGTTCATCTGCAGCGCTGCGTCCTGACGCTTGCCGGCGAAGGTCCAGGGCGTCGTGTTGAAGTCGCCGAGCACGATCAGGTTCGGGTCCGGCAGTTTGCGGACCTCGGCGATCAGTTTCGTACGGTCCTCTTCCTGGCCGCCCCAGGGCCACGGCCGGGAGAGATGGACGGCGAAGACCGTGAGGGCCCGGCCGCCGAAGTCGTAGCGCGCCCAGGCCGCCGAAAGCGCCTTGCGATTTTCCGCGTCGCCGCGCGCCAGTCCCTGGCTGGCGACCGGCGGTCGTCGCGAGAGGATGACGGTGGAGCAAGTGCGCGCGCCGCGGCAGGTCACGCGGAAGGGGTAGCGGGGCGCCAGCCGTCGCGCCACCTCCTCTCCCCTATTGGCGGCTTCCTCCAGCACCACGATGTCCGCGTCCTGGGCGAGCACCCAATCCGCCGCCCGGCCGGCGGTACGGTTGCCCTTCCAGACGTTGAACTGGACGATGCGAACCTGACGCGGCGTCTGCGCCCAGTGTCGGCTCGCGCGCGCGGCCAGGTCCGGGCCCATCAGGATCGCCGCCCCGGCGACCAGGAGCAGCGCCGCCGCCGACGCCGGACCCCTGCCGCCGCCGCTAAAGGCCAGCAGCAGCAAGGCCAAGAGGCCGACCACCACCCAGACCGGCGCGAACTGGTTGAGGAAGTCGGCCTTTGGCCAGATCGCCCCGCCAAGCCCGACAAAGGTCAGGATGAGCGCCAGGGCCACGACACCCCATGCCCCGGCGCGAAGTATAAAGATAATTACACGCATCGGCTTGGTGGCCCCAAAACAGCAACTTCAAGTTGATATCACTCGCCTGAGGCGAGAATTTTGCAGACAAGGTTGTGAGACCTGCGCCGTCCGATGCGCCTAAATTTGGGCACAACTAGACATAATTCACCCGATTCAGGCTCTACCCTCAGATTAGGCTTGAGAGTAGCCATCGCTACGCTTAGAAGCGGCAGGCTGGGGTTTGAATTGCTTATGTCGGAGAAGGTCATGTTGGAATCAATTGCCGGCAAGCGCCGCTATGAGCCGCCAACGCTGGCGGTTATCGGCACCTTCGAACAGGTGACGCAACAGACGAGCGTCGGGGCCGCGCTGGATGCGGATCTTCCCGCAAATACGCCACTGCCCGTGGTGTTGAACCACCTTTCCTAAGGTCTTGGAATTCCGCGTCTGAGGTCGGGACGATCGCAAGTCGTTCCGACCTCTTTCGCACGCCTTTTCATGAAGGACCTCAGCCTGAAAAGCCAGACCGTGATCCGCCCCCGTGACGGCGTGCTCGCTTGCGACCTCGCGGGCGGAGCGGCGCTTCTGGACACCGGATCAAGCACCTACTTCGCCCTGAATGGCGTCGGCGCCGCCGTCTGGTCGCTGATCGAACGCTCGACCACGGTGAACACGCTCGTCGAGCACGTCACCACCACCTTCGAGGTGACATCCGCCACCGCGCGCCACGACCTCGAAGACCTGATCGCCAACCTCGCCCAACATGGACTGGTGCGGATTGAGCAGCGATGAGCCGAAGCGGCGCTTGAGCTGGCGCGACGCCAAGCTGCTCGCGCGCTGTCTGCTCACCGTCGCCGCCACCAGGCTCGGCCTCACCGTCGTGGGTTATCGGCGTCTGCCTCAGCCCTCCGCCTGCGCCAACGCGCCCGCCCCGCCGCACCTCGTCGCGAGGGTCAGGGCCGGCGTGACCTGGGCCTCACGCTTCGTGCCGCGCGCAACCTGCCTGACCCAGGCCCTCGCCTGCCGCTATCTCCTCGCCCGGCAGGGCTACGCCACGACCCTTCGCATCGGCGTGCGGCCGGACGCGCGCCAGGCTTTCACCGCCCACGCCTGGCTGCTTTCCGGCGACAGCGTCGTCATCGGCGGCGACCTGGCCTCGCTGCAAACCTACGCCACGTTCGCCGATTTCGAGGCGCGCGCGCATTGAGCGGCATCGCCGGCGTCGCCCCCGCCGAAGGGGAAAGAACCGCCTCGGCCGTGCTTGCGAGAATGATGGCGGCGACGGCGCACCGGGCGGTTCATGGCGCCAGCGAGGTTCAGCGGCCGGGCGTCGCGCTTGGCTGCCAGCTGCTGGACGCCTCAGGCGACGGCCCCGCCATGAGCGGAATGGCCGAGGACGCCGACCTCGTCGTCTCTGCAGATTGCCGGCTCGACAACCGCGACGAGCTCCTGGCCGCCTTGGAGGCCCCCTCGCATCTGAGCGACGCCGGCCTCATCCTCGCAGCCTACCGCCGCTGGGAGCTCGAGGCGCCCGCGCGGCTGCTCGGCGACTTCGCCTTCGCCCTTTGGGACGGGAGCCGCCGGCGCCTGCTCTGCGTGCGCGATCACTTCGGGATCAAGCCGCTCTACTACCATGCCGGCGCAAGGGCCTTCGCCTTCTCCTCCGAGCCCGGCGGCGTCCTCGCCAGCGGCTGGCCCAGCCGCGCGCTCAACGAGGATTCCGTCGCCGCCTTCCTCGCGGGCCAGCCTCCCAGGCCGCACGAGACCCTCTACCGCGAGGTGGCGCGCCTGCCGCCGGCGCACATGGCCGTGGTCGAGCAGGGCCGCACGGCCCTTAGGGCCTACTGGCGGCTGCTGCCGATCGACATTGGCGAGGAGGACGTGGTCGAGGGCGTGCGCCTTAGGCTCGAGCAGGCGGTGAAGGCCCGCATGCGGGGGTCGCCTCGGGTGGGAGCCAAGCTCAGCGGCGGACTGGATTCCTCGTCGGTCGCCTGCCTCGCCGCCGGCCTCAGGAACCGCTCCGGCGCCGCCGCCTTGCCGACCTTCTCCATGGTGTTCGACGAGACGGCCGAGCAGAACGAGCGGCCGCAGATCGAGGCGGTGCTGGCCGCCATCGACGCCATACCGCACTTTCTGCCGTCCAACGGCGTCGCCCACCTCGCTGAACTGCCCAGCCTGCTCGAGCACCAGGCCGGCCCCTTCCTCGCCCCGAACCTGGCGGCGAGCCGGCGGCTCTACGCCGCCGCGCGCGCGGCGGGCGTCGACGTCCTGCTGGACGGCCACGGCGGCGACGAGGCGATCTCGTTCGGGTCAGGAAGACTCGCCGAGCTCGCCGCGGAGGGACGCTGGTTCGCGCTGCGGCGCGAGTTGTCCCTGCTGGCGCGCCATGAGCGCTGGCCCGCCCGATCGGTCTTCTGGGGCCTGTTCGCCGCCTACATGCCGGGCGCGGGCCTCATGCGGCGCCTCCGCAGGCTCGAACGGCGACTGCGGACGACGCGGCGGCGAGAGGACGATCCGCTCCGCTTCCTCAGTCCCCCGCTCGCCCGCCGCGCCGCGGCGCTTCAACGCGAGAACCGGTCACCGCCCCCCCGATCGGGCAAGGTCGAGCAGGCGCAGCACCTGGCGACCCTCACCGGGCCTTTGCAGGCCTACGCCCTCGAGATCCTCGACAGGGCCGCCGCCCGGGCCGGCGTGGAAGCCCGCTACCCCTTCTGGGACAAGCGGCTGGTGGAGTTCTGCTGTTCCGCGCCGGCTGAGGACAAGCTCAAGGACGGCCGCACGCGCGCGCTGCTGCGGCGAAGCATGGTGGGCGTTCTGCCGGAAGCCATCCGGACCCGACCCGACAAGTTCAACTTCATGCCGCATTTCCTCGCCGGATTGGCTGTTAAGCCTGCCGCCTCGGCCCATGAGGTTTTCCCGGACGGCGAGCAAGAATTGGAAGCCTTTCTGTCCTTGCGCGAACTGCGGTCCGCCTATGACGCCCTGCTGCAGGCGCCCGCGGGGCGCCCGCCGCTCGAAGCGCAAGCCCTGTGGCGCTGCGTCGCGTTCGCACGCTGGCGACAGTCATCAGGGAAAGATGACAGTGCTCGCTAGAGTGGCTGATATAAAGCGGCGGCCTTCGCCTAGGACGGGCCGGCGCGCCGACTTGGAGCGAGAATGAAGCCGACCGACGCGCATATCGCTTCGGCGCTACGAACGGACCTGCACGCCTATCGCGCTTACGGCCTGACGGTGGGATGCGATTTCGAAGCGCCGGAACTCACGCCCGTCGAGTCCGAGGCGCTGGACGTCCGCGTGGTGCGCGCGCGCCTGCCCCGCCCCATCCCCGACGTGGCGGAGGGGATCGTCTTTGATTTCAGCGACCCGGCGGGACTCTACTTCGGCTGGCCTCTGCTTGGCCATTTCCTGCTGCTGGAGGACGGGCTCATCCTCTACGACGCCGCGCCCGGCGCCGAGGACAAGCTGAGCTTCGCTCTGTTGGGTCCGGTCTTCTCGGTGGTCCTTCACCGCGCCGGTCGGCTCCTCCTGCACAGCAGCGCCGTGAGCCGGGGCGAGGAGGTGGTCTTCTTTCTGGGCGACAAGGGCGCGGGAAAGTCGACGAGCGCGGCGGCGCTGGTCGGCGCCGGCTTCGACCTGGTCACCGACGACCTGCTAGCGCTCAAGACCGAGCCGGCCGGCGTCCCCACGGTGGAGCCGGGCTTTCCCCAGCTCAAGCTTTCCGTCGACGCCGCAGACCTGCTGGGCGACACGAGGCGCGCCGAGCTCGCGCCGCTGAACGAGAAGTCCCGCATCCGCCTGTTGCAGGGCTTTTCGCGCGGGCCTCGCCGGATCACGGGCGGCTATGTGCTGGCCCGCGGCGAAGCGCTGAGCCTCCGGCGGCTGGATTCGGTGGCGGCGCTGAGCGCGGTCATGCGCTACTCCTACATCACCCGGTTCGGCCGGCGGTTGCTGGACAAGGACGGCCTGGCGCGGCACCTGCGGCAATGCGCCAGCGTGGTGAACAGCACGCCGATCTACGAACTGACCGTTCCAGCCGACCTCGCCCGCCTGCCCGACCTCGTCCAACACGCCCTAGATCATGCTCCCGCCTGACCGTCCGATGCTGAATTCGAGCGCGCTGGTGCGGCGCTTCGTGACGGACGTCTATGCGCTGGCGGGACGGCGCGTCTGGAAGACCTTCGCCCTGATGCTGACCGCCAGCTTCACCGAAGGCGCGTCGATCCTGCTGCTCGTGCCGGTGGTCGGGATGATCGGCAAGGGCGGCGGCAAGCTGACGCTGCACACGCCCGCCTTCACCCACGGCTTCGCGCCCGAGCGCCTCGAGCTCGGCCTGGCTCAGGTCCTGGTGTCGCTCGTCGTCCTGGTGGTGCTGCGCGCCAGCCTGACGCGCGTCAAGGACGTGGCCACCACGCGCCTCTTGTTCCACTTCTCCGACAAGCTCCGCCTCAACCTGTTCCACGTCATCGGCAATGCGCGGTGGCGGCTGCTGGCGACCTTGCGCGGATCGGACCTCAACCACGCGCTCACCTCCGACGTGGACCGCATCCAGGCGGCGGCGTTCCAGCTGCTGCTGTTCATCCAGGCGGCGGTGCTGACGCTGGTCTACGGCGGTGTCTCGCTGATCGTCTCGCCGACGATGACCCTGGTGGCCGGTCTGCTGGGCGGCGTGGCCTTGGCCGTTCTCGCCCCGCTGCGGCGGCGTGCGGCCACCTTCGGCCGTACGCTCACGAGCGAACGGCAGAAGCAGTACGGCATCGTCTCCGACTTCGTGTCGGGCCTGAAGATCGCCAAGAGCTGCAACGCCGAGCTGCGCTACGCCGACAGCCTCGCCGACAGCCTGTCGCACACTGCAGCCGGGTCCATTACCTACTCGCGCCTGACCACCGCCAGCGGCTTCTGGTTCCAGACCCTTAGCATCTCCGGCCTGGCGATCTTCATCTATGTGGCGCTCGGCCTCTACGACGCCTCGTTCGAGCGCGTGATCGTCATGATCCTGATCTTCATGCGGATCGCGCCGCGTTTCATCGAGTTGCAGTCCTACATGCAAGGGATGCTCGTGAACGCCGGCGCCTGGCTGGCGATCGATGCGCTGCGCACGCGCTGCGAGCAGGACCAGGAAGTGGCCGCGCCGCCGGCGGCGCCTCCACTCGCCTGCCAGCGCTCGGTCCGCTTCCGCGAGGTGACCTTCAGCTATCCGACGGACGAGGACCGGGCCGTGCTCGACCAGGTCTCCTTCGAGCTTCCGGCCCGGCGGATCACCGCCCTCATCGGCCCCTCCGGCGGCGGCAAGAGCACGATCGCCGATCTGCTGCTTGGCATACTGGAGCCGCAGTCCGGGACCATCGATGTGGACGGCCTGCAACTCACCGAGGCCGACCGCCGGCGCTGGCGCGACCAGGTCGCCTATGTGCCGCAGGATATCTTCTTGCTGCATGACACCATCGCCGAGAACCTGCGGCTCGGCGCGCCGGGCGCCGACGAGGACGCCATGTGGCGGGCCCTGGACGCCGCGCGCGCGGACGGCTTCGTCCGCCGGCTTCCCGACCAGCTGGCCACCGTTGTCGGGGACCGCGGCCTCAGGCTCTCCGGCGGCGAGCGGCAGCGCATCGCGCTGGCACGCGCCTTGCTGCGCAATCCGGACCTGCTCATTCTTGATGAAGCGACCAGCGCCTTGGATTGGGAGAACCAGCAACTGATCGCAGAATCCATCAAGGCGCTGCGCGGCCGCGTCACCGTCGTCACCATCGCACACCGGGCTTCGATGATAGGCTTCGCGGACCACGTGGTGGCGGTGGAAGGCGGACGCGTGATCGAGGAGGGCCCCTATGGCGAGGTGCTGGCGCGCAGCGAGAGCCTGCTTTCCCGCCTGATCTCGGGCGAACGCGACGCCGGCGCCGCCCAGGCCGCTGGATCACGCGCGTGAGCCGCCGATGCTGAACTCCCCCGACCAGCGGCCGGGCGTCAGGCTCGATCCACCCCGAATGGGGCCGGAATTCCGCCTTATGGCCTGGTGCGCCAGCGCGTCCGCCGCGCAGGGCCCGCGCGAGCCGGCGCCGGTGACCGGCGACATCGACTGGCCGCTGTTGGCCAGGCTTGGCCGCCGGCATCGGATCTCCGGCCTGCTCTACGCCGGCCTTAAGTCCGCCGGTATGACGCCGCCCGCAGACGTGCTCGCCCAGCTGGAAGCCGAGGCCAAGCGGATCGCCATCGACGAGCTCTGGTCGGCCGCCGAAACCCTGCGCCTGCAGCGCATCCTGCGAGAGGGCGGAATCGAGTCCCTGGTGCTGAAGGGCGTGGCGGTGGCCATGCTCGCCTTCGGCCGCCTCGGGCTGCGCTTCAATCGCGACATCGACCTGCTCGTGCGGCCCGAGGATGTCGTTGAAAGCATGAGGATCCTCGGCGCGCTGGGCTACCGGAAGTCCGAGCTGACGGACGAGAGCCTGGAAGAGCCGTCGGCTGGTTGGCTGGAGCTGCACAAGGACATCGCCCTGGAGCACGAGAGCGGGCGCGGGATCGTCGAGCTGCACTGGCGGCTGTTCGACAACCCCGGCCTACTCGCCGGAAGCCCGCCTGCCGCGCCCGTCCGCATCGCCGGCGACGGCGTCGTCCAGACCCTGGGCGGAGACGTCAACCTGATCTACCTCTGCGTCCACGGCGCCGAGCACGCCTGGTCGCGGCTGAAATGGCTGCTCGACATTCATGCGCTGGCGACGCGCCTCACCCAGGAAGACCTCGTGCGGCTCTACGCCAAGGCCGGCGAGATGAAGGTGCACCGCGCCGTGGCCCAGGCGCTGCTGCTGTGCTCGCTGCTGTTCGGCCTGGCCATTCCTAAGGTGATCGCATCGAGCCGCCGCGAGCTTCGGATCCGGCTGCTGGAAATGCTGGCGTTGCGCAGCCTCCTGGCCAGCGGCGACCGCGAACTGGCCGCAACCCGTTTCGGCTCGACGCTGATGAACATGAGCCACTATCTGCTCTCGGACGGCTGGTCCTACTGGAAGGCGGAGCTCGCCTACGACGTGGCCGACGTCTCGCGCGCCCCCCCGCCGCCCCTCCTGCGCCGGCTCGGACCAGTCGGCCGCCTGATGGGATGGGCCGGGCTGCACCTGGGGTCGCGGGGGTAGAGGCCTGTAGCGGTGTTGCGGGTGCTAACGACGATATCCTGAGCAGCGCTCGGTTCGCTGGCAAACGCGACCCCCACGTCATCCCGATGACATAAATCCGCACACGAGAGGCACTAGCTCCGATCAGCCGTAGACGCGTGCGGCTGCACACTAGATATGCGAAGCGACGGCGCCTTGGCCCGTCAGCGCAGGGGCCAAGTTCGTGGATCAATCCCGTGTGAGCGTAGACCAAGGCCGGGCCAGGGACGGCGAGTCGCAATCGGGTGCGACGGGGACCGTCACGGCCGTTCGCGACTCGCGCCTGGTCAGCGCCTCGCGGGGCGTCTTCTGGTCGACGCTGAACACCCTCGCCCCGCTGCTCATCGGCACGTCCGTGTTCGTCGTGACTTCCCGGATCCTGTCCCCGCACGACTTCGGCCTTGTCGCTTTGGCGAGCACCGTCGCCCTTTTGGCCTCCTGCCTAGTCCCCGCCGGATTCGGCGACGCCATCGTCCAGCGGCCGCAGACAGAAGCCATCCATTTCGACTCGGTGCTCTGGCTATGCATGGCCTGCGGGCTGCTCATCTATCTTGCGATCTCAGCTGGCGCGTGGTTCGCTGCGGAGCGGTTCTCTGAGCCCGCCCTCACCTATCTCGTACCCATCCTTTCGCTGCGCATCATCTTCGACGCAGCCGCCATCGTTCCGCTTGCGGTGGTCCGGCGCACGCTGTCCTTCCGCAGCCTCGCCGTTCGCACGACCATTTCAAGCAGCGTCGCCGGGACGATGTCGCTGGCGCTAGCGCTGTCCGGCTACGGCTACTGGGCGCTGGTCGGCTCTCAGCTCGCGGGCTCCCTCGTCGGCGCCATCGGCGCGTTCTGGGCTGCGAAGTGGCGACCGGGCTTCAGGTTCTCCTACGCCGCCTATCGTGAGCTTCGACGCTTCGGCCACTACGCCTCGGCGACGCGGATCGTGAACATCCTGAACCAGCAGTGCGATCAGCTCATCGTGGGTCTGGCGATCGGCGTCCATTCGCTGGGGCTCTACGCGTTCTCCCGGCGGGCCACGGGCATCCTCAGCGACGTCATCACCGGCACGCTGACAACCGTCGCCATGCCGCTCATGAGCGCCGTTCATGATGATCGGGCGGCTCTCGCGCGCGGCTTTTTCCTTGCGGTGTTTCTGTCCAGCCTGGTTGGCTTTCCGGTTTTCGGCGGACTCGCAGTCATCGCGCCGAACGCCGTGCCATTGATCTTCGGGGAGCACTGGGTCAACGCCGTCAGCATCATCCAGATGCTGTGCCTGCTTGGCTTCCTTCTGACCGTTGGCATGCTTCAGGCCGCCCTCATCAACAGCGTCGGCAACGTGCGCTGGTGGTTCGGCTACCAGATCTCGTTCGTCGTGGTGAACATCGCGGTGATCTTCATCTTCGCCCCGTTCGGGATACACGCGATGATGCTGGCCATCATCGTTCGCGCTTATCTATTCTTCCCCATTCCCTGCCTGAAAACAGCGAAGATCCTGAACACCAGCCTCGGCGAGTACGTCAGGCAATTCTTCGGCCCTGCGATCAGCACGGCCGGCATGACGGCGGCGGTGGTGGCGCGCCAAACCTGGCTCCCGGTCGGCGGGCGGCTGGAGTCGGTGGCGGTCGATGTGGCGCTGGGCGCCTTGGTCTACAGTGTCGCCATACTGCTTACCAATCGCACTCAAGTCGGGTTTGCGCTCTCCATCCTCAGGCGCGCAGTCCGCAGATCGCGGCCCTCGGCTCACGCCGACGGCTGATACCGGCTGCGCACCACTTCGACGGCCTGCAGCATCTGCTCGGTCGCGCGGCTCACGGCCTCCTCCCGACTGAGCTGCGGCTCGGCTTGGGCGAGCGCCTGCAGGCTGGCCGCGGCCTGCTCGACATGCGGCCGGTCGAGCATGGCGGCGACTCTCGGGCTTAGAACCAGGCGCCGGGCGATCCCGCGCAGCGGCCTGCCGCTCAGGATGCGGTGCTCACGGTAGGAGGAAGCCGCGAGCGGGTTCAGCCTGAGGTCGACGCCCAACGACTCCGCCCAGTCGGACCACTTGTCGCGGTTGCTGGCCTGGATGGCCGCCGTCGCCACCCAGGGCGTACGCAGGGCGTCGGCGACGATGGCTCCGTGCATGGCTTCGGTGATCAGGAGATCGGCGCCCGCGATCTGGGCGAGGACGTGGTCGGTCGGGTCCGTCGGGTCGATGAACGTCAGGCCGGCCAGCGCGCAGGCCTGCCGCCAGCGCCCCCGCGGCAGGCTCTGATAGTGCGGCATGAAGGCGGTCTTTACGCCCTCGGCCGGCGGCGGGCGCTCGACGGTGCGAATGAGAATGGCGCTGTCGGTGATCGCAAGTTGACGAGGTAACCCAAGCTTCTCGGCCGTGCGCGGTCCCCGCACGGCGACGACGTCCCAGCTTCCATCGAAGACGTCGGGGGGGTCGGTATAGCCGGCATATCCTGCGCCGAGGACAACCTTCTTCGCCTCTCGCGGATGGAAGTCGAAGAGGATCGACCCTATGCCTAAGAACAACGTTTGCTCGTTCGAATCGAAAAATCCGGACCCGAACACCCGGGGCCAGACATAATGATTCAGTTCATCTCCGAAATTCGGCTGCTTATCCCGGAAGTACCACAACTTCATTCTGGATTGTTCCGCGAAAAAATGTGCTAATCTCAGCCGGATCAGGGCTATTACAACAGGAGCCTGGATTTTGAAACTGCCAAGTAGCGGAAACGCGAACCTGGTGCTCGTTCGCGCCGGTACGCGCTCGCTGCATGAGCAATGGCTATCCCGTGCCGGGCAGAGGCAGGGGTTCGATCTGATGGTGCTGGCCTACGGGCCGACGCCGCTCGCACTGGAACGCGCCGATTTCGGCTATATCGAGGCCCCGGGCGCCAAAGTCGCGGGCTACGGCGCGTTCATCCACACCCATCGCTCCTTCGTCGAAGGATACGCCCGGGTGGCGATGATCGACGACGACATTCTCGCCGACAGCCGATCGATCGATCGCTGCTTCGCGATCGGCGAGCGGCTCGACCTTTCGCTGTGGCAGCCCTCGCTCTCCTGGGACAGCTACACCAGCTACGTCACGCTCCTGCGTCAGCCCGGCTTCCGGAGCGCCCGCTACGTCAACTTCGTCGAGATGATGTGCCCGTTCTTCAAGACCGAGGCGCTTGTGGCGATGAAGGACCTTCTGCGCATCGGCGCCGAAACCGGCATCGACGTGATCTGGTCAGCCGCGCTCGGGCAAGAGCCGCGGCGCCTGGCCGTGCTGGACGCCGTGAGCGTGAAGCACACCGCGCCCGTCGGCCGCCTTAAGGCGATGAACGGCTTTGACCCGGACGAGAGCTATCAACGCGGCATCGACGCCGTCACCGCATTGTTCGGCGTCGAGTTTCCAGGTTGCATCGACGTGGGCCCTTCCGGGCGGTTCGGGCGGTTCGACCGGCTGGCGTCGCTGGCCGGACTCGCGCTGGTCGCTGCGGCGGCGGGGCGGACCCCCCTCGACAAGAAGGAGTTCTGGGGACGCTGGCGCGGCGACGTGCGCCGGCAGACGTTCCCCTCGGCGCTGATCCAGGGTGATCCGCACGACATCCGCAGGCTCGCGGGCATGCAGGCCGCCGCTATGCCTGCGGCGGTCTGAACGCCGTCAGGCTCGCGCCAGGGAGCGAGCCACCCAAGCCGCCATTCGCACCCTCAGAGTCCAGTAGTCCCGCGACAGCAGCGTTCGGAACGAGAGGCTGCCGATGTCGCCGATCACCCGCGGCAGGAGCGCCTTGGCCTTGGCTCGGTCGACGCTGAAGTAGCGTCGAAGGATGCGAAACCGGATGTAGGGCTCGACCACCCAGGCTGGGATCTCCCCCACCGCCGGCCGACCGTTCCGGTGGGCCGTGCAGGCCTCGACTTCCGCCAGCGCCGCGCTGCGCTCCTGCAGTTCGAGATGCTTGAGCGATATTGCGCCCTCATGCCGGCGGTAGATCAGCACCGCCTGGTCCGGATTGTCGATGGTCCCCAGCTTGGCCAACCGTATGAAGAGGTCATAGTCCTCGGCGTGGGGGAAGTCCGCCCTGTAGCCCCCGATCTCGAGAAGGGCCGCCCGCCGCACCATGATCAGCGGGTGCATGGACACGGCCACCTTGGGTGGAAAGACGTTCAAGTCCGTGACCCGATGCCGGCCGCCTGTCGTTCCCCCCAGCATCGAACCGTCAGGCGCCAGCTGCTTGGCGACGCCGCCGACCAGCACACAGCCTGGATGCGCCTCGAGATGGCGGACCTGAACCTCGAATCGATCAGGGAGGGCGATGTCGTCGGCGTCCATCCGCGCGATGAACTCGCCCCGGCAGAGCTCGATGCCCGCGTTCAGCGCAGCGACGATGCCGCCGTTCGGCTGCCGCCTCACCCGGATCCGCGGATCGTCGCTGGCCAGCTGAGCCAGGATCTCCGGCGTGCCGTCCGTGCTGCCGTCGTCCACCACGACGATTTCGAAATCGGTGAAACTCTGGGCCTGAATGGAGCGGATGGCCTCCCGCAGGAAGGCTTCGCCGTTGTAGACGGGCAGAAGGCACGACACTCTCGGAACCGACATGACGAACTCCCGTCTACTCAGCGGCGCTGTAGGCATCGGGCGCCGCCACGAGGACCGCAGGCGCTTCGTGGGAGCGGCAGCCGGCTAGCTGCAGCAATTCTCCGGCAAGCGCAGCGCCAGCCGCCGACCAGGTCATGCCCGACATGCGGGCTTCTCCCGCGCGGCTCTTCGCGGCCCGGAGTTGCGCATCCTCATAGAGTTGCAGAATGGCCCGCGCCCAGCCCTCGTCGTCGTCCACGCCGGCATACAGCGCAGCATCGCCGCAGACCTCCGGAATGGCGCCGGACGGAGCCACGACCGCAGGACAGCCCAGGCGCATGGCCTCGGCAGGAGGCAGGCCGAACCCTTCCGCGCGGGACGGAAAGGCCATGCAGACGGCGGCGCGGTAGAGCGCAATCAGTTCCGAGTCATTGACCTTGCCGACGCAGACGGCCTGGGGCGGCGGCTTCAGGCCGGCGGACGTAAGCTCATCGCGGCTGGCCCCCACCAGCACCAGGGTCAGCCGCTTGAGCCGCGGCGAGCGGAAGGCTTCCAGCAGCACACGGGTGTTCTTGTAGGCCTTCGCACTTGCAATATGGACGACGAAGGGCGCGCCCCCCAGCTTGTGGCGCTCGATCACCGAGCGGTTCTCGGGCAGACCCGACAGGTGGTCGACCCCGTTGGGGATCACGACCACGCGCTCGCGCCCCACCACCCGCAGCAGGTCGAGCATGTGCCGCGAATAGTCGGAGACCGTAACCACCCGGCGGCTGGAGCGCGCGATGAGAGGGCTGAGCGTCTTGTGGAGCCAGCGCGTGGTGCGCGGATAGGAATTGTCCGACAGCAGGTATTGGGCGTCGTGAATCATCGTCACCTTGTTGAGGTGCGCGATCGGCGCGATGTTGCAGAGGTTCACGAGCAGGCCGTCCCGCGCGAGGGTGGGCAAGGCGACCTGCTCCCAGAGCTGGCCGCTCCGATAAGATTGCTCGACGAGCCTAATCGCCTGCAGATTCAGCGGCCAGCACCGCCGGCGCGGGGCGAACAGGGTGATGTGGGGCCGCTGCGCTTCGGGCATGCCGCCGACGATCCGATCCAATTCGTGAATGAGGCGGTCGGCGACCCGATGGACACCGTTCAGCCCGGCCCCGTAGAACTTGCCGTTGATGTAGATGGGCGTCGGCGCGCGGCCCGGCTCAGATCCGTCCAGAAAGGCAGCGCCCAGCGGCCCAGTCACGCGAGCGACCGAATCTTCGTTGGATGGACACGGCCGCGAAGTACGTCCCCGATAGCCTGAAGGTTGCCTTCGAGCCGTCCCCAGCGATCCACATAGGCCTCCGGCCGCAGGCTCTTGACCGCGTTCGCCGTGATGTTCTGGGCCATGAGGCGCAACCCCCGACTCGGTGGAATCGTCCCCTTGCGGATAAGGTAGACCGGGTTCGCGATCTGGGAATAGCCGAGCCGGCGTCCGGGGGAGCGGGACAGCTTGACGCCCATATGCACGCCACGCAGCTCCGTGGTGCGGAACATGCGACCACGCGCCCGGAGCTGGTAGCTGAAGTCCACATCCTCCAGCCACCCGTAGAACGGCAGCGCCTCGTCGAAACGCAGATCGCCGATGGCCGCGGCGCGGAAGGCCATGTTGCAGCCGTAGAGCGAAACGACCTTCCATCGCCTGCCGTCGACGACCTTGTCGCGATCCACCAGGCTTCGCGCTTCCTCGAAGGTGAAACCCACGTGGTTGATGCCGTCGGCGATCAGCGCCCCGGTTACGCCGACGACCCCCTCGTCGTGCAGGAAGATGCGTTCGAGATTGGCCAGATAGTCGGGCCGCGGCACGAAGTCGTCATCGAAGAACACGATCGCGTCGCTGCGGCCATGCAGGTGCGCGAGCGAGCGGTTCCGCTGGCTGCACAGGCCGCGCGGAGCGTAGAGGATCTCCACCCCGTCGCTCTCCGTCAGCCCCTCGACGTCCTTCGGCTCCGAGGCGACGATGACGATGGAGTCGGCGGGGCGCGTCTGCCGGCGCAGGAAGGAGACCGTCTCCTTCAGCACGCTCGCACGCCCCACGGAACAGATGACCACGTCCACCTTCAACGCTTGACCCTCATACAATCTCTTGGGCCGAACGCCGCATTTTCGGGCGCGCCGCGGCCGATGCATCCACCCTCACCTGCGCGCGAACGCCACGCCAGACGAGAGTCATCGAAGCGAGTATTCCGAACATGACGCCCGGATCGGGGGACGAGGCGTTGACGAGTGCTGGAATGTTCCCTGCGATCAGCGACCAACTTATCGCAACGCCCACGCTCTGCAGGTCGCCGACATCAATGGGACGGAACGTGCTGTCGCGCCATGGCTTGAGGACCTGTGCGAGATAACCAACGTAGGCGACCACCCCGATGACGCCCATCGCACCGATGATCGCGGTGATGTTGCTAGATGATCGGAAGCTTCCCGGCCCGACGCCTAGGCCGTACGACGCCCGAAAAGCATCGAAGCCCTGACGAGCCCAGGCGCCCCTCTCGGACGCGGACCTGCTGCTCCCCTTGTCTACGGTCATGTGCTCCAGCATGCCCTGAAGCTGCGCCGTGAAGTGTGGCAGGGCGACGGCCAGCGCCAGCACTGCGGCCAAGCCGCCAACCACGCAGCTAACCAATATCGCCGCTTTGCGCGTTCCCAGCGCCTGGGGAAAAATCATCCATCTCAGAACGAGCAGGACGGCGTAACCCGCCAAGCCGACGTAGGCGGAACTTGAGGTCGACAAGAGCAAGATCAGCGCCATGGTGAGGGAGACGGCCCCGGTCGCCTTCGCACGAATTCCACGCAACCACAGCTCGGTGGTGATGACGAGCATCTGAAAGCCGTAGCCGGCGTAGACCGACGCCTCCGGCATGATGCCGGTGATGCGGACAAAGCCCTGGTACTCGTGGTCGAGCTGGGCGTAGTTCGCGTTGCGGAAGAAGCCGAGCAGCTGCTCGTGATGGGTGAGCTTCAGCACCACCCCCAACACGCCGAACCCAATATGCAGCCAGCCGGTCGCCACGAAGGTGTTGACGAGCGTGCGATGGGCGCCCTCCCGGCGGGCGAGGATGTCGCCGACCGCCACGCTGAGCAGGGTTCCCACGAAATAGAAGGCCGCGGTGATGTTCTGGCTGGAGAAGGCCAGCGGATAGCGGTCGGTGAGGTTGTTTCGCAGGTTGATCGGCCTCATCGGCACGAGGTCGACCTGACCCGCGAACACATGGGGCAGGATCATCGCCCCGACGATCCCGTAGGCGCAGAAGCCGACGAGGGCGATGTTGTGCCTGAAGCCGCGCAGCAAGGCGGAGAACCCCCCGATCCGCGTCAGCGCCAAGCGCAGAAAGAGCATCAGGAAGGCGAGCAGGAACGGCCGGATGGACGAGCCGCCCAAGGCCGGCAGGTTGATGGCCGACGATCCGCCGAGCAGGGAGGCGTAGATCACGAACGCGAACTGCTGCAGCGAGGTCCCGCGCAGCATCAGCCAGAGGCTGATGGCGATCGTCAGGACGCCGAAGAGGGTGAGGGTCACGCGGGCCTACCTTCCGTCATCGCCCGCCCTCGCCGCTCACCGCCACCACCTGGAAATGCTGCTTCACGACGTCGCCGGTCGAATCGGCGCCGGGCGACACCACGAAGTCGACGTGATCCCCCGACTTCAGCGACGCCTCCGCCGCGACCTGCGCGGATTCGGCGTGCACCTGCCGCTGCGCGAGGATCGTGTCGTTCTGGCGAACGATCAAGGTCACGCCGTCCCCCTTCGTGCCCGCCTTCAGGCTGGCGAGGATCCGCACCTTCTGGGCGCGCGGCGCCGTGAAGCGCGACACCGCCGCGATCGCCCGGTCGCCGCCGCCGGCCGGGGCCAGCGAGTCCACATTGATCCGCAGCGGCTTGAAAAAGGCGCCGCCGTAGTAGGAGGTCCAGATCCAGTCGACCATCTTCAGCGCGTGCAGCTTGCCGTCGGCGGTCTGGGCGAAATAACCCCATTCCGGCCGGCCGTAGTCGAGCAGGCTGTCGGCCAGGACATGGGGCGGCCCCAGCCTGAACGATTCACGCCCGCTGACCAGGATCGGCGTCATCGAGACGGCCGCAGGAGCGGCGATGGCGAGGCCCTGAGCGTTGCGGACCTTGGTCCCCGGAGCGAAGGAAATCTGACGGTCCGCGCCCCAGATGGCGAAGGTGTTCGCGCCCAGCCGATAGACGAAGGTGCGAGGATCACCCGCTTCGATGCGGACCGGCGGACCGGCGGCAAGCTCGTCCTGCAGTAGACGGAAGGCCTCCGCCGCCGGCTTCTCGCGCCGCGCGGTGTCGAACAGCCCCTGGTTCTTGAACCAGGGCTCGTCCTGCAGGGTGTACCAGTAGATCCGCCCTGACCGGCCGCTCATCAGGCAGGTCATCTTCAACATGAAGGCCGGAGCGTCCGACGCCTGGGGAAAGCTGTCGCCGAACTCGGTGGCGAGGATCGGCTTGGAGCCGCCCAGCGGCCGCAGCACCTCCTCCAGGTGCGCGATCTCGCCGTCCACGCCTTCGGGCGTGCTGCGATAGGGGTGGACGGCGACCGCGTCCATGTAGGGGCCGCCGCCCGCCCGGAACACGTCGGCGATGAAGCCCGTGCCGATCACGTTCGTCGAGGCGCCGATGATGTGCACGTTCGGGTGCTTGGCCTTGACCATCGGGTAGACGGTCTTCAGCAGCGCCGCATAGGCCGCAGGCTTCGCCGCGGCGTCAACGCCCGGCATGCCCTTGCCGGTGTTGAGCTCGTTGCCCACCTCGACGCCGTACACGACGTCGCCATAGCGCGACAGGATCTCGTTCAGGTAGGCCGCGTAGGCGCGGCGTCCCGCCTCGCTCTGCACGAACCGCCCGCCGTCATAGGCCGGATTCTTGGCCTCGATCGTCAGGATGACGTCGATCCCCTGCTTGCGAAACCAATCGAGATAGCCGGCTGTGTCCGGGCCGAACGCATATTGCCCTGGCCGCGGCTCGAGCTTGGCCCAGGCCAGGCCGTCGCGGACGTGGCGAGCGCCCGTCGACTTGAGCGTTTGACGCCACGGATCGGCCCAACCTTGTGAGAAATGGGTCTGGACGCCGAGCACATAGCCCGGTGGAGCCGCCGCCTCGGCGCGGCCGCCCTGGCCTGCAAGCAGGCCGGCGGCGAGCGCCGTCGCAAGTACGTCGATGCGCCTCACTACCAAACTCCGTGTGAGCCGTCGGTGGGAGAGCAGCCTGGCGCGCGTCGCCTCGCGCGGTCAGCTATAGTAGCCTTTGTACTTCTTGAAGTAGTAGGCGGGGTCGCCGAAGCCGAACTTGGTCTGCTTGCCGACGTGGATCTGATTAAGGGCCACGCCGGCGATCCTCGCCTCGCTCGGCAGCAGCTTTATGGCGGCGCGGATGGCGTGTTCGGACGTCTTGCGCCAGCGCGCGAGCAACACCACCACGTCGGCCTTGGTCGCCAGCACGCGGGTGTCGGCGATCGCCAGGATCGGCGCCGTGTCAAGGATGATCAGGTCGAAGGAATCCCGCAGGCGCTCGAGCAGCGCGTCCATCGCCTCGCCGCCGAACGGATCTTCCTCGGCCACTTCCGTGGTGTTCAGCGGCAGCATCACCGCTTGGGTGACCGGGTCTTCGCAGCAGGCCTGCTCCAGGGTCGCGCGGCCGGCCAGCACGTCGAGCAGGCCGACGCTGGTCGAGCCGGGCTGGATGAACCGATTGAGCTGGCGGCGGCGCAGGTCGCAGTCGATCAGGATCACGCGCTGGCCCATCGAGGCCGCCGAGCGGGCGAGGCAGATCGAGGTCGTCGACTTGCCCTCCTGCGGCAGGGCCGAGGCCATGGCTACGATCTTAACCGGCCCACGCGCCGTGCCGTAGAGTAGCGAAGCGCGGAGGTTTCGGAAGGCCTCGGCGAAGACCGAGGTCGGGTAGCGGACCACAGCGTCGACCGGCGAGACATTGCGGATGCCGCCGATCGAGCTGACCTCCGGGATGCCGGCCAGGTAGCGGCGGCCGAGCCTGCGCTCCACGTCGCTCGCCGTGGTCAGAGACGAGTCCAGCATTTCGGTCACGAACACCGCCGCCAGCCCAAGCCCGAGCCCGAGCACCAGGCCCAGGGCGAGGTTCATGATGATGTTGGGCGAAGTGGGCAAGCTCGGGATGCGCGCTTCCGACAAGAGCCGCGAATCGGCCTGTTCCGTGCCCTCCTGGGCGCCGGTCTGCTTGAACTTGTTCAGATAGCTTTCGTAGAGCGCCTGGGAGGCTGCGGCCTTCTGGTCGAGCTCGTTCAGCCCGACCATGGCGCGGTTGTTCTCGGTGAGGGCGCCGCGGGCGCTGCCGAGGGTGCCGGAGATCGAGCTGAGCCGCTGCTGCGAGACCTTCGCCTTGGCTTCCAGGTTGGAGATCACGCGATTGATCTCGGCCTGGATCTGGCCGTCGATGTCCTCCAGCTGGCGCTTGGCCTTCAACAGCTCGGGATACCTCGGGCCGTAGCGCTCCTCCATCTGGGCGACATTGGCGCTGATCGTCGCGCGCTGCCCGCGCAGCGCGCCGACCACGCCGGAATTGAGCGCTTCGCCCACGTCCTCGCCGCTGGAGCCGTTGGCGAGCTGCTGGCGCGCGGTCTGCAGCCGCGCCTGGTCGGCCGCGGCCTCGACGCGAGCCTGGGCGACCTGCTGGTTGTACGCCGAGATCTCCTGCTCCGTCAGGCTCGCGCCGGAGGTGCTGAGCAGGCCATGCGTGATCCGATATTGCTGAGCGGCCGCGGAGTCGCTGAGCGCCTGCTGCCGGATCTCCTCGATGCGCCGGGCGAGAAAGCCGTTGGCCTGACGGTTGGCGCTCAGCTTCGCGTCGATCTGGCTTTCCACATACTCCTTGGCGAAGGTGTTGGCGATCTGCGCGGCCTTGGCCGGGTCGTCAGAGGCGTAGCCGATAGCGATCACATAGGTGAGGGCGACGCGGTTGACTTGCAGCCCCCCCAGCAGCTGGTCGACGATCGCCTGGCGGACTTCCGGGCTGTCCGGCGGCAAGGCCGGCACGGGGTCCGGCTTCCGATGCAGCAGCCGGTCTATCAGGCCAGGGTTCGCAGCCGCCTGCTGCATGGCTAGCACGGGATTGAAGTCCGGGTCGTCCTGCAGCTTCAGGTCGTCGGCCACCCGCTGGGCGAGACCGCGCGAGCTGATGACCTGGACCTCGGTGTCGACGGCCGACGAACTGTCGGGCAGCGGCGCGAGGACGCTGCTGTTGCCGTCCGGCGTGACCTGCGCCTCGCGGGTGTTGATCGCGACCGTCGCCACCGCCTGATAGGTCGGCGTCTGCTTCGCCGTCAGTAGGATGGCCAGCAGCACCACGGCGGCGACCACGGCGATGAACAGCTTGAGCCGGCGGCGGAACGCCGACAGCAGGTTCCGCAGATCGATCCGGTCGTCCGCCTCGGGCGGAATCGATTCGACCTCGACCGTGACGAGCTCGTCAGAGGATCCAGGACGTCGATAGCGATCAAGCGCGTTCATACTCATAACCCTCACCGCAGGCCGTTCGGCGTCCGACCATTGAGAGCCCCCTTAGCGCTCCAGGCTTACACCAAGCCCCACCGTGTTGTCGCGAAACCCGGCGGCGAGGAGGCCCGAAGTGTCTCTCTGCTCATGATCGTAGCGGACCGTCACCCCGACGCCTCTCGCCAGCAGATAGCGTGCGCCCACCGAGGCGCCGTAGCGCTTATCCGTACGCGGTATGCCCTGATAATCCTCCTTCGCCGCCTGCAAGCTCCCGGAGAGGATCAGATTGCGCCTCAGCTCATAGTCGGCGTTCAGCTTGAGAGATTGGTAGATGTAACCCGGCGTAATCGGCAGCGGCGTATCGTAGAGCGCCTGGGTGCCGGTCAGGCCGACGGTCAACAGCTCGGTCGGATACCACTCAAGCTGCACCTTGTAGTTGAAGTTGTCCACATCGCTGTACGCCGGGTTGGCGAAATCGTAGTGCACGAGCCCGATGCTGGCCTCGCCGTGGACGAGCCGGGTCAGTTCGCCCTCGACGCCGACCAGCATGCTGTAGCCCTTGGAGTTGCGCGATCCGCCGATGATCGCAGGCGTGTCGTAGTTGTGCTTGATCACGGCCCCTTCGACGAAGAATGCGCTCTTGGGGCTCACCGCATAGGCGAGCCGGAGCCTGGCCTGGGTCTCGTCGCGATTGCGGTAGGACTGGTCCAGGATGTCGCCGATGATGTCGCGGGTGTCGTCGTAGTCGTAACTGGCGATGGACACCGACCCGCTCGCCCGCAGCTTGTTGAAAGTCTTGCTGAATCCCACTGAGGCGGTGTCACGCGTAAAGGTGACCGGCTCCAGCGGCGTCAGCACATAGACGGCCGTGGTTCGCCCTTCCACCTGATCATCATGGCCCACGTTGAACTTAAGGTTGAAGTCGCGGGTGACGTCAAGCCGTCCGGCTGCGCTGACCGACCACGCGTCGGTGTCTTCGCTCTTGAACTCGTCGTAGCGCGAGAACTGGCCTTGAGCCGATGCGCTGAGCATGTGCCTAGGCCAATTGGTCTCGACGGTGACCTTGGGAGAGACCTGTACGAAGGTGTCGGCTTGCTTGTTGTTCTCGGTCGCGAACACGTTGTCGGTATGTTCGACCGAGGCCCTGATCTGGGGATGGATCAGGAGCGCGCCGAGCTTCTCGCCGATCGGATCGTATTGCGGCCTGGCGCGATCGGCCACGCCGACGGGGCCTTCGTCTGCGGGTTGGGCGAACGCCGGAGCGGCGATGGCGAACGCCAGGCACGAGCCGAACGCCAGACAGCCAGCCCGAAACTGCGCCGCCCCGCGCGCACGGTGATCAGCCCCGCTCATATCCAGCCTTCCACTCCTATCGGACCGCGCAAGTTCGTCCTCCAGCAATATTGCTAAGATTTGTTTACAATTCGGCGAGAGGGAGGCCCGTTGTGAGCCGAGCGCGAGCGGCGCGTTGCAAGGTATTCCAAGTTCGCAGTGATTCCGGTCTATAAAAAGGCGCCGTCCTCCCCCAGGTAGCTTTCATGAACATTCATCTGCGCCGCACTCTCGCTTTGGTCGCCGCCTGCTGCGTGGGCCTCGCCGGGTGCGGGACCGGTCCGGTGAGCGGACCCAACCCACGGCCGGTGAGCGCCGCCCCCGCCTACAAGCTCGGCGCGGGCGACAAGCTACGCATCACGACCTTCGACGAGCCCTCTCTCACCGGCGAGTTCACCGTCGGCGACGGCGGGGTCCTGCCCTTCCCCCTCCTCGGCCAGGTGCAGGCCGGAGGCCTGACCGTGGCGGAGCTTCGCCAGTCGCTGGCGTCGGCGCTGAGCCAGGGCTACCTGAAGGATCCGCGGGTCAGCGTCGAGGTGTTGAACTATCGGCCCTACTACATCCTGGGCGAGGTCTCGAAGCCCGGCGAGTACCCCTATGCCGACGGGCTCACCGTGCTGAACGCGGTGGCCGCAGCGTCTGGCTTCACCTACCGGGCCAACACCAAGCGCGTGTACATCAAGCCCGCGGGGGGCGATCGGGAGCTTTCCGTCCCGCTGACCGCGACGGTGCCGGTGCAGCCGGGGGATACGGTCCGGATCGGCGAACGTTATTTCTGACGCTGGTCGGAGCCGAAGGGGGCGCGGACCGGCGCGGGCAGACCGAGCAGGTTGCGCGGCCGGGGCGTGACCGGACGCCAGCGGCGACGCTCGGCGATCTCTCCCCCGCTTCGGTCCAGGGCGCGAAGCCGCTCCACATAGCTCGGAACCAGGACGGCGGCGGCGCCGAGGGTGTCGCCGACGAGTTTCGCGGTGAGCAGTTCATAGGCGCCGCTAAGGTCGCGCAGCTCGAACGCCCAGCTAGCGAAGATAACGATGCAGGTCAGGTCGACGCGGCGCCGCGTCGGGAAGGCCAGATAGACGAGGCTGGTGAGCGCGTAGAGCGCGGCGACTCGGCCGCCGACCACCTCCGCCAGATCGCTCGCGGCGAACAAAGCCGGCTCATTCCACGCCAGCAGCAGCACGACGCCGACCATCAGCGCCAACAACACTCGGGCGAACTGGTGAAGGGAAATCATGATCATGCGGCGGTGCTAAGCGTTAGATAATTCGATTTCGTTTATGCGATTGGGTAAGAAATCGTTGATCCGGACATGACTACGACTAATGAAAGATGAATTGTCGCCACACAAGCCTTCGTTCGGCCTCATTCTGGCCGCCTTTGAGAACGGCGGTAGCGGAGACGCCTTCCACGCGGACATGGCTGGCCTTGAACGTCGTCCGGGACGCGGGATGACAGAAGGTCGCTGCGCTGCAATACTGCGACGGGCCGCCTATCGGGTTCTGGAGCCGAGCTCCTGAAGTACTCCCTGTTCAAACGTCGCCCCGCTTCCGGCCCAAGCGCAGCGTCGTCCGCGCCGCCGTCGACCCATGGCCACCTGGTCTACGCGATCGGCGACGTGCACGGCCGCCGCGACCTGCTGGACGGGCTGCTCACCGCTGTCTTGCGGGATCTGATCTCCGACGGAGCCGGCGCGCGGCCCCTCGTCGTTTTCATCGGCGATCTCATCGACCGCGGCCCCGCTTCCCGCGAGGTCGTCGAGGCGGTGCTGGAGCTCAAGGCCCATCGCGCTCTCGACGTGCGCATCCTGAAGGGCAACCACGAGCAGCTTGCGCTGGAGTTTCTGCGTGACCCGCAAGCAGGTGCGGCGTGGCTCGACCTAGGCGGCCGCCAGACGCTCGCGTCCTACGGCGTGCCCTTGGGACCGATCGAGCGGCTCGGCGAGACTCGCGACGCCTTCGAGGCGGCGCTCGGCCCCAAGCACCTGAATTTGCTGCAGGCCATGGAGCTGATGATCGAGGTGGGCGACTACGTCTTCGTCCACGCGGGGCTGCGTCCGGGCGTCGGCGTTCGCGACCAGAGCGAGCGCGATCTCTTGTGGATCCGGGAGCCGTTTCTGACTGCGGAGGCAGAGCGTTTCGATCATGTCGTCGTCCACGGCCATACGCCCGGCGACACGCGCCTCGGCGAGCAGCGCATCTGCATCGACTCCGGGGCCTATTATTCGGGTTCGCTGACCTGCTTGCGGCTGGAGGGCGACTCCCAGCGGCTGATCACCTATGCGCACCGGCGCAAGTCGCTGCGCCGCCTGCTGACGCCCAGCGCGGGATCGAGCGACCGGGCTGGCTGAAAAGGGAACGGCGCTGCGTTCAGCTGAACGTACGCACGGCGTAGGCGATCACGCACCAGAGCATGCTGTTGGTGGCGACGATGAACAGCAGGGTGCGGCGCGCCGACCAGCGGTCGTCGTCCCGCGTGAGACCCTTCAGGTCGAAACCCATGCCCGTTGTTACGCGGCCGGCAAGTTGCATCGGCTCAGGCGTAACGGGAACCGCACATTGGACACGCATCCTTGAATTCACCCCTACGCCTCCCGAATTCCGCCACACTTATTAACGTGCCGCCTCAGCACTTAATCTATCGTTCAAACTCATGATTAATCGGGAAGCCAGCCGCTCAAACAGAAAGCACCGCAGCTCTGCTGGCCAATTAACGAAGCGTTATTCAATAATATTCATACGCCCTAACCGAGATCCCCGCCCGAAGCGATTGTTTGGCGCGGCCCCCCAACATAAAAACCCTATAATTACTAACTTCCCTGGCGCGCCCGCTGCAGAGGCGTAAGAGACGTTAACTATGTCCGACCACAACACATCTTGCCAGTGAGGTAAAGCTCACGGTCGAACACAGAGCCAAATTGCCACGTCACTCTCGAGACGAACGCAGCAGAGCTTCGCGATTTAGGCGACTGGATTGCAGGAGTTGCGGTCGGCTAGGCGCCGCTGCACCTATGGTACGAAAGCCATCATACAACTTTTTAGATACTAAATCTCAACCACGCCCTTTGCGCGCATTTCGGCCGTAGCCGCGGCCGCCGGCGCGCCGTCGAGGACAACTCGACCTTGAGCAGCCTTCCCGCGGAAGGTTTCGGTCGGCCAATAATTCGTAAAGGATAATCGCTGCGACATCCTGGCTTTAAACTTTAACTCAATAGAAATCCTGCCCCCCCCACGCTGAATACAGACGGGCTACACGCCTGATCCTCTGGATGGCCGGGGTTGAAATTGAAAATTCTGTCGGTGTTCGGGACGCGTCCGGAAGCCATCAAGATGGCTCCCGTCGTACAGGCCTTGGAAATGGCGCCGGGCGTGGAGTCGGTCGTCTGCGTCACCGGTCAGCATCGGCAGATGCTCGACCAGGTCCTGAGGCTGTTCGCCATCACGCCGGACTACGACCTCAGCGTCATGTCCCCTGGTCAGAGCCTGAACACCGTTGTCAGCCGCATGATCGGAGCGCTGGATCCGGTGATCGAGGCGGCGGCGCCCGACAAGATCCTGGTCCATGGAGACACCTCCACCGCGCTGGCCGCCGCCATCGCCGCCTTCCATCGGCGTATCCCGGTCGGCCACGTCGAGGCGGGCCTGCGCACCTACGACCTCGCCCAACCCTTCCCGGAAGAGATGAACCGCCGGGTCGTGGACATCACCTCCGAGCTGATGTTCGCGCCCACCGCCCAGTCGCGGGCCAATCTCGAGCGCGAGGCGCTGCAGGGGCGGATCCTGGTCACCGGCAACACGGTGATCGACGCGCTCAACCAGGTGGCCGCCCGGCTCGACGGTGATCGCGCGTTGCGCATGGAGCTGGATCTGGCGCTGCCGATGATCTCGCCGGTCAGCCGCATGATTTTGGTCACGGGCCACCGGCGCGAGAACTTCGGCGGCGGCTTCGATCAGATCTGCAGCGCGCTGACGCGGCTCGCGCAGCGTGACGACGTCGAGATCATCTTTCCCGTCCACCTGAACCCGAACGTTCGCGAGCCGGTGCTGAAGAAGCTCGGCCACTTCAAGAACGTCCACCTCATCGAGCCGCAGGATTACCTGCCGTTCGTGCGTCTCATGCAGCGCGCCCACCTGATCCTGACGGACTCCGGCGGCGTGCAGGAAGAGGCGCCAGCGCTCGGCAAGCCGGTGCTGGTGATGCGCGACGTGACCGAACGGCCGGAGGCGGTCGCCGCGGGCACCGCCATGCTGGTCGGGGCGAATTCCACGAGCATCGTCGCGAACGTGAACCGCCTGCTGGACGACGAGGCCGCTCACGCGGCGTTCGGCCGGCGGCGCAACCCCTACGGCGACGGCCGCGCGGCTGAGCGTATCGCGGGCGCCCTCCAGGGCCGAGCTGTCCAGGAGTTCGTCGACTCCGCCGACGCCGAGCCTGCGGCGGCCGAACGGCTGATCGCCTAGGTGGCGCGACCGTGACCCTTCCCGACCTCACCCAGGCGCTCGCTACATCGGGAGAAGCCTACGCCGGGACCATTCGCGTCATCATGATGATCAGTGCGGTGCTGATCGCCATCTCGGCGGTCGACGACCTGTTCATCGACGCCTGGTTCTGGGCCAGGACCGTCTACCGGAAGATCTTCGTCCTCCCCAACCACAAACCGCTGACCGCCGAGGCGCTCTACGAGCGGGCGCAGCAGCCGATCGCCATCATGGTGCCGGCCTGGCGCGAAGACGACGTCATCGCCCCGATGCTGTCGAACATGATCGCGGCGCTGGACTACGACAACTACGTCATCTTCGCCGGAACCTACCCCAACGACCCGGACACCATCCGGGAGGTCGAGCGTGTCCGCCGCCGCCATCGCAAGATCGTGCGGGTCGAGGTCGCGCACGCCGGGCCGACCTGCAAGGCCGATTGCCTGAACGCCATCGTCGAGACCGCGCGCCGGCACGAGCAGGCCAACGGCTTCGAGTTCGCCGGCTTCATCCTGCACGACTGCGAGGACGTCGTGCACCCGATGGAGCTGCGCTTCTTCAACTATCTGCTGCCGCGCAAGGACCTGATCCAGCTGCCGGTCGTCTCGCTGGAGCGCGGCCTGGGCGAGCTGGTGGCCGGCACCTACATGGACGAATTCGCCGAGTGGCACGCCAAGGACCTGGTGGTGCGCGAGTCCTTCGCGGACTCCGTGCCGTCGGCGGGCGTGGGCACCTGCTTCTCGCGCCGGGCGATTGACGTGCTCAGCGAGAATGGCGGCCGGCCCTTCAACACCGACACCCTCACCGAGGACTACGACATCGGCACGCGGCTGGCCGAGCGGAACATGCCGACGATCGTCGCCCACTTCCCGGTGGAGTACCGGGTGAAGAAGCGCACCCTCCTTGGCAAGGAGAAGGTCGCGACCATCAAGATGTCGCTGTGCGTGCGGGAGTACTTTCCGAACACCTTCCGCACCTCCTACCGCCAGAAGGCGCGCTGGGTGCTGGGCATCGCCCTCCAGGGCTGGCAGCAGCTCGGCTGGTCGAAGTCACTGAAGGGCAACTACTTCATGCTTCGCGACCGCAAGTCGCTGATCATGCCGATCCTGTCGATCGTGGCCTACGCCCTGCTGCTGAACTTCGCGCTCGCCTGGGTCTGGCATTTCGCGACCGGTCGGCCACTGCCGGACATGGTGCCGGACAGCCCGTTGTTCGTCGCACTTCTCACCCTGAACGGTGTGGCGGCGATCCTGCGGATCCTCCAGCGCATGCACTTCACCAACCGGCTCTACGGTTGGCGGCACGCGGTGATGTCGATCCCGCGCACCTTCGTCGGGTCCTTCGTCAACTGCTTCGCCACGGTGCGGGCGCTGCGCCTCTTCATCATCAGCCAGATCACCGGCAAGCGCATCGCCTGGGACAAGACGATGCACCACTTCCCCTCGACCGGCGTGTTCGACGGCGAACGCCGGGCGCTGGGCGAGATCCTGACCGAATGGGAAGCGGTGACGCCGGACGACGTCCAGGCCGCGCTCGACGAGCAGAGGCAGAGCGGCCGCGCGCTCGGCAAGATCCTGATCTCGCAAGGTTGGCTCGACGAGGAGACCCTGGCGGAGGCGATCGCGACCCAGGCCGACCTGGCCCGCGCCCATCCGACCGCCGAGATGCTGCAGGCCGCGCAGGGGCTGATCCCTGAGGCGCTTGCGATCCGCACCCGGTCGGCGGCCATCGGCCGCGACGATTCAGGCGCCATCGTGCTGGCGGTCTCGCGTCCACTCAGCGACGAGGATCTGGCCGAGCTCACCGCCCAGGCCGGGCGCGCGCCGGTCCAGAAGATCGTCCGCGAGAGCGAGATCGCCGCCGCTCTTCGCCTGCTGCGCGGCGGCCAGGCGGCGGCGGGCGTCTCGACCCCGCCGCTCCTGGGCGACATTCTCATCGACCGCGGCCATGTGCGCCGCGAGGCCTTCGAGGAGGCCATGAGGAGCTATCAGCCCGAACGCCATGGCCGCATCGGCGAACGGCTGCTGCAGCTCGGCGTCATCACCAACGAAGCCCTGATGGACGCCGTCGCCGTTCAGAACGCGGCTCTGGCCTCGGCGGAACACTGACCATGAAGCCCGTTCGTCTCGCCGTGGCCGCGCCCTTCGGCCTGGCTCTCCTCGCCTGCGCCGGGGCCGCCGCGGCCCAGGCGGCGTCTCCCCGCCCCGGCTTCGCCGCGGCCGCCGAGGCCTACAAGGACCTCGACAGCGGCGCCTTCGACGCCGCCGCCGCCGCCGCGCGCCGCGCCGCCGAGGCCGAGCCGAAGAACCGCGACTATCGGCTGCTGCTGGTCTCCGCGCTGCAGCGCGCCGGCCAGGCCGACGCCGCCGAAGCCGAGGCCGCGAAACTCGAGGCGGATTTCGGCCAGGACGCCCAGGTCGCCGCACAGCGGGGCTATCTCGCCGTGCAGACGGGCCGCAAGGCCGACGCTCTCGGCCACTTCCTGCGCGCGGTCGCCTTGCCAGGCCTGGACGCCCACCAGAGCCGCACCGCGCGCCTGACCGCCGCCGATCTCGCGCTCGAAAGCCAGCAGCCCGCGAAGGCGGTGGACGCGCTCCGCCCCCTGGCGGGCGATCCGTCCTACGAAGTGCAGTCCAGGCTCGCCTTCGCGCTCTGGGGCGCCGGCGAAAAGGCGCCCGCCGCCGACGCCTTCAAGGCCGCCGCGGCCGCCGCGCCGAACGCGGAGGATCGCGGCGTGATGACCCGGGCGCGGATCAACGCCCTGATCGGCCTCGGCCGGCAGGGTGAGGCGCGCGCGGAATTCCGCGAAGCCGACGCCGCCAAGACCCTGGTCGGCCCCAAGACCGGCGCCGCCGAGGGCGCGACGCTGGCGGCCGCCCTGCACGAGGATGCGCGCGCCCAGGCTCTGTTCGCCGAGGCCGACGCCCGCGGCGACGCGCCCCCGCGCATGTGGCTGGACGCGGGCTACAGCGCCGACCGCCTGGGCGACAAGCCGGCGGCGGTGCGTCACTTCTCGCGCGCGCTCGACGAGGCCCGCGCCGGCCGGCTCGAGCTCTCGCCGGAAGACGCCTTCCGCCTGCGCCGCGCCAATGCGGAGATGTCGCGCCAGTGGGGCGCCTATCTCTCGGCCTTCTATGGCGCCAACGACGCGGTGAACTCCTCCCTGTTCGGCCAGAAGGGCGTGACCCAGCTGGGCGCCGAGGCCTATTACCGGCCGCGCCTCGACCTGAACGGCGGCGAGCTCTCGCTCTTCGCCCGCGCCTTCATCACCGTCGACGGCCCAGGCGGGACAGCGACCGGCGGCAAGACGGTCCAAGGCTGGACCGGCGTGCAGCTGAAGCCGTTCCGCGCGCAGAACTTCGTGCTGGAAGGCAGCAAGATGCTGAAGGGCGGCGACCTCGCCCGCGACGACTGGATGGCGCGCGCCGCCTGGTCGGCGACCCAGGGCCTCGACCCGATCTTCGCCAGGCGCGACCGCATGATGTGGTCGGCCTATCTCGAAGGGGCCCGCATCTTCCGCGCCGACCAGAACCTTGGCTACGCCGATCTGCGCGTCGGGCGCGCCTTCGTGCTCGCGCCCGACGCCGGCCCGGTCGTCGCCCCCTTCCTGGGCGCCGTCTACAGCTACGACAGCAAGGCGGGCCGCGAGTCGGCCCTGGGCGCCGGCCCCGGCGTCGTCGCCCGCGTCTACGGCCGCGACACGACCTATAAGGTCGCCCAGTCCTATGTGGAGGTCACCGTCCAGTACCGCGCGCGTGTTTCCGGCGACATGCGCGCGCGCGGCCTCTACGCCTCGGTGACGCTGGCTTACTGAAGCCGCCCGGCGCAGCCCCCTCCACCGCTTCGCGGTCCCCCTCGCCCTGCGGGGGAGGAGAGTCGAGATAGCGCCGCTCCTCTCCTCCCCCTTTGGGGGAGGCGGACCCGAAGGGTGGAGGGGTCGGCGTCCGCCTGCAACTTTGACTCCGCGCCCCTCGGCCGCTAGCGCCATCCCATGACCCTGCGCACCCTCTTCCCGACCCCGGTGTACGAGGCGAGCCTCGCGGCCGACCGCGGCTTCGAGGCTTTCTTGGCCGAGCTGGAACAAGGCTGCCGGATGCTGGCGGCCGAGGACCGGGCCGGCCGCGCCTGGTGCAAGGCGCACAACTACGGCGGCTACACCTCCTACGCCTCGCTGAACGATCTGCCGCAGCGAGCAAGCGTCTTCGACCAGCTGCGCAGGAAGCTCGATCGGCACGCCGCCGCCTTCGCCGAGGCCCTGCAATACGACCTGGGCGGCGGCCGACTGCGGCTCGACACCCTATGGGTCAACATCCTCAAGCCCGGCGCAGCCCACACCGGCCACATCCACCCGCACTGCGTGCTCTCCGGGACCGTCTATGTGCTGACCCCGCCCGGCGCCAGCGCGCTGAAGTTCGAGGACCCGCGGCTGCCGATGATGATGGCCGCCCCGCCTCGCCGCGCGGACGCCGATGAGAGCCGCCGCGCCTTCGTCTACCTGCAGCCGGCGCCGGGTACGGTCCTGATGTGGGAGAGCTGGCTGCGGCACGAGGTGCCGGCCAACGCCGCCAGATCGGAACGCATCTCCATCAGTTTCAACTACGGCTGGCGTTCGGCAAGAGGGTGAGACAGCTGACTTAAAGCGACAACGCAGGGAGGGAAGACATGACCGCGAGCGTAGGACGCCTGAATGGCAGACGCGCCGTCGTGCTGGGGGCCGGCTCCGGCTGGGGGCGCGCCGCCGCGGTGCGGCTGGCGCGGGAAGGCGCCTGGGTGGCGGGCGTGGACCCGAACGCCGACGCCCTGAAGGCCCTTTCCGACGAAGCCGCGGCGTTCGGCGGCGAAATCGTCGCATTCGCCGCCAAGACCGACGATGCGGCCGAGCTGGCCGGCGTCGCCGAGCGGCTCGGAACAGCGCCGCTCGACATCTGCGTCACCCACTACCTGCGCGCGGATATGAAGCCGCTGGCGGATTGCGACCTCGGCGTCTTCGCCGACACCGTCCGCTTCAACCTTGTCGGCCCGGTCGTCGCCGTGAAGGCCTTCCTGCCGCTGTTGAAGCGTTCCACCGCCGGCGCGGTCGTCCACCTGGGATCCGTCGACGGCCTGTACGGCAATCCGCGGGTGCCGGCCTACTCCGCCTCGAAGGGCGGCCTGGTCGCGCTCACCCACGTGATGGCGCACGAGTTCGCGCCCTTCAACATACGCGTCAACGCCATCGCCTCGGCCCTGACGGATCAGTTCCCCGACGATGCGGACGACGGCGTGGAGCCGGTGACCCCCTCGGGCTCCCGGGGCGTGGCCGATTACATCCGCCAGCTCAACGAGGCCACGCCGCTCAAGCGCCGCGGCGCGCCGGAGCGCTGGGCGGGTCCGGTGGCCTTCCTGGCCTCCGACGACGCCGAGTACGTGACCGGCGCGGTGCTGGTGGTCGACTGCGGGCGGACGGTCATCACCCCCGGGACAGCCTGACGCCGGCGCCCCGTCACATGCGTCGGTTTCCATCGCCGAGGCTGGCGGGGTCCTGCTCGAACCGGCGGATCATCGCCTGGACGGTGTAGGAGGCGAGCAGCTGGCCGCCCCTGGCGAACACCATGCCCTGCCCTTGGGCCAGGCCGCGGCCGGCATAGATGGCCGGGTTGCTGTAGAGCATCCAGTCGGTCAGGTCGGGCTCGTCGTGGAAGTCGATGGTGACCGCCAGGATGCCGGTCGAGAGGCTCTCATGGGCGAGCTTCTCGGTGATCCCCTTGTGCGGCCGCATGGCCGCGGCGATGGTCATGTGTCCGACGTACTGCGCCAGCAGCGCCTGCTTCAGGCACAGCTCCGTCGGCTGCTCGCGGAAACGCACCCAGCTCTGGATCTCGGGCGGGCCGACCCGGTCCGGATTGGCCGCGTAGGCGTCGTCGACGAACCGGGAGAAACGTCCGCTCATGCGGTAGTCGTAGTCGGGGCTTTCGTCGGGGCCGGGAACGTCCGGCATCGGCGCTTGACTGCGGATGACGTCTTCGGCGCCCTTGTCCATGAGGATCAGGCTGGAGGCGACGGACTTGCCCTCCTGCTCGGACTCCACCGTGACGGTGGCGAAGTTCCGGCCCAGGCGCGGGAAGGCCGGACGCAACCTGATCGGCTTGTCGAAGACGGCGGGTCGCGACAGCACGGTGTGGATGCTCGTGACCCGCTTGTCCGGGATGGAGCGCGAGGCCGCCACGATCTGCGCCCCCATCACCTGCCCCGCCTCGACGACGTTGCGGCGCGTCTCGTCGTAGGATGGCGTCTCGAACAGGTCCACGCCGATCCGCTGGGCGTCCATCATCCAGAGCAGCTGCTGCGCATCGCCCCAGCGCGGGAAACGGCAGGGGTTGCCCATGCCGCCGTCCCGCCAGCCCGGAAGCGTGTCGTAGAGCACGATGCGCAGCTTCGTGTGGTCCAGCGCCACGAGCGGACCGTCCGGACCGTTCCGCTCCTCCAGGACGTAGGCGGACAGACGCGGCGCCTGGTCGCCCAGGTCGGCCTTGGGGACCAGGATCCGCCCGTGGATCTCCGGAAAGGTCGTCGAGACGGCGTTGCGGGTTTCGGCCACCAGCTCGTCGCCGTCGTAGATCCGCGCGAGCGCCCGGCAGGGGGTCAGTCCTTCGGCCGCCTGGGCCTCGGCAGTGGTGGTCATGGCGTCCTTCCTCCTTGTTGTTTTTGGGCGCCCGGTCGTGGCGGCAGATAGGGCGCGGTCCCGACGGAGACGGTGACCTTGTTCTGATAGAAGGCGATGTGGTCGCGGATCGTGGCCACCTCCGGCTTGGGCTCGGGATAGGCCCAGGCGATGGGTTCGGCGCCTTGGGCGCTCCGCCAGTATCGCGCCGTCCCCTTCCAGGGACAGGTGCTGCTACGCTCGGGCATCTCCGCCAGCCGGTCCAGGCGGACATCGCGGACCGGGAAATAGAAGACCAGGCCGTGATCCTGCTCGTCCACCAGCAAGGTGCGTTCGCTGGCGGCGATCTCGACCCCGTCCAGCGTCGCGGTCACGCGGTTCCGCCGGCGAAGGATGTCGACGCGATAGTCGTAATGGACCGCATAGGCGGGAAACTCGTCACTGCCGCTCATGCCGCCGGCTCCCTGGATCTCGACAAACCTCGCGCGGCGGGGCGACGAGGGCAAGATTCTCCCGGGGAGGCCGCGAGGCCTCAGGCTGTCCCCTCCGCTTGCGGGATCGCCACCCGGGCCGGCGGAAGCGGCAGGCCGGCCACGTCCGCGCGCAGCCGAAACACCGTCCCGCTGACGCCTTCCGGCGCGTTGTGGACGCCGGTCACCACATAGAGGTCCTGCAGGTCGTCGCCGCCGAAGCACAGGCTGGTCACCGTCGGCGCCGGAATGGCGATGTCTCGCCGGTGCGAGCCGTCCGGATTGAACACCGCAACCCGGCTTCCGCGAGCGTCGGCCACCCATACCGACCCGTCGACCGCCACCTTCAGCCCGTCGGGACCGCCCGTCTCGCCGAGCGTCGCGAAGGTCCGCCACGGCCCGACCGAGCCGTCGCCGCCGAGGTCGTACACGCGGATCAGGTGCGAGGAGGTGTCGGAGTGGTAGAGCTGCTTCCCGTCGGGCGAGACGCCCAGCCCATTGGTCAGCATCACTCCGTCGGAAACTGCGCGGACGCCGCCGTCGAGGTCGATGACATAGAGGCCGCCCGGCTGCGGCGGCCCTCCGCCGAAGACGTTGAAGCCGAGCGAGCCCACATAGATCCGCCCCGCCGCGTCCGTGGTCAGGTCGTTGAAACCGAAGCTTCCCGCGATCTGGGACTTGGCCAGGAGCGGGCGCGGCGGCGCACCGTCCAGGCCGATCCAAGCGATCTCGCGGCCGCCCACGATCAGCCCACCCTCGGCGTGCAAGGCCATGCCGCCGACGCCGCGCCGCCCCGGCACGGCGACGCTGACCTGATCGGTCCGGTCCAGCAGAAAAATGCCGCCGTTCGGCACGTCTGAGAAATACAGGCCCTTCGCCGGGTCCCAGAGCGGCCCCTCGATCAGTCCGAAGCCCTTGGCGAGTTCCTGCACGGCTCCCTCCCCTTGCCAGATCGCGATCAGCTGTGACGCTGCAGGAAATCGAACACCGCCGCGTTGAAGGCGTCGTTCCGGTCGCCCGCCACCATGTGGTCGGCGCCGGCGATGTCGACGAACTCGGCGTGCGGGACCAGACTCAGGAAATCCTTCGCGCCGTCAGGCGACAGCACCGCGCTCAGCGAGCCGCGGACGAGCAGCACGGGGACCGTGATGCGGCGGGCTGCGGCCCGCAAGTGATCGAGGTCGCGGGTCACCGAGTAGTCGCGGGACACCATCTTCGGGTCCCAGTGCCAGTGAAGGCGCCCGTCCTCGCGCAGCCGAAGGTTCCGCATCAGCCCGCTGGTGTCCTTGGGCCGGGTCCGGTGAGGCAGGTAGGCGGCGACCGCGTCCGCGGCTTCCTCGATGGAGGCGAAGCCGTTCGGAGCGCTTTCCATGAAGCCGCGGATCTTCGCGGCGCCTTCCGGCTCGATCTGCGGCGCCACGTCGACCATGACCAGCGCCTGCAGCGCGCCGCCGTCCGCCGCATATTGCAGCCCCGTCAGCCCGCCCAGGGACGCGCCGACCACCACGGGCGGCTGGCCCAGTTGTTCGACGGTGCGAGCGAGGTCGCGGGCGTTCGCCTCGAGGCGATAGTCGCCCTGCGGATCCCACTGGCTTTCCCCGTGCCCGCGCGAGTCCAGGCTGATCATGTGGTAGCCGCGCCGGGCGCCTTCCCTCAGCGCCGTACCCCAGGCCTGGCGCGTCTGGCCCCCGCCGTGCAGCAGCACCACCGGTCGGCCGCCCTTCGGACCGGCCTCGTCCGCGACGAGTTCCAGGCCGTCTCCCTGGAAACGGCGCACCGCGATCTCGGGCTCGGCGACGGACATGGCGGCTCTCTCTCCCTGGTCGGGCCAGAGTATAAGGCGGCGGACGGCGCGCACGCGTCCGAATGCGAATGCAGCGCCTATGTGAACGGACGAGGCGGCGCGGGTTTCACGCGCTGGAGAGTTCGGTTTGCGCCGCGGGCGCCTCGTCGCGCCGGACTTCCTTGAGCTCGGGACGCGGGCCCAAGGCGCCGATCAGCGCGCCCGCGATCAGAGCGGGAGGGAGAAATCCAAGCAACAGCGGCGTGTAGCTCCCGGTCGCATCGAAGACCAGGCCGGCGACGTAGGGCCCCACGCCGGCGCCCAAGCCCATCAGGCCCGAGGCCAATCCGAACAATTGGCCGAAGCTGCGCATCCCCGCGTAGCGCACGAGAAGATAGGCTGTGAGCGACATGATCGCTCCGCCGGCGTAGCCTAGAATGAACAGGGCGACGCCCGCCAGCGCCGGGCGGCCATCGGTGGAGAGCAGCAGCAGGGCGGAAATGCCCGGCGAGGCGAAGCTCAGCATCGGCAGGAGACGGTTGGCGCCGCGATCCATCGCCCATCCGGTGCCGATCTTGCCCACCACGGTTCCCAATCCATATCCGCCCATCATGGTGGTGGCGGTGACCAGGCTCAAATTATGCTCGGTCATGATGGGCACGGCATGCACCATACCGCCGACGACAGGCGCCATCGCGATCACCGTCGCAGCCAGGATCTTCAGGACTGCCGGGGCTCGCAGGGCTTCCCGGAAGGCGAGCCCTGGCGCCTCCGGCGCAGCGGCGTGCACGGCTTGCGCCGAACCGGCGCCCTTCTCGCCATGCCGCAGGAAGATCAGAACGAGGAAGAATGGGATGAGCGACAGGGAGACGGCGAGGATGCCGTAGGCCCAGCGCCAGCCGAAGGCTTCGATCGACCAGCGGGTCAGTTGGGGCACGTAAATCGAAGCGAAAAACGTTCCGCACAGGGTGACGCCGATCGCAAAACCCCGTCCGGCCACGAACGCGCTCGAAACCGCCGCGAGAAAGACAGTCGGAGACACCGCCGCGAAGAGGACGGTGAAGATCGCCCACGACGCCCACCACAGGATCAGCGAGCCGTTCGACAGGCCCAAGGCGGCGAAAGCCGCGCCGGCGCAGATGCAGCCCGGCAAGGTGACCGCGCGCACGCCAAAGCGGTCGGCCAACTTTCCGGCCACAGGAAAGGCGAACGGCGCCACGAGGGAAAACACCAGCAGCCCCGACGAGACGTCGGCGCGGCTCCAGCCGAACGCCTGCTTCAACGGCTGCATGAAGTAGCCCGCCGAATAGGCCGTCATGCTGCTGAGGAGCATCCCGGACATGCCGACGAGCACGGCCGACCAGCCCGTGGCCCATTCCCGCCTCACAGACGCGGCGGATGCAGTTTCCATTTTCGTTTCCTCTTATAGGCTCGCAGTCCTAAGCGCGCCGACCGCGCGCAGCAAGCCGCGACGTCACACGCCCCGTTCAGTCGCCGCGCTTCATCGTCAGGCCGGAGTCGCCGCTCGCAAACGCCTCGATCTTGCGCTGGATGAAGGCGTCGGGCGAAGCCGCGTGCAGGCGGACGTCCTCCCAGACCTGCTCGTCGGTCGGGATGATGACGCGGCCGTCGCGCATGCCGTCCGCCAGAATGACGGCGGCCTCCTCGGCGGCGAGCAACCGGTACTGGGCGCCCGGGCCGCGGAAGGGGATGTTGTCGCTCCAGCTCTTGAGGCCCACAGCGATCTCGGACTTTACCGGGCCCGGACAGAGGCAGCTGACGCGCACGCCCTGCGGATGCAGGTAGAGCGCCATCGATTCCGACAGCGCGATGACCGCCGCCTTAGACGCCACATAGGGCATCCGGTTGAGACCGTAGGGATAGAGGCCGGCGAACGAGCCCGTGTTGACGATGTGGCCTCTTCCGCGCGCTATCATTTTAGGGATGAAGACCTCGTTCGAGTAGACCACCGGGAACAGGTTGAGGTCGAGGATGCGCCGCCATTCCTCGACCGGAATGTCCTGCGGATAGCCGTTGATGATGGCGCCGACGTTGTTCATGACGATGTCGAGTTCGCCGAGCCGTCGCTCGGCTTCGGACGCCGCGGCATGCACCGAGTCACGCTGGCTGACGTCGCAGGCGATCGCCGCCGCGGTCCCGCCGGCCGCCTCGATCAGCCCGGCGACCTCTTCGGCCAGATCCAGCTTGATGTCGGCGATTGCGACGCGCGCGCCGCGGCGAGCGAACTCCAGCGCCACCGCTCGGCCAATGCCCGTGGCCGCGCCATAGATCAGGGCGCGGCTGTTCTCGAACGGCGCCGAGAGCGCTTGCACCGCCCTTCCCTCATTCTGGCTCATCAGTGTCTCCTCCCGCGCCGTGGCTCGAGGCGCCGGCGGACTAGGGCCGCATCGCCGGGCGCCGTCAATCTTCAAGGCGCCGCGGACGTCGGGTTCAGGGCTGGGCCTGGGCGGTTTCGACGGCCTTGGATGGCTCAGGCTTGGGGAACGGAACCGGGCTGGCGCTCAACGAGCCGAGGTAGGCGATGACGTTGGCCCGGTCCTGCGGCCTGCGCAGGCCGGCGAAGCCCATCCGGTTGCCTGGGATGTCCTTGGCCGGATTGGTCAGATAGTGGTCGAGCCGCTGATAGGTCCAGGTCCCGGTCTGAGCTGCGAAGGCGCTGGAATATTTGAAGCCTGGGTGCGTGGCGACGCCCCGCCCGACCACGCCCCAGAGGCCTGGGCCGATGCGGTCCTGACCGCTCTGATCGAAAGCATGGCACGAGGTGCAGACCTGCGCGGTCTGCTTGCCTTTCGCCGGATCCGCCGCCGCGAGCAAGGTCCCCAGGTCGACGGGCGGCGCCGGAGCGGCGGGCGCCGGGACCGCCTCTTCGCTGCGCGGAACCGTCACCTTCTCGATGTTGCTCATGTAGCCGCGGACAGTCGCCCGGCCGCCCTGCACGCGCAACCCCTCCGGCCAGCTCCTCTGCAGGGAAGCGAGGTCGACGCCGGGCTCGCTGACGCCCGGCACCTTGTAACCCTGCCTGACGGTGTAGGTTTCCGGAAACGCGACGCCGGTCATCCCTTTGATGACGACGAAGACGAGCGCGACGCCCGCGAGGGCGATGCCGATCTTAAGTTTTTCCCAAGTATCCATTGCGCGCGCACCCGCTGTGCTCAAGCGCCTTTGCGATCAAGGCCCTTTTCCGAAGAAGATGACTCGCGTCCAGAACGTGTAGTCGGATTCAATCGCCATCAGGAGGACGAGGGTCCCCAGGCATAGAGGCGGAACGAGAATGGCGTAGATCAGCGCGAGCCGCTCCCAGGCCATGTGCATGAAGATGGCGACGATCAGCCCGGCCTTCGCGAACATAAAGGTGAGGATGAGCACCCACCTCAAGGCGCCTTCGACATGGAAATAGTCCACTAGGTAGGACATCGTGCTGAGCACGAACAAGTAACCCCAGACCTGAAGATAGATCTTGATAGGGTGTTGGGTCCCATGCGCCTCGGCCGTGTTCGTCCCCTCGGCGGTCGCGGCCTCGTGCAATGAAGCGGTTGGCGGAACGGAGCGAAGCGTGGGCTTCGCGACGCGCTCCTCGATCTTGCCGATGTCGGCGGTCATTCTCTTCATCCTCACCAGAGATAGAAGAAGGCAAATATGAACACCCAGACGAGGTCGACGAAGTGCCAATAGAGTCCGGCGATTTCCACGACCTCGTAGTTTCCTTTCCGCTCGTAATGTCCGCGGGCCACCTTCGACGCGATGATCGAGAGGTAGATCACTCCGATCGACACATGCAGTCCGTGAAAGCCGGTGATCATGAAGAAGCAGGCGCCGAACTGCGGTGCGCCCATGGGATTTCCCCAAGGCCGCACGCCTTCCTCGATGATCAGCTTGCTCCACTCGAACGCCTGCATGCCGACGAAGCTTGCGCCGAAGACCGCGGTCGCGACCATCAGCAGCGTCGTCCTCATCCGGTCGCGGCGGTAGGCGAAGTTGACGGCCATCGCCATCGTCCCGCTGCTGCTGATCAGGATGAAGGTCATGATGGCGATCAGGATGAGCGGGATCGGCTGGCCGCCGATGCTCAGCGCGAAGACTTCGCTCGGGTTCGGCCACGGGATCGTCGTCGACGCCCGCATCGTCATGTAGGAAGTCAGGAAGCAGGAGAAGACGAAGGTGTCGCTGAGCAGGAAGATCCACATCATGGCCTTCCCCCAGGGCACCTGCTTGAACACCTCCTGGTCCGACGACCAGTCGGACGCAAGGCTCCGCAAGCTGTGCTCCGGCTGGACGCCGTGCGAGGTCTCGGTCGATGTGGTCGCCGTCATCTTCGGTGGACCCCGATATTGAGGGATGACCGCCGCCATCCTTAGCTACGTCAGCAACAAGAGCCCGAACATCACGATCCAAACCAGCAACAGGAAGTGCCAATAGAGCGCGCAGAGGTCGACGGCCTGCCTGACTTCGGCCACGTCGCGTCCTGCGAACACCTTGGCGGTCGTACGCCCCCACACCGCCAGGCCGCCGGCCAGGTGCAATCCATGCAGGGCGGTGATGAGGTAAAAGAAGGCGCTCATGGTCGTGGCCGTGATGCCGCAACCGGCCTCCTCGAGCTGGCGCCAGACGGTCAGCTGGCCGGCCAGGAAGACGAGCGCCAGGACGCCGCCGGCGGCGAGGCCGGTGCGCAGGTTCTCGCTCCGCGCTCGGCTGGCCGCGGCGCGCGCCCACTCCCAGGCCGCGCTGCTGAGGATCAGGACCCCGGTGTTGAACCACAAGAGCGGCGGCCAAGACATCGGCTTCCAGTCGACCCGCTGATCCGTGCTGATCTCGTGCCCGCCCATGCGCATCACGAATACCGCGGCGATGAGCAGGAACATGATCGTCGCGACGCCGAAATAGACGCGCAGACCCACCGCGGCCGCGGTCAGCGACGGAAAGCTTCGCGCGTCCGCCTCGGTCGATGGATCCAGTCCCGGCGCCAGCCAGGGCTTCTCAGTCAGTCGGCGTACGATGCCCACATCCCGTCCTCCGAACGGAAGTCATGTCGCGTGGTGACGGGCGATCCCGTCTGGCGGAACATTTTGGGGAATGAAGTCCTGCGGCGCGCCCGGCACGCTATAGTCGTAGGCCCAGCGATAGACGACGGGGAGCTTGGGGCCCCAGTTGCCGTGCTCAGGCGGGGTGTGCGGCGTCTGCCATTCCAGCGTCGTGGCGCCCCAGGGATTGGGGTCGGCCTTCGGCCCTCTGAAATAGCTCCAGATCATGTTGTAGAAGAAGACGAGCTGGGCGACGCCGACGATCAGGGCGGCGATGGTGATGACCTCGTTCGCCACATGCGCCGAGTGCGGAATGAAAGCCGTCTCTCCCAGGGCGTAGTATCGCCGCGGCACGCCGAGGAAGCCCAGGTAGTGCATCGGCAGGTAGATGGCGTAGACGCCCAGGAAGGTGACCCAGAAGTGGATCTGGCCCAGCATCGCGTTCCACATCCGCCCGGTTATCTTCGGGTACCAGTGATAGATGGCGCCGAAGATCACCAGTATGGGCGAGACACCCATCACCATATGAAAATGACCGACCACGAACATGGTGTCGGACAGGGGCACGTCCACGCTGACATTGCCGAGGAACAGGCCGGTCAGGCCGCCGTGGATGAAGGTGAAGATGAAGCCGATGGCGAACAGCATCGGCACGCGCAGGTGGATGTCGCCGCGCCACAGCGTGAGCAGCCAGTTGTAGACCTTGATTGCGGTGGGAACTGCGATGACCAGGGTGGAGGTCGCGAAGAAGAACCCGAAATAGGGGTTCATGCCGCTGACATACATGTGGTGCGCCCAGACAAAGAGGCTGAGCACGCCGATCACCACGATCGCCCACACCATCATCCTGTAGCCGAAGACGTTCTTCCGCGCATGGCAGCTGATGAGATCGGAGACGATGCCGAAGGCCGGCAGGGCGACGATGTAGACCTCCGGGTGGCCGAAGAACCAGAACAGGTGCTGGAAGAGGATCGGACTGCCGCCGTTGAAGTTGGTTTGCTGCCCCATCGAGACCAGCGCGGGCATGAAGAAGCTCGTGCCGATCAGGCGGTCCAGCATCATCATCACCGCGCCGACGAACAGGGCCGGGAACGCCAGCAGGCCAAGGATGGTCGCCACGAAGATTCCCCAGATCGAGCAGGGCATGCGCATCAGGGTCATGCCGCGCGTCCGGGCCTGCAGCACGGTGGTCACATAGTTCAGCCCGCCCATGGTGAAGGCGACGATGAAGATCGCCAGCGAGGTCAGCATGAGGATGATGCCCCATTCGTGACCCGGCGTTCCCTCGAGGATGGACTGCGGCGGATAGAGCGTCCAACCGGCCCCGGTCGGTCCGCCGGGCGCGAAGAAGCTGGCCACCAGCACCAGCACCGCCAGCAGGTAGACCCAGTAGCTGAGCATGTTGACGAACGGGAACACCATGTCCCGCGCGCCGAGCATCAGCGGGATCAGGTAGTTTCCGAACCCTCCGAGCAGCAGCGCCGTCAGCAGATAGATCACCATGATCATGCCGTGCATGGTGACGTACTGAAGATAGCTGCTCGGCGTGATGAACTTGAAGGTGTCCGGAAAGCCGAGCTGCAGCCGCATCAGGTTGGACAGCACCAGGGCGACGACGCCGATCCCGATCGCGGTCATCGAGTACTGCAGGGCGATGACCTTGTGGTCCTGGCTCCAGACGTACTTGCCGACCCAGGTCTTGGGGTGGTGGAGCGGCCGGGTGTCGTCGGCGATCGTGGTGTAGGCCATCTGCGCCTCAATTCACGGAGCTGGCGGGGGATGCGAGGGCCGCGGATCGTCCGCCGTTGGCCGCCAGGGCGGACGCCGGCGCCGGACGCCCAGCCTCGGCCATCAACTGCGAAAAGGTCGGTTGCTCGCTGAGCCACGCGTCGAAGGCGGGCTTCTCGTCCACGACCAGGGCGCCGCGCATGGCGTAGTGGCTGACGCCGCAGAGCTCGGCGCACAGGAGGTCGAACCGTCCGGTGCGGGTGGGGGTGAACCAGAAATAGGTCACCATGCCCGGTACAAGGTCCATCTTGGCGCGGATCTGCGGCACGAAGAAGTCGTGCAGCACGTCCTTGGACCGCAGAACCGCCTTGACCGGCTGGCCGCGCGGGAGGTGCACCTCGCTGCCGTCCACCAGGACATCGTCGCGCCCGAAGGGATCATCCGGATCGAGGCCGAAGGGATTGTCCGGGCTGACGTTGCGCGAACTGACGGTGCCTAGCACGCCGTCCTTGCCGGGGAAGCGGAAGCTCCACTGCCACTGCTGACCCACGGCCTCGAAGACCGCGGCGTCCTTCGGCACGGTGACGTATTCCTTCCAGGCGATCAGGCCAGGCGCCAGCAGGGCGGCGATCCCGACCGCCGTCCAGACGGTGAGCCGCCGCTCGAGGGCGACGCTTTCAGGATCGTAGTGGGCGCGGTGGCCTTGGCGATGCCGGTAGCGGACGATCGAATAGGCCAGGAAGAGATTCAGGACGATGAAGAAGAAACCGCAGACCCAGAGCGTAATGTCGAGTGCTGTGTCGATCGAGCGCCAGTTGGACTCTAGCGGAGTCCGCCACCACGGCGTCAGGAATTGAAATGCGATCGAGATCAAGACCAGCGCAGCGATGACGATTGCCACAGCCATGATCCGTCTCACCTAACTCCTGGGTTCCACCCGCCGCACGTGCAGACCGCGGCGACGGTGATTGGGTCGGGGAGAGGTTCGAACCGAAGCGCGCAGTATCCGGCGCTCGGCGCAGCCATGAACAGCGGCGTCGCAACGGCGTTGCTGAACGTCTTCTTGCATCGGCGTCACTCGGGTCATCATCGACACCCTCGAACAGCCGCTTTGTGGACACCTCCCCACCCGCGCAGCCTCTTTTGGCCTGCGTCAGGACACCGGATCCACTCGGTTCACTTGAAACCATATAGCCAATCGAGGCCAAGAGGAAGCTGTGCTGAACGCGGGGCGGCTCGCGCGTGGCTTTTCCCCCGGCTCGTCGCGCTATGGGAGGTAGAAATCACCGGCTCCGGCCTTGCCCGTCCCATGGCGCGGGTTAAAGGTCGTCGCCAGGCGGCGGATCCGGCGCCCAAGAACCTCGGGGAGCAGACCATGACCATCGCTGAGAAGCCGGCCGCGTGGGCCGCGCCTGGACGTGAGGAGTTGTTGAAGCGCGCCGCGCTTCTGGCGCCCGCGATCGCATCCCGGCAGGACGAGGCCGACCGGATCCGGGACATCCCGGCCCAGACCATTTCGGAGCTCGCCGACGCCGGCCTGCTGCGCGTCTTCCAGCCGGCGCGATGGGGCGGCTACGAATGCGATCCGCGGACCGTCTACGCCATCCAGAACGTCATCGCCGAAGTTTGTCCCTCGACCGCCTGGGTCTACGGCGTGCTCAATGTGCAGTCGCTCCTGCTCGGCCGTCTCGACGAGCGGCTGCAAGCGGACGTCTGGGGAGAAGACGACGGGGCGCTGGTCTGCTCGTCGTTCGCGCCGGTCGGCAAGGCGGAGCCGGTCGAGGGCGGCTTTCGGCTGCGCGGCCGTTGGAGCTTTTCCAGCGGAAGCAGTTTCGCGAACTGGGCGCTCGTCGGCGGTCAGATCGCCGGGCCGCCGCCGGCGGGGCCGCCCGTCATGACCCTCTTCCTGATTCCGCGGCGCGACTATGACATCCAGGACGTCTGGAACACCTTCGGGCTGCGCGGCACCGGCAGCAACGACCTGGTCGCCAGCGACATCTTCGTGCCCTCGCACCGCTGCGTCCGCATGGATCCCGGCCTTCAGAACACGACCCGCGCAGCCCAGCCGGGATCGCCACTCTACCGGATGCCGTGGCTCTATGTGTTCAGCGGCATGATCTCGAACTTCGCCATCGGCGCAGGCCGCGGCGCGCTCGGCGCCTTCATCGAGGTGGCTCGGACCCGGGTCTCGCCGATGACCGGCAAGGCCAGCAAGGACGACCCGGCGGTGGCCGAGGCCATCGCCCGGCTGGCGGCGGAGATCGAGCGCGCGCAGGCGATGTACGATCATCACATCGCGCGCCAATCCGACTATGTCGCGCGCGACGAGATGATCCCGCTGCCGGAGGCACTGCTCTACCGGGCCCAGCTCACGTCCGAATTGCGCCAGATCACCGCCCTGGTGGACGACCTCATGCTTCTGCAGGGATCGCGGGCGACGGACATGGGCTCCCGCGTCACGCGCATCTGGCTCGACCTCTGCGCCGCGCGGGCGCACATGGGCAACGACCCCACGAAAGCCTACAACCTGCTGGGCTCGATGCTCTGCAGCGCGCCCGCGGGCTAGGCCCTGTCCGGGCCGGCGCGCCGAGCGACCTGCTCGTCACTCCGCTCAGAGGGCGTGCAGTCCTGCGCGCCTCGCCTGTTCGGCTCGCCACCCCCTCAAGAAAATAATCAGGCGGACGAGCATGAACATAAGCCAAAGCGCGATCGGGCCGAATACAAAGGCGCCGGCAAGAGCAAACATTGCATCACTCATGCCTGCGAGTATCGCACTCGGAGCCGAGGCGCGGCAGGTCACAAAACTTATAAGTCTTTCATATCAAAAGCGACTATCACCGCGACAGTCTAGGTCTTCGTCAGTGACGCTTCAGGTGACTCATTGCGATAACGATCGCCGCGCCGACGATGGCGGCGATCAGCGCGTATTCGGGCGTCGATGAACCTTCGCGGCCAAGCAGGAAGCTTGCGGCGCGTTCCCGAAGGCCCGGCGCTTGCGACGCCATGCGCAGGCCGAGGGCTCTAGCCGAGCGAACCGACAACTGGGTCATGGCCGACAGCAAGCACGTCGCCGCCCTTTTTGCAGCCTCGGCGCGCTTATAACGGCCTCATAGCGGCTTCACTGTAAGACCCACGCGGCAGGCCGAAGGCCCCGCTCGTTCTCCGCGGCTCAGGGTCACCTTCCATGGTGGGCCAGGACCGACCGGACCAAGTCGCCCGGCCGGCAAGCTAACGCGTCCGCTAGCGCGGCTGGTAGGCGACGTCGGTCCGGGTTCTGGAGATGTTGCCAAGGTTGTGCCGGTACAGTTTCCAGCGACCGTCCGCCTGACGGCGGATCACCATGTGGCTCTGGCTGACGCCCGGGACGGCGGGCTCCGACGCGGCCGCGGGGTAGAGGGTGAAGTAGCGCGCGATCGCCTCGTCCCCGTCGATGTCGACCACCGGCAGGGACACGAAATGCTTGTGTGGATAGCCCGCCATCGCCCCGCCGAGCTTCTTCTCCATCTCCTGGCGCGGCACCGAATCCAGCACCGTCTTCATGTCGGCGGACACGAAATTCAGCACGCCGTCGTCGGCCCAGCAGCCAAGAAACGAGGTCAGATCGCCCTCGTCGAAGCTGAAGCCGACACGGCTGATCAGGTTCAGGATCTGCTCAAAATCGGACACGGCTCTCCTCCCCTATGGTCTGCCGGCCAGCTTGGCGCGGCTTGCCGCCCGACCTCAAGGGCGCCGACGGCGCCAGAGTCTCGAGCTTATCCGGACCTGTGCGGATCGCACCCTGTCACTGCGCCGCCGTCACTACGCCGCCGCCTGCGAGCCGGTGATTCAAAAACACGCAACGCACGAAGAAGCCGGGCTCACGTGGAAATCCAGGGTTGTACCCTCTTGATCCGTCACGATAGATAAGCCGCGCGGGACCGCGTGACGATTCTCACCCGTTAATCAACATCGTCGACATTGGAGGCGGCTCGAATTGCGGCGAACCCACAAAAGCTTCAGCGCCGGATCGGCGTCTACGTGTGCAGAATAACATTATCGATCAATGAATCAGGACAGATCTCCGGAGTCTTCATCCATTCAGGCCATCACGGACGCATTCGAGTTGACCAAACCTCGCCTTCTTCAGGAGGTCTACTCAACTGCGGCTCAATTCATTGGCGCCTATTCCAACGTGCTGGAGGTCGAATCCGAAGGCGGCGATTTCCGGCGGGTCCTGCCGGAGAAATGCCACTACAAGTCGATAGCACTCGAAGCGGCGAGCGCCGGCCATCTGTGGGGGACAGGGTTCGAGGACGGCCAGGCGGCGGATGTCGTCGCCCTGTTCAACATCGATCGCCTGGGACAGCCGGGCAGCCTGCTGCGCAACCTGCGCAAATTGGGGTGTTCGGTGGTGTTCAGCTATTCCACGCGGACGGAGGCGGAGAGCCCCTCCCCCGCCCGGGTGGACGCCCTGCTGCGCGAAGCGGGGTTCTGGCTGGAGCACCATGCGGACATCGCAGGCAGTCGCGTTTTCAAGGCCTCGCCAGGCGCGGCCGCGCCGCGGCCGGCCAGGCGCAAGAAGGTCCTGGTGCTGTCCTACTACAACGATCACAATTTCGGTGATCGGCTCGGCTATCACGTCGTCAACAGCCTGTTCCCCGCCGGCACGTTGATCACCCACGCCTCGGTCGTGCCCTGGACCGCGCCGGAAGAGGACTTCGACCTCATCATCCTGGGCATCGGAAACAGCCTGAACGCCGCCACCGTCCAGCGGCCCGAGCTTCACCGCCTGCTGGAGCGCGCGCCGCACACCCTGGGCGTTTTCGGCACCCAGTACCGCTATCAGTATCGCGAGTTGATCGATCCCAAGCTGATGGATCGCCTGCTCGGCAACCTCACCACCTGGTGGGCGCGATACCGAGAGGACATCCAGGCCTTCGGCCGCGGACGCAACAACGTGCGCCACCTGGGAGACTTCCTGATCTCGGCCTTCCCCTTGGCGACGCCGACGAAGCCCAACACGCTCGAGATCCACGCCGACATCAAGAACAAGGACGTGCCGCTGGACCGCGTTATCCAACAGATCCAAGCCTATCAACGGGTCTCGACGGCGCGAATTCACCCCATGCTGTGCGCCCTGACGAGCGCCGAGGAGGTGGCCTTCCAGGAGCAGCAGGAGGATCCCAATGGCCGATCCTCGGGCAAGTTCCGCTCGCAGCTCTACGACATCTTCGGACGGACCTTCGAAGAGAACGCGTTCTTCAAGGTCGATCGCGAGGCGGTCGCCCGCTACAAGGGCCGGGTCGAAGCCAATATGAGCGATCTGCGCGCTCAGATCTCCGAGCTTCTGGCCTGACGGAGCGGCTAAGCCGGAACGTAGCTCAGGCGGATCGCGTCTTCCCCAATCCGATCACTGGCGACTAGGCGAAGTGGCGGCATGGGGCCGGCGAAATAGGGCGCGCCGCTCCCCAGCACCACGGGGCGCAGATAGAGTCGATACTCGTCGATCAGGCCAAGCTCGGTGAGGCTTCGCGCCAGATCGGGACCGCCGACCTCGATCTCCCCGGCATGCTCGGCCTTCAGCTTCCGTATCGCCGTCGCGAGATCGCCCTCGACCACGGCGGCGTTGGGGCCGACCGACTTCAAGGTGCGCGACACCACCCATTTCGGCAGACGACGCCAGGCGACGGCGAAGTCGCGTTCATCGGCGCTCCACTCGGGCCGGTCTTCATCCCAATACTGCATGAGCTCGTAGACGCGGCGGCCGTACAGGCTGCCGGCCAGTTCGCACGCACGCTCGACGAAGTGGCGGAAAAGCAAGGGGCCGGGGACCAGTTCCGAGTGGTCGTGGTCGACATATCCGTCCAGGGACTGGCTCATGCCGTAGACGAGCTTCGCCATGCCGCAATATCTCCAAGCCGAACTCTGCAAGACAGTTTGAGGCGCCGCGACGCCCTGGCGCAATCGCGTCATCCCCGCAGGATCTTCGCCATCGCCTTCCCCTTGGCCAGCTCGTCGATGAGCTTGTCCAAGTAGCGGATCTCCCGCATCAGCGGCTCGGCCACCTCTTCGACGCGAACGCCGCAGACCACGCCCTTGATGTCCGCGCGCGACGGGTGTGGTTCGGGTGCCTCGGCGAAGAAGGTCTGGAAGTCCGTCTTCCGCGCCAGCTGGTCCTCGAGGCCCTGATGGCTGAAGCCCGTGAGCCACAGGATGATTTCGTCGACCTCGGCCCTGGTGCGCCCCTTCTTTTCCGCCTTGGCGACGTAATGCGGATAGACGCTGGCGAAACTGGTTCGGTAGATCCGATGATCGGTCATCTGACGCTGATCCGCCCGTGGATTCGCCGGCAGTTCTAGCACGGCCGTCCGGCCCGCGCCGCTCGCGCGCGCCCGAATGTGCTCTATGGACGCCGAGGAAGCCGGCTGCTTAGATAAATTTCCGCCCTCGGCAGGTCAGAGAATACGAACAAAGTGGAGGATCGCTTCATGCCCCGCTACAAGTCGATCGTGATGAGTAATGCTCAAGACGGAAAAGAGGATGCGTTTACCCGCTACCTAGACGATCAGCACATTCCCGATGTCTTGGCCGTTCCGGGCTTTGTTTCAGCTAAGAGATACAAGTTCGTAGCAGGCACGGGAGAGTACCAATACATGACGATCTATGAGCTGGAAACCGACGACCTGCCCGCCGTCCTGGCGGAAATTCAGCGCCGTATCGCCGCCGGCGAGATCCCGCTGACCGACACGTCGATCCCTGGAACCCTCGCCAGCTTTTTCGAAGCGGTAGACTAAGGCGGCTGACCATGTCGGGCGCCTGCGCCTGATCACGTCGCCCTTCAAGCACAACGGCGACCGCGCCGTCCGCGCGCCGTCAACAACCACAGAAGGCGGAGCAGGACCCATGGCCGATGTCTCATGCGGCGCGTTCGCCGATCTCACGGAAGACGAGGCGGCCGCCATCGCGACGCGGGCCGACCCAGCCTTCCGTCTTCGCCGACGGCTGGCTGCCGCCTTACGTCGAGCGTCGAGATGAGATTTAAGCTGATTGCTCGGCGCCTAAAGACACGGCGGCCGTTCGCCGCCGTTCGGTCACAAGTCGAAATTAGAGAAGGGTAGGAAAATGAAGCCATTGGATGGCCGTATCGCCCTGGTGACGGGCGCCAGCCGCGGCGCCGGCAAGGGTATCGCGATCGGCCTCGCCGAGGCCGGCGCCACGGTCTACATCACCGGCCGAACCGGCGCGCCGACCGACACGCACGAGACGGTGGCGGGCAAGGAGATTCCGGGCGCCCTCAGCGAGACGGTCGCGGAAATCAACGAGCGCGGCGGCAAGGCGGTCCCGATCCCCTGCAATCACCGCGACGACGCTCAGGTCGCCCGCGTGTTCGAACAGATTAAGCAGGAAGCCGGCGTGCTCGACGTGCTGGTCAACAACGCCTACCAGTCCCACGAAGCGACCTCGAGCGGCATGCGCTTCTGGGACGCGCCGATCGAGAGCTGGGACAACCAGATGACGGTCGGGCTGCGGTCAGCCTATGTGGCCAGCCAGCACGCCGCCCGGATGATGATACCCCGGCGCAAGGGCCTGATCGTCAACATCTCCTCGCGCGCGGCCGCCGGCTATGTTCTCGAAACCGCCTACTGCGTGACGAAGGCCGCGCTCGACCGGTTGGCCGGCGACATGGCGCATGAGCTGCGGCCGCATGGCGTGGCCGCGCTGTCGCTGTGGCCCGGGGCCCTGCGCACCGAGAAGATCCAGATCCTGGAATCGCTGTCCCTGGCGCCCGCCGATCTCCACCGCGACAGCGAGTCGACGCTCTACTCCGGCCGCGCTGTCGCCGCCCTGGCGGCCGATCCGAACATCATGGAGAAGTCGGGCAAGGTCTTCACCACCCGCGATCTCGGCGACGAATACGGCTTCACCGACATCGACGGCTCGCAGCCGGTCAACTCCCGCCGCTACTGGCCGCCGCCCCCGCCGGCCGTCTACCCCTCCTGACGGCGGTTCATCGATGCGGTCAGGCGTCTGCGCCTGACCGCTCTTAGCGCGATCGACAGCGCCTAGGCCATGTATCCACCGTCCACGGGCAGGGCGATCCCGGTGATGAATGAGGCGAGCGGCGAGCAAAGCCACACATTCGCGTTCCCGATCTCGGACGGCTCGCCCATGCGGCCCATGGGCAGAGCCGCCAGCAAGGGCGAGAAGTCCACGCCGGATTCGATGACCAGGCGCGCCTTCGGCGTATTGATCAGGCCGGGGCAGACCGCGTTCACGCGGATATTCTGCTTCGCGTAATCGATGGCCGCGCTGCGGGTGAGGCCGATGACGGCGAACTTGCCGGCATTGTAGGGCGCCATGTGCGCGTCGGCCCGCAGCCCGGCTCCCGAAGAGATGTTGACGATCGCGCCGCCGCCGCGCGCCAGCATCGCCTTGATCTCCGCTTGCATCGAGAAGAACGCCGACATCAGGTTGAGATCGATTTGCCCCCGCCATTCCTCTTCCGTGCGCTCGAGCAAGGGCTTGTTGGGGACCGAACCCCCGGCGCAATTCACGGCGCAGTCGAGGCCGCCGAACCGCTCGACGGCCGCGGCCACCATGCGCTCGGCGTCCGCAACGATGCAGGCGTCCGCGATCACGGCGATGGCTTCGCCGCCGCCTCTGGAGATCTCGGCCGTCACCCGCTCGGCGTTCTCCGCCACGCGATCCACCACGACCACCTTCGCGCCCGCCTGGGCGAAGACGCGCGCCGTCCCCTCGCCAATGCCCGAGCCGCCGCCGGTGATCAGAGCGACCTTTCCCTCCAGACCAAGACCCAGCATAAGGCGCCTCCCTTTTCACGGAAGTCTGCGCCGCCCGCGCGGTCATGGGGAGTGCGGCCTCGCGTTTCTCCACATCCGTGCTGGAGCTCCAGGCGCCGCTTGGTCAATTCCGCGCGAACTGCCTGCGCCAGCTCGCCGGCGGACACCCGCATTCGCGCCGGAACGCACGGCTGAACGCAGCCTCGGAGTCGTAGCCCACGTCGAAGGCGAGCTGAGCGACGGACTTGCGCGTGTGGCCCAAGGCGTGACGGGCGAGCTGCATCCGCCACCGCGTCAGGTAGCGCATCGGCGGCTGGCCGACGAGGGCGGAGAACCGCTCGGCGAAGGCGGAGCGCGACATGTTGACCTCGCGCGCCAGGCTTTCCGCGGTCCATGGATCGGCCACTTTCGCGTGGAGCAGGGAGAGCGCTCGGCCGACAGCGGGATCGCGCAGCCCAGCCAGCCAGCCCACCTCCTCCGGGGGCAGGCCTGCGAGATGCTGGCGCAGCGCTTCGACGAACAGCACCTCCGAGAGCTTGGCGAGCACGCTGGCCGCACCCGGCTCGCCCGCGGCCAGGGTCTGCGCCGCATAGCTGAAGGTGCTGCCGATCCAGCCGCCGCCATGCAGGCCGCGGACGTCGAGCACCATGACCGGCGGCAAATGGGTGAGCAGCGGATGGATCTGCTCGTTGCCGCCGAGAAAGCCGCAGACCAGGCGCGTGCGCGGCCCGCCGCCGCCGTACACCACCCGCGGCACGCCCAGGCAGTCGCCCGGCTGGACCAGCTGGCCCACGGCGACGGCTGCGGCGCCCACCGCGTCGCCGAACTCGTGGAGATCGTTGTGCGGCAGCATGACGGCCTCGCCGGCGACGACCCGGCGCGTCGGCCCGCCGCCGATGCGCAGCTCCAACGCGCCCTCGACGACGAAGTGAAACAAGACGACGTGCGCCGGCTGAACCATGAAGGGGCGGCAAAGCTCGGGGGCGAGCTTGCCCGCGACCCACCAGGGCGCCGTGAACTCGGCCTCGACGAACACCCCACCCGTGAGTCCGACCACCCTCAGCACGTCCGACAGCGCGTCCATCGCTCGATACGCCCGTCATCTGGAGCATCGGTCAAGTCTTCCGGCGGACCGATCATTCGCCCGGGCGGCGCCCGCACCTAGAACTTCGGCGCCGAATATGACCTCAAGTCAAAGGACGCCAAAATGAACGCTCACGTGAAGTTTCCGAACACTGAGAAATACCGTCGCGCCGTCGGCGCATCGAAGATCGTCCGCTGGGATATCGAGGCCGACGTCATTCGAGGACGGGCCTTCGACCTTTCCCGGAAGTTCCTGCCCGACAGCCTGTCGATGACGGCCGAGTTCACATCGCTTTCGCTCGCGGAAAAGCGCCTCGTCAGCCAGATCCAGGGCCGCACCTACGCCTGCATCTTCGGCCTGGTCGAGCGGTTCATCACCGCCAAGCTGCTGGAGATCGGCCGCGAGCACTGGCTGGGCGACCAGAACGCGCTCGAAGCCCTGGTGCGGTTCAGCGACGAGGAGCTCAAGCACCAGACTCTGTTCCGCCGCATTGAGGCGATGATGGCGGCGGTGATGCCGGCCGGCTACCGCTTCGACGTCGACCCAGACGCGGTGGCCGGCGTGGTGCTCAGCAAGTCGACCTGGTCGGTCCTGCTCCTCACCCTGCACATCGAGCTCTTCGTGCAGAACCACTATCGGGAGAGCATCGGCCCCGACGACGACAGCTCCGACCTCTTCAAGGACGTGTTCCTGTTCCACTGGAAGGACGAATGCCAACACGTCGTGCTGGACGAGCTCGAATTGGCCCGTCACGACGCGACGCTCACCGCCGAGGCGCGCGATCGCGGAGTCGACGACTTCATCGCCCTCGTCGGCGCGGTCGACGGCATCCTCCAGGCCCAGGCCGCTGCCGACGCCGAATACTTCGCAAGGATCTGCGGACGAAATGTCGAGTCCGCCGAGGGCGAGCAGTTGGTCGGCCAATTCCTCAAGGCCTACCGATGGCAGTACATCTTCTCGGGCGCCTCGCACCCGCGCTTCCAGACTGCGCTGATCAAGCTGATCAATCCTCGGCAGCTGCAGCGGATCGGCGCGGCCCTGAGCACGCTGAACTAGGCCGCACACGCCTGACCGCCCGGGCGCCCCAGACGCCCGGGCGGCTGGCGTGTGAGCGGCGCACGCCTTCTTTGGTGGAGAGCGCCAGCACACCTCTTGCCGCCCCATGCGCTCGGTCAAGCGCTTTACCCAACCGCTGACCGCACCGCTGTGACATAAGGCGGGCCGACGGACCGCCGCCGGCCCGCTCCTTTTTTCGAACGGATGAAAACGAATGACCGGCGCAGATGAGCCCAAATATCGCGGCGGATGCCTGTGCGGCCGGGTGAGGTACGCCTTCTCGGCTGAGCCGTTGCAGGTCGCCATCTGCCACTGCCGAAACTGCCAGAAGAACACCGGCAGCGCCTTCTCCGTGAATGCGGTGTTTCGCGAGGAGGCGGCCTCGGTGAGCGGGTCGCTGGCGGTGTTCGAAGACCTGGGCGACAGCGGCCATCCGGTGCGGCGCCTGTTCTGCGCCAGCTGCGGCACGCCGATCCGGTCCATGGCGAAGCAGACGCGCGGGCTGTTCGTGCTGAAGGCGGGAACGCTGGATGAACCCGGACGGGTCGTTCCAACCAACGAGGTCTATTGCGACAGGCGCATCGAGGCCTGGGTCTTGCCGGAGCGTCGCTAGAAAGATGAAGCCAGAGAGATTCGAGATCAGGGTCGAGGACGCGATCCTGGACGACCTGCGCCGGCGCATCGGCGCGACCCGTTGGCCGCCCGCCATCCCCGGATCCGACTGGAGCTACGGCTTCGACGCGGGGTACCTGCGCAAGCTGGCCGCCGCCTGGGAGGCCGACTACGACTGGCGCGACGCGGAACGGCGGATGAACCAGTTCGCCCATTACCGGGTCACGATCGACGACGTTCCCATCCATTTCATCCGCCAGCCCGGCGTCGGGCCGAACCCCATTCCGCTGATCCTGACCCACGGCTGGCCCTGGACCTTCTGGGACATGCACAAGGTGATCGGGCCCCTCGCCGATCCCGCGGCCCACGGCGGCGATCCGGCCGACGCCTTCGAGGTGATCGTCGCCTCACCGCCCGGCTTCACCTATTCGACCCCGCTCCCCCGAACGGGGATCACTCCGACCGTCATCGCCGACCTCTGGCGACAGCTGATGACCGAAGTGCTGGGATTTCCGCGCTTCGCCGCAGCCGGCGGCGACTGGGGCGCCCGGGTCACCGAGGAGCTCGGCCACAAGTACGCCGACAGCCTCTACGGCGTTCACACGACGGGCGTCATCCCGGTCGACCTGTTCAACCATGAGCGCAACTGGGACATCACCGGCGGGCTGGTGGCCTACGACGCGCCGGCCGAGGTCCGCCAACGCCTGCTGCCGCGCATGAAGCGCGGCGTCAGCCACGTCGCGGTGCAGTCGGTCGAGCCGCAGACGCTCTCCTATGCGATGCACGATTCACCCGTCGGCCAGCTCGCCTGGCTGATCCAGCGGCGCTACGCCTGGGGCGACCTTACCGACGGCGACCTGGAGTCCGCCTTCACGGTCGAGCACCTGCTGACCACCGCCACCCTTTACTGGGTGAGCGAAAGCTTCACCTCCGCCGCACGCATCTACGCCGAGGCGGCGCGCCACCCCTGGGTTCCCACGCACGACCGCACGCCGCGGATCGAGGCCCCGGTCGGGATCACCTTCATGGGCGGCGAAGCGCCCCCCGGCGTGAAACCTGCCGAGATGGTCGACAACTTCAAGGCCTCCCCCCGCGCGGCCAATTACAACCTCCACTTCCTCCGGGCCCACCCGCGCGGCGGCCACTTCGCCCACTATGAAAATCCGGACGTCTGCATCGCCGATATCCGCGAGACCTTCCGCCGCCTGCGCTGAGAGCCGACGCGCGGGAGGGGTCGCGCAGGAACGCCGCTCGCCCTCGCTGGTTACGCGTCCCGTGAGGAGCGAACGTGGCTGATCCCGACACCGATCCAGCATCACCACCCAGCGATGCCGACCGCGCCCCCCAGAGCCCTGGCGATGAGCCGCTGGCTCAAGAGGACCTCGCGGCGCGCGTGCGACGTCAGCGCGAGCATATCGAGGGCCTGACCGGCGAGGACCCGCTGCGCGGCGGGATCGACGACTAGCGCTAGAGACTGGGCGAGAGGCCGCCGTCCGGCCGCAGGTTCGCGCCGGTGATGTACCCAGCGCGCGGGCTGGCGAGGAAAACGATCGCGTCGGCGATCTCATCGAGCGCGCCGACGAGCGCTGGCGCTTCAGCGGCGCATTAGCCCATCAACGAAGACGTCCATGATCCGCAGCGCGGCCGCCTGCCAGTCGCCCGGTCCGTCGGCATAGAGCGCGCCGACCATCGTCCGGAGCAGGTCTTCCGCCGAGATGTCGGCGCGGAAGTCGCCCATCTCCACGCCGCGGGCGAGCAGCAGGCCGAGGGCATGGGTGAGCCGCTCGAAAGAATAGGCCTTCAGATCCGACCGGTACGCCGCCAGCTGCAGCGCCTCGACCATGCCGCGCTTGGTCGCCGCCAGCCGGATATTGGCGTGCAGCCAGCTGCGCAGCGCCTCCGTAGGCGGCGCCTCGCGCGCCAGCTGTTCGGCGAGTTCGCCGAGTTGATCCACCTCGTGGCGATACACGGCCTCGAACAGCGCCTCGCGCGTCGGGAAGTGGCGATAAAGCGTGCCGATCCCGACGCCCGCCTCGCGCGCGACCGCCTCGAGGCTTGCCTGCGCCGCTCCCTTTCCGAAGACTTGCGTCGCCGCTGCGATCAAGCGCTCGCGATTGCGGATCGCGTCGGCCCGCGGCCGGCGGCTGGAACTGTCCGTTTCGCTTCCCATTCTCAGCAGGTCTCATTTCCGCTTGATAAGCGGAGGGACCCTCCGGTATAAGACGCCTGTCGACGTCGAACACCAGAAACCCGAGTCGGCCCCTCAAGGCGCTTCATCCTCAAACCTCCCGCCTCCGCCGCCGCGGCGGCGTGCATCGACCCACATCCCCATTCCGGAGCGGAGTCATATGTCGCTCTCCATCAATCTCACAATCAACGGTGAGCCGAAGGCCGTCGAACTCGACGACCCGCGCGTCACCTTGCTCGACCTCCTCCGCGAGCGTCTCGGCCTCACGGGCGCCAAGAAGGGCTGCGACCGCGGCCAGTGCGGCGCCTGCACCGTTCTCGTCGACGGACGGCGCGTCAACGCGTGCCTCGCGCTGACCGTCAGCCTCGACGGGGCGCGGGTCACCACCATCGAAGGCCTCGCCGACGGCGGCCGCCTGCATCCGGTGCAGGCCGCCTTCATCGCCCACGACGGCTTCCAGTGCGGCTTCTGCACGCCAGGCCAGATCATGAGCGCGGTGGGCCTGCTCGCCGAGGGCCATGCGGGCGACGATCCCGAGCGCGTGCGCGAGCTGATGAGCGGCAACATCTGCCGTTGCGCCGCCTACCGCGGCATCACCGAAGCCGTGCTCGAAGCGCAAGGCGTCCTCGCCGACCAGGCCAAGGAGACTGCGGCATGAACCGGTTCGAATACGTCCACCCCGCAAGCGTCGCCGAAGCGGTCGCCGCCGGCTCGCTGCCCGGATCCGCCTACCTCGCCGCGGGCACCAACCTGCTCGACCTGATGAAGGTGGGCGTCGCGCGGCCCGAGCGGGTCGTGGACATCACGCGCCTGCCGGAGCTCGACCGCATCGAATGGGCGCCGGACGGCGGGGTGCGCATCGGCGCGCTCGTGCGCAACGCCGATCTCGCCTACGACGCGCGCTTCCAGCAGACCTTCCCGGCGGCCGCGGAGGCCTTGCTCTCGGGCGCGTCCGCCCAGCTGCGCAACGCTGCGACGGTCGGCGGAAACCTGCTGCAACGGACCCGCTGCGCCTACTTCCAGGACTTGGCCAGCGCCTGCAACCGGCGCGTCGCCGGCTCCGGCTGCGACGCGCTCGACGGCGACAACCGCCTGCACGCCGTGTTGGGCTGGAGCGAGCACTGCATCGCGACGCACCCGTCGGACTTCTGCGTGCCGCTGGCGGCGCTGGATGCGGTCGTCGAAGTCGAGGGTCCCGCCGGCAAGCGTGAGATCGCATTCGACGCGCTGCACCGCCTCCCCTGGTTCACGCCGGAGCGGGAGACCGCCCTCGAGCGCGGCGAGCTGATCGTCGCCGTGCGCCTGCCCGCCGAAGCGGCCGCGGTGGCGCGCCACGCGCGATATCTGAAGGTCCGCGAGCGCACCTCCTACGCCTTCGCCGTGGTCTCCGCCGCGGTCGGCCTCGAACTGCAGGACGGCGCGATCCGCGGGGCTCGGCTGGCGCTGGGCGGGGTGGCGGCCAAACCCTGGCGGGCAAAGAGCGCCGAAGCCGCGCTGGTCGGGCCGCCGTCCATTGAGGCCTTCGCCCGCGCCGCCGACCTCGCCCTGGTCGACGCCCGTCCTTCCGGCGCGAACGGCTTCAAGATCGAGCTCGCCCGGCGACTGATCGTGCGGGCCCTGCAACAGGCCCTCGACGGCACGCCCAAGGTCATGCCCGCCCTGCCGGCCTCCCCCTTCTCCACGACGCCCGGAGCCAGTCATGCCGCTTGAGACCGCCCCCTATCGCCGGCACGGCTCCAACGCCGGCCAGCCGATCACGCGCCGCGACGGCGAGTTGAAGGTCACCGGTCGCGCCACCTACGCCGCCGACAATCACCCGGCCGGCATGCTCTATGCGGTCACCGCGGTGAGCCGCATCGCCCGCGGCCGGGTGGCCGCCTTGGATGTCGCCGCCGCCAAGGCCCATCCCGGCGTCGTCGAGGTGTTCACCCCGGCCAACCGCCCGCCCCTCGCGCACGACCCGGACGAGAAGCTCGGCCTCTTCGGCTTCCGCCTTGAGGCTCTCCAGAACGACGCCGTCCGCTATGTGAACCAGCCGATCGCCCTGGTGGTCGCCGAAACGCTGGAGGCGGCCACCGAAGGCGCGACGCTACTGAATCCGAGGTATGAAGCTGAGCCGGCCCGCGCCGACTTTCGCGACGGCGAACACTATCGCCCCGAGACGGTTGGCTTCGGGATGCCCTCCGGCGCCACCTACGGCGATCTGGATGCGGGTTTCGCGGCCGCCGCTCATGTCGTCGCGGCGGCGTACGAAACGCCGACCCAATTCCACAACGCCATGGAGCCGCATGCCGTGGTCGCCCAGTGGGACGGGGACCGGCTGACCCTCGACATGCCGAACCAGGCGATCGTGATGAGCTGCGCCTCCTACGCCGCCTACTTCGGCATCCCGCCGGAAAATGTGCTGATCCGTTCGCCCTTCCTGGGCGGCGGCTTCGGCTCGAAGGCGATCCTCAACGGCCCGCAGATGCTGGCGATCGCGGCCGCCCGCGTGCTGCGGCGTCCGGTCAAGCTTTCGCTCACGCGCGCCCAGATGTACGGCCCCGTCGGCCAGCGCGGCCGCACCTGGCAGCGCCTGCGCCTCGGCGTGGACCGCGAGGGTCGCCTGACCGCCCTGCAACACCGCGCGATTTCGGCGACCTCCAGCTTCGACGATTTCCTGGAGCCCGCCCCGAACGCCTCGCTGCACGTCTATGCGAGCCCCGCGATCTCCGCGGAGACCGAAGGCCTGCGGCTCGACATCGGCACGCCGGGCCCGATGCGGGCGCCGGGCGAAGCCTCGGGTTCGGCGGCGCTGGAGATCGCCGTCGACGAGGCGGCCGAAGCCTGCGGCATGGACCCGCTCGACTTTCGGCTCGCCAACTACGCCGAGACCGAGCCCGGCACGGGTCGCCCCTATTCGTCGAAGGCGCTGCGCGAGTGCTACGCGGAAGGCGCCAAACGCTTCGGCTGGGCGGGCCGGCCGCTGCAGCCGCGCCGGATGCGCGACGAGAATGGCTTCCTGGTGGGCTGGGGCGTGGGCACGGCGCTCTTCCCCTGCCCGCACTTCCCCGCCGAGGCGCGCGCCACCCTGCGCGCCGACGGCACGGCGCTGGTGGAGACCGCCGCCTCGGACATGGGCCAGGGGGCCTGGACCGCCCTCGCCCAGATCGCCGCCGAGGCGCTGGGCCTCGATCCGGAGCAGGTGGAATTTCACTCCGGCGTCTCCAGCCTGCCCGACGCAGGGGTCGCCGGCGGATCCGCCCACACGGCCAGCGCCGGCCTCGCCCTGCACCATGCGGGGCAGGACGCCATCGCGCGACTTGCGGAGCTCGCCAGCAACGATCCCGCCTCACCGCTCTTCGGGGCCGGCAACATCGGCGTCGTCGCCCGCGCGGGCCGTCTGCACCGACGCGACGACGAGACCCGCAGCGAAGGCTACGCCGAGATCCTGGCCCGCGCCGGCCGCGACGCGGTGACCGGCTCAGGCCGCATGGAGCGGGACGAACAGGCGGCGCAGGACCGGGCCATGTATTCGCACGGCGCCGTCTTCGCCGAGGTGAAGGTCGATCCCGATCTCGGCCAGGTGCGCTGCACGCGCCTGGTGGGCGCCTTCGCCGCCGGCCGGATCATCAATCCCCGCTTGGTTCAAAGCCAATACTACGGCGGAATGATCTGGGGCCTCTCCTTCGCCCTGCTGGAAGAGGCCATCGCCGATCACCGGACAGGCCGGATCATGAACGCCGACCTCGCCGAGTACCACGTCCCGGTCAACGCCGACGCGCCTTCGGTCGAGGCTATCCTGGTCCCGGAGGAGGACGCCTACGTCAATCCGCTGGGCGTGAAGGGCGTCGGCGAGATCGGCGTCACCGGAACGGTAGGCGCCATCGCCAACGCGGTCTGGCACGCCACCGGCGCCCGCGTCCGCCGCTACCCGATCCGCATCGAGGATCTGCTCGGCTAGAGCGCCTCGACGATGGTGACGTTGGCCAGCCCGCCGCCCTCGCACATGCTCTGCAGTCCGTAGCGCAGGCCGCGGGCTTTCAGGGCGTGGATCATTGTCGTCATCAGGCGCGCGCCGGACGCGCCGAGCGGATGGCCGATCGCGATGGCGCCGCCGTTGACGTTCAGTCTCGTGGGGTCGGCGCCCGCGGCCTTGAGCCAGGCGAGCGGCACCGAAGCGAAGGCCTCGTTGACCTCGTACAGGCCGATGTCGTCGATCCTCATGCCCGCACGGCGCAGCGCCAGCTCGGTGGCGGGGATCGGCGCCTCAAGCACCATCAGCGGATCGCCGCCGAGCACGGTCATCTGGTGGATACGGGCGAGCGGCGCGGCGCCCAACGCCTTGAGCCCGGCTTCCGAGACGACGAGCACGCCGGAAGCGCCGTCGCTTATCTGGCTGGCGGTCGCCGCCGTCATGGTCCCGTCTGGCCGCAGCAGCGGCACGCTCTTCATCGCATCGAGATCCGGAGCGAGGCGAACGCCCTCGTCCATATCGTGCGGCGCCGGCGCGCCCTGCGCGTCGACGCCTGTGAGAGGCAGAATCTCGGCGTCGAACGCGCCCGCCCGGATCGCCGCGCCGGCGCGAAGGTGGCTCTCATAGCCGAAGCGGTCCAGCTCATCCCTGGAAAGCTCGTACTTCAGGGCGATCCGCTCAGCGCCGGCGAACTGGGAGATTTCGGCGCCTGGATAGCGCGCCTTGTAGCCCGGGCTGGTCGGCCGGCCATAGCCCTGCTCGGCGCCCAGGGTGACGGCGAGCGCCATTGGAATGCGCGTCATGCTCTCGACGCCGGCGGCGAGCACCATGTCCATCGTCCCGCTCATCACCGCCTGAGCGGCGAAATGCACGGCCTGCTGAGAGGACCCGCACTGCCGGTCTACCGTGGTCGCGGGAACATGCTCGGGAAAGCCCGCGGCGAGCACCGCGCCGCGGGCGATGTTCGCCGCCTGCTCGCCGACCTGGCTGACGCATCCGACGATGACGTCGTCGAGGCGCGCGGGGTCGGCGTCGGCCCGCCGAACCACCTCCCGCATGACAGCCGCCGCTAGATCGACGGGGTGCCATTCGCGGAGGCGGCCGCGCCTGCGACCGATCGCGGTGCGGGCCGCGGAAACGATATAGGCCTCAGCCATTGGAATGCTCCTTCAGTGATGATGCTGGGCCCAGACGCGCGCTGGGCCTTGGGACGAGGCGGTCGGAGGCGGGCGCCGGTTCCGTCGCCCAACCGCCGCCCAGCGCGCGGAACCCGCTCACCGCCGCGCGCGCGGCGGCCGAGCGGGCCTGGACGAGCTGGTCAGAGGCGGCGAGCAGCTCGCGGTCGGCGTCGCGCACTTCGATCAGGTCCGCCACCCCGCCCTCGTAGGCCTGCTGCACCTGGCGGCGTGCGGCGGTGAGCTGGTCGATCTGGCGGGACAGGGCCTCGGCGCGAAGCTGCTGCTCGCCGAGCTGCGTGAAGGCGTCCTCCACTTCGGCGGTGGCGTGGTACACAGCCGCACGATAGGCGCTGAGCGCCTCCGCCTTGGCGCCGCGCGCCTGGGCCACCTCGGCGTCCACCCTGCCGAAGTCGAAGAGCCGCCAGCCCAGCCCGGCGCCGACCGCGTGCTGGTTGGCGGCCCCGGTGAAGAGCTTGCCCGCCGCCAGGCTCTCGAAACCGAACAGCGCACTCAGCGAGATCCGTGGATAGTAGTCGGCGACGGCCGCGCCGATCCGTGCGTCGGCCGCGACAAGCCGCTGCTCGGCGGCGAGGATGTCGGGCCGGCGGCGCAACAGGTCGGCCGGGGCGTCGGCGCCGAGCGCCGGCAGCGCGGGCAAGGGCGCAGGCGTCGCCAGCTCCCCGCGGTAGGTTCCCGCCTGGGCGCCCATGAGCAGGTCCAGGCGGTTCAGCTGCAGGTCGCGCCCGGCGGTCAGCGGCGGGATCGACGCAGCCACGCCGTCGAGCGCGGCGCGGGCCTGGCGCAGTTCGCGGTCGGGCGATACGCCCTCGGCCACCCGCCGGCTCAGAAGCTCGACCAGATCCTGCTGCACCTGCAGCTGGCGTTGCGCGACCGCGAGCCGGCCCTGGAAGGCGCGCACCTGCAGGTAGGCGTCGGCGGCCTCCGCGGCGACGCTGAGGCGCACGGCGTCGGCGTCGCGAGCGGCGGCCTGGGCGTCGGCGCGGGCGGCTGCTCGCGCTTTTCGGAGGCCGCCGAAGAGGTCGATCTCCCAGCTTGCCGCGGCGCCCACCGCGTAGTCGTCGTAGGCGCGCGCGAAACCGGGCAGCTGGCGGCCGATCTCGCCGATCGGACTGCGCAGCGACAGGCGCTCATCGGTGGCGGACGCGTTCAGCCGCGCCTGCGGCAGAAGCGCCGCGCCGGCGGCCCGGGCCGCGGCGCGCGACTGAAGTACGCGGGCGCGCGCCTGTTGCAGGTCGAGGTTCTGGGCGACCGCGCGCCGAACGACGCGGCTCAGGCCCGGGTCGTGGAAGCTGTCCCACCAGGCGTCATACGCATTCGATGAGGTCTCGCTCGCAGCGCCGGACAGATAGGCGCTGGTGAGCGGGACGTCCGCGTCGGCGGCGCGTCCCGCGGCGGGCGCGGCTGCGACCGCACAAGCCAGGATCAGGGGGAGCGAACGGCGGATCACGGCGATCTCCTTGGGCGTCAGTGGGCGTCGACGGGCGGCGGCGCGCTGGCGGCCGGGGCCTTGCAGAACGGGACGAGCACGAGGGCGGCGATGAACAGCCAGGCCATCAGGCGGAAGACTTCCTCGAAGGCCGCCGTCAGCGCGTAGCGGCCGACCAGCCGCGCGAACTCGCCCTGCGCGACGAGCAGCGCCTGGGAGGCGTCCCCAGCCCGCTCGCCGAGGCGCGCCGCGAGACCAGCGACCAGCTCCGCCGGGCGCGGGTCCCCGGCCAGACTCTCGCCCACGCGCGCCGCGTGGATACGCGTCTGGTCGGCGAGCCAGGTGTTGACCACCGCGATCCCGACCGCCCCGCCCAGGTTGCGCATCAGGTTGAAGAGGCCGGACGCGTAGCGCAGCTCGGCGGCGGCGAAGCCGGACAGCGCCAGGTTCACGCTGGGCACGATGCAGAGCATGATGGCGAAGCCGCGCAGCGCCTGAGGCGCGAGCAGCTCCCAGAAGCCCCATTCGGCGGTCACGTACGAGCTGAGCCACAGGCTCGCGGCGAACAGCGACAGCCCGGCGGTAATCACCTTGCGCGGGTCCGCCCGTTGCGAGAGCCAGGCGGCGATCACCACCGAAGCGATCTGGGCGACGCCGGCCGTCAGCACCGTGGAGCCGATCTGCAGGCTGTCGTAGCCGCGCACCCGGCCTAGGAAGACAGGGACGAGATAGGTCGAGGCGTACAGCCCGAAGCCGATCACCAGGTTGAACACGCAGGCGAAGGCGAAGGTCGGGTTGCGGAATGGCGTCAGCCTGACGACAGGACCGCCCGAGCGGAAGGAGCGCTCGATGAACAGGCCGAAAGCCACCAGCGACAGCCAGGCCGCCGTCGCGATCGCGGGGTCGTTCAGCCACTCCTTTCGTGGCCCTTCCTCCAGCACGAACTCGAGCCCGCCCAGGAAGATGGCCATCGCCGCCAGGTGGGCGTAGTCGATCCGCCTGAGCATCGCGGGGTTAGGCTGATCGACCCGGATGAGCAGCACGCTGAGGACCGTGACGACCGCGCCCGGGACGATGTTGATGTAGAAGATCGAGCGCCAGCCGACGGCCTCGGTGAGCCATCCGCCGAGGGTGGGGCCGAGCGTGGGCGCCAGCACCGAGACCATGCCCAGGATCGCCGGGATCATCGCCCGCTGCTTGCCGGAGAACAGGGCGAAGCCGGTGGCGAACACCGTCGGCACCATGGCCCCGCCGACGAAGCCCTGCAGCACGCGGAAGGCGACCATGGACTCGATGTCCCAGGCCATGCCGCAAAGCGCGCTCGAGAGGGTGAAGAGGCCTGCGGAGAGCGCGAAGAGCCAGCGCGTGGAGAGCGCCTGGGCCAGGAAGGCAGCGAACGGGATCATCACCAGCTCGGCCATCAGATAGCCTGTCTGGACCCAGCTGATCTCGTCGGGCCCGGCGGAGAGCCCGGCCTGCACCTCGTTCAGCGAGGCGGCGACGATCTGGATGTCGATCAGCGCCATGAACTGCCCGAACGCCATCACCGCGAAGATCAGATACTTCCGCCAGTTGCTGAACGACTGCGGATCCGGAGGGGCCGGAGCGGGTGGCGCGCCCTGCGGCGGGGACATTTGGACGGTGTCGCGCATGGCGGGCCTTGATTGAATGACAATCATAATATTATATATGACATACCAAGAGGCAAGCCCATGCGATACGGACCGGAACACAAGCAGAAGACCCGGAAACGGGTGTTGACCGAGGCCGCCCGGGCGATCCGCGAACAAGGGCCCCACCAGGTCGGCGTGGCGTCCGTCATGTCGAAGGCCGGCCTGACCCAGGGCGGCTTCTACGCCCACTTCGCCTCCAAGGAGGATCTCGTCGCCTCGGCGATCGAGCACATGTTCGGCGAGAGCGCCCAGCGATGGGCGGAGGTGACCGACGGACGTACGCCGCAGCAGGGCCTGAGCGCCTACGTCGACTTCTATCTCTCCCGCGCCCACCGCGACGCGCGCGGCGCCGGCTGCCCCCTGCCCTTCCTCGCGCCGGACCTTCCCCGGCTGAGCGAGGACGCGCGCCGCCGCTTCGCCGAGGGCATGGGGAGGCTGCGGGACAGGCTCGCCGGCCAGCTGGCGCTGATGGGCCGCGACGGACCCGCCGCCGAGGCGAGCTCCCTGCTTTCCGAGTTGGTGGGCGCCCTTTCGCTGGCACGGGCCGAGATCGACCCGGCGCAATCCGACGCGATCCTCGAACGCTCGAAGGCGGCCGTGAAGCGCCGCTTCGGCCTTTAGCGCCCAAGCCACCGACGCCCCGGAGGGAGACTTCAAGCATGTCCGAAAGCGCGACGCTCGAAAGAGCCGGTCTGGCTCGCCCCGCTTCGGCGCCCAAGCCGAAGCTCCCCTTCTCGCGCCGAACGGCGGTCAGCGTCGGCGCGGCGAGCGCGCTGGCCCTGGCGGGCGCGGCGTGGATGGCGACGCCCAGGGCCTCGGTCAGCACCGACGCCGCCTATGTGCAGGCGGACAGCTCGGTCGTGGCGCCCAAGGTGAAAGGCCTCGTCGCCCAGGTGCTGGTGGCGCACAATCAGCCCGTCCGGCGCGGCGACCCGCTGGTCGCCATCGATCCCGAGGAGTTCGACGCCCGACTCGCCGCAGCCCAGGCGGATCTCGCGAACGCCAAGGCGAGCGAGGCCGCGGCGAGCGCCGCGCTAGCCAGCCTTGCCGCCGAGGAACGGCTGGCGGGCGCCAACGTCCGCGCGGCCGAGACCTCGATCCGCGCAGCGGACGCCCAATCCGGCCGCGCCGCCGCCGACCGGCGCCGCTACGACGCCCTGGTCGCCTCTGGCGCCATCGCCCAGAAGGACGCCGACCGCTACCGCGCCGAAGCCGTCACCGCCGCGGCCGCGGCCGACCGTAGCCGGGCCGAGCTGGAGGTCAGCCGCGACGCCGCCGCGGTGACCGCGGCCAAGCGCGCCACCCTGCAAGCCAATCTCGCCCAGGCGAGCGCCGCCGTGCTGCGCGCGGCGGCCGCGCTGGACCTCGCCCGGCAGGACCGGGGCCACACCCTGGTGCGATCGGCGATCGACGGGGTGGTCGGCGACCGTCAGGTGGAGGCCGGAGATTATGTGCAGCCCGGCACCCGCCTGATGACGGTGGTGCCGCTGAAGGCAGTCTATGTCACCGCCAACTTCAAGGAGACGCAGACGGCGCGGATGCTGGTCGGCCAGCCCGCCGTCATCAAGGTGGACGCCCTGCCCGGCGTCACCTTCAGGGGCCGCGTCGACAGCTTCGCTCCAGGCTCCGGCTCGCAGTTCTCCCTGCTGCCGTTCGAACCGGGAACCGGCAACTTCACCAAGATCGTCCAGCGCGTTCCGGTCCGGATCAGCCTCGATGCGGGCTCGGCCGACCTCGCCAGGCTGCGCCCTGGGCTTTCCACCACCGTCACAGTGCGGACGGGCCGCTGAGGCCTGCCGCCCTCGCTCGAAGGAGCTCCCATGAAACCCTCCGCCCTCATCACCGGCGCCTCGTCGGGCATCGGCGCGGTCTACGCCGACCGCTTCGCCCGGCGCGGCCACGACCTGGTCCTCGTGGCCCGCGACGTCCAGCGCCTCGAGGCGCTCGCCGCTCGACTTCGCGCCGAGGCCGGCGTCCGGGTGGAGGTGGTCGCGGCCGACCTGTCCCGGCGCGAGGACCTCTCCGGCGTCGAGCGTCGCCTGCGCGAGGACGCGAGCATCGGCGTGCTGGTCAACAATGCGGGCCTGGCGCTCGCCGGCGGCTTCCTGGACCAGACCGGCGACGACATCTCCCGCCTGGTGGACGTGAACGTGACCGCGCTGGCGCGGCTGGCCAACGCCGTGGCCGGACGCTTCGCCGAGGCCGGCGCAGGCGCGATCATCAACATCGGCTCGGTCGTGGGCCTCGCGCCCGAGCTCGGCATGAGCGCCTACGGGGGGACCAAGGCCTTCGTGCTGGCCTTCAGCCAAGGCCTGCAGCTCGAACTCGGCCCCAAGGGCGTTTACGTCCAAGCGGTCCTGCCGGCCGCCGTCCGCACCGATATCTGGGAGCGCTCGGGCCGCGACGTCGAGCAGATCCCCGGCGTGATGTCGGTGGATGCGCTCGTGGACGCGGCCATGGTCGGCTTCGATCGGCGCGAGGCCGTGACGATCCCGCCGCTGCCTGACGAGGGCCAGTGGGAGGCCTTCGAAGCCGCCCGCAAGGCGATGCTTCCAGGCTACCGGCAGGAACAGCCCGCCGCCCGGTACCGCTCGAAGCTCGCCCCGGCTCTCGACGTTCAGTGAACGTGCCGGTGGTGCAGTCGGGCAAGCCGGTGGGCGTATTCCGGACTCACGCCGGACGCCCCGCGCGTGACGGCCGGCTCCTGGATCTACATCGGCACGCAAGGCATCGTGCAGGGCACCTACGAGACCTTCGTCGAGATGGGCCGCCAGCATCACGGCGGCGACCTCTCTAGGCGCTGGCTGCTGACCGCCGGCCTCGGCGGCATGGGTGGCGCGCAGCCGCTCGCGGCGGTGATGGCCGGCGCCTCCTGCCTCGCCGTCGAGGGCCAGCCGAGCCGTATCGAGATGCGCCTGCGAACGGATATCTCGACAAGGCTGCGGACAGCCTCGACGAAGCCTTGGCCATGATCGAGGCGGCGAAGAGGTCGGGAAAGCCCGTCTCGGTCGGGCTGCTCGGCAACGCCGCCGAGATCCTGCCCGAGATCGTCAGGCGGGGTGCCGACCGCGGGGCGCTTCTCGCGTTTCGATCGGGTGGACCGCACGCTGGCGGTCGTCGAGGGCCGGCTGCAGCTCGCCTTCGACGATCGCGCCGGCGCGGTCGAGCTGACACCGGAGAGCCCGCCGCACGTCTTTCGAGGCGAAGCCGGCGTCATCGGGACACCGATCGGCGGTCCGGTTCTCGACCTCAACCTCATGACCGCCCGCGGCCGTTGTATCGAACGGGCTCCGCCCCGATCCGGCGGCGTCGCGCTGGCGTCGCCCTGCGCGATCGTGCTGTTCGCGAGCGAGGCGCGCTTCCAATGGAGCGGCGAGGCCATCGCCATGCAGCCGTTCGACGCCGTTCGTATGGACGGGGCCGCCGGCGAGGTGGTCGGCTTCCACAGCGACGGCGAGGTCTATGTCGCCAGCCTTTTCTCTCGGGCGAGGGACGGCGCAGGCTGATGCGTATCCCTTGCATGACCCCTCCGGCCCTCCCCGCGTGAAACCGCCCGCATCGATTTCGCGCCGCACCCTGCTCAAGCGCGGGGGCGCGCTGACATCCGTGGCCGCCGCCGCGGTCGCGGCGCCCGGCTGGGCGCAGAGCCATTCTGCGGGAATGGCGCCGCCGGTGCGGCGCGGGATCGGCGACGCGCTCTCCGGGCCACGCATCAACCTCGACATCCGAACCGGCCGCTTCACCACCGCCGGGCGCAGCGCGCACGCCGTCACCGTCAATGGATCGCTGCCGGCGCCGCTGATCCGGCTGCAGGAAGGCCAGACGGTGCGGATCGACGTGACCAACCATGCCGACGAACAGAGCTCGATCCACTGGCACGGCCTGCTTCTGCCCTTCCAGATGGACGGCGTGCCTGGCGTCAGCTTTCCCGGCATCGATCCGGGCGAGACCTTTTCCTATGAGTTCCCGGTCCGACAGTCGGGCACCTACTGGTACCACAGCCATTCGGGCCTGCAGGAGGCGCTCGGGCTGTTCGGGCCGCTGGTGATCGATCCCGAGCGGGGGGAGCCCGTCCCCTCGGACCGCGAGCACGTGGTGATGCTGTCGGACTGGAGCCCGTTGCATCCCCACGAACTGATGCGTCGCCTGAAGACCAGATCCGGGGCCTTGAACCGCCAGAAACAGACGCTCGCCGGCCTGATGGCCGGCGAGGACCAATCGCTGCGCGAGCGCTTCGAATGGGCGGCCATGCGGATGGACCCGACGGACATCTCCGACGTCACGGGCGCCGCCTACGCCTATCTGGTCAACGGCCACGACACGGCGGCGAACTGGACCGCCCTATTCGCGCCGGGCGAACGCATCCGGCTGCGGGTCATCAACGCCGCGGCCATGACCAACTTCAACGTCCGGCTGCCGGACCTGGCCATGACCGTCGTCGCAGCCGACGGCGAGGACGTGGAGCCGGTCGAGGTCGACGAACTGCAGATCGGCATCGCCGAGACTTACGACGTGATCGTCCAGCCGCGCGAAAGCGCCGCCTACGCCTTGGTCGCCGAGGCCATCGACCGCTCCGGCCTGGTGCGAGCGACGCTCGCGCCACGGCCGGGAATGGCGGCCACGCCGCCGCCGCTGCGCAAGCGGCCGCTCCTCACCATGCGCGACATGGGCATGGACATGTCGGCGATGGACATGGGGAGCGGCGGCGCGATCGATCTCAGCCAGCCGGCGAACGGGTCCATGGGCGGCCACTCCATGTCCATGCGAGACCCCTCCGTGGCGCCCGGCGTTCCGCTCGGACCTGGCGTGGCGTCGCTGTCCCCCATGCCCGCCGACCGCACGGCCGACCGGCCGACCGGCCTCGAAAATGAGATGCATCGGGTGCTCACCTACGCCGACCTGCGCGCCCGCGCGTGCAATCCCGACCCGCGCACGCCGACCCGCTCCATCGACATCCATCTGACGGCGAACATGGAGCGATACATGTGGTCGATGGACGGGCGGACGATGTCGGAGAACGCCGAGCCGATCCCGTTCCGGCTCGGCGAGCGCGTGCGGGTCAACCTGATCAACGACACGATGATGCCGCACCCGATCCACCTGCATGGCCACTTCTTCGAACTGGTCACCGGTGAGCCGGGCCATCGGCCGCGCAAGCACACGGTCAATGTCCTGCCGGGCGGCAAGATCGCCTTCGACCTGACCGCCGACGGCGAGGGCGATTGGGCGTTTCACTGCCACATGCTGCTGCACATGCATGCGGGCATGATGCGCGTCGTGACGGTGCGCGCCGGTGGCGCGGCATGAGCGGGCGGAGTCTCCCGGCGATGGCGCTGACGTCCGGCCTCGTCTTGTCGCTTGGCGTCGCCGGGTCTGCCTGGGCTGCTCCCGACGCCCGGCGCCAGCATCGTCCCGCGGCGACGCAGGAAACCGGGGGGACGGCCATGGATCCGCCCGAGGAGTCCGTGGGCTCCGCGCCCGCGCCGGCCGCGCCGCGCAATCACGCGGCCGATGCATACTTCCCGGCCGATCGAATGGCGGCGGCGCGCCGTACGCTGATTGGCGAGATGCGCCCGCGCTACCATGCGTTCCTGCTCGATCGCCTCGAATACCGCGCCGGTGGCGAGGACGGCTTCGCCTGGAAGGGCGAGGCGTCCACCGGCGGCGATCACAACCGGTTCGTCCTCTCCTCCGATGGCGAGGGCGTGCTGGACGGCGGCCTTGATCACGCCGACGTCGACGAAGCCGAGGTCAGAGCCGTCTGGCGCCACGCGCTCGACCCGTGGTTCGACGCCGAGCTCGGCGCCCGCCAGGACTTCGGTCCCGGGTCGCGGCGGGCCTTTTTGGTCGCCGGCGTGCGGGGATTGGCGCCCTACTGGATCGAGGCCGAGGCGCACGCCTTTCTCTCCGATCGCGGCGAGGCGCATGTCCGTATCGAAGCCGAGACCGACTTTCGCATCACGCAGCGCCTGATCCTGCAACCGGCGGCCGAGCTCGACTTCGCGTTGCAGGACGTTCCGGAGCTCGGCGATTCCTCAGGTTTGACCGAAGCCAAGCTAGCCGCGCGGCTGCGCTACCAGACAAGCTTCGGCTTCGCGCCCTACATCGGCGTGGAGTGGCGCCGCCGCGGCCGGGCGCCCGCCTCGGCGCCGCCGGATTTCCTCGCGCAGGACCGGACCGAGGCGAACCTGCTGGTCGGCCTTAGGGCGCAGTACTGACGGGGCGCCCGCAGCGCGGAGCGAACGGCTGGTTCTGCGGCGCGGCGCGCGCCCGCCGTGCGGACATGGCTCGGCTTGCCGGAGCCGACCTTAGACGGCGAGCAGCTCGGCGAGGCGGTGCTTGGCGCGGTAGATGCGCGTCTCGACCGCCTTCTCGGAAATGTTCAGCACCTGCGCCGCCTCAGCCTGAGGCATCCCCTCGATGGCGCACAGGATCAGCGGCTCCCTGATCCCGCTCGGCAGGGCGGCGATCGCCCGCCGCAACCGCTCCAGCTCCTGGCGCGAAACCAGCGCCGCTTCGGGATCGGCGCCCTCGTGCGCGACCGAGAGCGCTTCGTCGATCGGGCGCGCGAAGGTGAAGAAGCGCCGCACGGCGCGGCGGCGCGCCCAATCGTGGCACTTGTTGACCGCGATGCGCAGGATCCAGCTCCGGAACGAGCGCGTGCGATCGAAGCTGGCGAGCGCTGCGAAGGCTGCGGCGAAGACTTCCTGCGTCAGGTCGAGGGCATCGCTCTCCGCGCCGACATTGTTGCGACAGACGCGGAAGACAGATCCGCGGTGGGCGCGGAGCAGTTCGGCATAGGCAGCCTGGTCTCCTGCGCGCGCCGCCACGACGAGCGACGCGTCGCGACCGTTGTCGGGAGCCTCGGCCAAGGTCCGCTCGCTCAGGGGTCGGGGCTGCGGGTCAGAGCCTTCTCCACCTCGCGGTCGAAGACGAGCGCCTGCTCGGCGGTCAGTTCAGCGCGCATGGCGAAGACATGGCGCAGCGTCAGCTTCTGGAGCTCGCCCATGGCTATGTGAGAGCGGTCGATGGCCTCGGAGACCTTGGGGCCGTAGCCATGTTCGCTCAGATAGGCCGCGGCGATGGCCGCGTTCGCATTGCGCAGCTTGTCGTCCAGAACCTTGCGGTCGCGGCGGAAACGCGCCTCCAGCGCGTCGATCTTCCGATCCTGCTCGGCGGACAGCTTCACCTCGCTGTGCAGCAGCGCGTGGAGATCCGTCCCTTGCGGCTTGGGGCAAGGCATGGCCAGGCGGGCCGCGCCGACCGCCAGCAGCGCCGAGACGCCGGCGACCGCCGCGACAGCCCCGTATCGGCCGAGCGGCCTCATCAGTGGACGAGGAGATTCGATGGCGCTTCCGCCGGCACGCCGAACGGCGCCGACGCCGCATGGGCCGGAGAGCGCGACGCCATGGTGCTGCCGCCGCCGATCACGGCTGCGATGACGCCGGCCATCACCAGCGATCTACGCGCGGCCTTCGCCTCCAACTTGCGGCGGAAGCGCGAAAATACGTCGGCCTCGATCAAGTCGAGCCGCTCGGGAAGCGGCTCCTTCGCGAGCACGACCAGCAGTTCGTCAGCGCCCATGGACGTCATTCCTGTTTGACCTCGCCTTTCCGATACGCAGGCCGTGCTGCAAACCCTCGAATCCGGCATCGAGCGGCATGGCCGGAATGCGGGAGCCCTCCCCCGGCGATCGGCGTGAGGGGTCGGCGGGCGGCCAGCGTATCACCCCTAAACCCCTTTGCAGCGGGCGACGCCTATGGAGAGATGTCTCATGCGCCAAATTCGGTCCTTCGGTCTTGTGTTGGCCATCTGCGGCCTGCTGGCGCCGCAGGCGGCCCTCGCCCGCACGCAGCTGGCCAAGTCGCAGCCCCCGGCGGGCGGCGCGGTTTCAAAACCGCTCGGCCTCGAACTGACCTTCACCGAGGACGTCTCGGCGAAGCCGCTGTCGATCTCCCTGACGATGACGGGCATGCCCGGGATGGCGAACCATAATCCGATGCCGATCAAGGGATTTGCGGTGGACAAGAAGGGACCGGTCGCGACGCTCCGCTTTCCGCGGGCCCTGCCGCTGGGCAGCTACCGCCTGGACTGGACCATCGCCGGCGCAGTCGACCAGGCGAGCGAGGGGTCGTTGACCTTCAACGTCAAATAAAGCACGTCCCCTCCCTCAACGGACCTCGGGATTGTCCGCCCTTGGGCGTTTGCGTCCCCTTCGACAGTGGCCCCGATCAGGCTCCGGTGAAACGCGGCGGCCGCTTTTCCAGGTAGTGGGCGACCCCTTCCTTGAAGTCTTCGCTTTTCAGGCTGAGCCGCATCTCCCGATCGGCGTCCCGCATCGAGGCGTCGAGGCCCTCCAGCAGGCCGTCCCACAGCTGGCGCTTGATGATGCGGGTCGAACGCGGGGAGACCGTCTCGGCGAGGTCGCGGGCGTAGGCCTGCGCCTCGGCGAGGGCGTCGGCGACGACACGGTCGGCCAAGCCGATCCGGTAGGCCTCCTCGGCGCCGACCGGCCGGGAGGAGAACATCAGGTCCAGGGCCCGGCTATGGCCGAGGAGGCGGGTCAACATCCAGCTGGTTCCGTGCTCGGCGATCAGGCCGCGCTTCGAGAAGGCCGTGATGAACGTCGCTCCCTCCGCCGCAAAGCGCAGATCGCAGAAAAGAAGCAGCGCCAGGCCCATGCCCACCACTGGCCCGTTGACGGCGGCGATGATCGGCTTGTCGATCGCCGGCATCCAGGTCATCGGATGTTTGAAGTCATCGCGGCCGTCCGGGTCGACGGGCGCGAACGGACGGGGCTCGACGCCGCCCGCTGCGCTGATGGCGCTCAAGGCGCCCATGTCCGCGCCGGCGCAAAATCCTCTGCCCGCTCCAGTCAGGACGATGGCGCGTACGGCCTCGTCCTCGTGCGCCGACCCCAGGGCCTCGCGCAGCTCCCGACCCATGACCGGCGTCCACGCATTGAGGCGAGCGGGCCTGTTCAGCGTCACAGTGGCGACGCCGCGGTCCACCGCGTATAGGATCTCGGAATAGCCCACAGCCCCATCTCCCTCGAGTCTGCGCTTCACCTTGTCGATCATCGCCGCCTCTCGAGGCCTTGCGCAAGACGGCGGCGCCGCGCATGAGGCGGGGTGGACGCGTGGCGGGACATGGCGGGGCTGGCGGGCGCGGGCGCGCTCGCCGGAGCGATGAACGCGCTGGCGGGAGGCGGCACCTTCGCCGCCTTCCCGGCGCTGGTCGCGAGCGGCCTTCCACCCACCGTGGCCAACGCCACCAGCAACGCCGCGCTCCTGCCGGGGGCGGCGGCCAGCGCCTGGACCCTGCGTCGCCGCCTCGTCGCCTTCGGCCCGCTCGGCCTGCGCGCCATGGTCCTGCTCACCCTCGCGGGCGGGGCGGTCGGCGCGCTGCTGCTGCATCTCACGAGCGAGGCCGCCTTCCGCGCCCTGATCCCCTGGCTGTTGCTCGTCGCAAGCCTGACGCTGACTTTCGGCGACCGGCTGCGGCGCGCGCTGGACCGCACCGGCTTTCGGCTCTCGGCCGCGCCGGCCTGCGCGCTGCAGTTCGCGCTCGGCGTCTACGGCGGCTATTTCGGCGGCGCGGTGGGCCTGCTGATGATGGCCGCCTGGGTGCTGGTGAGCGAGCTTTCGGTCGTCGACCTCGCGCCTTCGCGGGTCCTGATGCTCGCCTGCGCCAACGCCGCCGCCTGCGTGCTGTTCGCGGCCGTCGGGCTGATCGACTATGCGCGCGCGGCGCCCGTGGCCGTGGGCGCGGTGGCCGGCGGCTTCGCGGGCGCCCACCTCGGCCTGAAGCTGCCCTCCGCCTGGGTGCGTTACGCGACGCTGGCGCTCACCTACCTCGTGACGGCGATCTTCTTCCTCAAGCGCTGAGCCCCGTCCGCTCGTGCGGCCGGTCAGGGCGAGCGTACGGGACGCGGGCGGCCGTCATCATCCAAAGCCACGAAGGTGAAGGTGGCCTCGGTGACCTTCTCGCCGAGCACCGCCTCGCGCCGACGACGCCACGCCTCGACGTAGATGGTCATGCTGGTGCGGCCGACCTTGCGCAGCTCGGCGTAGCAGGAAACCTCGTCGCCGACCTGAACCGGGCGATGGAAGATCATGCCGTCCAGGGCGGCCGTCGCGGCTCGGCCTTGGCAGGTGCGGAAGGCGACGCTGCCCGCGGCCAGGTCCATCTGGCTCATCAGCCAGCCGCCGAAGATGTCGCCTTCAGGGTTGGTGTCGGCCGGCATCGCCGTGACGCGGACGACCGGCGCGCCGTCCGGCATCGCGGTTTCGGTCATCGACGCCTCTCAGAGAGGCTTGGGCTGGATGGCGGCAAGGCGTTCCATGGCGGGTCCGTAGATGGACCGCAGCGCGGCGGGCGGATCGGCGCCGGCGGCCCCAGTCATGACCGTGGCGACGCCCACCGCCGCATAGGCCTCGGCGCTGCGCAGCACCTCGTCGGCGGTCCGGTCGGGCGAGCCCGTCGCTATGGCGGTGACCTCGATCTCGCGGATGTCGCGCTGGACGGCGTCGCAATGGCGGCGCAGCACGTCGATCTTCTGCGCGACCTGGTCTGGACCGCCGAACAGGTTGCACGCGTCGGCGTACTGCGCGACCAGGCGCAGCGTCTTCCGCTCCCCGCCCCCGCCGATCATGATCGGCGGACGCGGCGAGGACACGGGCGGCGGCGAGCAAAGGGTTTCGGCGAGCCTGTAATGCTTGCCCTCGAACGGCCCATCGTTCGCGCTCCACATCTGCAGGCAGATCTGCAGCGCTTCCTCGAGCCGCTCGAAACGCTCTGCGAGCGGTGGGAACGGAACGCCCAGGCCGCGGTGCTCCCGCTCGTACCAGGCCGCGCCCATCCCCAGCTCCGCCCGTCCGCCGGAGAGGACGTCCAGGGTGGTGACGATCTTCGCCAGCAGGCCTGGATGCCGATAGGTGACCCCGGTCACCAGCAGCCGCAGCCGCAGCTTCTGCGTCACGCCGGCCACGAAGCCGAGCGCCGTATAGCCTTCGAGCATCGGATCCTCGGCCGGCGCCATGGCCTCCATCTGGAAATAGTGGTCCATGAAGGAGAGCGCCCGCACGCCGACCTCTTCGGCGGCTCTGGCCAGCCGGGCCACTCCAGGGCCAATAGCCGCGGGCCCGCCGGCCCAGTCGAAGCGCGAGACGTGCAGGTCGAGGTTCATCATCTATCCTCCGGGGCTTGCGGCGCGGCAGAATAGACCCTCTCGTTCAATATCGAAGAGCGCTCGCTGCGAGTCGGTGCGCCGCCGGTGCGTTGGCGCGCTTCAACACAGGGTGGTAAGCGGCTGCTCAGCTGCCGGGCGGGCGCTGGCCGACGCGGCCGGCGGTTCACGAGCGGAGGCGCGGCGCCTTGACGAGATCGAACGGACTCGACGGCGGCCAGGCCGAGGCCGCGGGGCGTGAAACGCCACTTCGCGAGACGGGCTACCGCCTGTTGGTCGTAGGCATCGGAGTTCTCGCGTTCGCCGTGGCGGCGTGGCTCTACATCCGCGATCCGTCCCTGTACGAGCGCGTCCTCTTCGGGTGGGGCATACGGCCATTCCGTTATCCGTTCCTCGACTGGGAATACCTGCCCGAAGGCGCCGCCTGCTGGCGCCAGGGCGTCGACGTCTACGTCGCGACCTCGTGCGACGTCCTGAACCGTCCGCACAACTACTCCCCGCTCTGGCTCAGGGCCTGGTTCCTGCCGACTGGCCCGTACTGGCGAAACGTCTTCGGCCTGGGCATCGCGCTGTCGTTCTTCGCCAGCGCCTACCTGGTCATCCGTCCGAAGTCCTGGCGGGAGACCCTGGCCTTCGTCGGCGCGATCCTCTCTCCCACGATCGTGTTCCTGTTGGAGCGCGGCAATATCGACGCCGTCATGTTCGCGATGCTGGCGCTCGCGACCCTCATCTCCACGCGCTGCGGCTTCGTGACCCTGTCCTATGGCCTGATCCTGTTGGCGGGACTGCTGAAGTTCTATCCGCTGGCCGCCATGGCGACGGCGCTTCGGGAGAAGCCGCGCGTGTTCTGGGCGATCGCCGCGTCCTCCGCCCTCGCCTTCGCCCTCTATTATCTCGCGTTTCGAACGGAGTTGCAGGCGGCCTTCCGCAACGTGCCCCAGTTCGGATACGCCCAGGGCCTGTTCGGCGCGAACAACCTGCCGACCGGGCTTGCGGTGATGATCACGGAGGGACGCTTCGCCCTGGCGCGAGGCACGCCCAGCACGCCCCCGCTCCTCTTCGCATCGCTCGCAGCCTCCCTGGCCGCGCTGTCTCTCGCCGGCGGCTATCTCGTCTACCGCTCCCGCCAATTCCACGCCGCCTACGACGGCATGGGCGAGCGCGACCGCCGGTGGCTCATCCTTGGATCGGTCTTGATCGTGGGCTGCTTCTACGCAGGCCAGAGCGCCAACTACCGCGGCGTCATGCTCCTCTTCGTCCTCGCCGGCTTGGTCGCGCTCCGGCGTGAATTCGCCGCGGGATCGATGCGCCGCCTCACCACCGGCGTGATCGCCGCCGTCGTCATTCTGATGTGGGACGGCATGTTCCGCCACACGCTCCTTCAGGGCCCATGGGAACATCTTCCGACGACCTATTGGCTCATGCGCGAGGGGCTGTGGCGCCTGGTCGTCGCGTTCCTGATCGGGGCCCTCGCCGTGTTCGTAAGCCGTTCGCCCGTCTGGTCTTCCATCAGCCGCCCGCAATCCGGGGGCGCCGCCTCGCAAGCGTGATGCTTAGTCCCACGCCGGCGGCGAGGAAGCCGGCGATGCAGAGGATGGCGACGATGAAGGCCTTCGTGATGGCCGCCGGATCGCTGCGCGCCTCGAGCACCGTGTAGAAGATCCCGCCGATCAACGCGACGCTCAGCGCGGTGCTGAGCTGCAGCGTCGAACTGGCGATGCCGGCGATCATGCCGGAAAGAGCCGGCGCGACGCGGCCCGTCACCATCCGCATCAGGGTCGGCAGCCCGACCCCTTGTCCGAAGCCGATGACGAACAGGAGGGCGGCGAGCGGGGCGGATGCGCCGAAGAGCCGCCTGCCGAATGGCGTCGACAGCGGTCCCAGCAGGAACCCGGCGCCGAACGGCAGGAAGACGAGGCCGCCCTTCAGGGCGCTCGTGTGCAGCGCGTTCTGCAAGTAGATCGAGAACAGCAGGAAGAAGGCGCCGATCGAGTAGAACAGCAGGGCGATCAGCAGCGCGCGGCGTAAACCCGGCGTGCGCAAGGCGGCCGGTTCGAGCAGCGGCGCGCCGCCCTTGCGGGCGAGCCCGCTCTCGTAGCGCCAGAAGAACCGCGCCAGCACAGGCGCCGCGATGAGCGACAGCCAGGACCACAAGGGCCACCCCGCCTCACGCCCCTCGATCAGGGGCACGATCAGCGCGCCCAGCGTCACCATGGACAAGGCCATGCCGACAAGGTCCAGCTTGCGCGGGTCTTGCGCGCGCGTTTCCTTCAGCAGGGGAATGCCGAACAGCACGACAAGCAGCGCCACCGGCAGGTTGACCAGGAAGATCGCCCGCCATCCCAGTCCCATGAGATCGAGCGAAATCAAAACGCCGCCCAGGACCTGCCCGATGACGGCGGCCAGGCCGAAGACGGCGCCGTAAATACCGAGCGCGCCATCGGCTTTTCCGCTTCCGGGAAGATCGCCTGCACCGAGGCGAGCGCCTGCGGCGCCATCATTGCCGCCGTCATGCCCTGCAAAGCGCGCCCAGCGATCAGCGCCCACGGCGACCATGCGAAGCCGCACAGCAGCGAGGCGGCGGCGAAGCCTATCAGTCCGATGAAGAACATTCGCCCGCGGCCGTACAGGTCGCCAAGCCGCCCGCCCGTGGTCAGCGTCACGGCGTAGAGCGCGGCGTAAGCGGAGATGACGAGTTGTTCGGCCGAAGACGAGGCGCCCAATTCCCCTTGAATGGAAGGAAGCGCCACGTTGACGATGAAGAAATCCAGAGGCGGCAGGAACGCCCCGACCAGCGGCGGCTGGTGCGCTTGGACTATGGCGTCTACGTCGCAGCGGGCTCCCCCGATCCGATCCATGGCGACGGGACCGGCTTTCGGCTCATTACACACGATACGTCGACCGGCTAGTTCCCGGACATCGCCTGGCTCACGGAGAGCTTCCCGAATGCGCGGACGGTGCTTCGTTCGAACAATCGCAACGTCCAGGGGCGCATGTGCAGCCAAGGCGTCGGGATCGCGGTCCTGCCGCAAGTGGTCGGCGATCAGATGCCGGGCCTGCGCCGGCTCAGTCTGTCGGCGCAGCCGCCTAAGCGGGATATCTGGATGGGCTATCATCGCGACCTGAGGCGACTTACACGCTTGCGGGCCTTCATCGCCACGGTGACCCAGCACTTGGCGAAAGAGGAATCCTGAGCCAGGCGAGACGCACGGCGTGGGGCTCGACGGCGACGGGCTGGCTCCTCCGGATGCTGCGGGAGAGACTGCTGCGATGAGCGAACTGATCATCTGGACTTACGATTGGGTCCCCGAAGGCCCCCGGGGCTTCGTGCGCGACCTTCGGCTGAGATGGGCGTGCGAGGAAGCCGGCCTCGACTACGAAGTCCGCACGGTCCCGTTCGACGGTCGCGAAACCAATCATCTCGACCGGCAGCCGTTCGGCCAGATTCCGTTCCTCAACGACGGAGACTTGGAGATCTTCGAAAGCGGCGCGGGTCTGCTGCATCTGGCCCGCAAGAGCGACAAGCTGATGCCGTGCGATCCGGTCGGCGAAGCGCAGACGCTGCAATGGACGTTCGCCGCGCTGAACTCGATCGAGATGGTCACCGTGCCGTGGTGGTTCCTGAGACTTTGCGGCGATCGGGACAACCAGCTCGCCGGCTGGATGAAGCAGCGCCTCGACCACCTCGAACGGATCTTCAGGGAGCGGGAATGGCTCGCGGCCGAGCGCTTCACCGTCGCAGACCTGCTGATGGCGGACGTGCTGCGGGTTTCGGATGTCCGCGCTTTCGGCGATCGGCCCGCGACGGAGGCCTATGTGGCCCGCATCACGGCGCGCGCCGCCTTCAGGAAGGCCCAAGCCGACCAGATCGCGCTTTTCGTCGCAGCCGACGCGAACAGGGGCCGGCCCGACTGACCGGCGCATAGGAGGGCTGCTTCAGCGCATATGGAGTTTGGGCCGGCGCGCCTGGGATTTCGGGATCAGCTGCAGCTAAGTTTCGGCGACCGATCTCCATCGGCTCGACGATCATAGGGACAAGCGTCCGCCAGGACCCTGGGAGGATGGAAATTGGACGCATCGCGCCCGAGCCGCATCAGGAGCTTACGGCCTTCACCGGCTGCAACGACCTCACCTTCCTGATCGTCGCGGGCGCCGCGCACAGCCTGCACGTCGCCATCACGCGGCAGGTGCTCTGGGACCACGTCCTGGCCTGCATACCCGTCGCCCCCATCCCCCGCCGCCCAAACCTAGGGCGGAAACTGCGGCGCTTCGACAGCCCGCGGCGGCGCGACGGCGTCCGCCGCCTATCCTCAGGAGGTCGTCCGCTGCTTGAGCGGGCGGCCGTCCAGCGCCGTCGTCAGGGCCGAAAGGATGATAAGGCCGGCGCCGGCCAGCGCGGCCAGACCGGGCCTTTCATTGAACACGAGGAAGCCGATCAACGTGGCCGCAGGCAGCCGGATGAAGTCGAGCGGCATCAGTGAAGCCGCGCCCTGCAGGCTCAACGCCTGCAGCATGCAGCCGAAATTGATCAGACTGGTGAAGCCGAGCCCGATCAGCAGCACCGCCTCGATCAGAGTCGGTGTCCGCCACAAAACCGCAGCGGGGATGCCGGTGAACAGTACGCCCAATATGCAGCTATAGATCATGATCGTCAGCGCGTTGTTGCTTGACCGCATCGCCTTGATGCTGACGAGGCTGAGCGCGAACAACAGCGAGGAGGCGAGCGCGGCGCCCTGGGCCAGCGGCGCTTCCATCGTGACGCCCGGCCTCATCATCACAAGAACGCCGGCGAAGCCCAGACCGACCGCCGCCGCCTTCGTCGGCCCGACGTGCTCCCCTAGCACCGCGCGCGCGAGCATGACGACGAACAGCGGCCGGGTGAACGACAACGTCGTCGCCGTGGCCAGCGGCAGGCGCGAGGTCGCGTAGATCCAGGACATCAGCGCCAGGGTCGCGCAGACGCAGCGAAACACCAGGATCTTCGGGCTGCTGGTGGCGAATACGGGCTTGCCCGTGCGAACGATCAGTGGCGTCAGGATGACGAGGCCGGCAGCCTGGCGCCAGAACAGCTGCAGCGGGGCCGGCCAGCTCGATCCGAGCGCGTGAATCAACACCAGCTCTGTCGTATTGGCTACGATCGCCGCCATCATCCAGGCGATCGCGCGCCACAAGTTCGAATTGGCAGCCGTCAAAGCCCTCCCCCCCCATGGACGCCGGGCGCCTTGCGGCGACTTTAGGCATCGCAGGAGGGTAATAGTCCTTCCCGAGACGGTCGGCGATCGGCAATGGGCGGCCCGACGCGCCTTGACTCGCGACCAACCTGGCTCTGCTATGCGCGTCGCCTGAAGGCATCCGCAGTGCGGCAGATCGACAAGCCGCAGCCCGGCTCTGTTCGCAGAAGCCGTGGGCTGATTATCACGCATACCCTGAGGTCCCGAAGCGTGACCGTGGGCCGCCCGAGCAGGCTGATGCGGCAAGATGAACGATTGCGATCGTCGAGGTCGACGCCGATCGTGGCAATATCTTCCATGGGAGCCTCCCGGAGTTGAAACCAGCCCAGGCTGGCCGACAGTCGCCGGGACCGTCGATCTCAGTATTTCCGGTTCACCCTGAGCCTCCGCGACGTCGAGGAGCTGCTGGCGTTCGACTACGCGCTTCGCGGGATCGACCAGCCCGAAGCGACAGGCGTCATGCCGATGTGCGGATAGTAGGCCGCGGCGGCGGGCGCCGCGATTAGGTAGAGGCTCGCCTGCGGCCCGGCTGCGATGCGCGTCATTTCGATAAGCTTGCGGCCGACGCCGCGGCGCTGCTGCTCCACCGCGACGGCCAGGTCGGAGAGGTAGCAGCAGTAGGCGAAGTCGCAGATGCTCCTGGCCACCCCGACAAGACGACCCTGGTCTCTCGCCGTGATGACGATGTCGGCGTTGCGGAGCATGAGGTCGAGCCGCGCCAGGTCGCCGGCGGGCCGTCGCTCGCTGAGCGTCGAGGCGACCAGGATGTCGCGGAATTCCGCCGCGCTCAGGTTCGGCTCGCTGCGATAGGCCACGTCCATCGGCTGCTCCTTAAGGGCGACGCGCCGCCCAAGCTCCAACAAAAGCGGGCGGCGTCGAGGACGCCGCCCGCGATGGCTGTGAACCTGCGGAAAGTCAGGGGTGCAGGGCTTCGCCGTGCGAGGCGACATTGAGCCCCTCGACCTCGGCCTCCTCCGACACCCGCAGCCCCGTGGTCACCTTGCAGATGAGCAGGATCACCAGGCTCGCCAGCCCGGCCCAGGCCAGGGTGGCGCTGACGCCGATGGCCTGTTTCACGATGCTGTGGCCCTCGGCCAGGCTGTTGACCTTAGGATCGGCCAGCACGCCGGTGAGCAGGGCGCCGGCGATGCCGCCGATGCCGTGCACGCCCCAGACGTCGAGACTGTCGTCATAGCCGAGCGCATGCTTCAGCATGACCGCCCCCGCATAGCAGACCACGCCGGCGACGAGGCCGATGATCAGCGCCCCGGTCGGGTTCACGAAGCCGCACGCCGGCGTGATCGCTACCAGGCCGGCGATGGCCCCCGAGGCCATCCCGAGCAGGGTCGGCTTCTTGCGGTGGATCCACTCGATGAACATCCAGGTGGCGAGCGCAGCGCCTGTGGCGATCTGGGTGCTCAGCATCGCCGTGCCCGCGAGCGTGCCGGCGCCCAGCGCCGAGCCGGCGTTGAAGCCGAACCAGCCGACCCACAGGAGGGCTGCGCCGACGGCCGTCAGCAGGACGTTGGTCGGCGCCATGTTGTCCGTGCCGTAGCCCTTGCGCTTGCCGAGCACGAGACAGCAGACCAGACCCGAAATCCCCGCGTTGATGTGCACGACCGTCCCGCCCGCGAAGTCGAGAACGCCCATGCCGCCCAAGAAGCCGCCGCCCCACACCCAGTGGGCGACCGGCGCATAGACGACCAGCAGCCACAGGCACATGAACAGCAGCACCGCCGAGAACTTCATCCGCTCAGCGAAGGCGCCGATGATCAGCGCCGGGGTGATGATGGCGAAGGTCATCTGGAAGCAGAGGAAGACCGACTCCGGGATGGTGCCGGCGAGCGCGCTGTGCGAGTCCGGCTTCACGCCTGCCAGCATGAAGTTGGCCCCGCCGCCGATGAACTTGTTGAGCCCGGCGCTGTCGTTCGTCGTGAACGCCAGGCTGTAGCCGGCGACCATCCAGAGCACCGTCAGCACCCCGGCGATGCCGAAGGTTTGGGCCATGACGCTGATGATGTTCTTGCTGCGGACCATGCCGCCGTAGAAGAGCCCCAGGCCCGGGACCATCATCATCAGCACCAGCGCCATCGAGGTGAGCATCCAGGCCGTGTCGCCCGTGTCAGGCGCCCATGGCTTCTCCTCCGCCGTCACAGCGGGGGCCGGAGCCGGCGCGGCGGCGGGCGCAGCCTCGCTCGCGGCCGGAGCGGCGGCGGCGGGCGCGGACGCGGCGTCCTGCGCATGCGCGCTTGTCGCGGTCAAAGGACCGCCGACGACGGCCAACGCGAGCGCGAGCCCGGCGAGCCGCTTCAAGACTTGAAACTTCATTGGTCTTGGCATCCCCCTTTGCAAACTCTCAAAGCGCCGCGGCGCCGGTCTCGCCGGTCCGGATGCGCACCGACTGTTCGACATTCAGGACGAAGATCTTGCCGTCGCCGATCTTGCCCGTGCCGGCGGCCAGCTTGATCGCCTCCACGGTCTTGGCGACGGCGGCGTCCTCGACCACCACCTCCAGCTGCACCTTGGGTAGGAAGTTCACCTGATACTCCGCGCCTCGGTAGATCTCGGTCTGGCCCTTCTGCCGGCCGTAGCCCTTCACTTCCGAGACCGTCAGCCCCTCGACGCCGGCGGCGACCAGCGCTTCGCGCACGTCGTCCAGCTTGAAGGGTTTGACGACCGCCATGATCAGTTTCATCCGCTCGTCCGACGTCGAACGACGCCGCTCCATGCCTCTCCACATCGGCCGCGCGGGCCGCCGACCGGCGCAGCTAGGCAGACCTTCCGCCGCGCGCCTTCAGCGTTAAGATCCTGTGAGGAAACTTTTTTTCCAATGCCGCAAAAACAGGCGCCGCGCCTGAACCCGGATCAATTGGAAATATTGTTTCCTTGAGGGAAATGGTAGATTGTATGCCATCGGCGCTTCAGGCCCACTGTCGGAGGCCCGATCAGGGCTCTCTCGCTCGACTTGGCGCCGCGCCGATCACCGACGCGGCGCCCCTTTTCAGCGGGCGACGGCAGCGCCGGGTCTCCCAACGCCAGCGGCGCGTTCTTGGCCATCGCCTTGGCGGCGCCGCGATGACCAAGGCGCTCAAACGTGAGGAGGTACGAGGGCGGCCGGGCTAGCACGACCCAATATGCGTCACGAAACCCGCCTCACTAACCAGATGAAAAATGCGGAGACGAGAACCCCGCTCGCTGCGATCAGCGCCAGCCCAAGCGCCTTCATGCTTAGCCTCGTAATTCAGAACATCGCCAAACGTTAACGGCGTTGGCCGAACGTGGATTTCCGAACCGAAACGATGCAAAAATTCTCGCGACCTGCTTGCGAGGCAGGCGGGCGAATCTTGGAGCCAGGCAGGCTATCGAGCGAAGCTGCACGACGGCGGGGCTAGCGCTCGCCGGACCGCCGCCAGCCTCTTGAAACCTCCACGGCCTTTTCCAAATCATGGGCTGCGCCCGGCGAGTGCGGTCGGGCGACGGGAGAAAGGAAGCAAACGGAGATCGACGATGCGTCTTGCGACGTCCGAACGTCTGCTCTGGCGTCAGGGGCTTGGAGCGCCTTACGGCCTCGAGATCATGCGGGAGCGCGGCGTCCGCCCCGCAGTCGGCTTCAGCGATCCGCTGGACGTCCTCAAGGATCCCCATCTCACCACGCGCCAGAAACGGGAGATCCTCTCGTCCTGGGCGTCGGACGCCGCGGCCGTGCAGGACGAGCCGAGGTTGCGCTGGCTGCTCGGCACGCCGGAGCCCGTGCCCCTTGACGATGTCCTCGCGGCGCTGGCCCGCCTCGACGGCCAGGACAGGTCGACCCGGTCTGCCCGGCGCGGCGGTTCGCCGGCATCTCAGCCCCCTTGAGCAGACCTTAGGACAGCACGTCATGCGGCGGATCGCCGTCACAGCCCTGCCTGGCGGTTAGAAACTCACCATCGACGACAGCGTCGACGACATGGTCATCCGCAGCGGGCGCGACGCCGAGCGCGCGGCGCTCGGCGCTGGCGAGATCAACTGGCCGCGCGTTCTGGGCGAGCTTCGGACGCGTGATATTCGGGGCTGGTGGAGCTGGAGCACGACCGGGCGCCCTCCCCCGTCGCCGAAGCCACCTTCTTGACCACGCTGCGCCAGCTCGACGGCCGGACGCCGTCGCCCTGGCGCCGAGGTCGCCGACTGACCTATTGAACGGGCTCATGGCGCGCATCCTCTGCATCGAAGACGACGAGACCACGGCGCGGGAGATTGTCTCGGAGCTGCAGGCCGCGGGTTTCGAGGTGGACTGGGCGGCCGACGGACGCGAGGGCCTGGTGAAGGCGGTCAGCGAGCCCTATGCAGCGATCACGCTCGACCGGATGCTGCCGAACGTCGACGGGCTGGCGATCGTCTCGGTGGTGCGCCAGGCGGGCATCGACACGCCAATCCTGATGGTCAGCGCGCTGAGCGACGTGGACGAGCGGGTCAAGGGACTGCGGGCCGGCGGCGACGACTACCTCACCAAGCCCTTCGCCTCGGAAGAGCTGACCGCACGGCTCGAGGTGCTGCTGCGCCGGCGCCGCCGGGCGGAGACGCGCGAGACCGTGCTCGCCACCGCCGATCTGGAGATGGATCTGGTGACGCGGGAGGTGCGCCGCGGCGGCCGCGAGCTGAAGCTGCTCCCCACCGAGTTCAAGCTGCTGGAGCTCCTGCTGCGCAATTCCGGCCAGGTGCTCACCCGTAGCATGATGTTCGAAGAGGTCTGGGGCTACCGCTTCGATCCCGGCACCAATCTCATCGACGTGCATATCGGCCGCCTGCGCCGCAAGGTCGACCCGCCGGACGCCGAACCCCTGATCCACACCGTCCGCGGTTCCGGCTATGCGCTTCATCCGCCGCGGTGACCGCGAGGCGCTCGGCCTCTGGCGCACCACCGCCTTCCGGCTGACCTTGCTCTACGGGGCGGTGTTCGCCGCCGGCGTGGTCACCCTGCTCGGCCTGATCTACGTCGGCATGGCCGGCTATCTGACGCGGCAGATGGACCAGATCGTGCTGGGCCAGGCCCACGCCCTGGTCTCCGGGCCCGCCGAGACCCTGCCGGACCGCATCGCCGAGGCGGAAGGCGCCGACTCCCGGCACGTGAACTACTACGGCCTGTTCTCGGCCGACCGGGTCTGGATCACCGGCAATGTGCGCACCATCCCGCCGCGCCTGGAGATCGGCGGCGCGCCTAGCGAGATGCGCGGCCCGCACTTTCAGGCCGGCGCGCGGGGCATGGCCGCGCGCCTGCCCTGGGGCGAGATCCTGATCGTCGGCTTCGACGCCAAGACCCTGACCGGCGTGCGCCACATCCTGATCGAATCCCTGCTCGTCAGCGGCGCGGTGATCCTGATCGTCGGCCTGACATTCGGCGCCGCCTTGAGCCTGGGGCCGCTGGCGCGGGTGCAGGATATTCAGCGCACCAGCCGGCTGATCATGGACGGCGACCTCTCCGCGCGCCTGCCGGTGACCGGCCGCGGCGACGAGATCGACACCCTCGCCGGCATCGCCAACGCCATGATGGCCGAGGTGGAGCGCTTGCTGGGCGAGGTGCAGCACGTCGGCCACAATGTCGCCCACGACCTGCGCACCCCCGCCACAAGGCTGCGCGCCCTGCTCTACCGGGCGACCCAGTCGATGGAGGACGACGATCCCCGCCGCGTGATGCTGGAGCAGGCGCTGAAGGAGACCGACGCCCTGCTCTCCCGCTTCCGCGCCCTGCAACGGATCGCCCAGATCGATCGGCGCGAGCGCCGCGCCGGCTTTGCGGAGGTCGAGCTGGAGCCCTTGCTGCGCGACCTGGTCGAACTCTACGCGCCGCTGGCCGAGGACGAGGGTCACCGCTTCGAGCTGGAGATCGCCGCGGCCCCGCCGATCCAGGCCGACCGCGAGCTGCTGTTCGAGGCGCTGGGCAACCTGATCGGCAACGCCATCAAGTTCACCCCGCCTGGCGGACGCGTGCTGCTGGCCCTGGCGGCGACGCCGGAGGGGCCGCGCATCGAGGTCGCCGACAGCGGGCCGGGGGTGCCGGCTGAGGAGCGCGCCTCGGTCCTGCAGCGCTTCTATCGCAGCCGGCGCGGCGAGCAGGCCCCGGGGTCAGGGCTCGGCCTCGCCATCGTCGCGGCGGTCGCCCGCCTGCACGAGTTCCGGCTGACGCTGGACGACATGGACCCCGGCCTGAAGGTCAGCCTCGACTGCTGGCCCACGCCGCAGGCGGGCTGAGCCGATGCAGCTCCTCTATGTGACCGAGCACCAGCGCGATCACTGGCTGATCCAGGCGCTGCTGCAGATGGGACATGCGGTGGAGGTCGCCGACTGGGGCCTGGAGGCGGCCGAGGTTGCGCGCGAGGACGGCTACGACCTGATCCTGGCCGACATGGCGCGGCCCTCGGTGGAGGCCGCGCGCCCCCTGTTCACCTGCGACGTGCCGGTGGTGGTGGTGGCCGACGCCGCCGATCCGGCGGAGCGCGCCGCCATCCTGCGCGCGGGCGCCGACGCGTGCCTGACCCGCCCGCTGCACCTGCTGGAGGTCGAGGTCAGGCTGCCGGCGCTGCTGCGCGCCACCGACCGCCGGCGCGACAGCGTGGCGCTCGGCGCCGGGATCCACTTCGACCGCATGGCGCGCGCCATCGGCGTGGAGGACCGCTGGGTCGGGCTGTCGCCGACGGAATTCCGGCTGATGACCTACCTCTATCGTCGGGCCGGAAGCGTGGTCGAGCCGGCGCTGCTCGACCGTCACCTGGCCGGCTACGCCGCCGACCCCCGTCCCGACCGCGTCCGCTCGCTGGTCTCGCGCCTGCGCCGCAAGCTGCAGGCCGCGCTGGGCGAGAGCCTGATCCACACCGTCCCCGGCCACGGCTACGTCCTGCGCTATCGCCGCTCCGACCCGGACGCGCCTTAGGCGTCGGCGCTCCTTAAAGTTAGTTTCATCAAACCCGCGCGCGGCCGTTAATTGCTGCGGCGCAAAAGGCGCTTCCCGGCGCCGGGGCGGATCTTCTCGGCGCAGTATCGTCGGAGTTCCGCCTCGCATGCAGGCCATCGTGCGTATCGCCCTGCAGCGTCCCTACACCTTCATCGTGATGGCGCTGCTGATCCTGATCATCGGCCCGCTCACCGCCCTGAAGATGCCGATCGACATCTTCCCCGACATCAAGGTGCCGGTGATCGGCGTCGCCTTCAACTTCACCGGCCTCTCGCCCGACGACATGGCCAAGCGGATCATCGGTCCCTACGAGCGAAGCCTCACCACGACCGTCAACGACATCGAGCACATCGAGACGACGTCGATGAACGGCATCGGCATCGTGAAGATCTACTTCCAGCCGAAGGTCGACATCCGCACCGCCACCGCGCAGGTGAGCTCGATCTCGCAGACGGTGCTGAAGCAGATGCCGCCCGGCGTGACCCCGCCGCTGATCCTCAACTACAACGCCTCCACCGTGCCGATCCTGCAGTTGGCGTTCATGTCGAGGAGCCAGACCGAGCAGCAGCTCCTCGACACCGCCCAGAACTTCGTGCGACCGCAGCTCGCCACCGTCGCCGGAGCGTCGATTCCGTACTCCTACGGCGGCAAGGTCAGACAGGTGCAGATCGACCTCGACCCGGCCGCCCTGCAGTCCAAGGGTCTGTCGGCCCAGGACGTCGCCAACGCCATCGCCGCGCAGAACCAGATCACCCCGGTCGGCCAGGTGAAGATCGGCGCGCTGCAGTACGACGTGAAGCTGAACGACGCGGCGCCGACGCTGGAGGCGCTGAACGACATCCCGATCAAGACCGTCAACGGCGCCACCATCTTCGTGAGGGATGTCGGCCGCGTGCGCGACGGCGCGCCGCCGCAGCAGAGCGTGGTCCACGTCGACGGCGTCCGCGCCGTGCTCACCACCATCCTGAAGAACGGCCAGGTCTCCACCCTCGGCATCGTCCAGGGCGTGAAGGACAAGCTGCCGAAGATCCTCGAGGGGCTGCCCAGCGACCTGAAGATCGTGCCGCTCAACGACCAGTCGATCTTCGTGAAGGCGGCGGTCGCAGGCGTGGTGCGCGAAGGGGTGATCGCCGCTGCGCTCACCAGCCTGATGATCCTGCTGTTCCTGGGCAGCTGGCGCTCGACGGTGATCATCGCCACCTCGATCCCGCTGGCGGTGCTGTTCGCGATCGTCTGCCTGTCGATCGTCGGCCAGACGCTGAACATCATGACCCTGGGCGGGCTGGCGCTGGCGGTCGGCATCCTGGTCGACGACGCCACCGTCACCATCGAGAACATCAACTGGCACCTAGAGCAGGGCAAGGACGTCCGGACCGCCATCCTTGACGGCGCCCAGCAGATCGTCACCCCGGCTTTCGTCTCCCTGCTCTGCATCTGCATCGTGTTCGTGCCGATGTTCATGCTGCAGGGGGTGGCGGGCTTCCTGTTCGTGCCGCTTGCCGAGGCGGTGGTGTTCGCCATGGTCGGCTCGTTCATCCTGTCGCGCACGCTCGTGCCGACGCTCGCGCTCTACCTGCTGAAGCCGCACCAGAGCGGCATGCCGGAGTACGAGGGCCAGGACCCGGAGCGCCACGAACCCGCGCCCACCGCCTCGCGCAATCCGCTGGCCCGGCTGCAACGCGGCTTCGAGGCGCGGTTCAATGCGGTGCGCGACGGCTACCGGGCGCTGCTCAAGCGGGCGCTCGGCGCGCGGCGCGGCTTCGTCATCGTCTTCATGGCGACGGTGGCGCTGTCGTTCGGGCTCGCGCCCTTCCTGGGCGAGAACTTCTTCCCCTCGGTGGACGCCGGCCAGATCACCCTGCACGTGCGCCCGCGGGTCGGCACGCGGGTCGAGGACGCCTCGGTGGAGTTTATCAGGATCGAACAGACGATCCGCGAGGTGATCCCGCGCCAGGAGCTGGCCTCGATCGTCGACAACATCGGCCTGCCCACCAGCGGCATCAACACGGTCTACAACAACTCCGGTCTGATCGGCGGCCAGGACGGCGACATCTACGTCAACCTCGCCAAGGACCACCGCCCGACCGCCGGCTATGTGAAGACCCTGCGCGAGGTGCTGCCGCAGCGGTACCCCGACGCCAGCTTCTCCTTCCCGCCGCCGGACATCATCAGCCAGATCCTCAACTTCGGCTCGCCCGCGCCGATCGACCTGCAGATCGCCGGCAAAGACATGGACGAGAACTACGCCTACGCCGCCAGGCTGCTGCGCGAGATCGAGCAGATCCCGGGCGTCGCCGACGCGCGCGTCCAGCAGTCGGAAGCTGCGCCGCGCCTGAACGTCGACGTGGATCGCGCGCGGATGAGCCAGCTCGGCCTGACCGAGCGCGACGTCACTGTCAGCGTCGGCGCCATGCTGGCCGGCACCTCGCAGAGCGCGCCGACCTTCTTCATCGATCCCAAGACCGGCGTCTCCTACCCGATCGTCGCTCAGACGCCCGAGTACAAGCTGACCCAGCTCTCGGACCTGGCCAACGCGCCGGTCACCGCCGCGAGCGGCGGCGGCGCCCAGCCGCTGGGCGGCCTGGGCGTGATCTCGCGCGCCAGCACCAGCGCGGTGGTCAGTCACTACAACACCATGCCGACGGTCGATATCTACGCCGCCGCCCAGGGCCGCGACCTGGGCGGGGTCGCCCGGGACATCGGCAAGGTCATCAGGCGCCACGCAGCCGAGGCGCCGAACGGCTCCACTGTCGCCCTGCGCGGTCAGGTCGTGACCATGAACACCGCCTTCTCCGGCCTGATGTTCGGCCTGCTGGGCGCAGTGGTGCTGATCTACCTGCTGATCGTGGTGAACTTCCAGTCGTGGTCCGACCCGTTCGTGATCGTCACCGCCCTGCCCGCGGCGCTGGCCGGCATCGTCTGGACTCTGTTCGCCACCGGGACAACCCTGTCGGTGCCGGCGCTCACCGGGGCGATCATGTGCATGGGGGTGGCGACGGCCAATTCCATCCTGGTGATCAGCTTCGCGCGCGAGCGGCTGGCCGCCACGGGTGATGCGGTGAGCGCCGCGCTTGAGGCCGGCTTCACCCGCTTCCGCCCGGTGCTGATGACCGCGCTGGCCATGATCATCGGCATGACGCCGATGGCGCTGGGCCTGGGCGAAGGCGGCGAGCAGAACGCGCCGCTGGGCCGCGCGGTGATCGGCGGACTGGTGTTCGCCACCGCCGCGACCCTGTTCTTCGTGCCGGTCGTCTTCTCGATCATCCACGGCCGCAAGCGCGCGCAGGCGGCGCCGGCCGCGCCGACCCCCCTGCCGGGGACGCCCGACCTCGGAACTCATCATGCATAGCCCCGTCATCCGCAGCGAAGTCCGGACCAGACCCATGCCGCCCAAGCTGAAGATCGCCGCCATGGTCGGCGGCGGCCTCGCCGCCCTGATCGTCGTCGTCGGCGCCGTGACCCGCGTGAAGGCCGGCCAGGACATGCAGTCCTGGAGCGAGGCGCGCGCCATCCCCACGGTGGCCCTGGCCACCGTGCAGAGCGGCGAGGGCGACCGCAGCCTGGTGCTGCCGGGCGACGTCCAAGCCTTCAACTCGGCGGCGATCCAGGCGCGGGTTCCTGGCTATCTGAAGCGCTGGTACGTGGACATCGGCGCCCCGGTCAAAGCCGGCCAGGTGCTGGCGGAAATCGACACCCCTGACCTGGACCAGCAGCTCGCCCAGGCCCAGGCCGCCCTGGTCACCGCCCAGGCCAACGAGAAGCTGGCCCGCACCACCTCCGCGCGCTGGTCGCAGCTGCTGGCCCAGGACGCCGTCTCCAAGCAGGACGCCGACGAGAAGGCCGGCGACCTCGCCGCCAAGAGCGCGCTGACCGCCGCGGCCCTGGCCAACGTGCGCCAGCTCGCGGCGCTGGCCGCCTTCAAGCGCATCACCGCCCCGTTCGCCGGCGTGGTCACCTCGCGCAGCGCCGACATCGGCCAGTTGATCGCCGCGGGCGCGCCCGCCTCGGCCCCGCTGTTCACCGTCGCCGACGAGACCCGGCTTCGCGTCTATGTGCGGGTGCCGCAGAACTACACCGCCCAGGTCCAGCGCGGCATGACCGCCACCCTGACCGTGCCCGAGTACCCGGGCCGCACCTTCGAGGCCAAGCTGGTCAACACCTCCGGCGCGATCGCCGCGGGTACCGGCGCGCAGCTGTGCGAACTGTGGATCGACAACGCCGACCATGCCCTGAAGCCCGGCGAATACGCCCAGGTGCGGTTCGGCCTGCCGCACGTCCAGGGCGCAGTGCAGCTCCCCTCAAGTGCGCTCCTGATCCGCCACAGCGGGCCGGCCGTGGCGATTGTCGGCCCGGGCGCCCGGGTGGCGATCAAGCCGGTGACGCTGACCGCCGACCTGGGCGCGGTGGTGGAGATCGCCGCCGGCGGGGTCAGCGGCGCCGACCGGGTGATCGACAATCCGACGGAGACGCTGCAGCCCGGCGACATCGTGCGGATCGCCGGCGCCTCGGCCGAAGCGCAGGCCGGCGCCCAAACCAAAACCCGGCGCGCCGACGTTCATGGCTAGGCGCGCGCTCCCCCTTCTCTACGCAGCGGCGCTGCTCAGCGGCTGCGCCGCGCCGGCCTACCGCGTCCCCCAGATCGCGGCGCAGCCGCCGGCGGCCTTCAAGGAGGCCGGGCCGTGGACGCCGGCCGCCCCGGCCGACGCCGCGCCCCGCGGCGACTGGTGGACGGCGTTCGACGACCCCCTGCTCGACCGGCTGGAGGTCCAGCTCGCGGAGGCCAATCCCGACCTCGCCCAGGCGCTCGCCCGCTACGACGCCGCGCGCGCCGACCTCGCCGGGGCCCGCGCAGACCTGTTCCCGCAAGCCGACGTCTCCGCCCACGCCACGCGTTCCCGCGCCTCGGCCGGCCGGCCCGGCGGATCCGGCGTCGCCGCCCGCTCCAGCGACTATGTCGTCGAAGGCGCCGCGTCCTACGAGCTCGACCTCTGGGGCCGGGTGCGCAACGCCGTGGCCGCCGGCAAGGCGGAGGCGGAGGCCAGCGCCGCGGACCTGGCGTCGGCCCGGCTCAGCCTGCAGGCCCAGCTCGCCTCCAGCTACTTCGCCCTGCGCAGCCTGGACGCCCAGGCCCGCATCCTCGACGAGGCGACGGTCAGCTACGACAAAGCCTTCCAGCTCACCAAGGCGCGGCACGACGGCGGCGCGGTGTCCGGCGTCGACGTCGCCCAGGCCGACACCCAGCTCAACACCACCCGCGCCGCGGGGTCCGACGTCGCCGCCCAGCGGGCGCTCATCGAGCACGCCATCGCCAGCCTGGTCGGAACGCCGGCCTCCACCTTTGCGATCGCCCCCACAGGCGCGCTGCCGCCCGTGGCCGCGACCCCGGTCGCCGCGCCCTCACTGCTGCTACAGCGCCGCCCCGACGTCGCCGCCGCGGAGCGCCGCGCCTTCGCCGCCAACCGCCGGATCGGCGTCGCCCGCTCGGCCTTCTTCCCCAGCATCCTTCTGGACGCCAGCGGCGGCTACGAGAACGCGTCCAGCCATCATCAGCTGATCACCGCGCCGAACGCCTTCTGGTCGCTGGGGCCGGGACTGGCGCTCACCCTGTTCGACGGCGGACGCCGCGCGGCCGGCGTCCGCGGCGCCAGGGCGGAGTTCGACGAGGCCGCCGCCGCCTACCGCAGCGTAGCCCTGGCCGCCTTCCAGCAGGTCGAGGACGACCTCGCCCTCATCAACCACCTGGCCCAGGAAGAAGCCCACGAGCGGGCCGCGTTCGACGCCGCCCGGCGCACGCAAGACCTGGCGCTGGTGCAGTACAAGGCTGGCGCCGCCACCTATCTCGACGTTGTCACCGCCCAGGAGGCGGCGCTGACCGCCGAGCGCGCGCTCGTCGAACTTCAGGCCAAACGGCTGCAAGCGAGCGTCGATCTCGTCCGCGCCCTGGGCGGCGGCTGGAGGGCGGGCAAGATCGCGTTCGATGCAGGGCCTGCTGCGACGGACGTGGCCCTGCAAGTCCCCGACACTGCGGCGCCCCCGCGGCAGGCGTTTTCAGCTCCGGATAGCGGCCTTTCAAAACAACACTGGTGATCTACGCCATGTACCCGGACCCATGTGCGCGGTGCGCGCTTCCTCCGAGCGGACTTTGGGGAATGGTGATTCAGATTAGGCGAAGCGGCCTCCCGCGGAGGTTCACGTTCGGGGTTAGTATGGCGCCGCCAAGCCGCACTAGGCAGGAACTCCGAGCTCGGCGACGATGCGCCAAGCGCGGCGTTCTGGAACGAAGCGGCGGTTGGGGAAAGTCTCGATGGATATCCCGCTCAGAACCTCAGCGATATCCTGCGCCATGGCGGCGCTGCGTATGTAATAGCTGTGCTCAATAATTGGATCGGCGTCTCCGGCCACGACCCGGCAATCGACGGGGATCACCTTCTTGGGGATGAGATCGATCAGCCGCGGCCCATCCGACCCGAGCCGGTCCGGATTGGCTTTGGTCTTATCGGACACGATTAGCCCCTTGTCGTGGGGATTGAAGTAAACCGTCACCTGTCGCGCGATGCGCGGAAGTGGCTTCAGCTTTGTGTCGAGTTCGAAGGCGTCATCGTCCTCGTCCGGGGCTGCGAGCATGATCTGGTCGAACAGTCGCGTCAGTGCATTCGGATCCTTAGCAATCAGCGCCTGAAGTCCGTTACGCAGGACATAGGCACCCATGCTATGGGTCAACAGATGCAGGCAGCGCTCGCAATACTCTTTCTCGTCGAGCTTGATCAGATACTCACGAAGCTTGAGGAAGGCGCGCGCTACAGCCGGGCCTGACGCCCGCGCGTCCTCCCGATCACTGTAGTACGACATGTATGGAACGGCGGTTCCGTCCGAGGGCCAGCTGAACAGCACGACATTGACGGGTCGTTCCCCTACACGGACCTCGTTTGCGAGATGCGCCGCGGCCTGGAGCGCGCCGTTGAAGGTGACGTTGAAGCCGTGGATGAAGACCAGGGTGTCGCTTTTCCCTTGCCCCATGGCGATGCGAAGATCATTCAGAAAGCGCCCGCCCCCCGTTTTATTGATATCAGTCTGGTTCTTCACGTCTGGATAAACATAGACGGTGTCGAGGTTCCATTGCGTCTCCGCCGACGACAGTTCGGCGTAACCGAACCGGAGCGCCGCGACGCCGTCCGGATTGAAGCGTGGCCCAAAGACCAGCTTTTTGTTGGCCGGCTGGTAATTCCGATTAGTCACAAAGAAAACGCGGACGTTCGCCATGCGCCACCCCCTTGCAGTGCAAGGCAACGCTACCCTTGGTCGAGTAACTTGGGTAGGTGAAATTGCAGTCCTTGTGTCTGCGTCGTTTGCGCATGAGGGCTGGGCGGCCGCGTCCGGGTCGCGCGAGGATCAGAAGTTAGCGATCAAGAAGCGGACTCTCAGCGCCGGCCTGCCGAAGCATTTCGACCACACGTCACATCAGGAAGAACTCCACCGGCACGACCGACTCGATCGTGGCGCAAGCGCCTCATCGGGCGTTGTTAACGGCAGGGCCGGGAGGGCGTCGAAGACGTCGGGGCTGTGGGGCGCTACGGCTTCGCGCCCCGATCGAACAGGGTGGCGGGGGCCTTGCCTTCGGCCCAGGCGTTGGCGCTGATCGGGGTGCTGATCGAGCCGATGAAGGCGGCCCTGCAACTAAGCGACGGGCATGGCCAAACATTCTGGCTGCTGGGGTGACGAATCCTCCGCTTCCGCCCATCCCGTCACGAACCTGCTTTAGCAATCGAGCGTCGTATCCCGCTCCCATTGCGTCAAATGGCGGGTGAAATCGTTCCACTCGGCCTGCTTCAGCTTAAGATAGGCGGAAACTAGATCACCCAGGGCGTTGCGCAGCACAGTCGAACCGTCGAGCGCTCGCAGAGCATCAACGAGATTGAGCGGCAGCTTCTTCGCGTCCCCGACGGTGTGGCCCTCGGTGTACATGTTGATGTCCATCCGTGGACCCGGATCGCGCTTGTTCTCGATGCCGTCGAGGCCCGCGGCGAGCACCGCTGCCGGCATCAGATAGGGGTTCACCGCGCCATCGGCGAGGCGCAGTTCGAAGCGATCTCCCTCGGGCACGCGGATCATGTGGGTGCGGTTGTTGCCGGTCCAGGTGGCGGAGTTCGGCGCCCACGTCGCGCCTGACGTGGTGCGGGGCGCGTTGATCCGTTTGTAGCTGTTCACCGTTGGATTGAGAAAACCGGCGAGCGCGTCGGCGGAATTGATGATGCCGCCGATGAAATTGAGACCAAGCTCGGACAGCCCTTGCGGATTGCCGTTATCTTCAAAGGCGTTCTCTTGCCCCTTCCACATCGATACATGCATATGGCAGCCATTGCCGGTCAGATGTACGAATGGCTTCGGCATGAATGTCGCACGCAGGCCGTGCTTTTCGGCGAGCGCCTTCACCATATATTTGAAGAACGCCATTCGGTCGGCGGTGAGGAGCGCGTCGTCATATTGCCAGTTCATCTCGAACTGGCCGTTCGCGTCCTCATGGTCGTTCTGGTACGGTCGCCAGCCGAGCGCCAGCATGGAATCGCAGATTTCGGTGATGACGTCGTAGCGCCGCATGAGCGCCTGCTGATCGTAGCAGGGCTTGACCTGCGTGTCGGCGGGGTCGGCGATCGCCGACCCATCGGGCGCGATGAGAAAGAATTCGCACTCGACGCCGGTCTTCATTTGAAGACCCAGGTTCGACGCACGCGCGAGCTGCGCCTTGAGAGCGTTGCGTGGCCCTTGTGCGACGGGTTTGTCGTTCATCCACAGATCAGCGGCGAGCCAGCCGACTTCCGGCTTCCAGGGAAGCTGGATCAGGCTTCCAGGATCGGGACGCGCGAAAAGGTCCGGGTCGGCGGGGCTCATATCGAGCCAGGTTGCAAAACCTGCGAAACCAGCGCCGACTTTCTGCATCTGGCTGATAGCCGATGCCGGGACGAGCTTCGCCCGCTGATTTCCAAATAGATCCGAATAGGAAATCAGGAAATATTTGATCGATTTCTCTCTCGCAACGTCGGCAAGATCTAACGGCACATCCTATCTCCCTTGTCAGAAGGTCCACGGGCTTTGCCCTTGCGAACTCCCGATCTCAATCCGCCTGCGAAAATTGAGTTGATCATCAGCATGAGCGCCTAGAAGGCGGTCCTCCCAGGTATCCAGTCTGTGCCCGCCAACGGCACCCGCGCCATGGCTGCGGCCTCGATGGTCAAGGCGACGAGATCCTCTGGCTCCAAATTGTGCAGGTGGCTCTTGCCGCAGGCCCGGGCGATCGTCTGGGCCTCCAGCGTCATGACCGCGAGGTAGTTGGCGAGCCGGCGGCCCGCGGCCACCGGATCCAGCCTGGCCGCGAGCTCGGGGTCCTGGGTGGTGACGCCCGCCGGGTCGCGGCCCTCGTGCCAGTCGTCGTAGGCGCCGGCGACGGTTCCCAGCGCTTCGTATTCGGCTTCGTGCACGGGATCGTTGTCGCCCAACGCCACCAGGGCGGCGGTGCCGATCGCGACCGCGTCGGCGCCCAAGGCGAGCGCCTTGGCCATGTCGGCGCCGTTGCGGATCCCGCCCGAGACGATCAGCTGCACCTTTCGATGCAGGCCGAGGTCCTGCAGCGCCTGCACCGCGGGCCGGATCGCCGCCAGGATCGGGATGCCGACGTGCTCGATGAAGACGTCCTGGGTGGCTGCGGTGCCGCCCTGCATGCCGTCCAGCACCACGACGTCGGCGCCCGACTTCACCGCCAGCGCCACGTCGTAGTAGGGCCGGGTCGCGCCGACCTTCACATAGATCGGCTTTTCCCAGTCGGTGATCTCGCGCAGCTCCTCGATCTTGATTTCGAGGTCGTCGGGGCCGGTCCAGTCGGGATGGCGGCAGGCCGAGCGCTGGTCGATGCCCTTGGGCAGGTTGCGCATCTGGGCCACGCGGTCGGAGATCTTCTGGCCCAGCAGCATGCCGCCGCCGCCCGGCTTGGCGCCCTGGCCGATCACCACCTCGATGGCGTCGGCCTTGCGCAGGTCGTCCGGGTTCATGCCGTAGCGCGAAGGCAGGTACTGGCAGACCAGGGTCTGCGACTGTCCGCGCTCCTCCGGGGTCATTCCGCCGTCGCCGGTGGTGGTCGAGGTGCCTGCCAGCGAGGCGCCGCGGCCAAGCGCCTCCTTGGCCTGGCCGGAGAGGGCGCCGAAGCTCATGCCGGCGATGGTCACCGGCGTCTTCAGATGGATCGGGGTCTTGGCGTGGCGGGTCCCCAGCCAGACGTCGGTGGCGCACTTCTCGCGGTAGCCCTCCAGCGGGTAGCGGCTGATCGAGGCGCCGAGGAACAGCAGGTCGTCGAAGTGGGGCAGCGCCCGCTTCGCCCCGCCGCCGCGGATGTCGTAGATGCCGGTCGCCGCGGCGCGGCGAATCTCCGACAGGGTGTGCGGATCGAAGGTGGCCGAGAACCTGGGCAGGGTCCGGGGGATGTTGTGGGAGTCCATCGGCGGGCCCTCAGTACGCAGCTGCGTTGTCGACGTGGAAATTGTAGAGGGCGCGGGCCGAGCCGAAGCGCTTGAACTCGGCGACGTCGACGCCCTCGACGCCGGCGCGGCCGAGCAGGCGGCGCAGCAGGTCGCGATGCTCGTCGCGCATCTCCTTCTCGACGCAGTCGGCGCCCAGCGACTTCACCGCGCCGCGCACGAAGAGGCGGGCTTCGTAGATGGAGTCGCCCAGCGCATCGCCGGCGTCGCCCAGCACCACCAGGTTGCCGGACTGGGCCATGAAGGCGCTCCTCGGCCCGATCGAGCCCTTTACGACGATGTCGACGCCCTTCATCGAGATGCCGCAGCGGGCGGACGCGTCCCCGTCGACCACCAGCAGCCCGCCGTGCGCCGTGGCGCCCGCCGACTGACTGGCGTCGCCTTTCACGTGCACCACGCCGGACATCATGTTCTCGGCGACGCCCACGCCCGCATTGCCCTCGACGATGACCGTCGCAAGCTGGTTCATGCCCGCGCAGTAGTAGCCGGCGTGGCCGGCGATCTCGACGGTCACCGGCGCCTTGAGGCCGACGGCGAGCGCGTGCTGACCGCCGGGATTTTCGACGCGCCAGCGGGTCTCGTTGGTCTCCGGCGCGAGCGCGTGCAGCTCCGCGTTGAGCGCGCGGCGGGTGGTGTCGGCGAGGTCGACGACGCGCATCAGGCGCGCTCCCAGGCGTAGACGCGGGCGGGCTCGGGCTCGAAGACGCGGGCGGTTGCGATGCCGGGCAGGCCGGCGAGCGCGCGATATTCAGAGCCGAAGGCGACGTACTGATCGGTCTCGGCCATCACCGCCGGCTTGCAGGCGATCGGGTCGCGCAGCACGGCGAAACCGTTCTCCGTGCCGACGACAAAGGTGAAGAAGCCGTCGAGGTCATCGAGGCCGCTCTCCAGCGCCTGGGCGAGGCTCGCGCCTTCGCGCATACGCCAGGTCAGGTAGCCCGCGGCCACCTCGCTGTCGTTGTCCGTCGAGAACTCGATCCCCTGCGGCTCCAGAGTCCGCCTAAGGCTGCGGTGGTTCGACAGCGAGCCGTTGTGCACCAGGCACTGGTCCGGCCCCGTTGAGAACGGGTGCGCGCCGGCGGTGGTCACCGCGCTCTCGGTGGCCATGCGAGTGTGGCCGATCGCGTGGGTGCCGGACATCTGCGGCAGGCCGAACCGGCGGGCGACGTCGGCGGGCAGGCCGACCTCCTTGTAGAGCTCGATCCGCTGGCCCGCGCCGGTGACCGCCAGGTCGGGCCGCTGCGTCGCCAGCCAGGCGCGCACGCGCGCCGCTTCGGTGGTGGGAAGGGTGAGCACCATGTGGGTGTCGCGCACGACGCCCAGGACCTGCGGGCTCAGCGCCTCGGCCACGCTTTCGAGGTCGGTCCCGCGAACGGTCAGCTTCAGCGTGTCGGGCTGGCCGGCGCCGTAGATCGCAAAGCCTGCGCTGTCGGGACCGCGATCGGTCATCACCTCGAGCATGCCTGCGAGCAAGGAGCCCAATTGCGGCTCCAACGACCGGTCCTTCAGGAATAGCCCAACAATCCCACACATTCCGTTCGCGCTCCCAAGCTACTCGGAGAAGCGTCGAATAGCGGACGGCGGTCGCGCCTGTCAATCTTAAGGAACTATTTTTTCCTCGTGGGAAACATGAAATCGGGGTGGCGAATGTGGTCGAACCGCCTCGAACGAGGTCGGAAAGTTCCCGATGTTCGGGTGGCGAACACTAGCCGCGAGTATAGACGATGATCGACAGATAGCGCGTTTCCTCGTCGCTCAGCATCTCGGGTCCGTGATGGGCGTTACTGTCGAAAAGCAGCGAATCGCCTGGCTTGAGGTGATAAACATCCGCCCCATGTCGATAGTGGACTTCACCTTGCAGCATATAAATGAATTCGCTGCCGCTGTGCTGAAAGCTCGTATAGGGAGCAGCCTTTTCGCGCAGCGTGATCAGGTAAGGCTCGACGACTATTTCGCCGCGCAGGGCGGCGCCCAGCAATTGGTAGACATGACCGACCTTCGTCCCGCGGCGTTCGATCGTCACCCCTTTACCTGCGGGCACGTAGGAGCAGTCCAGCTTTTCTTCGAGCGATGCGAAAAGCGACGAAAGTGGCACTTGGAGGGCGTCCGAGATGGCGCTCAGGGTGGAAAGTGAGGCCGAAATGCCGCCATTTTCAATCTTGGACATCATCCCGTTCGAGATGGCGGCCGCGCTCGCGAGATCGGCGACCGAGAGATCCTGTTTGCGCCGATAGTTTCGGATCTGTTGCCCCAGCGCGGTTTCCAGCCGGCGTTCAGGCGATGGCGGCGCATCGGAACCGGTGCGAAGTTTGGTATCCTCGGCCGGCTCAGCAGGAGGAGTCTTTTTGGCGCGGGGGAGTCGTGCGGTCATGGCCCCTGACCCTTAGCCTGAACAGGCCGTTCATGGGTAGACCGGTCCTGCATCCGAACGAGGGTACGGATCGCCAGGGAGAACGGATACCGCGTCGACCTGCGTCCTGAGCTGCGCCGCCACGGCTTTGCCGTCGATCATCGCTGCCGGGATGGTCTTAATCCTTGAAGACGATGGTCTTGGCGCCATTGCAGAACGCCCGCCCATCAAGATGATAGGCGACCGCACGCGCAAGCACGCGCCGCTCTATATCGCGGCCCTTTCGAACGAGATCCTCGGGACGGTCCTGATGGCTGATCGGCTCGACATCCTGGACGATGATGGGCCCTTCATCGAGGTCGGCGGTGACATAATGGGCTGTCGCGCCGATCATCTTCACACCGCGGGCGTGCGCCTGATGATAGGGCTTGGCGCCCTTGAAGCCCGGCAGGAAGCTGTGGTGAATGTTGATGCAACGCCCCGAAAGGAAGCTTGCGAGGTCGTCGGACAGGATTTGCATGTAACGCGCAAGGACGACGAGTTCAGCGCCCGTCTTATCGACCAGCGCCTTGATCCGGGCTTCCTGCTCGACCTTGGTTTCTTTCGTAACCGGCAGGTAATGGAAGGGGATCGAACCGAAGTCGCTACCGTTATAGTTCTCGCGTGGATGGTTCGACACAATACCGACGACATCCATCCTCAATTCACCAATACGAAGGCGATAGAGGAGGTCGACTAGGCAATGATCGAACTTCGATACGAGGATCAGAACCTTGCGGTGATCGCCGCGTCGGCGGATCGACCAATCCATCCGGTACTGGTCGGCGACCGGGCGAAAGCTTGCCTCGACCCGTTCCACATCGGTTTCTCCGGGCAGATCGAACACGATCCGCGTAAAGAACCGGTCGGTTTCCGTGTCGTCGAACTGATGGGCTTCGAGGATATTGCCGCCATGCGCGAAAAGCTCCGCCGTCACGCGCGCGACGATGCCGGGTTGGTTCGGGCAGGATAGGGTCAAGAGATAGGCGGATTGAGCCATGTAGTCCTCGGACTAGAATGGGCTGGCGAGCGAGGAGGCGACCTTTGCCTGATCAACCCACTCGCCAAAGCTGGCGGCGAAGCTGCGAAACAGCGCGACCTCGAAACTGGTCTCGGAGGTGCGCCAGAGGATCACACCGATATGGGCGATCACTGTCGTGGCGACGGCATCCCTGCCGAACGCGGACGGATGAAGGTCGATGGACACCCCGCGCTGAAGGACATCCTCGGCCGCTTCGCCGGTAAACCGGAAAATCACATAACCCGCGGATTGGTCAGACACGCTGGCGACATCGGCCAGGCTATCGGCCAGTCGCGATGGCCAGCCCGGCTCGGCCGCCGAACGCAGCACGAGCCAGGTTCCAGGGCCTGTCGCGATAACGCGGAGAGTCTCGTCGCCGGTACAGGCTGGCAGAGCTGCAACCGGGCAGCCGAGCGCATCTGCGATAACGGCCGGGCCTACGCCCTTGCGCGCCATGATCGATGCGAGGCTGAAATCCTCGACTTGTTGCACGATGAGGGGCTCAGGCACGGACGCGCACCCCTTCCGGATCGACGAAGACCGGATCGCACACGACGGCGAAAACATCTGCGCCGCGCACAGGGTCGTGGACGACTATTCGCTCACCATGCCGCTCCGGTCCGCGTTCCAGCAATGCCAGCCCGATTGAATGCCCGAGCGTCGGCGAATAGGCGGCCGAGGTTACGTAGCCTTGGTCATTCGCTGCGATCGCGTCTGCACCGGGCGCGAGAAGATGGGCGCCCGCCCGCAAGCGATCGCCATCGTTGACGGGACGGAGCCCGACAAGCGCTGGCCGATCCGGCGCAATGAGCGCGGGGCGCTGCGCCATGACCCGACCGATGAAATCCTTCTTCTTCGACATCATGCGCGCCATGCCCAGATCGCCCGCCGTCGTCTGGCCGTTCAGTTCGTTGCCGGCCGCATGCCCTTTTTCGATACGCATGACGCCGAGCGCTTCCGTGCCATAGGGCGTCACCTCATATTCCGCGCCGGCGGCGAAAAGCGCTCTGACCAAGCTGTCACCGCGCGTCGCGGCGACGCTGACTTCATAGGCAAGCTCGCCCGAGAAAGAGAGACGGTAGATCCGCGCCGCTGCACCGTTCCAAAGCGTTTCGATCGCCGCCATGAAGGGTAACGCCTCGTTCGAAAGGTCGATGTCCGCAAAGACCTTCTGGATCAGCGCACGCGAGAACGGTCCAGCGACGGCATAGGTCGACCATTGTTCGGTCACTGAGGTCGCCTGCACATCAAGGTCGGGCCACAATACCTGTCGCGCAAAATCGATATGCTGCATGACCTTGGTGGCATTGACTGTGGTCGTGGTGACGAAGAACCGATCCTCTGCAAAGCGCGTGGTGGCGCCGTCGTCCATCACGAAACCGTCTTCGCGCAGCATCACGCCATAGCGCGCCTTGCCCACCGCCAGGGTCGAGAAGCTATTGATGTAAAGGCGGTCGAGCAGGAGGCCGGCATCCTTGCCAAGGACATCGATCTTGCCGAGGGTCGACACATCGCAGATGCCAACGCTGGATCGGGTCTGGGTGACTTCACGGTTGACCGTTTCGAGCCAATCGCGCTCGCCAGGGCGCGCGAACCACTGGGCGCGTTTCCACTGTCCGGCGTCGACGAAGGTAGCGTTCTGTTCGACGGCCCAGCCATGGCCCGCGGTGCGGCGAACCGGCCTGAAATGCGCATCGCGGTGATGTCCGGCAAAGGCACCGATGGCGACCGGTAGATAGGGCGGCCGCGACAGGATCGTTCCGGCCTGTTCCATGGTCTTGCCGGTTGCGGCGGCGAGGAGCGCATGCCCGTTGAGCTGACCGGTCTTGCCCTGGTCGGTCGCCATCCCCAGCGTCGTGTAGCGCTTGAGATGTTCGACCGAGGTAAAGCCCTCGCGTGCGGCAAGGTCGACGTCGCTGTCGGTCACGTCGTGCTGGAAGTCGACGAAAGCTTTCTTCTTGTGGGCGCCGACGTGCCAGAGCGGCGCGCTATCGGTGCGGTCGTCGCTGGTCCTGGGAGGCTTGAAGAGAAGGCCGCCTAGTCTTGCTGCGGCCTGCATACCGTCGAGGACAGCAGCGCCGAGTCCCAGATGGCCGTTGGCCGCACCGACCATGGTGACGCCCGGTGGAGGGGCTTTCAGAAGGAAGGTATGAAGCTGGTCCGACCATTCGGGACGGGCGCCGAGATTGCTGCCAAGACCGATCGCGGGGTTCCATCCACCGGAGACGGCGAGGAGATCGGCTGACACACGGCGACGGCTGCCGTCGGCGCACCGGATATCCACTCCACGGAGCCGGCGGCCGACAACGTCGGTCACGACGGCGCCGGTAAAAATCTCCACGCCGGTTGCGCGCAGTTGTTCGGCAGGAACCTTCTGCAACGGCCGACTTTCGACGACGGCAGCGAGGGTCACGCCTGCTGCGACAAGGTCTTCCGCCGTCTTCCAGCCGCTATCGGTGGACGTGAAGACCACCGGCCGCTTGCCGGGCGCGACCGCGTAACGATTGAGATAGCTGGAGACGGCCGATGCCAGCATCACGCCTGGGCGGTCATTGCCTCCAAACACGATCGGCCGTTCGATCGCGCCCGTCGCGAGGAAGGTCTGCTGCGCGAAAATTTTCCAGAGGCGCTGTCTGGGCCGGCCGGGGCGCGGTTCCGCCAAATGGTCCGAGATACGCTCGATCGCGCCATATTCACGGCCGTCATAGATGCCGAACAGCGTCGTGCGACGCATGATCCGCACATTGTCCATCACCTCTAGCTCGGACGCAGCGGCATCCGCCCAGAGATGCCCAGGCTCGCCGTCGATTTCGTGGCGCTCGGCGAGCAGGCGACCGCCGAGCCGCTGATCCTCGTCGACCAGGATCACACGCAACCCCGCTCGGCCGGCGCCGAGAGCCGCGCTCAGACCAGCCGCGCCAGCGCCGACAATCAGCAGGTCGCAGAAGGCGTGTCCGCGATCATAACTATCCGGATCGGGCAGTCGCGAGAGCGCGCCGAGACCAGCCGCGCGCCTGATGAGAGGTTCGTAGACTTTCTCCCAGAACTTCGCCGGCCACATGAAGGTCTTGTAGTAGAAGCCGGCCACGAACAGCGGCGAGGCAAGCTGATTGACGGCCATGAGATCGCAAGCGAGGTTCGGCCAGCGATTCTGGCTGTTCGCCTCGAGCCCGTCGAACAGCTCCACCGTCGTGGCGCGGCTATTGGGCTCGGCGCGCGCACCGGTTCGCAATGTGACCAGCGCGTTCGGCTCTTCGCTCCCCGCGGTCAGGATCCCGCGCGGTCGGTGATATTTGAACGAGCGGCCGACAAGCTGGACGTCATTGGCGAGCAGGGCGGACGCGAGCGTGTCGCCCTTGAACCCGCGCATGACCTTGCCGTCGAACGTGAAGGCAAGGCCCTGCGTACGGTCGATCAGGCCACCCTCGTCGAGCCGGCTCATCGCGCCGCCTCGCGCGCCAGGACGGCGCCCGCAATCTCATGCGTGCACGTATCGCGGGTTACGACCAGCCAGTTGCGGCAACCCTGCGCATGATACCAATGCTCCTGCATCGGCCCGGCGACGTTGCTGCGCAGATAGACATAGTCGTAGAAGCCCGTGTCATCGTTCGGGCGCCGAGGTTCGGCATCGCCACGATAGACGAATTCATGGCTGTCACGATCGCCACAGAAGGGACAGGGGATGCGCATGCCTTCGCTATCTCAATGAAGGTTGGGTTGGGCGCCCTGCCCTTTTTCGTCGATCACATGGCCGGTGGCGAAGCGATCGAGGCGATAGGCGGCGGTGACTTGGTGAGGCTGGTCGGTCGCCAGCAGATGCGCGAAACACCAGCCCGATGCGGGCGTGGCCTTGAAGCCGCCATAACACCAGCCAGCATTGATATAGAGGCCCTCGACCGGCGCGCGATCGATGATCGGCGAGCCATCCATGGTCATGTCGCAAATGCCGCCCCAACTGCGCAGCAGGCGTGCGCGGCCGATCATCGGCATGATCGCCATGCCGCTCTCGCATACATCTTCCAAGACCGGCAGGTTCCCGCGGCTGGCATAGCTGTTATAGCCGTCCAGATCGCCGCCGAAGACGAGCCCGCCCTTGTCGGACTGGCTGATGTAGAAATGGCCCGCGCCGAACGTGATCACGCCCGGGATCACCGGCTTGAGCGCCTCGCTGACGAAGGCCTGCAGGACATGGCTCTCGATCGGCAGCCGCAGATCGGCCATCGCGGCGATCCGCGAACTATTGCCTGCGGCCGCCATGCCGACCTTCTTCGCCCGGATCGTGCCGCGGCTCGTCTCGACGCCAATGATCCGCCCGTCCGCGCCCCTCAGGAAGCTGGTCACCTCGCAATTCTGGATGATATCCACGCCGCGGTCGGATGCGCCCCGCGCATATCCCCAGGCCACCGCGTCGTGCCGCGCCGTGCCGCCGCGAGGCTGCAGCAAGCCCCCCATGATCGGAAAGCGCGCATTATCAAAATTGAGGAACGGCGCCATGGAACGAACAGCGTCGGCGTCCAGCAACTCCGCATCGACGCCGTGCAGCCGCATCGCATTGCCCCGGCGCGCAAATGCGTCGCGCTGGGCATCCGAGTGATAGAGATTTAGGACACCGCGCTGGCTGACCATCGCGTTATAGTTGAAGTCCTGCTCCAAACCCTCCCACAATTTCATCGCATGTTCGTAGAAAGGCTCGTTACCTGGCAGCCCGTAATTGGACCGAATGATGGTGGTGTTTCGGCCGACGTTGCCGCCGCCGATCCATCCCTTCTCGACAACCGCGACATTGCGAATGCCGTGAACCTTGGCGAGATAGTAAGCGGTCGCAAGACCATGGCCCCCGCCGCCTATGATGACGACGTCATAACTGGCCTTCGGACTGGCGTCGCGCCATGTGGGCGCCCACTTCTTGTGGCCGCTCAGTGCATTGGCGGCGAGGCTGAAGATCGACAGGCGGGTCATTATTCACTCTCGTCCAGCATTGGACAGGCACGCTGATACGCGATATCGCCCAGCCTCGTTTTAACGAGAGCGACAGGTTTATGACCTTTGGCGACATCGAGGCGCAAAAAGCGGTGCAAACCCTTGGCCTGCTCCTCATCGATGGGTTTGCGCTGATGTCCTATGCATCCGTGATCGAGCCGTATCGGGCCGCGAACATACTTGCCGGCCGTGAACTATATCGCTGGACCCACATATCGACCGGGGCCGCTGGGATGATCGCGTCCAATGGCGCGAACTTTCTGGCTGACCGGACGGTGGCGCAACCGCTCGATTGCGATGTCCTATTTGTCTTCGCCGCCGGCGATCCCTCCGCCTTCGCGGACAATGCGACGCTGGCGTGGCTAAGGCGGATCGCCCTGACCAAGGCCGTGTTGGTCGGGGTATCAGGCGGCCCCTTCATTTTGGCGCGCGCCGGATTGCTGGATGGCTATCGCGCAACGATCCATTGGGAGCACCGTCCAGCCCTCATCGAACGATACCCGATGATAAACGTAGAGCCGGGTCTCTATGTGATTGATCGTCGACGGGTCACCTGTGCAGGCGGAACCGCCGGCCTCGATCTCGCGATAGAACTGATCGAGCGCGACCAGGGACACGCCCTGGCGGTCAAAGTCAGCGACTGGTTCATCCGAACCGAAGCGCGATCGGCGGCCGGTCCACAAAGGCTCAGTCTGCGTGAGCGGTACCGACTGCGAAACGACCGCGTGCTGAAGACGCTGGCGCAGATGGAGCGCGCTATCGAGAAACCGCTCGCGCGGTCCGACCTTGCGTCATTGGCGGGGGTTTCCGTTCGGCAACTCGAACGACTCTTCTCCGAACATCTGAACGAGACGATCGACCAGAGCTACCGTCGGATTCGACTTGAAAAGGCCGATCAACTGCTTCGCACCACCAATCTCTCGGTTACCAATGTCGCGATTGCGTGCGGTTTTCGCAGCACGAGTCACTTCTCGCGAACATTCCGGAGCGCTTTCGGTGTTCCACCGACGCATGCTGGAACCCGACAACGAGGCAGTTCGCTCACTGTGTCAGACAAAGAGAGCGGCTAGCAAAGCAATCGCCTGCATTTCCCGTCAGGGTCAACGGTAGCGCCTCAACGAAATCCACGCTACGCGGCAATCTATATCGGGCTACGCGCTGAGGGAGCTCGATCTGCTTCACCTGCACAGCCCGGCCGGTTGCGGGAGAACAATCGGGCCGAGAACAGCCACCTGCCGATCCGGCGTCGTGAGCGAAAGATGCAGCAGTTCAAGAGCCAAGCCTCAGGTTAGCGCTCCCTCGCCACCACGCAGCCATCTACAACACCTTCTACGTTCAACAGCGTCTCACCAGCCGGGCCACGCTTCGCCGCTTCCGCGGCGAAGCCAAGCTTGGACGAACGCCAACGCTTGATCTGCGGCCCCGCAAGGCGAATTCTCATCAGCCCGAGTAAGCTGCTCGTTTCACAGCAACAACCGTAACGAAGCTCAGCGCCCCGTGAGCTGCGGCTTCCGCTTGTCGACGAAGGCGGCCATGCCTTCCTTCTGGTCTTCGAAGGCGAACAGCGAGTGGAACAGCCGCCGCTCCATGGAGAGGCCGGCGGAGAGGGTGGTCTCGTAGGCCGCGTTCACCAGCTCCTTGTTCAGCATCACCGCCAGCGGGGCCTGGGCGGCGATGCGCTTGGCCGCGGCCACGGCCTCCTCGAGCTCATGGGTGGGTCTCCAGGGCGATCAGATCCAGCCGCCCGCGCAGCAGGTTGAGAATGGCCGAGAAATCCTTACCGCCGGCCCCCAGCCGCTCGAACAGCGCATAGAGGCCCTCGGCCTGCGCCCCCATCGGCGCGGCCGCGCCAGCCATGGCCGCGGCCTCTTGGGCGAGCTTGAGGTCCTTGAGCATCATGGCGGTCGCAAAACCGCCCTCATAGCCGCTGTTCGACGGCGCGGCGGGAACGGGCCCTGGCCAGGGGCAATAGCTGGTGAGGCTCCAGCACTGGCCGGAGGACTGCGAGGCGATCTCGAAGAAGCGCTCCGGCTCCAGCCCGAGCTTCTCCGCCAGGGCGAAGGCTTCGCAGACGCCCAGCATCGTGACGCCCAGCACCATGTTGTTGCAGATCTTGGCGGCCTGGCCGGCGCCGTGGTCGCCGGCCCGGATGACAGCGCGGGCCATCGGCGCAATGGCGGCTTCGACCGCCGGGAAATCGGGCTCGTCGCATCCGACCATGAAGGCGAGCGTGCCGGCCTCGGCCGCGGCCACGCCGCCCGAGACCGGGGCGTCGGCGAAGCGAAAGCCCGCGGCCCTGGCCTGGCCGGCCACCGCGCGTGCGCTCTCCACGTCGATGGTCGAGCAGTCGACGAGCAGCGCGCCCGGCGCCGCGTTGGGCAGCACCTCTTCGGCGTAGAGCTTGCGCACGTGCGGTCCCGCCGGAAGCATGGTGATCACCGCCTCGGCCCCGCGTACGGCCTCGGCCGTGGAGGCGGCGCGCCGGCAGCCGGCCTGGGCCGCGCGGACTAGAGCCGCATCCGAGAGATCGAAGGCCAGCACCTCGCGGCCGGCCTTCGCCTGGTTCGCGGCCATGCCGCCGCCCATGTTGCCCAGGCCTATGAAGGCGACCCGGCCGGTCCCCGAAGACGCATCGGTCATCTGTCCACCTCTGTCAGCAGCGCCCCGCCCGGCCCGAGCGGTGTCCATTCCTCGGCGGAAGACAGGGGCGCGAAGATCTCGTCCAGCAGGGTGTCGCCGACGCCTTCCAGGGTCGGCGGATCCCAGCGCGGCCTATTGTCCTTGTCGACGACGACGGCGCGCACGCCCTCGATGAAATCGGGCCGGCGCACCACGCGCACGGCGATCCGATACTCCATCGCCATGTTTTCGGCGAAGCTCGCCGCCCGCGCGCCCAGCTGCAGCTGGCGGAAGGCCACCTTGATGGTCTGCGGCGACTTGGTCTTGAGGATCGCCAGCTGCGCGCGCGCCCAGTCGCTGTCGGCGCCCTCCAGCGCAGCTTCGATGGCCTCTGCGGACGGTTGCGCGAAGATCCTGGCGATCTCGTCCTGGTGGGCGGCGACGGCGGGCCGTCCTGGATCGGACTTGAACTCGGTGAGCAGCCGCTCGACGGCGGCCGGAGCGGCGACGATAGCGGCCTTCAGCTCGGCCAGCCTGGCGCTCTCCACATAGTGGGTGGCCAGGCCGAGAAGCTCGCAGTCGGCGGGGCCGATCCGCGCGCCGGTCAGCGCCAGCCAAAGCCCGACGTGGTCGGGCATGCGCGACAGGTACCAGCCGCCGCCTACATCGGGAAATAGGCCGATGCCGGTCTCGGGCATGGCGAAGGTGGTGCGCTCGGTGGCGACGCGATAGCGGGCCGGCCGCGAGATGCCCACCCCGCCGCCCATGGTCACCCCGTCCATAAAGGCGACAACGTGCTTGGGATAGCGGAACAGAAGCTCGTTCAGCCGGTACTCGATGAAGAAGAACTCGCAGGCCTCGCGCCCGTCGCGCGCGCCGCTCTCGGCCAGCATGCGGATGTCGCCGCCGGCGCAGAAGCCGCGCGCGCCGGCGTGGTCGATCATCACCAGCGCCACCCCCGGGTCGTCCCGCCAGGCCGCAAGCGCCTCGATCATGGTCCGGCACATCGCCGTGGTCAGGGCGTGCAGCGCCTTCGGCCGGTTCAGCGTCAGCCTCCCCACGCGTCCCTCGACCCGCACCAGCACTTCGGGCTCATTCGCCTCGCTCATGGTCGGAACAGCTCCCGCGCGATGATCACCCGCATGATTTCGTTGGTTCCTTCAAGGATCTGGTGGACGCGCAGGTCGCGCACGATCCGCTCCAGCGGAAGGTCCTTCAGGTAGCCGTAGCCGCCGTGCAACTGCAGCGCCTGGTTCGCCACCTCGAACCCCGCGTCGGTGGCGAAGCGCTTGGCCATGGCGCAGTGCTGCGTCGCCTGCGGGGCCTTGGCGTCGAGCGAGTGGGCGGCGCGGCGCACCATCAACTGCGCGGCCTCGAGCTCCGTGGCCATGTCGGCGAAGCGCCACTGCAGGCCCTGGAAGTCCTTCAGCGGCCGGCCGAACTGGCGTCGCGTCTCCAGGTGCGCCTTGGCCAGGTCCAGCGCCAGCCTGGCCCCGCCCAGCGAGCAGGAGGCGATGTTGATCCGCCCGCCGTCGAGCCCGGCCATGGCGAAGTGGAAGCCGTCGCCGTCGGCGCCGATCCGGTTGGCCTCGGGAACCCGGCAGTCGTCAAAGTTGACCTGGGCGGTCGGCTGGGCGTTCCAACCCAGTTTCTTCTCCTGCCCCCCGAAGGAGAGTCCCGGGAAGCCTTTCTCGACGACGAAGGCCGAGATTCCCCTGGGCCCCGGCCCACCGGTGCGCGCCATGACCACATAAAGGTCCGAGACCCCGCCGCCGGAGATGAAGGCCTTGGCCCCATTGAGCACATAGTGGTCGCCATTCCGGCGCGCGGTCGTGGCGAGGGAAGCCGCGTCCGAGCCCGCCCCAGGCTCAGTCAGGCAGTAGGAGGCGATCAGCTCCATGCTCGCCAGCCTGGGCAGGTAGCGCGACCGGAGCGGCTCAGCGCCGAAGCGGTCGATCATCCAGGCGCACATGTTGTGGATCGACAGGTATGCCGCCGTGGCGACGTCGCCGTAGGCCAGCGCCTCGAACACCAGCGAGGCCTCTAGCCGGCCGAGCCCGGTCCCGCCCATTTCCTCACCGACATAAATGGCCGCAAAGCCGAGGCTGGCCGCCTTGCGCAGCACATCGACCGGAAAGTGCTTGTCCTGGTCCCAGCGGGCGGCGTGCGGCGCCAGCTCGTCCGCGGCGAAGGCTAGGGCCACGTCCTGGATCGCGCGCTGGTCCTCGGTGAGGCTGAAATTCATGCTGCTTCTAAAGAAGGACCGTCCGGAAGGCTGCTAGCGGCCCTCCGGACGGCAGTTGCGAACGCGGTCGCCCAAGGGCGACGGTGCGTCCGGGGAGGAGTCATTTCATCGTCGGGATCACGAAGGCGGAGTCCTCGACGGCGCCCTCGGGCCAGCGGGCGGTGACCGTCTTGACCTTGGTGTAGAAGCGCACGCCCTCCATGCCGTGCTGGTTGGCGTCGCCGAAGGCCGAGCGCTTCCAGCCGCCGAAGGTGTGGTAGGCCACCGGCACCGGGATCGGCACATTGATCCCGACCATGCCGACGTTGACGCGGGAGGCGAACTCGCGCGCGGCGCGGCCGTTGCGGGTGAAGATCGCCACGCCGTTGCCGTACTGGTGCTGCGAGGGCATGGCGACCGCGTCCTCGAAACTCTCGGCGCGCACGATCTGCAGCACCGGGCCGAAGATCTCGTCCTGGTAGGACTTCATCTGCGGCGTCACGTGGTCGAACAGGGTGGGGCCGATGAAGAAGCCCTGGTCGTACCCCTGGAGCTTGAAGCCCCGCCCGTCGACGACCAGCTCTGCGCCTTCCTGGGCGCCCATTTCGATGTAGTCCTCGATGCGCTTCCGGTGCGCGGCCGAGACGACCGGGCCGTACTGCGCCTGCGGATCGGCGGACACGCCCACCTTCAGGCTCTCGATCTCGCTCAGCACCCGCTCGCGCAGCGCTTCGGCCGTCTTGGCGCCGACTGGGACCACCACCGGCAAGGCCATGCAGCGCTCACCGGCCGAGCCGTAGGCCGCGCCGATGATGTCGCGGGTCGCCTGCTCCAGGTCGGCGTCCGGCAGGACGATCCCGTGATTCTTCGCTCCGCCCATCGCCTGCACCCGCTTCCCGGCTGCGGCCCCGCGCGAATAGACGTAGTGGGCGATGTCGGAGGAGCCCACGAAGCTCACCGCCCGGATCTGCGGATGGTCGAGGATGGCGTCGACCGCGACCTTGTCGCCGTGCACCACGTTCAGCACGCCCGCCGGCCCGCCGGCCTCCATGAAGAGCTCTGCGAGTCTGACCGGGACCGAGGGGTCCTTTTCCGAGGGCTTCAGGATAAAGCTGTTGCCGCATGCGATGGCCACGCCGAACATCCACATCGGGATCATCGCCGGGAAGTTGAACGGGGTGATCCCCGCCGCCACGCCGAGCGGCTGGCGCATGGAATAGACGTCAATGCCGGGCCCGGCGCCCTCGGTGTACTCGCCCTTCAGAGCCTGCGGGATGCCGCAGGCGAACTCGATCACCTCCAGGCCGCGCTGGATGTCGCCTCTGCTGTCGGCGATCACCTTGCCGTGCTCGGACGACAGCAGCTCGGCCAGCTCGTCCATCCTGACCTCGACCAGGCGCTTGAACTCGAACATCACCCGGGCGCGGCGCTGCGGATTGACCAGCGCCCAAGCCTGCTGGGCTTTGACCGCCGACTGTACGGCCCGGTCCAGTTCCACAGTGGTGGCGAACTGCACCCGCGCCTGCACCTCGCCGGTGTTGGGATTGAACACGTCGCCAAACAGGCCGGAGGCGCCCGCCACCGCCGCGCCGTCGATGAAGTGGTTGATCTCACGCATCTGCCGTCTCCAAATCGCGGAGAAACCTAGCGGATGCGGCTTCAATACCATATTGCGTTTTTGCCGATCCATACGCGCAAGAATGCAAGACAAATGACGGACTGGGACGACCTCAGGATTTTTCTCGCCGCCGCGCGCGCCGGTTCGCTCGGCGGCGGAGCGCAGCGGCTGGGCATCGACACGGCCACCGTCGGACGCCGACTGACGCGGCTTGAGACGGCGTTGAAGTCGATTTTGCTCGTGCGCTCGCGGTCGGGACTGCAGCTCACCGCCACGGGGGCGCAGCTGCTTGAAGCGGCGGAGGCGGCGGAGGCGGCGATGGAGCAAGCAGCGCGCGTCACCCTTCCCGATGTGATCGCCGGCACCGTGCGCATCAGTGCTGCCGAGGGCTTCGGCACGGCGATCCTTGCCGATGGCCTGCCGGAGCTGGCCCGGACACGCCCCAATCTCCGGATCGAACTCGCCGCCAACGCCGGCTTTCTTTCGCCGAGCCGCCGCGAGGTGGACATGGCCATCACCCTGAGTCCGCCGACCGCCCACCGGCTGATCGTCGAGCCCCTCACCGACTATCAGCTCGCCATCTACGCCGCGCCCGACTACGTGCAGCGCGTCGGCCGCCCCTCCACGGTCGACGATTTGTTGACTGCGCAGCTCGTTGGCTATGTCGAGGATCTCATCTACGCTCAGGAGCTCCGCTATCTGGAGGAGGTACGGCCAGGCCTGCGGTCGACTCTTTCCAGCTCCTCCATTCAGGCCCAACGACGGATCATCGCGGCCGGTGGCGGCCTGGGCGTGCTACCCTGTTTCATGGCGCAAGGGCTCACCCGCGTCCTTCCGCAAGTGCTGATCCAGCGGCGTTTCTGGCTGTGCACCCACGCCGACGTCCACGACACAGCGCGGCTTCGAACCGTGGCGAATTGGCTACGTGGCCTGGTCCTGGCCAAGCGTTCCCTGCTGTCGCCATTTCCGCGTGAACACGCGTTGGTATAGACGCGGCAATGTCTAATTGCGTATTGGACACCGCCCTTAGGCCTAATACGAATAGACAAAAACCATGCGTACTTTGGCGCGTCTGAACAGCTCTACAGATCCTCGCCGCCGTCCAGCTTGAGCGACTGGCCGGTAAGATAGGACGCTTGGTCGGAAGCGAGATAGGCGAAAACGTCCCCCACCTCGCGGGTCGTGCAGGGCCGCTGCATACGGATGCCCGCCATGTGGCTGCGCACGACCTGGGACGCAAATTCCAGGTAGCTGCCTGGTTCCCGGTCCACCGGCGGGGGAGAGAGCCGGGCCTCGGCCTCGGCATAGCTGCCGTCGTTCACCCAACAGATGCGCACCGCATTGGCTCGGATGCCGGCCTGCGCCTCTTCCGCGGCGATATGGCGGATCATGGATTCGACCGCGGCCTTGGACATGCCTGACAAACCGTTGTTGAGCGCCAGCTTGCCGACATCGATCGTCGAGGTGCAGGCGATGGAGCCGCCGCCCGAACGCCGCATGCGCAGGATCGCGCAGCGGAACAGGCGAAAATACGACAGGGCGTCGTCAGCCATGAAGGCGTCGACCTGCTCCGGGGCGAAATCCGCCAGCTTGGCGAAGGACACCGGCGCGCCTGCAGCGGTGATCACCGTATGGACGCGACCCATCCAAGCCTCGACCTCGTCGAGCGCCGCCTCGATATCGGAGGGATCGCGCATGTCCATGCGTCGCGCCCGCACCCTGCAACCGGCCGCGGCGAGACGCTCGACGAGTGCGGCCGCCTTGTCTTCGCTGCCCCGGCCAGGTGCGCCGAGGTAAGTAAAGACCAGCGGCACGCCCGCACGCGCCAATCCCTCAACTACCCCAGCACCCACCGTCCCGGTGCCGCCTGTGACCAGCGCACCGCCATCCGGATAGGTCAGCGCCATCGGCATGAAGTTCTCTCCTGTGACCGGCGTACCTCAACCTCCCCCGGCCAAGAGAGCTTGTCGCGAAAAAACTTCGCCGCGCACGTCCGACAGCGAGCTCTGGTGAAGCGGACAGGCCGCCGCCCTTGAGCCCCCAGATTGCGCATCGGGTTTAGCGGCTGGCCTGGACGGGCGCTTGGTCCACAAGGTCAGCACTGACTGCCCAGCGCCACAAGGAGACCTTCAGCTCAACGCCAACCGCAGACACTGAGCGCTTCCCGGAATGTCACTCGTCGGCGCGCTTAAGCGTCGTTCGAGTGCTCGTCACTCCCGTTCTGCGCGCAGACGTCACGCGCACCGCATGGTCGACCCCGCACTGCGGCGGAAGCGGAAGTTGTCCCCGTTCGGTTGAAGTCCGCAGCGGCGCCCGCGGAGCTCCTCGCGACCTCAGGCGTCACGATCACTGCGGGCAACGTCCGCACGGCCCTGTGGGGTAGGAGAAGCGCAGGCTGCAATGGCGATTACGCTATTTTCGCCGAAGATCAGCCGCCGAAGAGGCTCCAAACACCCCATACAGCGGCGTGCGCCATGGCGGCGGCCACGGCGAGGATGGCGGTGACGGCGGCGGTGAGGGCGGTCGCGTGGACCATGGCGGTTTCCTCCTGCCGCGCCTTCGTGGCGCGATCGTTCTGGAAGCATGATGCTACAACAACGACGGTTAGGATAGAGAGTTTCCGTAGGCGGCGAACGCCGCCAGTCAGACCGCCCCGCCGCCGAGCGCGCGATAGAGGCTCACCGCATTGGTCACCTGCACAAGCCGGATGGCGATCAAGGACTGCTGTGCGTTGTAGAGGGTGCGCTGCGTGATCAGCACGTTGAGGTAGGGCTCGGCGCCGACCTGATAGCGCGCGGTCTCGAGGCGAAGCGCGTCGGTCGCGGCGCTGGCGAGGGAGGTCTGGGCCGAGAGTTGCTCGCCGATGGTGCCGCGGCGCGCCAGCGCGTCGGCCACCTCGCGAAACGCGGTCTGGATGGTCTTCTCGTACTGAGCGACCGCAGCATCGCGCTGCGCCCGCGCCCCTTGCAGGTTTCCCAGGTTCCGGCCGCCAGCGAAGAGCGGCAGGTTCACGGCCGAACCGTAGCTCCACGCCCGCGCGCTTCCCTGGAACAGGGCCGAAAGCGCGGGGCTCGCCTGTCCGAGCGCTGCCGACAACGAGATACTTGGGAAGAAGGCCGCGCGTGCCGCTCCGATGTCCGCGTTGGCGGCCTTTAGCTGGTGCTCGCTTTCCTGCACGTCCGGACGCTGCAGCAGCACCCCAGAACCCAGCCCTTCCGGCAGGTCGGTCATCACCAGCGGCTGTTCAGAAAGTCCGGTCGGCAGCAAGGCGTCGGATACGGGCGCGCCGACGACCAGTTCCAGCGCGTTCCGGTCCTGCGCGACCTGGGTAGTGTATTGGGCGATATCGGCGCGCGCCTGCTCGACCGCCGTCTCGGCTTGGCGAACCTCGACCATCGAAGTTTGGCCTTGGTCGAAACGCGCGCGGATGATGTCGAGCGACGCCTTCTGTGACGCATAGGTGTCGCGCGCGACGCGCAGGAGGTCGAGGTCGGCGGCCAGGCTGTAGTAGTCGAAGGCGGTTTCCGCGATTAGGCTGATCTGCACCGCTCGCCGCGCCTCTTCCGTGGCGAGGTATTGCTCCTGGGCGGCCCGCGTGAGGCTGCGGATGCGGCCGAAGAGGTCGAGTTCGAAGGCGCTGAAGCCGATCGAGGCGGTGTAGGCGCGCTGAGTGACGGCGCCGGCCAAACCCGTCTGCGAGGCCGGCGTCCTCTGCTCCGTCGCCTCGCCCACGGCGTTCACGGTCGGCAGCAGATCCGCCCGCTCCACGCGGTAGCTCGCCCGGGCGGCCTCGATGTTCGCCACCGCGATCCGAAGATCGCGATTCTGCGCCAGCATCTGTTCAAGCACGGCCTGCAGCTTCGGATCGCGGAAGAAGCTGCGCCACGCCACCGTCGTCGCAACCGGGCCCCCGGTCGGCGGCGCATAGCTGGCCCCCTGCGGCCAGGTCGAGGGTATGGGCGGACTCGGACGCTGGTAGGTAGGGGCGAGGCTGCAGCCCGCGACCGACAGGCCGGCCAGGGTCGAGGCGAGCAGACGGAGGCGCATGATCACGCCTCTTCCTGGGGCGCGTCGGGAGACGCGGGGCCTGCGCCTTCGGCCTGGCGGCTGCGGAACAGCCCCCGGACGACCACGAAGAAAACCGGGACCAGGAAGATCGCCAGAATGGTGGCGGAGATCATCCCGCCCATGACCCCGGTGCCGATGTCGTTCTGGCTGCCGGCGCCCGGCCCCGTCGCGATCACTAGCGGCGCAACGCCGGCGATGAAGGCGAGCGAGGTCATCAGGATCGGCCGCAGCCTGAGGCGAGCCCCCTCAAGGGCTGCGTCGAACGCGCTGAGGCCGCGCCGTTCCGCGCTCTCGGCGAATTCGACGATCAGAATGGCGTTCTTGGCCGAAAGGCCGATTGTCGTGAGCAAGCCCACCTGAAAGAAGACGTCGTTGGCCAGACCGCGCAGGTGAGCGCCCAGCACCGCGCCGATGATGCCCAGCGGCACCACCAGCATGACTGACAGCGGCACCGACCAACTCTCATAGAGGGCCGCGAGGCAGAGGAAGACCACCAGCATCGACAGCAAGTAGAGCGCCGGCGCCTGGGAGCCGGACAGCCGCTCCTGGAAGGAGAGACCGGTCCATTCGTAGCCCACGCCCGCCGGAAGCTTAGCGGCCAGCTTCTCCATCTCGGCCATGGCGGCGCCGGAGCTCTTGCCTGGCGCCGCCTGCCCCTGGATGGCGAAGGAAGGCAGGCCGTTGTAGCGCTCGAGGCGGGCCGGCCCATACGCCCAATGGGTGCTCGCAAACGCCGAGAACGGGATCATCTGGCCCAGGCTGTTGCGCACATACCAGCGCTCCAGATCCTCGGGCGAACTGCGGTATTCAGGCAGGCCCTGGATGTAGACGCGCTTCACCCGGCCGCGATCGATGAAGTCGTTGACGTAACGCCCACCCCAAGCGGCGGTCAGCGTGGTGTTGATGTCGGCCTGCGAGAGGCTCAACGCGCCCGCTTTCGCTAGGTCCACGTCGACCTGCAGCTGCGGCGTATCCTCCTGACCGTTAGGCCTCACCTGGGCGAGCAGCGGATTCTTCGCGGCCATGCCCAGCAGCTGGTTGCGCGCCGCCAGCAACTGGTCGTGCCCGATGCCGCCCCGGTCGACGAGCTCGAACTCGAAGCCGTTGGATTGACCCAGCCCTTGGACGGCGGGCGGCGCCAGGGCGAACACCATGGCGTCGCGGATCTGGCTGTAGCTGGCCAGAGCCCGCTGCACGATCGCCGGCGCGCGGCTGTCGCGCTTGCTGCGCTCGCTCCAGTCCTTCAGCGCGGTGAAAGCCACCCCGTTGTTCTGGCCAGCGCCCGCGAAGCTGAAGCCGACGACGGTGAAGACGGACTTCGCCGTCTTCTCCTCGCCGAGCATGTGGTTCTCGACCTGCTCCATCACCTCCAGGGTGCGCGAAGAGACCGCGCCGGCGGGCAGCTGAGCGACGCTGATCACCAGCCCCTGGTCCTCTTCCGGCAGGAAACCGGTCGGCAGGCTGATGAACAGCAGGCCCATCACCAGGACGATGATGGCGTAGCCCCCCAGCGCGAACCTGGGCCGCCCCATCACCCGCCGCACCCCCTCCTGGTACTTGGCGGTCGCGGCCTCGAAGTTGCGGTTGAACCAGCCGAAGAAGCCGCGCGTCTCGTGCGGCGCGGAATTCGCCGGTTTCAGGAGCGTCGCGCAGAGGGCCGGCGTCAGGATCAGCGCGACGAGCACCGAAAGCACCATGGCCGAGACGATGGTGATCGAGAATTGCCGGTAGATAACCCCCGTCGAGCCGCCGAAGAAGGCCATCGGCAGGAACACCGCGGTCAGCACCAAGGCGATGCCGATCAACGCCCCAGTGATCTCCTGCATGGACTTGGCGGTCGCTTCCTTGGGCGAGAGCCCCTCCTCCGCCATCACCCGCTCGACGTTCTCGACCACGACGATGGCGTCATCGACCAACAGCCCGATCGCCAGCACCATGCCGAACATGGTGAGGGTGTTGATGGTGTAGCCGGCAATCGCCAACACGCCGAAGGTCCCGAGCAGGACGACCGGCACGGCGATCGTCGGCACCAGGGTGGCGCGCCAGCTCTGCAGGAAGATGAACATGACGACGACGACGAGGATGATCGCCTCGATCAGGGTCTTGGCCACCTCTTCGACCGAGATGCGCACGAACGGGGTGGTGTCATAGGGATAGGCGAGCTTCACGCCCTGCGGCAGGTTGGCGGAGAGCTCTCCCAGCCGCGCCTTCACGGCGCTGGAGACATCGAGCGCGTTGGCGCCGGGCGCCAGCTGGATGGCGATGCCCGCCGCCGGGAAGCGATTGAAGCGGCTGTCGAAGTTGTAGGTCTCGTTGCCGAGCTCGACGCGCGCCACGTCGCTCAGGCGCACCACCGCGCCGGTCGGCGAGGTCCGCAGGATGATGTCGCGGAACTGCTCGGGGGTCTGCAGGCGCGACTGGGCGTTGATCGTCGCGTTGAGCTGCTGGCCTCGCACATAGGGCTGGCCGCCGACCTGGCCAGCCGAGACCTGGGCGTTCTGCGCCTCTATGGCGTCTTGGACGTCGGCGGCGGTCAGCTTGTAGTTGTTGAGCTGCAGCGGATCGAGCCAGATCCGCATGGCGTAGGTGCTGGCGAACAGCTGCACGTTGCCCACGCCGTTCACCCGGCTGAGCGGATCCTGCAGATTGGAGACCACGTAGTCGCCAAGGTCGCCTGTGGATAGCCGACGACTCTCGTCATAGAGCGCAATGACCATCAGGAAGCCGCTCTGCGCCTTGCGCACGACCACGCCGGCCTGCTGGACCTCCTGCGGCAGCCGCGGCAGGGCCAACTGCAGCTTGTTCTGGACCTGAACCTGAGCAGTGTCCGGATTGGTCCCGTTGCGGAACGTGACCGTGATCGCGGCCGAGCCGTTGGAGTCGCTGGTCGACGCGAAGTACTGCATGCCGTCCAGGCCGTTGAGCTGCTGCTCGATGACCTGGGTGACCGTATTTTCCACGGTTCTTGGCGACGCGCCCGGATAGGTGGCGTTGATGGTCACAGCCGGCGGCGCAATGTCGGGGTATTGCGCGATCGGCAGCGTGCGGATCGCCAGCGCGCCCGCCAGCATGATCACAATTGCGATCACCCAGGCGAAGATCGGCCGCTCGATGAAGAAGCGGGACACGGTGGTCGTCTCCCCTTAGCCGCCTGCGCGGGCCGCAGGCTGAGTTGCCGCGACCGACGCTTTGAAGGGAACCGGGTGGACCGGGGCGCCAGGCTGGATCTTCTGCAGCCCGTCGACGATCAGCCGGTCGCCGGCGCGCAGCCCTGACGAGATCAGCCAATTGTCGCCGATCGCCCGGACGATGGTGAGAGTCCTGGGCTCGGCATGGCCCTGCGCGTTGACGACGAAGGCGGACCCGGCGCCCTTGGGGTCACGGGTCACCGCGCGCTGCGGAGCCAGTATGCCTTGAGGCGCGACCCCTTCGGTGATGCGGGCGCGCAAATACATGCCGGGCAGCAGCATCCGGTGCGGATTGGGGAAGATCGCGCGAAGGTTCACCGTGCCGGAGTTGGCGTCCACGGTGACGTCGGTGAACTGCAGCCGCCCTTCCAGGGGATAGGGCGTGCCGTCTTCCAGGACCAGGCTGACTTTCGCCTGGGCCGCGCCCGCGTTCTGCAGCCGCCCGCCCACGAGGTTGTGCTGCAGGCGGAGAAGGGCGGCGCTCGACTGGGTCAGGTCCACATAGATCGGGTCGAGCTGCTGTATCGTCGTCAGCGGCTCGGTCTGACTGGCCGTCACCAGCGCGCCCGGCGTGAAGGTCGAGCGGCCGATGCGGCCGGAGATCGGCGCGGTCACCCGCGTGTAGCCAAGGTTGATCTCGGCGGCGCGCAACGCACCGCGCATCTGCGTGACGTCGGCCAGGGCCTGCTCGGCCGCAGCGCGGGCGTCGTCGTAGTCCTGGCGGCTGATCGCATTGATCTTGATGAGCTCGGCGTAGCGCTCCGCCTTCAGCCGCGTGGTGGTCACGTTCGCCTGCGCCCTGAGCAACTGACCGCGCGCCTGTTCAGCGGCGGCCTCATAGCTTCGCGGGTCGATCTGATAGAGCACCTGGCCCGCGCGAACTTCTGAGCCCTCTTGGAACAGGCGCTTCAGCACGATGCCGCTCACCTGCGGCCGCACGTCCGAGGCGGTCACCGGGTTGGTGCGGCCCGGCAGCTCGGTGACCAGCGCCACCGGCTGAGCCTGAACCGTGATGACGCCGACGTTGGGCGCCGCTGACGTTCGCGGCGGTTGGCGTCGGCCGCACCCCGCCAGCAAGCAAGCGCCTGCGGCGAGGACGATCACGAACAGGGCGAACGGTTTCCGTCGCACGAGACCTCGACAACCAGATTTTTGGGAGGCCCGGTTCTCTCGCCATTCGCGGTGCCGGGATCTACGCGGCCACTCGTACCGCCGCCGCCGCGCTTAAACCAGCCTTGAATTGCTCCGAAAAGCTCATTCGGCCACCGATTCGAGTCTCGCTTGCTGCGCGCCGATGTACGCTGAGGTGCGGGATCGCAGCGACAGAGAGCTTCAAGATCGCTCTGCTCTGCCGGCCGCATTATGTTCCGCCGCAATGCAATCGGCGGTACGATTTAGAAAGCGCACTTAGACGCCTGCAGGGACGTTCACCTAGCCGACTACATGCTGGTCGACGCCGACAACCACTATTACGAAGCCGAGGATGCCTTCACGCGCTCGGCGACGAGAGCGTCAGCCTGCGTGACGTGGAGGAGCTGCTGGCGGCGGCGCATGCACCTCTGGCGGGCCGTGGATGACGAAGACGAGGTGTTGGGGCGTCCACACACGGAGACGTTGGCTTCGCTCCGGACTCCGGACGTTCACGCTGGCAACCACCACCTTAACGTCGACAAGACGCTTAGGCTCGAAGCCCGGCCAACACCGCCGGCAAGGTGTCATAACCCAGCCGTCTCGAGGCCCCGACGGACCAGCCGGCGATGGGATCGGGCGCCTCAACGCTGTCCTTGAAGGGCATTTCGAGCGTGACGCTGACGGCGCCATAGCGTCGCGCCACGGCGCGGGTGCACATCCCCGGCGCCTCGCCGCCCGCGTAGGTTGCCGGATAGCCCACCTTTGTCTGAAACGCCGGCGTGGCGGCCAGCATGGCCTGCTTGAAGCGCTCGATGCCGGCGATTTGCGAGGCGGTCGCCTTTGGGTCAACGTCGGCGCCGTCGACGAACACGTGGGGCAAGGTCTCGTCCCCATGCACGTCCAGGCTGAAATCGACGCCGGTCTGGTCCATCGCCGCCAGCACCGCAGCCACCTCAGGCGCCTTCTCGGGATCGGGCGCACGCCACTGCCGATTGAGGTCCAGGCCGGCGGCGTTGCCGCGCAGATTGCCCCGTGCCGCTCCATCGACATTGACCAGCGGCGCGAGGTGCACGGTTGCGGCCGCCAGCAGGGCGCGGGCCGCCTCGTCGGCAGGGTCAAGCAAACGGTCCAGCGCGCCCTCCATCCACCAGCTGGCCATGGTCTCGCCAGAGTGTTGCCGCCCTACCAGCCAGACTTGCCGGCGGCCTGTCCCGACCGTCAGCAGGTCGATCGCCCGACCGTCGACGGAGCGGCCCAGCACCTCCGCGCGGGCGCCACCGGCCGTCGCGCGCGCCAGCAGCGCGGCGTGCCGCCTGTCGTCGTAGGGTGGGAAATAGGCGACCTGTAGGCCGTCGTTGACACAACGAGGGCGGATCTCCAGCACGCCCTCGCCGAAGGCGGTGTCGGCCCGCGTCCAAGTCTCGCCGTCGGCGCTGACGCAGGCGCGATAGCCCTCCCAGCCCAGGGGATAGCTGGAGGCGCCCGCGTTGACGATTCGCAGGGTCAGCGCGCGGCCGGCTGCGCCGCGCACGCGGAACGAGAACCACTGGAACCAAGGCCCATTGGCGTCCTGGCGGATGGTCAGGTCCGCCGCAACGTCGCTCAGACTTTGGACGACGATGTTGCCGCCATGGAAGTCGGCGTCGATCTCGAGGGTCATGCGGGGGTCCTGACCGGCGCGCCCGCGGCGCCATGGAAAGAGGTGGCGCAGGCGCGCCGCCAGTTCTCCGCGTAGAAGCCGTCCTGGAGCGAGCCGTCGATCAGCGCGCCGGGCTTTATGAAGGTGTGGAGCTGGTCGAACTGCTTGACCTCCGTGGCGCTGATGCGGCGCACGAGGTGATGGGGCAAGAGGTCATCTGGATGCTGCAGGCCGGCGGCGGCCAGCATGTCCGAGAGGCCCTGCAGCGTCAGCCGGTGGAAGTTGTAGACCCGCTCGGCCTTGTCGGGGACCACCAGGGCCGCCTGGCGCAGCCTGTCCTGAGTCGCAACGCCGGTTGGGCACCGATTGGTGTTGCAGCTGACCGACTGCACGCAACCCAGCGCGAACATGAAGCCCCGCGCCGCATTCGCCCAGTCCGCGCCGATCGCCAGCAGGCTAGCGATGTCGAAGGCGCTCACCACCTTGCCCGCCGCGCCGATCCGCACCTTGTCGCGTAGGCCAGCCCCGACCAGAACATTGTGAACGAACAGCAGCCCCTCGCGCATCGGAGCGCCGATATGGTCGCTGAACTCGGTCGGCGCCGCCCCGGTGCCGCCCTCGGTCCCGTCGACGACGATGAAGTCCGGGACGACGCCGGTCTCGAGCATCGCCTTGACGACGCCCATCAACTCCCAGGGCAGGCCCAGGCACAGCTTGAACCCCACCGGCTTGCCGCCGGACAACCGCCGAAGCTGGGTGATGAACGCCATCATCTCGAGGGGGGTGGAGAAGGCGCTGTGCTTGGGCGGTGAGACGCAGTCGCGGCCCATCGGCACGCCGCGGGTGGCGGCGATCTCGGCGGTCACCTTAGCGGCCGGCAGCACGCCGCCGTGGCCGGGCTTGGCGCCTTGGCTTAGCTTGATCTCGATCATCTTCACGGCGTCGAGGTTCGCCTGCGCCTCGAATCGCTCGGGATCAAAATGGCCGTCGTCGGTGCGGCAGCCAAAATAGCCGCTGGCCACCTCCCAGACGATGTCGCCACCCATTTCCAGGTGGTAGGGGGAGATGCTCCCCTCACCCGTATCGTGGCTGAACCCGCCGCGCTTAGCCCCCGCGTTCAGCGCGCGGATGGCGTTCGCGCTGATGGCGCCGAAGCTCATCGCCGAGATGTTGAACACCGAGGCCGAATAGGGCTTGGCGCACTGGTCCCCGCCGATGGTGATCCGGAACGTCGACGGATCGGCCGCCTTGGCCGGGTCGATCGAGTGCGAGATGAACTCATAGCCGTTGCGATAGGGGTCCAGCAGCGTGCCGAAGGGGTGCTCGCCCGGTTCCCCCTTGGCGCGCTCATAGACCAAGGACCGCTGGCTGCGGGAGAAGGGGGCGGCCTCTTCGTCGGACTCGACCAGATACTGACGGATCTCCTTCCGCACGGATTCGGCGATCCAGCGGATATGGCCGATCACCGGATAGTTGCGCTGGATCGAATGGCGCCGTTGCAGCAGGTCGCGCACTCCAAGCAGGGTGAGCAGCCCGAAAGCCGACGCTGGGATCCAGGCCCAGGGCGAAGCTGGCAGCCTCGCCGCGGAGATGGCGAAGAGCGCCAGGCAAAATCCGAACGCCGTGTAGCGGCCGAGCGCGCGCACCTCAGGCGCCCCAATCCGAAGGCGGTGGCGGCAACTTGGCGACCAGCGCGTTCAGGCCTTCGCTATAGAGCTGGCGCAGACGCCTCCAGTAGGGGTTGCTGTCCTCGAGCGTGACGAGCTTTTCGACCGTGAAGCTGTCGGCCTCGTAGCGCAGCAGGTCGATGGGTGGGCCAACCGACAGATTGCTGCGCATTGTGGCGTCGAACGAGAGCAGCGCAAGCTTCTCAGCCTCCTCCAGCGAGCTAGTCGGTTCGAGCGCCCGGTCCAGGATCGGCTTGCCGTACTTCGCTTCGCCGATCTGCAGGAAGCAGGAACGTGCCGTGGCTTCCACGAAATTGCCGGCCGAATAGACCTCGAACAGCCGAGGCGCCTCGCCCGAGATCTGGCCGCTGACCAGGAAGCTGGCGGCGGGGTCGCCGTAGGGCTTCACGAACGCGCCGTCTCGCGTGATCACCTCACGCAGCTTGGTCCCGACCATGTCGGCCACCTCGAACATGTTGCGCGCCAGGAAGACGTCCTCGCCCGCAACCCCCGAGCCTGCGGCCTGCCTCAGCTGGGTGACCACCGATTGGGTCGTGGCAAGGTTGCCGGCCGACTGTATCGCGATCACCCGGTTGCCCGGGACGCCGAGGATCGTGAGCTTGCAGACCTGGGCGACATTGTCGATGCCGGCGTTCGACCGCGAGTCCGAGGCCAGGATCAGGCCCGCGGGCAGCAGGATTCCAAGACAGTAGGTCACGACATCCACTTCCGATCAGGCTAGCGCACTCAATGCCTGTGCGCGGGCAGGAGACCCATAATGGAATGCCGCCATAATCTCGCGGAAATCGCCGACACGATACATCGCGAAATGCAGGCCCACCTGGGAGGCGGCCGAGTGGCGGACTACATCCCAGCCCTCTCCCGTGTCGACCCCAAGCATTTCGGGATCGCGGTGGCGACCTGCGACGGCGAAGCGGCCGCGGCCGGCGACGCCGACGTCAGATTTTCGATCCAGAGCATCGCGAAGGTCTTCACCCTGACCATGGCGCTTGGGAAGTCCGGGTCCGATCTCTGGCGCCGCGTCGGGCGCGAGTCCTCCGGCTCGGCGTTCAACTCCATCGTGCAACTGGAGTACGAGAAGGGCATCCCGCGCAATCCACTGATCAACGCCGGCGCCCTGGTGGTGGTGGACACCCTGCTGGCCGGCGGTGATTCCGAAGCCCTGATCGTACGCATAGCCGACCAGCTGCGGACCCTCTCCGGCGACCCAACGGTGGGCGTCGATCCAGAGGTCGCCGCCTCCGAGAAGGCGACTGGCTTCCGCAACGCCGCGCTGGCGAATTTCCTGCGGGCCTCGGGCAATCTGACGTCGGATGTCGCCGACGTGCTGCACGTCTATTTCAATCAGTGCGCGCTGAGCATGAGCTGCCGGCAGCTCGCGCAAGCCGGCCTCTACCTCGCCAATCGCGGCGTCGATCCGCTCAACCACGCCACGATCACCACCCCGGTCCGCGCGCGGCGCATCAACGCCATCATGATGACCTGCGGCCACTACGACGCCTCGGGCGATTTCGCCTTCCGGGTGGGCCTGCCCGGCAAGAGCGGGGTTGGCGGCGGCATCTTGGCGATTGCACCCGGTCACGCCGCCATCGCCACCTGGGCGCCCGGCCTCGACGCGGCGGGCACCTCCCTGGTCGGCCGCCTCGCACTCCAGCGCCTGACTGCGCTTACGGGCTGGTCGGTGGTCTGACGCCTGCCCCCGTGAGCGTACCTCGGCGTTTAACGCTGTGAGGGAGAACACGCCATGTCCAAGACCGTCGGAGAGCTGCTGACGTCCACCCTGGCCGAGCTTGGCGTCGGCCAGGTGTTCGGCGTGGTGGGCGATGCCTTGAACGCCTTTACCGAAGGTATCCGCCGGGACGACCGGGTGAGCTGGATCGGGGTTCGGCACGAGGAAGGCGCCGCGCTGGCCGCGACCGGCCAGGCCAAGCTCACAGGCAAGCTCGGCGTCTGCGCCGGGACCACCGGGCCTGGCGCGACCCACCTCCTCGCGGGGCTGTATGAGGCGGCCCACGATCATGCCCCGGTCCTGGCGATCTCCGGCGACGTGCCCCGATCCAAGGGTGGAATCGATTATCTGCAGTGGGCCGACCACGTGCAGACCTTCCGCGACGCTTGCGTATACGCGGCCTCGATCACCTCGCCCGACGCGGCAGGCGCTCAGATCCACGAGGCGATCGCCACGGCCTACGCCCGCCGCGGCGTCGCGCTGCTCAACATCCCCCAGGATGTGTTCGGCGCCAAGACTTCGAAGGGAACGCCAAGCCTCGCCACCCTGCGGCCGCCGCCCGAGCTCACGCCCGCCGCCGCCGATCTCGCCGCCGCCGCTAGGCTGATCGACGAAGCACAGTCGGTAGCGCTCTTCGTCGGCTACGGCGGTTATGCCGCCAAGGCGGAGATTTTGGCGCTGTCGGACAAGCTCAAGGCGCCGATCATCCACACCTACCGAGCGCTGGACCTATTCGATTTCGACGATCCGCGGGTGATCGGGGGCCTCGGCCTGATCGGCTCCAAGGCCGGCTACGATGCGGCCCACGCCTGCGACGCCTTCGTGATGATCGGTAGCGACTATCCCTACGGCGAGTTCCTGCCCCAGAAGGCCAAGGTAGTGCAGATCGACGAACGCGGCTTCGTCATCGGGCGCCGGTTGCCCGTCGCGCAGGCCGTTGTCGGCTCTGCCCGTCCGGCGGTGGCCGGCCTGGTCGAACGGGTCGCGGTCAAGCCCGACACGGCGTTCCTCGCAAAGTCACAGAAGACCTGGGCCGGCTGGCGAGAGATGTTGGACGAAAAGGCGGCCGTGACCCGCAGCGTCGACCGCATCCACCCGCAGGCGCTGGCCCGCGCCGTCAGCGACCTCGCGGCGCGCGACGCGGCCTTCTGCGTCGACACCGGCGAGGTCACGTTGTGGACCGCCAACTGGCTGCGGCCGAAGGGGCGCCAGCAAATCACGGGCTCCTACAACAACGCCGCCGTGGGTGTCGCGCTCGGCATGGCCAACGGCGTCCAGGCGCTGGATCGCAATCGCCAGGTCATCGCCATGTGCGGCGACGGCGGCTTTGCAATGCTGATGCAAGAGTTCTTCACCGCCGCCCAGCACGAGCTGCCGGTCAAATGCTTCGTCTTCAACAACGGCGGCTGGGGCCTAGTCCACCTCGAGATGGAGGAGGCGGGCCTGCCGGTGTTCGACGGCGCCAAGTTCAAGAACCCCGACTTCGCCCTGTTCGCGCAAGCCTGCGGCGGAGCAGGCTTTCGGGTGACCAAGCCCACGGAGCTGCACGACGCGGTTGCGCGAGCGCTCGCAACGCCCGGGCCAGTGGTGGTCGATGTTGTCGTCGACCCGGCCGAACTGCCGGCGATGCCGCATATCGACCCCGCCCAGGTGTGGAAGTTCGGCATCGGCAAGGCGCGAGAACTGTTGGGAGGCTAAGTAGGCTGAATTGCGCCAATTGCGGAAGTTCGCTTCCTTCCAGGAATACGACATCGCCTGCGACGCGCCGAGGGCGATCGGCCCCGACTCGGCCCTTTGTGAGTCTCGAGTCATTCCAACATGGCGCCTTCCGACTGGATCACATCGGGCGAGCTGTCGAACCAACGGAAGCGAACTCACTGTGCATGTGTGACGCATACACCACAGCCCGCCCGAGATTATTCGCGCGAGCTAAAGAGGCCCTTGTTTGATCCCATGATCTGCAAAAAAGATGGCCCGGCATAAAAACGCCGGGCCAGTCAGGCTGCAGGACGGGGGATGAAAACGCCCGCAGCGACCAATGATGTGTCGTCTGCGGGCGCTTTTTCAATAGCAAACCCACTGGTTGAGCGCCGAGCGTCCGACGCACAGGTGGCGCATCTGGCCTTGGACGCGCACGTAGACCTCGTCCAAGCGCCAGCGCCACGGGTGTGCTGGCGCATCATCCCCACCTGCTTGGTGCGGATCCTCGCGGCGAACATCGGCCCGAACAGGTTGACCCACTTTCTGACCGTCTCGTGGCAGATGTCGATCCCACGCTCGAAGGCGAGATCCTCGACAGTGCGCAGCGACAGTGGGTAGCTCTGCCGCGGCAGGCAATCCTTGTCCTTTCACCGAAAAAAATGAGAGCAATCTCAATTCTGCATCGCTGGACGCGCGGCCGGCAGCCCGATTACCTATCCGGCCATCGGGTTCTGGGCCCACGGCGCACGAAAACAGGAAGCGACGAATGTCCGGTTTGAAGATCGAAGGCGCGATCGACATGCATTGCCATTTCGGACCGGATACGATCGGCACGGCGAATTCGCATCCGATGCATTCGGTCACCGGGATCCAAGCGGCGCGTGAGGCCGCGGTCAGCGGCCATCGCGCGATCGTCCTCAAGTCGCACAGCTTCGCAACCCCGCAACTCGCCGCGGAGATCGGGCAGGCGGTTCCGGACATCCGCGTCATCGGCGGCGTGTGCACCGACTATCCGACAGGAGGCATCAACGTCTGGGCCGTATTCTCCGCCCTGCAACTGGGCGCTCGCATCGTTTGGCTGCCCACTGTGCACAGCCATCAGGACTATCTGAATGGCAAGGCCGAGCGGATGGGTACGATCGGCGTGGGGCTTCGCGTCATCGATGACGACGGCGATCCGACGCCGGAGGTTCGAGAGATCTTCGATCTCGTGAAGCAGTTCGATGCGGTCCTCGCCACGGGGCATGTCACCGCTGCCGAACATTACGCCGTCATCAAGTCTTTCGCTCGCGAAGGCAAACTGCTGGTGACCCATGCAGGCGAACATCTCGCCGGTCCGCATCTTTCCCCCGAGCAATGCCGGGAACTGGCCGATCTGGGAGCGACGATCGAACTGACCGCGCAATGCTGCGACTGCGTATTCGGTCTTCAGGGCAAGAGCATCGAACAGATGATCGCGATGATCGACACCATCGGTCATGAACACTGCACGCTGTCGACCGACTATGGTTGGAACACCTCGCTTCCGCATCCCGCCGCCGGCCTGCAGGACTTTCTCGAGCGGCTATGGAAAAACGGGGTGAGCGAGCGTGCGTTGACGCGCATGGTTGCGGAGAACCCGGCGCGACTGCTGGCGCTATAACGTCGCGGGGCTGGCGACGTACCCTCCTGAATTCAGCGGCTGCCGCACAGACATCGCCGCATACGCTGTCACGCGAAAGGGATGGCGCAACGTCGGCTAATGACGCCGTGGACGGCTCCCCACCCCACGCGGGAGCATAGCTCCTTCTCTGGGCTGGGCCTGCGACTTCAACCGCTGCATTTTCCGCGCTCGCCGCCGGATCGGCAGGTGCGAATACTCGGCTCAAGAAGATCGCACGGGCTTGGCGGACATGTTATCCGGATTCGTCAATCTCAGGGTCAGGCAGGAAATCCGTGAACCTTCGTGCGCCGAAGATGACGTACGTCGCGGTCACCCCACTGGGGACCTCACCTCAAGTTCGTCGAGGCGCGGAGCGCCGCGCTTATGGCTCGGCCGAGCACCTCCCGACCTTCGACGAACGGCAGGCCGCCTACGCCTGACCTTCGCGCCCCCAAACGGCCCGGGCCGCTCCCGGATGCCCACACCGCGCTCGCATCAACACAGAGGATTTGAAATGAACGTCGCCGAAGCCATCAAGCTCATCAACATCAGGCAGCACGACAAGCTGTTCATCGACGGCCGGTGGACCAGCCCGTCGTCCGACGGGCGGATAGAGGTGATCTCCCCCATCACGGAGGAAGTGATCTTCACGGTGGCCGAGGCGCGCGAGGCCGACATGGACCGCGCGGTCGCGGCCGCGCGCACGGCGTTCGACCACGGACCCTGGCCGCGCATGAGCCCCGCGGAGCGCGGCGCCTACCTCCGGCGCTTCGGCGAAGCCCTGAATGCCCGCAGCGAGGAGCTGGGCCACGCCTGGACGAACCAAACCGGCGTCATCCACGCGATCGGCAAATACGCGGCGCCGGGCGGCGCCCAGCAGTTCCTCTACTATGCGGATCTGGCGTCCAACTTCCAGTTCGAGGAGGAGATCGCCAGCGCAGGCGGGCCGGCGATGATCGTGCGGGAGCCGGTCGGCGTGGTGGCCGGCATCGTCCCCTGGAACTCGCCATTCGGCCTGGCCTGCATCAAGGTGGCGCCCGCCCTGCTCGCCGGCTGCACAGTGGTGCTGAAGGCGTCCCCGGAGACGCCCCTTGACGCCTACATCATGGCCGAGGCGGCAGAACAGATCGGGCTGCCGCCGGGCGTCCTGAACGTGGTCACGGCGCACCGCCCGGCGTCCGAGCACCTGGTGCGCAACCCGGACGTCGACAAGGTCTCGTTCACCGGCTCAACGGCCGCCGGCAAGAAGATCGCCGCCATCGTGGCCGAGCGGATGGGCCGCTATACCATGGAGCTCGGCGGCAAGTCGGCGGCGATCGTGCTGGACGATACCGGCGTGGACGAGGCGGTGAGGAGCCTGACCGGCAGCCTCTGCCTTGTCAGCGGCCAGGTCTGCGCGGCCCTGACCCGCGTCGTGGTGCCGCGCCGCCGTCACGACGAGTTCGCCGACGCCTTCGCCGAGGCCTTCCGCGCGCTGAAGCCGGGCGATCCGTACGACCCGGCCTCGCACCTCGGCCCGCTCGCGACCGACCGGCAGCTCGACCGGGTGCTCGGCTATGTGGCCAAGGGCCAAGCGGAAGGGGCGACGCTGGCCGCAGGCGGCGCGCGCCCGGCCAACCTCAACCGCGGATGGTACATTGAGCCGACCCTGTTCACCAACGTCGACAACCGCATGGTGATCGCCCAGGAGGAGATCTTCGGCCCGGTGCTCGCGCTCATCCCGGCCGAGGACGAGGAAGACGCCATCCGCATTGCAAACGAGTCCGCTTACGGCCTCAACGGCGCCGTGCTGACGCACGACAGGCAGAAGGCCTACCAACTGGCCCGGCGGGTGCGTGCCGGCAACATCTCGCAGGGCGGGTTCCGCGTCGACACAAGCGTCGGCTTCGGTGGCTTCAAGCAGTCGGGCGTCGGCCGCGAAGGGGGCCGCGAGGGCCTCGTCCCCTACCTTGAGTCCAAGACGGTCCTGCTCCAGGCGTGAGGCGCCAGCGAGGCTGTCAGGCTAACCACCGCGGGTCGTTGGAACCTCTCTCCCCACGCGGTGGATGAGGGGCAGCCGTGGCGGCTGCCCACGCCTGATGCGCCTCGGCCTGGAATTGGCGAAGGGTTGGTCGACGGATCGGGTGCGGCCGGGGGAACTGACAAGTCAACTTGTCCGCTCCAGGTCCAGATTTCAGGGGCGGTCCTTGTTCACGTCCTTGAACAGATCTTCGCGGACCTGGTCCAGACGTTCGTAACTCCAGACGCCGCCCGCGGACTTGGCCGCGCCGGCGACGGGCCATTCCTCGACCGTCTTGAGCTCGCCGCCGCCGAAGTGGACGATCTGGCCGGTGATCGGCGCCGACCGCGGCGAGGCCAGCCACCCGACCACCTGGGCGACGTTCTCAGGCGATAGCTCTTCGCGCCGCTCCTCGGTGAAGATGGAACCGCCCCAGATCGGCGCGGTCATTCCGCTGAAGGCAAGGGGGGCGATGGCGTTGACCCGCACGCCATAGGGGCCGAGCTCCCGCGCCAGGGTCGTGGTCATGCTAGCGATGCCGCCCTTGGCGGCGACGTAATTGATGTAGCCGGGCACCCCGTGCAGCCCGTTGCTGGAGGTGGTCATTATCACGCTGGCGGCCGCGGGCATGCCTGCAGCCTTGGCCTGGTCGCGCCAGTGGACGGCGGCGAACCGGGTGGCGATGAAGGAGCCCTTTAAATGGATCTGGGTGACGCTGTCCCAGTCCTCCTCCGTCATGTTGAAGATCATCTTTGGCCGGGAATTGCCAGCGTTGTTGATCAAGACGTCCAGGCGACCGAAGGCGGACAGGGCCAGTTCGACCATGCCCTGGCCGACGGCCCACTGGCTCACGTCGCCGGGCAGCACCGCGGCTTGGCCGCCGGCGTCGCGGATCATGGCGGCGGTCTCCTCGGCGGCCTCGGGCCTGAAGTCGTTGACCACCAGGGCCGCGCCGTCGGCGGCCAGGCGCAGGGCCTCGGCGCGCCCTATGCCGCCGCCGCCGCCAGTGACGATGGCCACCTTGCCGTCCAGATCCGCCATGGTCAGGCTCCCGGGTCGCCGTCGCCCGCCGATCCCGCCAACCGGGGCCGTGAGGTCGCGCACGGCGACGTCCGCCATGGCGCATTTGTGGCATATTGAATATCAGCAGGGTAGGCCCGGGGCGATTAGTCTAGCCTAGGCTCGGCCCTGACCTACTCGACCTTCCTGCGGAGACCGAGGGCAGCGAGGGGCGAAGTCAGACTCGATCAATTTGGGCTGACAGTCCCACCAGCCGAATGCCGGTCCCCCGCGCCTGAGGCGCGAGGTACCGAGACGGCTCAGCCGTCGGATCAGAACTTGTAGTTGACCTCCACGCCGTAGGTGCGAGGCGCGCCAAGGAACTTGGCCGTGTAGCCAAGGCCCGTCCCCGCGAGGTCCGTGCCCCCGGCGTAATAGGTTTCGTCCAGGAGATTGTCGCCCCAGAGGCTCACCGTCGCCGCTGAGCCGCCGACGTTGCGGAGCTCGATCCGCCCACTCACCAAGGAGTAGGGCTTAATGACCGAACTGGGCGACACCCGCCCCTGCGCCACCAGGAAGTTGTTGTCGGAAATGTTCGTCTTGGTCTGGTGATAGATGTTCGCGCGCACCCCGAGTTCGCCCAACTCCTCGAGGTCATAATGCAAGCCGATGCTCGCGCTCGCGGTCCACTCGGGGGTCCCGGCGAACTGCGAACCACTGATGTCGGCGCCGTTGCTCACCCAAGTGCTATAATGCGCGTCGATGTGGGCAAGATTGACGCCGACATCGAGGAAACGCCAGGGATTGAGTGCAAGTTCAGCCTCGAACCCTTTGATCTTGGCGCTTGCCGCATTGACGATGGTCTGGGTGAAGATGCCGTTGATCAGAGATCCCTGATTGCGCTGGATGTTGCTATAGTCCTGGCTATAGCCGGCCAGGTTGAGCCGTCCCGAACCGTCCGCGACCCGAAACGTCGATTTCAGGCCGATTTCATAGTCTTTAACGTCCTCGGGCCGGAATGGGGTAAATTGGACGGGGCTCGTCGCGGATATATTGAACCCCCCGCTCCGGTAACCGGCCCGGTGAGCAAAGTAGAGCAGTACGTCGGGCGTGACCTTATAGTCGGCGCTGAACGTGTAGGTGAACCGGCTGAACGCCTTTTTCAGGCTCGACTCGCACGGTCTCAGCAATGCGCCGGCCGGATTCGTCAGGCGACAGGCGCCATTGGAAATCTGGTTTTCCGACGTGAGCTCGCGCCGATCCTCATTGTTGCGTCCGCCCAGGGTGAGCGATAGGCCCTCGATGTACGGAACCCGATAGGTGACCTGGGCGAACACCGAGTAGGATTCGTTCTTGATGGGATCGGCGATGGTGACGCGATCACCCTGGTAGACGCCGCCAATCGTTACGCCGCCTTGGCCGCCGCTGGTTTGCCGGTCGCGGCCGCGTTCGAGGAAATAGTACCCCCCCACAATGTAGTCGAGGCTGTTGCCGAACGCTGATCCGAGAAGCTGCAGCTCGTCGCTATACTGATTTTCGTTCATGTCCTCACGCGAGGGGAAGAACGGAACGCGCCGTCCCACAGCGTCGACGGACGTCAGGCTCGATCCGTCGAGATCGAAGGGGATATGCGACGTCACCGAGCGATAGCCTAGGATGTTCTTGAGCGTCGCTCCGCCGCCGAGCTTGTATTCGGTGACGTTCGACACCGAGAGCGTCCGGACGCTGGTGTGCATGAACATGTCGGAGGTCGTGGAATGGAAGGGCAACGCATTGCTGCGTTGCAGTTCCGCGACCACGTTGGGGGCCGAACCGAACCCGATTCCTGGAATGACGTCCGTGAGCTTGTAACCCACGCCGTTTTCGACAGCGTCGAAGCCGCTGATCACGGTCCGGTTCTCGAACCCATCCAGGGGCGTCAGACGGAGAGAAAACCGCCAATTGTCCTTATGCTCGTCATCGAGCCGCTGCCCCGTCGTCACATTGCGGGTGAAGCCGTCCCTGCGCGTGAACGCGCCCGCGAAGCGAGCCTGCGCCCATTCGTTGAGGGGCAGGTTCACCGCGCCTTCCAGGCGCAGAGCATCGTAGTTGCCGTAGCCTGCGGTCACGTACCCTTCGAACTCGCGCGTCGGCGCGGCGGGCGTGATGATCATCGCGCCGCCGGTGGTGTTGCGGCCGAAGAGCGTCCCCTGGGGCCCTTTCAGCACCTGGACCGAGTCCAGGTCGAACAGGCCGGAATTCAGGCCTTGCGGACGGTTCTGCACCACCTCGGCGAAGTAGACGGCGACCGCGGGGTCCTTGGTGAGGTAGGGGTCGAATTGCCGCTGCCCGCGAATCGCCACCTGCAGCACGTTGCCGCCGAACGCGGAGGATTGGATCGTCAGCCCGGGGACGGTGCGCTGCAGTTGTTGCACCTGGACAATGTTCTGCTCCTTTAGCGCGGCGCCGCTCACGGCGGTCACCGCCACCGGTACGTCCTGGAGCCGTTCGGCGCGGCGCCGGGCGGTCACGACGACCTCGCCTAAAGCCGTTTCCGCTGATGAATCGCCCGGCGCGGCCGCCTGCTTCGGCTCCACGCCCTGAAGCTCGGCCGCGGCCGATTGCGCCAAAGCCGGCCCGGCGCTCATCACAATCGCCGAAGCTAACGCGACTGGCGACACGGCGCACCACATCGACTTCATGCTCACTATTTCCCCCAAAAGAGTCGCCAAGTTCCAAGTGTCACGGTGTGCTGAAGCCGCAGCCGGCGGCACGCAACCGTGGCGTGCCACATATTTCATGTGTGTTAAACGCGGGAGCGCCGGCCGTCGCAGGATCGCCCACGCTTCGGGGTGCGGAGGTCCGACGGAACCAATGGCTGCAAAGGATCAGCTTGATTCGCGCTTCGGCCGGTGAGGCGACGCCGCTTGGCCAAAAAAAGCCAACCGACCATCGCGCTCAGCGCTTCGGCTTCATGGGCGAACACACTCTGGATCGGTCGTTCGGAACACAGGATGCAAACCTGGTGTTCCGTGCTCGGCCTGTCCACGCCGCCATCAACCAGCCCGAGCCAGTCATGATGATCCAGACGGTCGTCGGGGTACAGGGTGTGACCAGGGGCGCCAGCGCCGCGGAGGGCGGCCGACGAGCCGGCGTGTCAGTGGAAGGCGCGCCCGCCGTCCACCGCGAGCACGGAGCCGGTTACGTAGCTGGACTCTTCGCTCGTGAGAAACAGGATGGCCTTGGCAATCTCTTCGGGATCCGCCGCGCGTCGCAAAGCGTATTGCGCCAAGAACGGGGGCGGGTCTGCCGTTCCATGCGCCTTTAGCACGTGTTCGACCATGGGCGTTGCGACGATTCCGGGCGCGACGGCGTTGGCGCGAATCGTCGGCGCGAGTTCCGCGGCGATGGCCTTGGTGAAGGCGACGAGGCCGGCTTTGGACGCTGCGTAGGCGGAAGCGCCGCGGGCGTTGGGCAGCAAGGCTTGGGCAGAGGCGATGTTGACGATCGTCGCGCGGCCCGCCGCCGCCAGCGCCGGCAAGGCTGCGCGGCAGACGATATATGGCGCGGTTAGGTTGACAAGCACCAGCAAGTCCCAGTGGTCCCGTTCGAGCTCTGCGAGGGGGCGGGAGCCCGCGACGCCCGCGCAGTTCACCACGCCGTCGAGCCCATTGAGCTCCTCCGCCGCGCGCGTCACCGCGGCAAGGACCGAGTCTTCGACCGCCAAGTCAGCGACCAGCGCCAGCCCGCCCGTCTGCGCGGCGACCTCGTTCAGCTTGGCGGCCTGCAAATCGAGCAGCGCCGTGGCGGCGCCTTCGCGGGCGAACAGCCGGGCGGTGGCCCGTCCGATGCCGGAAGCCGCGCCGGTTATAAGGATGCGCCGCCCTCGCAGCCGCCCCCCGTCTGTTGGTTGCATGCTCACCTGTCTAGCTGGGGATCCGCGTCGCGATAATCCGTCTGGCTGAAGCGAGGCCGATCAGGAACACGACCGCCGCGAGACCTGAGATGCTCATATACATGACCGCCAGGGATGATCGTAGGTACGCCGGGTCGTGAAACAGAAAATCGGTGACGAAGGCGACCGACGGCGGGCCTAGGCAAAGGCCCATGAGATTGAAAATCAGGACGAAGAGCGCCGACATGCGGCCGTGATACTCATCGGGCGTAGCGAGCTGTAGGTGGGCGACCGCCGGACCCGTGAACGGCTGGAGGAAGTGAAGGGCGGCGTAGCAGGCCAGCGTCAGCCAGAGCGTGGTGGAGAGATTAAAGGCGACCAAGGCGAGCAGCACGCTGATCGAACAGGCGACCGCGAAATAGAGAAAAGGGGCGTCGCGCCGGCCGGACTGGAACAACCGGTCGGAGATCCATCCACTGAACAGGAACCCGGGAACGCCCGTCGCCATGGCGATCGCCCCCATGAGCAGGCCCGTATGCGCGATGTCGACGTGATACGTCCGCATGACCATGGTGGGAACCCAGGCGGCGGCCCCGTAGGCGAGGATTGCGACGAGTCCGAAACCGAAGAAGTGGCACGCGAAATAGCGTGGGTGTGCGCAGATGTAGGCGATCATTCCGCCCCAGCCTGCGGTCTGCTTCGTGCGATGCCGCCGCTCGGGTTCGGGGATCGTGAACAGCAGCAGGGCGACGAGCAGTCCCGGCAGGCCGGTGATCAGAAAGACGAGCTGCCACGGCGCGAGGCCGCCGACCACCGGCAGCACGACCGTTCCGGCACGCTCGAGATGACCGATCAGCGCGCCCCCGGCCATAAAGGCAAGCGCTCCGCCGATGGAGGATCCCGCCGCGAAGACGCCGATGGCGAACGCCAGTCGGCCCGGTGGAAACCGGTCGGCGATCATGGAATAGGCCGCCGGTGACAGGCTTGCTTCGCCGATCCCCACCGCGAAGCGTGCCACCAGCAGATGGGTGAAGGTTCCGGCTAGGCCGCAGGCCGCCGTGGCGACCGACCAGATCGTCATTCCGAGGTAGATGATCAGCCGTCGCGGATAGCGGTCGACTAGGCTTCCGATCGGCAGCCCGAAAAGGGCGAAGAACATCCCGAACGCAACGCCCTGAAGAAGGCCGACCTCGAAATCGCTCGCGCCGTACGTTCGTTTGATGGGGCCGACGAGCAAGGCGATAATCTGCCGGTCCATGTAGGCAAAGACCGCCACGAGCAGCAGAACGAAGACCGTGATCCACGCCGTCGCACTCTCGGCCTTGCCCGCATCCGCCCGCGCCCGCATTTGCCCCCCGAGTTGCCGCGCCGCCGTATCTGCACGATGCAACGAGACCCGGTCAACTGCCTGCGAGACGTCCCGACGGCGCCGCGCAAATGCACCGCCTGGTAAGGCGGGCGGGCGTTGTCAGCGCAAAATGACCGAGGCTGGCCGCTCCTTGCTGCTGCCGGCGTCACGAGCATGGTCGATCCCCTGGCGCGGGGCGAGCGACACCGCGGAATTCCGCGTAAGCCTTGATTGCTGACAGGCATTCGTTAGCGCTTCGCGGCGGAACGCGCGCCGCTTCAAGCTGTCGACGGAGATTCGATAGTCCGATCACGCTCATGTCGCAGGTGTCCAGATCGAGGGCCAGCGTCTTGCGCACTCGGTTACAGTTCGACACGTAGTTGTCGGCCGTCCGAGGGCCCAGCCGGTCTGCCAGGAACCAGCGGAACTCCGCCTGACGCAATGCCACCCCACCATCCCCGCGGATGCCGAACACGCTTCAGGCAACATGATTGATGACCTGCGCGCGGGAGCATCAAGAACACTCTGCGGCCGAATGGCTTTGAACGCCCCCTAGCGCAACCTTAGGCATGCTCCGCTAGGCGAGGATCTCCGCGGAGAGCCTCTAATCTGGCGATGCCTTGTCAGCATTGGGACATGCCAAAAGGATATTGGCGCTATTCTTCAGAACGACACATTATCTCAAAATATAAAATCTGATGCGGGGGCAACCCCGTGCGACGCGTTCCGGAAAGCTAGTTCCGAATAGCGCGTTTAAGTGTTCTTTCGGGGATGAAACGCAAATGACTCACTTGAAATCACCAAGGAAACTTGCGTACGCGCGCAAGTTGGTGCTCATGGTCGGCGCCTGCCTGTCGGCGACGGCGGGCGTTGCTCACGCTCAGACCGCGAACGCTCCGGCCCCGGGTCCGGAGCCCTCCGGCGCCAGCCTTGGCGAGATCGTCGTGACCGCGCGGCGGCGCCAGGAAGACGTCTCCAAGGTGCCGATCTCGATCAGCGCGTTCTCCGGCGCGACGCTGGACAAGAAGGGCGTGGCGAACGTCGCCGACCTGGTGAAGGTCACGCCCGGTCTCAACGTTTCCGCAGGCGGCAGCAAGACTAACCCGTTCATCACCATCCGTGGCATGAGCCGCGGCGTCACCGGCACCATCGGGCCGGGCGTCGTCACCTACGTCAACGAAGTGCCGCTATCGACGCTGGGCACGCTGATCCCGACCTACGACATGGACAACATCCAGGTCCTGAAAGGTCCGCAGGGCACGCTGTTCGGCCGCAACTCGGTCGGCGGCGCGGTGCTCACCTATACGAAGACGCCGACCAACAACTTCGGCGGCTACGCCAAGGTCGATTACGCCAGCTTCAACTTCAGACAATTCGAGGGCGCGATCAACATACCCGTCTGGGAGGACAAGCTCTCCGTCCGCCTCGCCACCCAGCTGGCCGACGGCGGCGGCTACACCAAGGCGGTCCGCCTAACGCCCTATACGGTCGATCCCGTCACCAGGCTCGCGACGGCCGGGCACATCATTCCGGGCGAGCACAATTACGACGACGTCGAGATCAAATCGTACCGCGCCTCCGTTCGGTTCGAGCCGGTCGACTGGATCAAGAACGTGACCGTCGCGGATTACACCAAGACTCGCGGCTCGAACAATTCGCTGTTCGACACCTTCTTCCCCAACGGCTTCGGCGGCGCCCCGCCGGCGCTCTACCTACGCTCGCCAGCGGCGATCCTTACTGCGGCCACCGCCACCTTCGGCGCGACCAACGGGCCGCTGTTCGCCCGCAACCTGATCGCCGTGAACCAGTGCGGCTTCCCCGCCCCGGCCGGCCAGCTCTGCGACTGGCGGGCTGCTCAGGCCGTGGGCCAGGCGAGTGATCGCGTGCAGTATGTGACCTACGATCCTCGCCACCCCGAGGCGATCTTCAAAGGCATCAGCAATACGACGACCGTCAACGTCGGTGACAAGCACACGCTGAAGAACATCTTCGGCTATCGCTCGCTGGCCTCCTACAACAAGGGTGACAACGAAGGTTCCGCGATCCACGTCACCGATACGAGCACGCAGATCGCGCTCGAGGCCTACACCGACGAATTGCAGGCCTCCGGTTCGTTCTTCGGCGACCGGCTGAAATACACCGTGGGCGGCTTCTACTATAAGGAGCAGCCGAACGGCCTGGGCGGCAACCAGAGCCTCGAGGTCAACATCATGGCCGGGCTGTCGCACACCCAGGTGGTCTCGTATTACACGAACCGAAGCGAAGCCCTTTACGGGCAGCTCGACTATTCCCTGGACGACTTCGTCAAGGGCCTCTCGGTTACGGCGGGGCTGCGCAAGACCTGGGATTCCGTGGAAGGCTGCGTCGGCAACGTCACCTACTCGCCATTCGCCCAGTGGCTATACACTGACAAGAACCTTAACTGGATTTCTCAAGACCAATGCAAGGCTGGCGGGCTGACGACCGCCAGCGTAACGGGCTCGACGGCTGTCTCCACGCAGATCCTGCAGCGCGCGGACTTCAACAAGCTGACCTACAGCTTCGGCGCCAACTGGCAGATCACGCCCGACGCCATGGTCTATGTCGCCCACCGCCGCGGCTATCGCGCCGGTAATTTCAACGCGCCGCTGTTCGATCCCTATCTGGCGCCGGTGCAGACCTTCGTGCCGGAAGTGCTCACGGACTGGGAGATCGGCGGCAAGACGCGCTGGAGCGCGGGCGATGCGCGCGGCACCTTCGACTTCGCCGCCTTCCAGAGCAAAGACAAGGGCAATCAGATCGGCATCTCGACGAGCGGCCTGGCGGCCGGCGTGTGCGTGCCGCAAGCCATCGGCTCGGGGGGCCGCGCCTCCAACTGCGCGACCAACTCCACGCAGCTTGCCTTCCCGGTCGGCACGCCCGGGGTCCTGGTCCGACATTCGACGGCAACCACCATCGTCAACGCCGGCGACCTGACCATCTTCGGCTTCGAAGCCGGGGGCACGGTGACTCCAGTCGAGTGGCTAACCTTGGGCGCCGGGGTGGCCTATGTCGACTACAAGGTCGACGCGATCACCATCCCGCCCACCCTGTTCAATGTCATGCGGGCCGGCAACGTCGCGCCGCCGCTGACCGTGATTCTGTTCCAGCAGCCGAAGTGGTCCGGGAACGGCAACATCACGGTCAACTATCCGCAACCGGTGTTCGGCGGAGACCTGAGCGCCAACCTGGACATCAAGTACTCGGACTCGTTCCTCCTCGGCACCTCGCAAATGAACGGCTACACGACCGCGGACCTGCGGGTGGAACTTGCCAACGTTCTTGGAAAGGGGGTCGATGTGACGCTCTATGTGCGGAACCTGACCGACACGGACTACAACTTCGGCTCGTCGTCGAGTTCCGCCAACGCGCTCGGCGTCCAGTCCTTCATCCACGCCCCGCCACGCAACTATGGGATCTCGGTGCGCTACAACTTCGGATCGTAGATCGCCCGAATGGCGAGCTAATGTGAGTCGAGATCGTTCCTAACTGCCCGTGGCCGGCGTCCTTTTCTCAAGGACAAAACCGCTTATGGTGACCTAGTCGTGATCGGCGTCACCTTGGGGGCGGCCACGACGTGATGAGCCAAAGTTAAGCTGCCAATCCTGGTGCTAGACACCCGGTGAGATCTTATCGCGCCAGGCGGACCGTCCGGCTGACTTACCCGTAGAGTGGAAAATGGTAACGGCAAGGTTGACCTGATCCTCGTTGAAGTCCGACGCCTCGGCGACCACTTAGGAGGCTGGCCAAGCCGATGGCCGGACGGCCGCAGCAGAAGGAGCCAAGAATGCGCGTGCGCACGCCGAGCTTCGATTTTTCGCAGTCCACCGGCCGCTGGATGCCAAGGGCGCCCGAGATGGCCCAGCTGCTGAACGCCAACTCCATCGTCATTCCGCACCTGGAACGCTTCCTCAACCGTGTGATGGCGCGCGCCCGTGCGGCGATCACCGGCGACGATCCCGAGAGCATCCGCATCCGGAGCGACATCTCGACCTTCATTAAGCAGGAGTCCTGCCACTATACGGCGCACGCCGCCTTCAACGAGATGATGGTCCGGAATGGCTACGATTGCCTGCCCAAGATTGAGGAGCGGATCGTCGCTCATTACGCGCGGCTGCTGAAGACCAAGTCGCTGCCATTTCTGGTCGCCTATTGCGAAGGTTTCGAGTCGCTGACCCCGCCTGTGGCGTCCGGTTGGTTCGACGGTTCGATGGACCGAATCATGAAGGGCGCCGAAGTCAATCCAGCGACGATGTGGCGTTGGCACATCATGGAGGAATTCGAACACCGCACCGTCTGTCACGACGCCTTCCACGCGATTCACGGCGGGCATTGGCTGCGCGCCTACGGCTTCGTCTACCAGTTCATCGCGCTGGAGCGGATGGTTGGATGGGTCTATCGCTATCTGCTGGAGGTCGATCGCAAGACCATGACGCCGGAGGAGGTGAAGCGCTCCAGGAAGGCCGCGCGAATGTCGGTCATCGGCTTCTTCAAGCCCATCGTCGGGGCCATGCCGCGGATCCTGAAAGGCGACTACACGCCGCGCAGCATCGCCGAGCCGGAGGGCTGGGCCCAGACCCGAGACGAGATCGAGGCGAAGTGGGTAAAGGCTGACCCTGCCTCAGGGCGTGAGGTTGCGGCCAGCGTTCCTTAGAGCAAGATGCGATCATCGGGATCGCCTGATCGTTGAACTAGGCTCCAGATTTGATTCAGGAAGCACCGTCAGGGCACTGTCATCTGTGGATGGCCCCTGCGCTGCAAGGGGTGATCTGAGCCAATTTGGCGATCTGTCGGGCTTGAAGAGCGGCGCGATTTGAGGTTCGGTTTGCGGTAATGGCGCATCGGAGCTCGGGTCGGCTGCTCCTGTCGGGCGGGCCGCGGCGTTGGAGTGCTTCATGTTCGGCTCCACGCACCAGGATGCAGAAAACAAGTGAGGGTGGAATCGTGCCTGCGTCGGGAAAGCTGCAAGGGAAGGTCGCGGTAGTCACGGGCGCCGGCCAGGGCATGGGGCGCGCCATCGCGCGGCGCTTCGCGGCGGAGGGCGCCGCGGTAGCCCTGCTGTCACGCTCCCCGGCGCCGCTTGCCGAAGCGGTGAGCCTCATCGAGAGCGACGGCGGGAAGGCGATCGGAATCCGGTGCGACGTGAGCGAACTGGACACGATCAAGCCAGCGATCGACGAGGCGGCCGTCCGCTTTGGGACGGTCGATATCCTGGTCAACAACGCACACGATACGTCCCAAGCGGCGATGACTGGCGGGGTGGAAAAGTTGACCATCGCGCAGATGGAAGCCCAGTTCCGGTGCGGCCCGATCGCCTCGATGTTAGCGATGCAGGCCGCGCTACCCTACCTGAAACGCAGGGGCGGACGGGTCATCAACCTCGGCTCAGGCGTCGGCGTGCACGGCCTGGCGAGGTTCACCCCCTATGCGATGGCCAAAGAGGCGAACCGGGCCCTTACCCGCGTCGCCGCCCGCGAATGGGCGGAGTTCGGCATCACCGTCAACACGATCTGTCCCGTCGCCGACACCCCCGGGGCGCGAGCGACCCTGGAATCCGGCGTTCTGGACGAGAATCTCGCCCCCTCTCCGTTCGGCCGAATGGGGGACGCGGAGACTGATGTGGCCCCCTTGTTCGTCTTCATCGCGTCCGACGACGCTCGATACATGACGGGCTACACGTTCATGGCCGATGGCGGCGGATCGATCGACACGGGACGTTGAGAGCAAACTGCCCGCGCGGCGGCGAAGAACGGGAACGGCAGATGGGATTACTGGACGGGAAGGTCGCACTGGTTACGGGGGCGGGACGAGGGATCGGTCGCGCCACGGCGCGCCTGTTCGCGCGAGAAGGTGCGGCCGTGGCGTTGCTGTCGCGGTCGCCGGCGCCGCTCGACGAAGCCGTCAACCTTATCAAAGCAGAGGGCGGAAGGGCCGTGGGCATCCAATGTGATGTCCTCCAACTCGACGCGGTCGGGCCCGCCATCAACAAGGCCGCCGAGGCGTTCGGGACAATCGACATCCTGGTCAACAATGCGCACGACATGTCCATGGCGCAGAAGGTCGGCCAGGTGGCGACCGCCACGGTCGCGCAGTTGGAAAATCAATTCCGATCTGGCCCGATCGCCTCGGTGGTCGCCCTGCAGACATGCCTGCCGTATATGAAGCGTGCCGGCTGGGGCCGTGTCATCAACGTGGCGTCGGGGGTGGGCGTGCGGGGCATCGCCAACTTCCTGCCCTACGCCATGGCCAAGGAGGCGCTCCGGTCGGCGACCCGGGTCGCGGCGCGTGAGTTGGCGCCTTTTGGCGTCACCGTAAATGCTGTCTGCCCGGCCGCGGATACGGAGACTTCGCGGGAAACGATCGCCTCAGGCGTGCTCGGCAATGCGGCGGGAGCCTCGCCGGCCAGGCGGATGGGCCAGCCCGACGAAGACATTGCACCAATTCTTCTGTTCCTGGCCGGTCCCGAGTCTCATTACATAACCGGCTACACTTACATGGCGGATGGCGGAAGCAACATCGACGCCGCGCGATAAGAGGGGCCGCCATTCCATTTGCCCTGCGGCGAGTTCTCGAACCGAAGCGGGCCGGGCGTTGTCAGCGCAAATTGATCGAGGCCGGCTTCGCCCCGCTGCTACCGGGGTTTTCGGGCAGCAGCCGGCATTCTCTGAGGAAGTTCAGAAGCACGTGCCACCGCCAGGAGACCTAACGATGAGCAGGCACGGCTCTTCGGAAGGCTTCGAGGCGCCTCACGTGCGTGTCGACCCCCCTCAGCCCGCCGAGCATCGAGTTGACTCCCAGATGGGTGACGCCCATTTTCCGCCAAGCTTCGACGCTCGGCGCCCAAGCGTCCTCCGGTAGGCTGCCGAGCTCAAGCCGGACCTCGATTCCGACTGATTTGGGATCACGGCCATATTCCTCCAGATAGCCGCGGAAGATATCAAGCAGCTCGGCCGCCCTGGCTTGCGGCATCGACTGCTGTATCCAGCCGTCACCCACTCGGGCTATCCGACGGAGAACCTTGAGGTTCGCGGTCTCGCCGAAGTGCGCGCGGTCGGATCCGCCGCCGAACCAGACCGGAATGGGGCGCTGCACGGGCATGGGCATGATGCCGGCGTTGGTAATGCTGTGGTGCTCTCCGTGGAAAGTGACGGCTCGCTTCATCCAGAGTTCGCGCAACACCGCCACCTGCTCCTCGATCCGCGCGCCTCGAGTGGAGTAAGGCATGCCCAGCGCCTCGTATTCCACCTCGTTCCAGCCGGTGCCGACCCCAAGGCGCAGGCGCCCTCCGCAAAGCACGTCCAGGCACGCAGCCTGTTTGGCCACGAGAGCCGTCTGCCGCTGGGTCAGGACCATCACGCCAGTCGCGAAGCTGATCGCCTTCGTCAGGCCAGCCATGAAGGAGAACAGCACCAGCGGTTCGTGGAAGGGACTTTCAAGATCGTAGGGCCGCGCTTGGCCGGGGGCTGAAGGACGATTGGCGCCGAGCACATGATCGTACGCCTCGATAAATTCGAAGCCCATCGCTTCTGCTGCTTGAGCGTAGCTGCCGACAGCCGCGGGATCGGCTTCGATCTCTACCTGGGGATAGACGACTCCGATCTGCATCTGGGCTGTTCCTTACAGCGGTATTTGGTTCATCTTGATGTCACGCGAATGGGGGCTTGATCCGCAGCCCGCCGACGGGCGCCTGCAGCAGCGAAGTCAGACCCCCGGCGCTGGGTCCGGTCTAAAATAGATTCAAGGTCGAACCGCCATCGACCCGGATCGTCTCGCCAGAAACAAAGCTCGCGCGATCGGAACAGAGGAACGCGACGATGGCCGCCATCTCCTTCGTCTGTCCGAGCCGGCCCATCGGCGTCGACTTGGCGATCCGATCGGGCGCATAGCCGGCGCTCTTATTGTATTCGTCGGCGAGCGCTGAAGGAAACGGCCCGGTCGCGATCGAATTCACCGTAATGTTGTCTTTGGCGAACTCATACGACAGCGTCTTGGCGATCGCCACCGAGGCGACGCGGGTATTCTGGGCGTATAGTGCGAAGCGCAGGTGCGGTGTCTTCACGCCAACGGAGGCCATGGCGATGATCCGGCCCCATTTTCGCTGGCTCATTGCGGGAATGACCTGCCGAGCAAGGCGCACCAGCGACATGGTGTAGTTTTCGTGGGCGAGCAGATATTGTTCGTCCGTATTATTCAGAAACCCTTCTACGTTTCCTGGCGTCGGCGGGTTGACGACGAGAATGTCAGGGCTGCCGAACACCTCTCTCGCCTCTCCGACGATGTGTTCAGCGTCTTGCTGGCTGACCATGTCGCCGACGACGCCGTGCACCTTGCCGCCCGCGGCCTTGATGCTGTCCACAGCGTCGCCGACGATCTGCTTCTGCCGCCCGGTGAGGACAACGGCGGCGCCTTCACGCGCCAGCTCCTGGGAGATGGCCAAGCCGCAACCTCGGCTCCCTCCCGCAACGAGAGCGACCTTTCCAGACAAACCGAAATCCATGCCGTTTCCTCTCCTGTGGCGGTAGGCGTCGCGCGGCCCGTCGCCGGGCGGTTCTATCTTCACATCAGCTGGTTGGAAGGAATGCCGCTCGTGTCGACTGAGTCGTTGAAATTTCGGATCATGGCCGTGACGGTGTAGGACGCCAGCAAGGCGCCGCCTTGGGAGAAGACGGTCCCCACGCCCTGCGCCAGGCCGCGCCCGGCGTAGATCGACGGGTTCGAATAGAGGATCCAGTCCGACACGTCCGCATCGGCATGGTAGTTGATGGCGATCGACATGACGCCGGTGGACAAGGTCACGTGGGCGTCGCCCTCCTTGACCCCTTCGTGCGGCAGCATCGACGCGCCGATGGTCATGTGCCCGACGCACTGGGTGAGCAGCGCCTGATGCAGCAGCTCGGTTTCCGGCTTGTCCCGGCAGCGCATCCAGCAATGCAAGATCGGCGGCCCCATGCGGTCCTCGTGCGGCGTGTAGTCGCCGTTGACGAACCTAACGTCGCGCCCAGTCATGCCGAAGTCGTAGTCCGGACAGTCTGCAGGGCCGGGAACGTCGGGCATCGCCACCTGATGGGTGATCAGGTCCTTGGCGCCGGCGTCCATCAGGACCAGGGCCGGGCAGCGCAGCTTGCCCTCCTGCTCCGCATTGACCGAGACGGACGCGAAGGTCCGCCCGGACTGCAAGATCGCGGTGTGAAAGTTCAGCGGCAGATGGAAACCCGCCACGCGGGAGAACACCGCGTATGCGGAGACCGCCCGCTTGCCCGGTGTCGCCTTGGAGGCGGCTACGATCGCCTGGGCCAGCATCTGGCTGCCTTCCACCACGTTGCGCGGCGCGTTCAAGTGCGGCGGCGCGGTAAAGACGCCGTCTGCGGTGGGCTGCAGATCTAGCAACCGGATCAGGTCGGCGAGATCACCCCAATGCCGGCCATAGGTGTCGTTGACGGAAGGCGCGGACATGGGGCTCACGCCGCCTTCGGGACAGGAAAGATGGCCACGCCGATCGAGACGGTGACGCGATCCTGATAAAAGGCGATGTGATCGGCGATTTGGCCGACTTCGGGGTAGGGCGTCTCATAGGCCCAGGCGACCGGGGTCTCCCTGTCGCCGCCGGCGAGCGCCCAATAGGACGCCACGCCCTTGTACGGGCAATGGCTCACCCGCTCGATCTTCTCGAGCTTCGACATGTCGACGTCGTTGCGGGGGAAGTAGAAGACGAGCCCGTGGTTCTGCTCGTCGACGAGGAGCGCCCGCTCGGTGCGCGCCAATTGGACCCCATCCCGGGCGACCGCGGTGATCGGATTGCGCCGGCGCAGGATATCGACCCGATAGTCGAAGCGCTCATTGTAGCCGGGCCCCCAGCTGGGGTCGATTTGCGTGTTCGTCACCATGATTTCCTGTCGTCTGGAGTGGATTGCACAGCGATGAATCCGCGCCCGCTCCGATGAAGCGGGCGCGGGTGATTCCTGTATCGCGTTAGCGCTTGCCTTCAAGCAGGCCCTTGAGGTTGCTGCTCATGAACATCTTCTGTTCGCCCGGCGTGAAGTCCTTCACCTC